>Ga0209237_1001633_pt1 | contig 13274 bp, 9 predicted proteins | sample GraSoi013_1_40cm_2_FD_185820 | JGI IMG/M metagenome (GOLD analysis project Ga0209237, IMG submission 185820) | Grasslands soil microbial communities from the Angelo Coastal Reserve, California, USA - Sample 10_02_2013_1_40cm (SPAdes) (version 2) | ecosystem: Environmental > Terrestrial > Soil >... | reverse complement strand
AACGCAGTGCTCGGCGTAACGAGGGCCGCGGTCACATTCGCAATCAAGACTCTGCTCCCGCCCCAGCTCCCCCTGAACGACGGTTTCGACCGCACCATCGTCGTCAAGGCACCCGAGGGGACGATAGTCAATCCGGTCAAGCCCGCGGCGGTCGCGGCCGGGAACCTCGAGACAAGCCAGCGGGTCGTGGACGTGATCTACAAGGCTCTCTCGGCGGCTCTTCCGAGCAAGATCCCGGCGGCGTCTCACGGGAGCATGAACAACCTGATGCTGGGTGGGGTGGACCCCAAGCTCGGCAGGAGTTGGGCATTCTACGAAACGATTGGTGGCGGTCAGGGGGCGAGGCCGGGCTCAGACGGGGTGAGCGGGGTTCAGGTAAACATGACCAATACGCTCAACACGCCGATAGAGGTGATGGAACACTACTATCCGCTCCTCTTCGAGTCTTACCATCTCCGCGAGGGAACGGGCGGGAGCGGCACCTGGAGAGGGGGGGATGGGATCGAGCGAGCCTTCACGGCCAAGGCCGTGGTTGAGGTCAGCGTCCTCGGGGAGAGGTCGAGGGTGAGGCCGTGGGGGCTGAGGGGAGGGTCGCCAGGAAAACCATCGGAGTATCTTGTGAGGAGGTCCGACGGCCGCTCGGAGGTGCTCGGGGCGAAGGACTCCACGACCCTTCGCCCCGGTGACACCCTGATAATTCGAACAGCGGGGGGCGGTGGCATCGGGCAGAGAAAGGCCCGTTCCAAGAAGGGGTGACAACGGGGAGCTCGATACCGTATGGGCTTTTATCCCGCGCTGGCATAGTTATCGTTGGCGAGCCTCCAAATCAGGGAAGTAAAGTGCAAGACTCTCTTACACGACCTCGACTACGGAAGGAGTTCGGAGTATACCGCCAACTTCTACAAGGGGTGCAGTCATGGGTGCGTCTATTGCTACGTTCCCTCCCTCATTCACGACGAAAGGGGGTGGGGTACCTTCGTCGATGTCAAGGTGAATGCGCCTGAGGTCCTCGACCGAGAGCTGAGAGCAGCGGAGCCGAAGGTAGTCTTTCTCTCAAGCGCTTCAGACTCCTACCAACCGGTCGAGGCGAGGTACAAGATAACGAGGCGCTGCCTCGAGGTACTCCTCAAGCACGGTTTCCCCGTCTCCATCCTGACACGCTCCCCTCTGATCCTCAGGGACCTCGACCTCTTGAAGAGATTCGAGTGGATCAGGGTGGGCTTCTCGATCTCGACGGCCTGCGATAGGCGTTACGAACCCGGCGTCGTCCCCGTGGAGAGGAGGGTCGAGTGTCTCAGGAAGCTGAGCAGCGTCGGCATAAGGACGTGGGTCTCGATGGCGCCGGTAATCCCGCGGCTAATCCTGACGGACCTTGAAGCACTCATGAGAAAGCTGCGAGAGGCGGGCGTCTCGATGGTGATGCCGGGCTTGCTCCGTTTTGAGTGGTACGAAGAATCGCGGAGGATGTTCGAGGGCGTAACCGGGGAAGCCTGGACCAACTTCCTCGAAGATGGAGGACCGACCCTGCACAGAATCAGAGAACTCATCAAGACTCATGGTCTCGACGGCTCGAGTGACTTCTTCATGTGTGAGTCGCGTGGGCGGGATCGCAAGATCGACTCGTTCGCTTCATGACCTTCATGCCTAATCGAGTAGCCCGATCTGCCTAAGGGGAGACGGTGTAGACGTCCCCTCCCCAGAGCGCGACTGCGGTAGAGGTGGACGCGACGAGAGTACCGGTGGAGTCGTAGACGTTGATGAACCCGGTCAAGGGTAGGCGATACTTACCTACCGGCACAGTCGCTATGCCGCTCGAAGCAACGGGACCGCTCGCGAGCACGGTGTTCGAGGAGTCGACTATCTTCACCGTTCCTCCGACGGGCGCACTCGTCACTGTCACATTCTCGCCGAATATGGAATAGTAGTAGACGTAAGTGCTCCAGCGCATCGCACTTGCAGAGTTCGTCTGCACCTCGATGTATGAGTTGAATGGTGATGGCATGTTCAGAATCAGGCTGCTGCTCTGATAGACGACGTTACCGCCCAGGTAGACCTTCAGGTAGTTTTGTCCGTTCGTGATGATGGTGCAGTCCTGAGTGAGAGGCATGCTGTTCAACGGGCTAGCCCAGAGCACAGTCGTGGCAGCGGCTCCGACGACGACTCCGGACGCCTGAACGACAGCCCACTGGTATCCCGACTGGCTTACAGTGGCCGCGCACGCGACGTAGTTTATGAAGTGCGTGTCCGCGGTCTGGATGTACATTCCGGTGTTGAAGTTGTTGTCTGGAATGGTGCTGTACGGGAGCGTGATAACCGCGTGGTAGGCGGTCGCGGTCGTGTTGGGCGATTCAGCGAATAGGCCGGCCCAAGTCGTCGGGAACTTCGCCTGCACTCCTAGATGAAGTCCCGTGGAGTTTTCGTTGAAGGCGAATGGTGCTCCCTCAGCTGGCGCACTGCCGAAGATGCTCCAGTAGCTCGTGTTGCCCGTGGTTAACGAATCGAAATGATCGAGGCCTGTTCCTGTCTGCGTGACGTGCCCCGCTGGCGCGGGGTTGGGCGTCGAGACCGCGTACACGTCACCCCCCCAGAGAGTGACGGAGCTCGGGGTGGACGCGACCAGATTGCCGGCGGAGTCGTATGCCTGTATCGACGCTGTCAACGGCAGACGATACTGCCCTATTACCGCTATGGCCGTACCAGCCGATGAGACGGGAGCACTCGCGAGAACGTTATTTGTGGGGCCAAGTATCTTCACAGTTCCTCCCGCGGCGGCGTTGGTTACGGTTACGTTCTCGCTAGAATCGGCGTAATAGTACAGGTAGTTTCCGAACCTCATCGCGCTTGCAGAGTTCGTCTGGACCTCCAGGTATGAGTTGTATGGTGACGGCATGTTCAGCACGAGGCTGCTGCTCTGGTAGACGAGGATACCCCCAAGGTACGCCTTAAGGTAGTTGCTCCCATTCGTGATGATGGTGCAGTCCTGGGTGAGGGGGAGGGTGTTCAGTGCCGACGTCCAAAGATTGGTCGTTGTGACCGCTCCCGTCGCGGGCCCGAATGCTTGAACGAGCGACCAGTAATATCCCGAGGGGCTCACAACGGCAGCGCAGGCGACGTAATCGATCAAGTTAGGGTTCGAGGTCTGGACGTAGAGCCCCGTGTCGAACACGTTATCGGGAATCGTGGAGTAAGGAAGCTTCAAAACTGCGTGGAATAGCATCGCGTTTGTGTTGGGGGATTTCGCGAAGAATCCGGCCCACGTGCCGCCGGTGGCCGATTTTACGGCGAGGTATAGCCCGCTCGAGTTTTCATTGGAAACTGACCCTCCTGGCGGGGCGTTGCCCGCGATTGCCCAGCCGGCTGTGTTCCCCGTAGTGAGCGAATCGGCCGCGACGAGGCCTGAATTCACCTGGGTGATGGGTGCTGATGCCGCGTGGGTGATACTCGTCGCCGGAACAAATGCAACGGCCAGCAGCAGTATTACTGAGAAGGAGATTGCCACCCCTATGCGAGGGCGCCCGAAGATGCTCATGACCACGCAGTTACTAGATTCCCAGGAGGACTTATCTCGGTATGGAGTCAATCTAATAGAAAATTTTTGCTAACTCTTGCCCCAAATTATTGAGGTTCGCTTCGGGTGAAGAGCCGAGCTTAGATGTTAAGAAATGCCTCTCGCAGAACATCGAGGGTCAAGAGTTCCGACGGAACCAAATGCTCACGTCGGCTGAAGGATATCTCTAAACCGTGGAGACGGTGTAGACGTCCCCTCCCCAGACCGTGACAGCCGCGGGTGTAGAACCGAGAAGGGTGCCATCCACGTCGTAGACTCGGATGAAGTAGCCGCTGAGGGGGAGATGGAACTGTCCCACATTCAGGGTTGCGACACCTGTGACGTTTGCGGTACTACTCACCAGGACGCCACCCGACGAGTCCTCTATCTGTACCTTACCACCCGGCGGGGCACCGCTCACCGTGACATCCTCACCCAGCGCGGCGTAGTAGTCGGTGTAGGTTCCGTTGCGCATCGCGCTCGTCGAGGTCGTCTCGACCTCGAGGTAGGCATTGAACGGGGGAGGTATAGACAGAGTCAGGTTGTTCCTGTTGACAACTACCTGGCCTCCAAGGTAGACCTTCAGGAAATTGTTACCGTTGGTGATGATCGTGCAGTCCTGAGCGAGAGGCATAGTCCCGGTCGATTGGTACAAAGTCTCGATAGTCGTAGTTTGATCCGCAGGGCCGAAAGAGTGGTTTACAGTCCAAAAGTAGGGACCCCCATCGAACGCGACAGCTAGACATCCAATGTAGTTAATCATGTGCTTGTTCGAGGTCTGGACGTATAAGCCCGTGTTGTACTCTTCACCCTTGGGCATGGAGGTGTAGGGGAGCGTGATGAAGGCGTGGAAGAGGGACGCGCTCGTATTCTGGGTCACTGCGTAGAACCCGGTCCATTGACTAGGGGCGCCCGCCTGTACGCCGATGTGGAGCCCCTGGGCATCCTCGGAGTGGGTGAACTTCGCTTCCGGCAGGATGGTCGCTTCGCCTCCGAACGTCCAAGAGGTTGTGTTTCCGGTCGTGAGGGAATCCGATGCTACGCGACCTGATTTCACCAGAGTGACGTCTCCCGGTGCCGCGTGGGTGATGTTTATCGCCGGAACAAAAGCACTCACCAAGAGCAGGATCGCTGCAAGGGAGATTGCGAGCACGATGCGAGAACGACCGGTTCTGCTCATGTCAAACAGTCAGTAGTTTCAAGGAAGCATATGTAGGTATAGAGTGAATCTAACAGAAAATTTCTTTGCTAGTTTTGCAGGAATCATTGAATCTCGCTTCAGCTCAATTGCAGCACAGGCACAGATTCATTCAAATCCATTAGGGAGTAGGAAAATGCCCGGGCGGGCGCTCGACAATCTTCGATCAGAAAGGGGCACACCACTGAACTTATGCGAGAATCTCAGATACTACTTATCGGTTCACGAATGATAAAACGGGAACCTTCGCGATGATCTAAAGCATGAACACGAGAGAATCCACGATCATCGTTGCAGCGCTCCCTCTCATAGCAGTCGCCATGTCAGTGGTCGCGCTCAATTCTCAGCGCAAACAGCCAAGCCTGTGCAGCCCAAAATGGAGGCGCTGGGCGAGACGGGGGGCGGATTGGGAATTCCGCTGAGGGCTTCGTCGTAAGCTATCGAAGTAACAACTAGTCTGGTCAAGCGGGAGACACAAGACACCAGCTGGAGGGTCAGACCTCATTCAGGCCGAGGCTGTTGGACATGCGAGTCTCTCCTCTTTCGCCTCTGATACTTTGCAAGTAAGGTTTCTCCAAGGGCGCTGTCGAAAGGAACGAATATGGGTGACTCGCCATATTTCACATTCCTAAATTCCTCTTGTTGATTATCCACAGTGTATTCTTTTCCATGATAGCTTACTGTCGGTAGAACATAAGGATGATATGGTACCGTGGCAGAACTCTTCTTGTGACTTGTTGTCGCAACGATGCCTGACACGGCTCTCTTAGGCTGGGAATACACCGCTGCCGGAGGGAATACCAATTCTGTCGAGAGCATCCAGGGTGAGTTAATCGCCGCCGCATTAATAGGATTTGTCGATTTTGCAAGATTTTCACTAGGTCCTGCAGGATTTGGACCATGCGGGTTCATAGCCAGATAAGCAACTATTTGCACCAATCTAGGGCGTCAGCGACTGTGGCCCCCTATCGGCATCCCCACAGGCGTAACATGACGTTCCCCTCTCAGCATTTAGCCGAATGCCAAGATAACCGAATTGAAGTTTTCCATGGAGCGAGCCAAGAGCCAGATCCGGCCGTTCATCATATCACCTCCATAAAATTGGTATTTCTTGACGCCCCCGGGGGGCCGCCTACCGATCCTACGAACTGGCCATGATCTCTTTCTGTCGCGGGTCCGCTAGCTCGTACTTGGAAACTCTCGGGGCTTTATACCCGTCTATTAGGAGGGGGGCCATTACCAAGAGGGATGATGCCCCGGGCGGGATTCGAACCCGCGTTTTCGACTCGAAAGGCCGAAATACTCTCGATACACAGAGTTTGACCGGGCTCTACGCCTTGGGGACTCTATACTACCGGGGCATCGCTTCGCCTCGACGGACACTGAAATAGAGTTTTGCGAAATCAAAGTGGGGTGAAGTAGCACCACTCATCAAGGCCGCTCAGGAGTCTCATCAGCTCGCTTCCCGTGGGCGGGCGGGGGCGTCCGAGGCTCAGGGTCGCGCTACTGGGCATGTAGGCGTTCCTCCGCCTGGGCCCTTCGATCGTCCTCAGGTTGGAGGCGAACTCCTCTGGCTCGATTGCCGAGAGGTAGTACAGCCTTCCTCCGATCTGTCTAATCCTGCTCCCTTCCGTAGGGTAGTCGGTGACCGCCTCGACGCGACCTTTCGCGTCCCTCAGGAGAAGCTTCAGGACAGCGGCTTCGTCCGGGGTAAGAAGTGATTCGCCCACCGCCCTCAGTTTTCTCCACAGCCCAAGGCTCTCTGCCCTTACCGAGAGGCGAAGGTGAAGGGTCCCCCCTCTCCGCTTGGCGGCAAAGTACATCGAGGCCAGATCATCGAGGGGGACCTCCTCCCTCTTGACCCGGAGTAGCTCCGGAATCAGGGGAACGAGAGGGTCGAACAAATCCACGTTGGAAGTAGCCAGCCCGCTACCATCGACGTGGATGAACCCCGCGGAGGAGTAGGCCTTCAAACGCTCGTCGCCTCCTACGCGGAAGCCGATTCTTGCCAACCTGGCCGCGATTGTGTCCCGCTGCACGCGATTCAGCTTCGGGAGCGGAAGGTAGTACCTGCCGTCACCCCGAATGAAAGCCTGATGAAGAGTGAAGCGCGGACCGGTCGTCACGGGCTCATCTCAAGCCTGGGCCTTTTTGTCCCATTGCCCTGTCTCCCGGAGATGAATGTTTCATCCTCGTTGTAGGGTCCAGATGAGACGAATGTTAAGAACTCTTTTTAACTGAGGGAATTTAACAATTCTTCTGTAGTCTGCCTATTGAAGAAAGTTCTAGTCGTCGATGACGAGACCGATATCGCCGATGTCGTCAAGCAGGGTCTCGAGCTTCAAGGGATTCAGGTAGACGCCTTTAACGACCCGCATAAAGCACTCGAGCACTTCAAGCCGGATACGTATGAAGTGGTGGTTCTTGATATCAGGATGCCAAGAATGAACGGATTCCAACTGTATCGGGAAATCATGAAACGCGACGATAGGACGAAGGTCCTCTTCATCACGGCCTTCGAAGAGTCCCCGGAGGAGTTCAGGAAGGCATTCCCGGAACTAGACACGCACCGCTTCATGAAGAAGCCGTTTACAATCAGCAAACTCACAGATAGAATCATGCAAGGGATCGGTAACCAAGGTTCCGCGTCAAGACACCAACCGAGGACCACTGGCTAAGTGTTCGCAAATCGTGCTTCTTCCCGCGAGCCCGGCTTGGAACTTCTTCCATTGCCAAGCAGAAGCTGCTCGCTAGAAGGGTTTTGCGAGACTCTCAAGCCGACAAATGTTATATATGCAGAGACGAGGTGACGACTAAGGTTAACTGGCATTTTGAGCGAGGGGAGGGCCACCGTCATCAACCAAATCGAGCTGAAGATGAAGCACTACGTCGATAAGATCGATAGAGGGCTCGCGCGGGAGCTTGAGATGTACTCTGCTTCGCGCTTTCACGGCCCACTCGTCTACGCCACCGAGGGAGGGAAACGAATCAGGCCCATAATTCTGATGATGTCCGCCGAGACGGTCGGATACACCGACGATCATCTTCTCGATGCGGCTGTCGCAGTCGAACTCCTCCACACAGAATCGATGATTCACGACGACATAATCGATGAAGAGACGTCGAGGAGAGGGAAGATGACATTTCACGTGAGGTACGGGTACAGCTCATCGCTCCTGACTGCAGACTTCGTCTTCGCGATGATACTCGCAATCGCGGCCAGGTACAAGGACAAGAGGGTCGCCGATGAGATAAGCAGCGCCGCCCTCCAGATGGCTGAAGGGGAATATTCAGAGCTTACCGTCGACCCGAAGAACTACAAGTTGGGCTGGGATGAGTACGTGAAGATAATCTCGGAGAAGACGGCTGCCCTCTTTCAAACATCCGCCAAGCTCGGCGGGATCATCGCTGGGGCCTCCGCGAATCGAGTGGATGCCCTGGCGAACTACGGCAAGTTCGTTGGCATCGCGTACCAGCTAAGGGACGACCTGCTCGACTGGGGCTCCGAGGATAAAATAACGAGGGCACTCCTGAACGATTCGAACGATACGGATGTCATCTCGAAGCTCAGGAGGTACTCCGAAATTTACGCCGAGAAGGCGAGGAAAGAGCTGACGGTCCTTCCGGAGAACGACGCGAGCGCCTTCCTTCTAGAGCTCGCTGATTTCGCCGTCCATAGAAAGCGCTGACTCGAGCTATCTCAATGCGGAAATCTTCTCAGAGTTCACAGGACCAATCCCGCAGAATTCTTATAAGCTGTAGGTCGAGCCCCCCTGACACTTTCAAGTTGAACAGTAAGGCGATCTTCTTGGCCGGCGCCACGGCCATCTTCGTCCTCACCCTCCTTCAGTCCCCAGTTCACGCCCAGGCAGCAACCTCCCCCAACGAGGTGATCAGCAGCACCTCCGCGAAGTTCATCGCGGCGGGTGTTGTCTTCGCCCTAGCGGCCGTGGGGGCGGGCTACGGCGTTGGGCATGCCGGCGCCGCGGCGATGGCCGCACTCGCGGAGAGGCCGGAGGTCAGGTCGATGGCCCTCATCATCACCGCCCTGGCGGAGGCGATCGCCATCTACGGCCTGGTCATGGCGATAATAATTCTAGGCACCGCCTCGACATAGATGGCGGTTCTGTTCGATCCATTCATCTCGGAAATATGTTGGGAACCGCGCTCGAGGCGAAGTTTATCACCTGCTGAGGGAATAGCCCCAATCCAATCATCAAGCCGACAGCGACGCCAAACACAACGATGAATGGAATAGGTTCCTTGATCTTCTCGTTGCTCTCCGACTCGTCGATGTAGATTCTTTTGATCACCCACGCGTAGTAACCCAGGCTGAACGCGCTGTTCACGATTCCGGCGACCGCAAGCCAGGCGAATGGCCCATTGATCACGGAAAGGAAGAGGAGGAGCTTGCTCCAAAAACCATTCAGAGGGGGCACCCCGGCAAGAGCGAGAAATGCCACGGTCATCGTGAACGCTGCGAGGGGCATCCTCCTCCCCAGCCCGTTGTATGCTTGTACGTCACCCCGCTTTAGCTCAAGCAGAACCAGCGCCGCTACGAGGAAGGCCGCCCCTTTCATGATCGCGTGGTTGAGTATGTGAAAGAGCGCGCCCGTCATCCCGATAGTCGCCTCGATGAAGTAAGCGTTGGTCTGCTGGCTGTAAGCGTTGGTCTGCAGGCCGTAAGCGTATGCAACGAAACCCACGAGGATGTACCCCGCCTGAGCTATGCTAGAGTAAGCGAGAAGCCTTGTCATGCTCCTCTGGGTCAGTGCGGCCGCGTTCCCGAGAGTCATTGTGAGGAGTGCCAGAACAGCAAGGATATTGGCCATCGTGAAGATTGGATTCTGAGTTATCACGTAAACAGTGGTAACGGCCAAGAGTACCCTGATGGCGGCGACGAAACCTGCTTTCTTAGTCGCCGCCGCGAGGAGCGTGCTCACGGTGGTCGGGGCGCCTTCGTATGCATCAGGTATCCACATGTGAAATGGAACTATGGACATCTTGAACCCGAAACCAGCTACGAAGAGGAGTATCGCTATGCTTGTGGCAAGGCTAAACGGCTGAGCCGCGATAGCGCGGACGGCGGGAATAATCTGCGTGGTTCCGGTTAGCCCGTACGTAAGGCTGATCGCGTAGAGCAGGATTGCTGATGACATTGCGCCCAGTATAGCATACTTCACGGACGCCTCGTTGGACTGAACTCTCTTCTTGTCGAAGCCGGCCAAGACGTACGTTGGGAGGCTCATCAACTCCCATGAGACGAAGAGCATGAGTAGGTCCTGAGTGAACGAGAGGAGGAGCATCCCTAGAGCCGTGAAGGAGAGAAGCCCGTAGTAGATGGGCGCATTGTCGCTCTTGCGAATTGCTTCGAGGGACGCAACTGCAACGAAGAGAGCAACAGAGACCGTCACGATAGCAAAGAAGTTGCCGAGCGAGTCTGAGATGAGAAGGTTCTTGAAGGCTGGGTCGGACTGCGGCGCGACGCTGTTGAAGGCGACGATTGCCAAGGCGGAGAGAAGAGCGACGACCAAGACATAGCCGGATATCCAGCGCTTCTCTTTTTTTGCGGCAACCTGGAAGAGAGGTATACCCAATGAGGAAGCGGAGAGCACCACCACCGCCGCGAAGATTAGGTCCAAGGATGCATCATCCTCCCCTCAGATGAAGGATGTATTGGCTCACGGGGGCGGCGGGATCAAGAATTACGTAGGGAAAGATGAGCAAGATGAATAGTGGCACAAGATAAGCGAAGAGCGCCGCGCTGTCGAGCCTCGACGAGTCTTTTACGACCACGCTCCCGGTCGGGGCTGAGAGGACGGTTCTCCTTAGCATCCACATGAAGTAGGCTCCCGTCAGCGCGGGAACAAGGACGGTGACTGCGTAAGGTGAATATGCTGATATTGACGCTGCTATGACCATGAACTCGCTCACGAAGCTCGAGTAGATCGGGAAGCCCATGGCCGCCAGACTGCTCAGCATCAGAAGGGTCGCTGTCCTGGGCATGCTTATCCGGAGCCCTTTCAGGAGCGGTATCTCCCTAGTTCCAGCCTGTTCATGTATGTAGCCCGAAAGCATGAAGAGGGAACCTATCGCGAGTGCATGGTTGAACATCTGGAAGATCGCTCCCTGAACCCCCAGCGGGCTGCCTGAAGAGGCGGTTGAATAAGCGCCGAGAAGGACGAAACCCATGTGATTTATGCTCGTCAGGGCGATCATCCGCTTGAGATCTTTCGCAAGCGTTGCGACGATTGCGCCATAGAACATCGTCACTACCCCCACGAGCATGAACGCCCAGGCGTACTGGATTGATGCTTGCGGGAAGAGGCCCAGGCTAATCCTTATGAAGCCATAGCCTCCCATCTTCAGAAGTACCCCAGCCAGCAGAACGCTGACCGGGGCAGGTGCCTCCACGTGAGCATCTGGTAACCATGTGTGGAAGGGCACGATTGGGAGCTTGACCCCAAAGCCGATGAACGTTGCCAGAAGTGGCAGGTATTGGAGCCCGGGTGGTATCTTTCCGGCCAGGTCAGGTATATCGAAGGTCGGTACGGAGGTTCCGAGGTAAACGGCCAGGAAGCCTAGAAGCATGATCGTGCTCCCACCGTAAGTGAAGAGGATGAACTTCAGAGCCGCGTATTTTCTTCTAGGTCCTCCCCATATCCCTATGAGGAAGAACATCGGAATCAAGACAAGCTCCCAGAAGATGTAGAAGAAAATGAGATTGAGGGAGGTGAAGACACCCACGATGGATCCCTCAAAAAGCAGGATCAGAGCGTAGTACTCTGCTTCGTGGTGTCCTATCTGCGACCTCGACCCGATGATCGCGAGCAGGACGAGAAGCGTCGAGACGACCACCAGAGGAGCGCTGAGCCCGTCGAGACCCAGGAGATAATCGAGACTTATGAAAGACAGGTTGATCCAGATATACTTCTCCGACATCACATATTGTCCCGGAGCCGGGAGGTTGGCGGAGAGAAACCAGAACGAGTAAGACGCGATTGCAAATGCCACCGCGGAGATTGCAAGGGTGAGGAGCATACCAAATCTCTTGTTCACCCTTATGGCCAGATAAGAAACGGGCGCCCCAACCAGCGGCACCAGAATCAGCAATGAGAGTACGAAGCTCACAGTAATCTGTACGCCCCCGTCGCGAGCACGAAGAGGATCAGCAGCACTACAAGTCCAGTTGAAAAGATGAGGATGTACTGCTCCGTGATGCCCGTCTGGACCCTCCGAGCCGCTCTCGAGAGGGATTGTCCCGTGCTTGAAAACCCATTCGCGACACCGTCAACTATCCTGGCGTCGACCCAGTTCCCGGCGGATGAAAGGTAGAAGCCGAGGAGAACACCGCCAGTGTTTATCTTGCTCAAGACGCGGTCCTCCACGTTGACGATCGACCACCTGGCGAAGCCTATCGCGGGGTCGACGAAGACCCTGTAGTAAACAGCGTTGATGTACCATCTATTCTCGAGGAAGGTGTAGATGCCGCGCACCACCCCCCCGTCACCCACGAGTCGGGCGGGGTTGTACATCCTCGCGAGGTAGAACACGGCGGCGAGGGAAAGCCCAGCAGCCGCGAATGCGAGGGCGATTAGGGCAGAGGCGACGTTGAAGGCTGGGGGAGCGAGCACTCGCCCGGAGAGCTGCGGGAAGAGGCTTACGAGATACGCGTTAGAGGCCGAATCCAGCGCGTTCTCGACGCCGAGCGGGGCCGAGATAAGGCCGATGAAGAGCGTGCCGACGGCGAGTATCACATACGGAGCCCACATCAGCGGGCTGACTTCGTGAATCCCGTGCTCCACGCTGTCGACTTCCATCAGCTTCGCGCTGCTCTTCCCGAAGAAGACTATCCCGAGCATCCTGAAGGAATAGAAGGCTGTCAATCCCGCCGTCACAGCTCCAAGAGCAAACAAGCCAGTTTGCCCCGCGTTCCACGCCACGGCAAGCACCGCGTCCTTGCTCCAGAAACCGCTGAACGGGGGTACGCCTGAAAGCGATGCCACCGCTATGAGAAATGCAGCGAAGGTAATCTTCAACCTACTTCTGAGGCCACCCATCTCGTCGATGTACTTCGACTCCGAGACGTGAATCAGTGCTCCCGCGGCCATGAAGAGGCACGCCTTGAAGATCGCGTGGCTGAGCAACTGGTAGAGCCCCGCGGAGAGACCCTGTGCGAAGTCCGCGGAGAGTCCGGTCAACCCGATCGCCATCATCATGTATCCTATCTGAGAGACGGTCGAGTAGGCGAGGATTTTCTTCAGCTCGAAGCCGACGAGCGCTTGCGTAGCTGCGAGGAAGGCTGTAAAGGCTCCAATCCAGGAGACTGTAAGAAAGAAGGGCTGCACCGTCAGCGAGCTCGCAGCGGCAGCGAAGTAGAATAGCGGGGCTACCCTCGCGACAAGTACGACTCCCGCCTTGACCATCGTAGCGGCGTGGATGAGGGCGGAGACGGGTGCGGGCCCTGCCATCGCATCCGGCAACCACTCGTGAAGTGGGAACTGGGCAGACTTTCCGACCGCTCCCCCG
>Ga0209237_1001632_pt1 | contig 13276 bp, 13 predicted proteins | sample GraSoi013_1_40cm_2_FD_185820 | JGI IMG/M metagenome (GOLD analysis project Ga0209237, IMG submission 185820) | Grasslands soil microbial communities from the Angelo Coastal Reserve, California, USA - Sample 10_02_2013_1_40cm (SPAdes) (version 2) | ecosystem: Environmental > Terrestrial > Soil >... | reverse complement strand
AATGCTCGTCTCGGCACGAATCGGTAGAGCGCGACCAATAGCGCGACCATGACCGCCGCGCCGATCACGAATCCCGTGATCCATGCAAGCGGGAACAGCGCCGCCACCGCGTTCGCTGCGAGCATGAAGCCGACGACGACCACGAGGAGAGCCATCATCGCAAGGCTCATCAACTTCTGCTTCACGAGGCTTCGCTGTTTCGTCCCGAAGATGCGCGCGAAGGCAAAGTCCATCGTCGAGAAGATGCTGCTGGCGCTCCAGAGCAGGCCCGCCAGCGAGAGCAAGCCCATCCAACCCGCCGACTGCTTCACGCCGCGGAGCGCATCTAGCAGCTGTGGCTGGGCGGTGGCGGGGAATATCTGGATGATCAGCGTTTCCGCCCTTGCTTCGACGGCCGGATCACGGATCGCCAGGCCCAGGAGCGAGAGGATCCCGAGCGTCAGCGGGAACATCGCGAGCAGGCACGCGAACGCAAGCGCAGACGCGTAGCTGCCGGCCTGGCTCTCGTTGTAAGCGGCCACAACACGAAATGGCAAGCGGCCCCGCATTCTCAATTGTTTGTTTGCACCTGCTTCCGGAACGCCTCACTGCGGGGCGTTACCGGCCGCCCGGCGTTACGGTGTACGGATGGAGCCTGTCATCACCCCGCCGCAGCTCCTTCCCCCATCAGTCGATAGGCGCCTGTTCGATGCCATCCATGGCCTCCCCCACTCGCCGGTCAGCGATCGCTACATTTCCCTCATCTCCGACCTGGGCGAGGGGCTCGGCTGGGTGGTGGCGGGCGTGGGACTCGCGTGGCTCGGAGGACCGAAGGGCAGGCGCGCTGGAATCGCAACCGCGCTTGCGTCGCTGGGGACCACCTATGCGGTGCAGCGGATGGTCAAGCCGATGTTCAGGCGCCGGCGCCCGTTCGTGACCCGCGAGGTCCTGGTAGTGGGCATTCGGACCAGCGACGCCTCTTTTCCATCGGGGCACACCGCGTCGTCGTTTGCGGCGGCGACCGCCGTCTCCACCTTCTATCCGAACGCCGCGCCGCTCGTCTTCACACTCGCCACACTGGTGGGGGCTTCACGAGTGCATCTCGGCCACCACTTTCCAAGCGATGTCACGGCCGGAGCCCTCATCGGGATCGGGACCGGCACGCTGACGGCGTGGCTGCTCAAGCTGCCGCGGTTCCTGTGATCAGCTCGGCAGGATCACCTTCAACGCGCTGACCTCGGCGCTGATCGTCGCCGGCGTGCGGCCGACGAGCACGTTGTCGGCGTAGATGCGAACCCTCGGACTCGTTCGCACTGACACTTTCCGGAAGCGAAACACCTGGCCGGACCCCTCTTCCTCGTGCTTCCCGAGGACAGCCGAGGCCAGCGCTCGGACCGCAATGTCGGTCTTGGTCCTGCCCGCGTGAACGGAGAACTCGAGGTATGGATTGATGGGCGTCGTATCGCTCACGGGAAGTCGCGCGCCGATCGATGACGTGTTGGTGAACACCAGCGACATGGCAGTGCCGCTGCCCTGAAGGTCTCCCTCCAGCTCGTACTTGAACGATTTGGCGGCCAGCACGTTGCCAAGCTCCGCCGCAAAATCGCCGTACTGCAGGTCCTTTGCAGCCTCACCCAGTGCGATCGTCTCGCCGAAGAGCCCGATCGCGCAGGCCTCGAGGAACCCCGTACCGTTGACGCGCCCGAGAGTAATGGGTCGCGGCTTACCCTTCTTGATGACCTCGACCTCCTTGTCGAGATCTGCCCTCAGCCCCAGGGCGAGGGCAAAGTTGTTGAACGTGCCCAGCGAGAGGATGCCAACCGGGTGCTTGGAGTCCGCAAGCTTGCGTACGACGAATTCCACGCTCCCGTCACCTCCCGCGATCACGACTCGAGCCCGCGGAGTGATCAGCTTCTCGAAATCGTGCTTCGGGTCGAACGGGATGATCAGGTAGTCGGCGAACAGCAGACGCAGCCGGGTTTCGATCTCGGGCGTGATGTTGCCGGCGCCGGTGCTGATGACGAGCAGGCGCGTAGCCTTGCGCTGAGTCGATTTCCCTCCACCGACGCTGCGTGCGCGAGGCGTCGTGCTTACCCCCTTATGGTGGAAGAGCCCGGCCCTTGCAGGCCAGGCTCCCCCATCTCGATCAACGTCCCAGGTCCCGAACATACCTGATCGTATGCTCCCTGCATGGTCATCCGAAGCGACCTCGACGGCATCACGGCGGCCCAAGCGCGCCGAGCGCTTGAGGGACTTCCGCGGGCAGGGGACTACGAGGTGGTGATCAAGCCCCTTCGGTACCGATCGTCGCCGCATCTTGCGGCGCGCTGCGAGTTCGAGGAGCGAAGGATCGTGCTCCAGGTCCCGATTCCGTTCCGTCCTTTTAAGGAACCCGTCGTTTATGCGGCGCGTCGCAAGCGTGGACACGGGATCCGCTTCTCCTGGGCGTCCGAGAGCGTCTCGTTCCGCCTTCGCCGAGAGGTTCTCCGCTTCCTCTACTGCCACGAGTGGATGCACTGGTATCTACACGAGGAGCTGGGCAAGCGCTCCGCCGCTGAGACAGCCTGCGACCGGTTTGCCCTGAGGAACTTCAGACGTCCTCGAGTCTCCATCGCCGATGCCGACGCGGCGCTGCGCCGCCGCCCTCGCGCCGCGGCGCGTCCGTGACTGAGCCCTACGCGCGCCTCGAGCTCCGCGCTTTGTGCTCGTCGGTGATCATGCTCGCGAGCCGCATGACGCTCTTGGCCGCGGCGCTCGACGGTTCGGAGGCGACGAGAATCTCGCCCGTCACCGCAGCCCGATCGAATCGCGCGCCCTCGTAAGCGATCTCCATATCCATCTTCCGCCTCACAACGCGCTCGGCGTCGGCGCGGGTGACCATCGTCTGAGGGCGTGAGTGATTGAGAACCAGGCTCACGCGGCCAGGCGGAATCTCGAGCATATCCTCGAATATCCGCAGCAGGTCTGCGGTGTCCTTCAGGGTCGGCAGCTCTGGCGTGACCATGAGCAGGATCCGATCGGCCCGCTCGAGCACCCCCAGCGTCACCTCACTCATCGCAACCCCAAGGTCGACCACCAGGTAGTTAAACGCGTCGTCGAGGACGTCCAGCGTGCGCTGGACCAGTTGAGGAGTGATGAGCTCAGACTGCTCGACCCTCAACGCACTCGGGAGTAGGGCCATGCCGGTCGGGTGATGGAGAAGGGCATCCAGGAGTGCTTGCTCGAACTGACCCTGGTCCGCCCGATCGCACAGCGCCATGCAGCTGCTGGGCGCCAGGTTGGCCACGAGCGCCGCATGGTTGTAGGGCAGGCTGAGATCGACGAGCACGCATTCACCGCGATGCTTCCGACCCACAGCCGCCGCGAGGTTGACTGCAATGGTGGTCCGGCCGGCTCCGCCCTTGACCGCGTAGACGGCGACGATCATTGCCGGCCGAGGCTGAGGAACGTGCGCACCTCGGCTGTGAGCGCCGCCGGGCTCACCGGCTTGGCTATGAAGCCTTCACAACCGGCGACCCTGGCGGCTCGCTCGTACAGCGGCATGTTGTTGGCCGTCAGCGCGACGATCGGAATCGCAGCCGTCCCCGGCCTGGACTTGAGCTCCTTGGTGAACTCGAGGCCATCCATTCCGGGCAGTCCGATGTCCATCAGGATCAGTGCGGGCTTCCGCCTGGAAATCGCCTCACGCGCAAGCTCGGCCGACTCGCTGCCGGCGACGTCGAAGCCATCGGCCTCGAGCGCGGCGGTCGCGAGCATCAAGCTGCTCGGGTCGTCTTCGACGATGAGGATGAGCGGTTTCTTGGTCATCGATCTCTGGACGGCTGTCGCCGATGCGCGTGGGGCGCAGGCCAAGTTATACGCGCGACAGGAATTGGCGCACCTCGGTCGCGAACGTCCTGGTGTTGATGGGTTTCGGGATGTAGCCGGCACACCCGGCATCGAGCGTTCGCTCCCTGTCGCCCAACATCGCCAGGGCCGTGAGCGCCACGATTGGGATCGCCGCGGTCTTCTGGTCGGCCTTCAACCGGCGGGTCAGCGTCAGCCCGTCGAGACCCGGCATCTGCACATCCATCAAGATCAGGTCAGGGGCGGTAATGCTCAGCTTCTCGAGCGCTTCCTGGGCGTTGCCGGCCAGCTCGACCCGAAAGCCCTCGCGCTCCAGAACGGAGCTGGCCAGCAGCTGGTTCGCCTCGTTGTCCTCGACGACGAGGATCAGCGCAGGTCCGTTCCTCACCGGCCCACAGCCGTGGCATCGACGATCTGGCGCAAGAGCCCGAGCAGGTCGGAGGCGCCGGTCGAGCCTCGCTTGAGGATCGTCGACACGTGTCCGTTGAGCTGGCGGATGTCGGACTCAGTGAGATGTTTGGCGGTGAGCACCATGATCGGCGTCGACTTGGTGACCTCGTCGGCCCTCAGCGCCTCGACCACGTCGAAACCCGTGACCTCGGGCATCATCAGGTCGAGCATCACAAGGTCCGGCTTGCGCGACTTAGTGAGATCGATGGCTTCGCGCCCGCCGCGTGCCTGGATGACCGCAAAGCCGGCGGGCTCGAGGATCCGCTTCAGCCACTCGCGATTGGCCGCCTCGTCGTCGACGATGAGGATCCGGGGCTTTTCTCCGGCCTTCTGCCCGAACTTGAAACGGCTCAAGCGGCTGATCAGCTGTTGCGCGGGCACCGGCTTGACGAAGTAGTCGAGCGCGCCGAGGGCGATACCGAGCTCAGGGTTGTCGACCACGCTGACCACCACCACCGGGATGTCGCTCGTAGCCGCCTCGCGCTTCAGGCGCGTGAGCACCTCCCAGCCGTCGAGGTCGGGCAGAAGGATGTCGAGTGTGATGGCGGCGGGTCTGCGCTCGAGCACCTTCCTCAGGGCGTCGGTTCCGGTGCGGGCCACGTCGGTGCTGAAGCCCGCGCGCCCGAGCTGCGTGGTGAGCAGCTCAGCCGCGGCGGGATCGTCCTCCACCACCAGCACGAGCGGGCGAGACGAGTCGGTCACGGTGAACGGGTCCCACACATCGACCTTCGATTGATGGCCGTGAACCGAGGTGATGGGTAAGGTGATCGTGAAGACGCTGCCCTGGCCCGGCCGGCTTTCGAGACGAACGTCGCCGCCGTGCAGCCGGGCGAAGCGGCGTGTGAGGGTGAGCCCCAGTCCAGTCCCCGCCTGCGACCGGCTGACTCCGGAGTCCACCTGCTGAAACTCGTGAAACACGCGGTCCTGGTCCTCTTTAGCGATGCCGATGCCCGTATCCGTGACCGTCAGCTCGACGGTGGAATCGAGCCGGCGCGTGCTGATCGATACGGCGCCGCCCTCGGGCGTGAACTTCACCGCGTTGGAAACGAGGTTGAGCAGCATTTGCTTCACCTTGCCGCCATCGGCGGTGATCTCGCCCGCGAAGTCCTCGGTGATTCGGAGCTCGATCTTCTTCTGTCCAGCCAGCGGCTCGACGATTCCGGCCACCTGGGTCACGACCTCCGCCACCGTGACCTGCTGAAGTCGCAGCTCCATCTGCCCCGCCTCGATCTTGGAGAGGTCGAGGATGTCGTTTATGAGGCCAAGGAGGTGTTTGCCGCTCGAATGGATCTGCTCGAGGAACCTCTTGCGGGTCGCGGGCGGGAACTGCCCCTCGCTGGCATCGATCAGCAGCTCCGAGAAACCGAGGATCGCGTTGAGCGGCGTGCGCAGCTCGTGGCTCATGCTGGCGAGGAACACGCTCTTGTGGCGGTTCGCCTCGCTGAGGCTCGTGTTCGCCTGCTTGATGCGCTCGAGCAGCCGTGCACGATCGAGGGCGGCCACCACCGCCGACATGAACTGCTGGACGCGCCGCATCTCGTCGGTTCCGAAACCAGGCGTGAACGGACCCGATACCACGACGAGCCGGCCCGGGTTGCCAAGACTCGCGATCGGCAGCACCAGCACCGTGCGGTCGGCGCCGGCGATCGTGGCCCGGCTCACGCCTTCCGGAAGCTGCGACAAACCCTCGTTGATATCCCGCAGCGCGATGGGGTCGATACCCTGCGACGCCATCGGCATGCCCTGACCGTCAAACGCGGCAGCGGATGCCCCGCCGACCAGGCGCATCGCCCAATCGAGCGCGCGGCCGGCGAGCGTCCGCTGATCCTCCTTCAGCAGCAGGAGGTCCTGCATGAACGCCCGGAGCCCTTCTTCCTCGGCGGCGCGCCATTCGCGGCGCAGCCACGCGGGCGGCGAGAAGCTCACATAAAGGAGTGGAACGATGGCAAGGACGACGAGCTGGATGACGAGCTGGACCGGCTGGTTGGCGGCGGCCGTGCCGGCGCCCACAGCAAACAGCAGGATGCCGACGATGCCGGCGAAGCCGAGGCTGAGCGACCGCAGGCGCCACGCCTGGACCGCGGGGAGCCCACGCGCCACAAGCCAGAACCTGACGATCGGCTCGAGGACGATCGCCGCCCACACCAAAACGATCACAAGCCCGGCCGCCGTCTGGAGCTGGGTCGAAACTCCTCCGATGGTGCCGAAAAGCCTCGCCAGGAGGAACGCCGCGATGCCCGCGGCCATGGCGGCGACGGCGGCGACGTGCCAGGTGCGGGGCAAAGGAATCAACGAGCCCCGGAACCGGAGCAGCGCGTAGCCCGAGACGACGAAGAGTATGAGGTTGATCTCCGTCAGCAGCGGGGGCGTTACGTGCAGGAGCGCCGGGAGCCGGCCAAGTAGCGAGACTATGGAGAGGAGAACGATGGCCAGCGCCAGGAATCCCTGCGAGCGATCGCGATGGCGCGCCCAGCTGATCGCGGTCGCAAGGCCTAGGAGGACGAAGGCGATCGTGGTGATGTTCTGGAGAACCGCCACGGCTTGACTCACTGTGAGGTCAGGCGGCGCCGAGACGGTGGATGGCGGGCATCTCGCCCACGAACAGGTCGACGACCTCCGGGTCCCACTGGTGACCGGCGCCATCGACCAGCAGAGCCACCGCCTGGTCGACCGGCAGCCGCGGCCGGTACGGCCGGTCGTTGACGAGCGCATCGAAGGCGTCGCAGACTGCGACGATCCTTGCGAGGCGCGGTATCTCGCGTGCATGTAGGCCGTCTGGGTAGCCGCGCCCATCGAAGCGCTCGTGGTGGTGCCGGATGATCGGCAGCAAGGTCGATGCCGAGCGCAGCGGCCGCACGATGTTCTCCCCGATCAGCACATGCGACCGCATCAGCGCGGTCTCATCGGCGTTGAGCGGTCCGGGCTTGAGCAGGATCGCGTCTGGGACGCCGATCTTGCCGATGTCGTGGATGATGCCGCCGCGATACAGGGCGTCCAGCGCGACTTCCGGAAGCCCCAATCGACTGCCCAGGTGCCTCGCGGATTCGCCCACGCGCTGCGTGTGCCTCTCGGTGAGGGCATCCTTCGCCTCCACCGCGGCGGCCAGCGAGAAGATGACCTGCTCCGCGCTGTCCAGGGTGTTGTACAGCGCCTTCAACCTCAACGCCGACCTGACGCGGGCGACCAGCTCGACCCGCTCCACCGGCTTGGCCATGAAGTCGTCCGCGCCGGATTCCAGCGCCCGCACGCGATCGTCGGTCTGGTTGAGTGCGGTGATCATGACGACCGGCAGCAGCCGGCCGCGCGGGCCGGCCTTTATCCGGCGGCAGACCTCATAGCCGTCCATTCCCGGCATCTGCACGTCGAGGAGGACCAGGTCAGGCGGCTCGGCTTTGATCTGCTCCAGCGCCGAGGCGCCGTCCTCGGCCTGGCGAACGTCGACGTCAAGGCCAGCCAGATACGCTTGGACTAGCTGGCGATTGGCTGGTCCGTCGTCAACTACGAGTACGACCGCCATCCCCAGGCCGCCCCACGTCACCCGTTGTTAAGTGATGCACGAACCAGAAATTGTAGTATCAAAACTTTGAATTAACGCCTTCTTAGCGTTATCTGGGTACAACCATTGGGACTTTCTTTTCGGTTGTCGATCAGGCGGTCGCGGAGCGATCGTGCTGGGTCGCAAATGCCACATGACCCGGGTGCAGCCGGCTGAGCGCCAGTCGCAGCTGCTGGTTGGCGGCGGCCAGGTCGCCTCGCTTCTCGAGCAGCTCGGCGTACTCGACGTGGCACCGGCTCAGGCGCTCTGACGAGCCGAGCGCGTCCAGGATTCCCCAGGCCTTCTGAAACTCCTCGTCTACGCGCGCATGCTCGCCACGCTCGGCGGCGATGCGACCCAGCCAGATGTGACTGTCGGCGAGCGTGGCCTGCTCGGAGAGGCGTTCGGCGAAGTCACGCGCTTCGACCGCGAGCCGCTCGGCGTCGTCGAGTAGCGACCGCGCGATCGCAAGATCGCACATGCTCAGCAGAACATCCGCGCGGCCGACCTCCAGGTCCGCCTCGTCCCACAGGGCCAGCGCCCTGGACAGATGCTCGTCCGCGGCCGCGAGGTCGCCGCGCTTGATCAGGACGTTGCCGAGGTTGTTCTCCGAGCGAGCCAGCGACAGCCTGTCGTTCAGCGTTTCGTGGATGGTCAGCGCGCGCTGGGCGTAGTAAGCGGCCTGGCCCAGCTGCCCGATCTCGCTGTAGGCGAGGCTCAGGCCGCTGTACATCAGCGAGAGGCGGCGCAGGTCCTGGACGACCTCCCCGGCGGCAATCGCTCGTTCATAGCAATCGATTGCAGCCTGCCAGTCCTGGTTGGTCGCGTGGACCGAGCCCAGGACGAACAGCAGGCGGGCCTCGGTTGTGCGCGGCACCGGCTGCAGCGAGCGGCAGAGGTCGAGGGCGCGCTCGGCGAGGGCCAGCGCGGACGGGTCCTGGAGCAGGTAGGCAGCCGAAGCTTCGTGGCCCAGGCTCTCGGCGGTCATCAAACGGTCGCCCGTCTTTTCGAAATGCTCACGCGCAGCCGACGCCAGGCTTCGCGCTTCCGATGGTTGGGCCAGGCGCAGTAGCGCGTAGGCCATCAGGTATTTGGTTCGCGCCGCGGTATCGGGATCCTGACCTTGGGCCAGCAGCGCGCGACCCGAGGCAAGGGCGGCCTGGGGATCGTTGGTCGCGAGCAGGAGCTCGACCTCGAGCGTGGTCTGCGACGAGCGCGGTTCCATGGTCGACGGCCGGACGAGGAAGTAGTCCAGCGGCTGGCCCGTCCGTTCTGCGATCAGCCGCAACGTCTCCATCGACGGCTTGGCCTTTCCAGTCTCGACGAAGTAAATGGCGGTACGGCTGACCGCGCCGTTCGCAACTTGCCCCAGGCTGAGGCCCGCGTCCGTGCGTGCCTGTTTTACGGAGCCTGGCTTGATTTCGATGCCGTGGCGCCGGCCGCGCCGCCCCGACGTGCGCGGCGCTGTGACGGGGCGCACGTCAGCTTCCGGCATTGCGCGCCAGCTTACATGACATTGGGATTGACAACGATGGATTAACGCCGGTTATCGCGTCAGGAGTCGCTCAGCAACAGGGTACCGAGCCCCCGGCGCCGGCCGACGTGGCCAGCGTGATCGCCATCGTCGCCGCCAGAATCGCAGCCAGGATCAACTTTCTCATCAAAACTCACCTCCTTTGCGCATCGCGCCGCGATTCGGAATCGGAGAGCAAGAGGTCGAAGGACCGCTAAGCCGGCTGAGGCGCCAAAACCGAGTGGTACTGTCGTGCCGACCAGATGGCGATGGCGATTCCTCCCTCTACCTCGACCACGTCCGGGTCCCCTACGCCCGTAGCGCGAATGTTAACTAAGTGGCGCCTTGAATTAACATTCGGGTCCGGATAAGTGGCCTGGCAAACTTCCCCCGCCGACCTCGGTCCCACGCTGAGCTCATCAAAAGGGGGGGCCGAGCATTCTCTGGCGTTCCCGGGAGCGGCCCTGCTACGCGCCGCACTGTCCAGGGAGTGGAGGGTTTTCACCTCCGCCGCCCTTTTGGCCACGATCGCGAGCGCGGCCTTCCTGGTCTGGACCGCCCTTCGCATTGGAGGGGACGCTCCCACGATCGCGGTCGACGACATCGGCGAGGGGGTGGCATCCGGGATCGCTGCGATCAGCCTCGTGCTGGCCGCCCGCCGTTCCTCGGGCCGGCTCCGCACCGCGTGGGCGCTGCTTGCTGTCTCTGCGGCGAGCTGGACCGTCGGCGAGGCCATCTGGTCCTGGTACGAGGTCTTCCAGGGAGTAGCCGTGCCGTTCCCGTCGGCCGCGGACGCCGGCTACCTGCTGGCGATCCCGTTAGCGATCGCGGGCGTCTTCGCGTTCGCAACCGCCCCGCACCGCCTGGCGACGCAAGGCGAGGCGGTGCTGGCGGGAACGATCGTCGCCCTGGCACTGCTGTTCGTCGCCTGGACGCTCGGGCTCCGCACCGTTTACGACCAATCGCAGCAGCCCGTGCCGGCGACCCTGATCGGGCTGGCCTATCCGGTCGGGGACATTGTGGTCATCACCGTTCTGATCATCGCCCTTCGCCGGACGACCAGGGCACAGCTCGGCCGGATGCTGCTCCTCCTGGGAGGCCTGGCATCGAATGCCGTCGCGGACAGCGCGTTCACGTACCTCACGGCCAATGGCTCATACCACGCAATTGGCAGCATCCTTGACGTCGGTTGGGTGATCGGCTACCTGCTCATCGCCCTCGCGCCGTTGTGGCCGGCCCCGGCCCGAGAGAGCGAGACCGAGGAGGGACCTATTGAGCTCTGGCAGATGGCGCTCCCGTGGATGGCGGTGCTGGCCGCCGCCCTGGCGGCCATCAGCATTGCGATCAGGAACCAGCTGATGGATCAGTTCGAGACCATCCTCGCGGGCAGCATCGGGGTGCTCTTCGTCTGCAACCAGATCCTCACTCATCGGGACTCACTTGACCTGCTCACGGACAGCCGCAAGGCGGAGGCGCAGCTGCAAGCCCGTACCACGCTCCTCAACCAGGTCATCGTTCAGGCTCCCCTCGGGATCGCGCGCGTCGGCGTCGACATGAAGATCATCGAAGCCAACCCCCGCCTCGGCCTCCTGATGCACACCAGGCCGTCCGACATGGTCGGCGACTCGGTCGCTCACTTCCTGCCGCCGGAGGAGATGGAGCGGGTGATGAAAACCTTCCAGCCCCTGTGGACCGGGGTGGTGGACACCATCGAATCCGACAGCCACGCTCTTCGCGCGGACGGCTCCACGGTTTGGCTGCACTGGAGCGCGACGTCGATCAAGCAGCCCGGGGGCCACACGGACTTCTTCCTCGCGATGTTTGAAGACGCCACCGCGGAGCACACCGCCCAGGAAGCCGCGATGGCCAACCTCGCCGGGCTCGAGCGGTTGAGCCAGCTGAAGAGCGAGTTCGTGTCCCTCGTCAGCCATGAATTCCGAACCGCGCTGGTCGGCATCCAGGGATTCAGCGAGATGATCCGCGATCAGGACCTGGCTCCCGAAGAAGCCAAGGCCTTCGCGGGAGACATCAACAGCGACGCCCAGCGCTTGAACCGGATGATCACGGAGATGCTTGACCTCGACCGCATCGAGGCAGGGCGCATGACCCTGAACGTCGTTCCGCTCGACCTCAACGGCATCATCGCCGAGGCGTCCGACCGGGCTCGCGCGACCAGCGCAAAGCATTCGATCGTCACGCGGCTTGATCCTGCTTTGCCCGCCGTGCGGGGTGACTCGGACCGGCTGTTCCAGGTCGTCTCCAACCTGCTCAGCAACGCGGTGAAGTACTCGCCGGCGGGTGGCGAGATCCTGGTCTGCACCCAGGTGCTGGGTGGCGCCGTGCAGGTCGACGTGCGCGATCACGGCCTCGGCATCCCGGCGGAATTCGTCAAGAAGCTGTTCGGCCGCTATGAGCGTTTCGAGGACAAGAGCAAGGCGAAGATCATCGGCACAGGCCTCGGGCTGGCTATCACCCGCCAGATCGTGGAGATGCACGGGGGGAAGATCTGGGTCGACAGCACCGTGGGCGCGGGCTCGGAGTTCCACTTCACGGTGCCAGTCCAGGTCCCGGCGGTTGCCGGCTAGCGGCGTGGCCGGTCGAATTCTCATCGTCGACGACGAGCCGGCGAACATCTACCTCCTGCAGTCGATGCTCGTGGAAACGGCCGGTGAGATTCGCGGCCTCGACGATTCCCGCCAGGTGGAGCACGTCTTCGCGGAGTTCGAGCCGGACATCGTGCTGCTGGACCTGCACATGCCGGATCCCGACGGGCTCGAGGTCTTGCGCCGGCTGCGCAGCGCGCGCCAGAGCCTCGGTTTCCTGCCAGTGATCATGCTCACCGGCGACACCGGCAAGGTGGCCCGCAACAGCGCTCTCATTCTCGGCGCGGACGATTTCCTGACCAAGCCGCTCGATCGCGACGAGGTGGTGCTGCGAGTTCGCAACTTGCTGCGGACACGCCAGATGTATGTCGATCTCGCGAGGGCCAACGCGGCCCTGGAGGAGAAGCGCGGCCGGAAGCCTTAGTTCATCGTCCGGCTGAACAATGCGCGCGTCCTCTTGCCCCAGAGGAGCCAGATCACGGCCACCGGCAGCGCGACGTTGACCAGCAGCGCGACCGGTCCTCGGTTGGCGCCGATCGGCAGGAGCAGCACGAGCACGGACCCGACCACGCACAGGATCTCCAGGCTCAAAGCGGTGCGGCGAGCCCAGCGCCGCCGCCACAGCACGCCGAAGCCGACAAGGCACACGAGCAGAGCGAGAAGGAGCGATACCACGCCGAGCCCGATCATGTGAATCTCGCCGCCGAGCGCAAACGGGAGCGCGGAGAGTCCCGCCACCATCCAGAAGATCGACTGCAGCAGGAGCAAGACGAAGACCGCTTCCGGGCGGCTCGTCTGGGTGGTGGTCATGTTCTGTCCACCGCCGTCACGACCGACGGATCGATGTCGACCGCGAACGGGCCGCCGCGAGGATTGTCCACGACCCAGACGTGAAGCATCGGCGAGGCGCTGATGTCGATGGCACCGATCGGGCACGTCGCGAACGGCGTCATCAGGCTGAACTCGAAGCCGAACGGAGTGAAGCAGATGTTCTCGTGCTGATGCCATGCAGTCAGAGGGCCGCCGGGGTCTGGGCCGAACTGGTTGAGCCCCTTCATCTGAAACATCGCCCCCAACAGCACCGGGCCGTGGTGCGTGTTTGCATAAACCAGGCCCTGCGGCCGGTGCGGGTCCATGACGTATCCGGCGTCGACGTATCTCTGGTTCATCCAGTGGGTCGAGGGCAACGTGCTCGAGCCGCCCGGTCGATAGCCGGCCGAATAAGCCGCGTGCCAGTCGGTGTACGGCTGGATGGCCGCCTTCGTCTCCGCGTACAGGCGGTTGGCGGCGTCGACCTGCTGCGGGGTTGGAAACGTGTTGGTGGATTGCAGCAAGGCTCCGGCATGGACA
>Ga0209237_1001629_pt1 | contig 13289 bp, 12 predicted proteins | sample GraSoi013_1_40cm_2_FD_185820 | JGI IMG/M metagenome (GOLD analysis project Ga0209237, IMG submission 185820) | Grasslands soil microbial communities from the Angelo Coastal Reserve, California, USA - Sample 10_02_2013_1_40cm (SPAdes) (version 2) | ecosystem: Environmental > Terrestrial > Soil >... | reverse complement strand
CGTCGAGGGCCACGATGCGCGCGCCCGCTCGCGCCGCTGCGTACGCGACCGAGGCGCCGACGATCCCGAGGCCGACGATGGCGAGGTCGTGCTGCGTCGTCACGCCGTGGACTGTATCAGACGGCGCCGATCCGGTACCGCTTGACAGCCCAACACGCGGGCATATAGTCGCGGCGATGTCCCGTCACGCCGTCGTGACCCACCCGGCAGTCCCCTCACGTTCGGAGGCGGTGCCGCACCGGCGTCGTGAGCGCCATCGAATCCGCTCGGGCGGCGGCACCCTGCCGGGCGACGTCAGGAAGCCTTCGGAATTCGGGCCGGCGCCGGCGGCGAAACCCGGTCGGCTCCAACGCGTGCTCGTCGGACTCCGCGTCCTCGTCGTCGATGACGACCCCGACGTTCTGGAGCTCTTCGCGGTGGCGCTGACGGCCTGCGGCGCCGACGTGACGACCGTCGACAACGCGCGCGATGCGCTCGCGCTCGCGACACAGACGCGGCCCCACGCCGTCGTCAGCGACATCGCGATGATCGGCGAGGACGGCTACTGGCTCGTTCGGGAATTGAAGCGGCTGCCCGGCGAGATGCTGGCCGACGTTCCCGTCATCGCGGCCACCGCCTACGGGCACGAGCATCCCCGCGCGCGCGTCCTGACCGCGGGGTTCGCCGAGCATCTCCAGAAGCCCATCGACCCCGAGCTGCTCTGCCGGCTCGTCGCGAGCGTGACGGGGCGCTAAGGCCCGTCGCCGCGCGCGGGCGGCGCGAGCGGCAGTCGCACCACGAACGTCGCGCCGCGCCCCTTGCCCGGACTCTCCGCGGTCACCGAGCCGCCGTGCAGCTCGACGATGTGCCGGACGAGCGCCAGGCCGAGCCCGAGCCCGGCGTGGGCTCGCGTGCTCGAGCTGTCCTCCTGGCGAAACCGGTCGAAGACGTAGGGCAGCACGTCCGGGCCGATCCCCTCGCCCGAGTCCGTCACGGTGATCTCCGCCGCGGTTTCGCCGCGGCGCAGCCCGACGCGCGCGCGCCCGCGGCGGGGCGTGAACTTCACGGCGTTCATCAGGAGATTCCAGAGCACCTGCTGCAGGCGGTCGGCCGCGCCCATCACCGTGGCCGGAGACGGATCGAGCTCCTCGACGATCTCGATGTGCTTCGCGGCCGCCGCCGGACGAACCGTTTCCAGGGCGGCCTCGATGACGTTCCGGAGGTCCACGAGCCGGAGGTCGAGCCGTAGATTGCCGGTCACGACACGCGAGACGTCCAGCAGGTCTTCGATGAGCCGGACCTGCGCGGCGGCGCCGCGGACGATCGCGGCCAGCGCGCGTTGCCGTGTGGGCTCGTCCACGTCGGCGGACTGCAGCATGCGCGCCCAGCCGAAGACGCCGTTGAGCGGCGTGCGCAGCTCGTGCGACACCACGGCCAGGAACTCGTCCTTCGCACGGTTCGCGCGCTCGGCCTCTTCGCGCGCCCCGCGCTCGCGGCTGAGGAGCTGCCGGCGCTCCTCCTCGATGCGCCGCCGCTCGGTGATGTCGCGGGCGATCTTCGAGGCGCCGACGATGCGGCCCGTCGAATCCCTCACCGGCGACACCGTGACCGACACGTCGATCAGCCGGCGGTCCCGGGTGATGCGCACGGTGTCGAAATGCTCGACGCGCTCGCCCCGGCGGATCCTCGCGATGACCTCGTCCTCCTCCGCGCGCCGCTCCTCGGGGACGATCAGCGTGATGGGCTGGCCGATCGCCTCCGCGGCCGTCCAGCCGAACATCCGCTCGGCGGCGGGGTTCCACGAGGTGATCACCCCGTTCAGGGTCTTGCTGACGATCACGTCCTCGGACGAGTCGACGATGGCGGCCAGCCGGGCGCGCGTCTCGTCGGAGCGCCGGCGCTCCGTGATGTCGCGCGCGATCTTGGACGCGCCGACGATGCGCCCGGTCGAGTCTTTCACCGGCGCGACCGTCAGGGAGATGTCGACGAGGTGCCCATCCTTCGTGACCCGCACGGTCTCGAAGTGGTCCACCACCTCACCGGCGCGCACGCGCGCCAGCACGTCCGCTTCCTCTCCGTATCGTTCGGGCGGAATGATCAGTGTCACGTGCCGCCCGAGCGCCGCCGAGGCCGGCCATCCGTACATCCTCTCGGCCGCGTGGTTCCAGGACGTGATGATTCCGTCCAGCGTCTCGGTGACGATGGCGTCGTCCGATGCGTCGACGATGGCGGCGAGACGCGCGGCCACGTCGCCGGTGAGGTCCGGCTGCGTTGGAGCGTCCGGCCGGCGGGGCGCCGGTGTGGGGCGCGGGCGCGGCGCCTTCATCTGATTCACGATACACCGAGCACCTCGGGTGTGATGACGTAGTGCACGACGCGGACGCCTGTGTAGTCGACGAATCCCCGCTGGGTGAAGCCGACCTTTTCCAGCACGCGCTGCGAGGCGAGGTTCTCGGGATAGGTCACGGCCACGAGCCTCGGCAGCCTCAGGGCCCCGAACGCATGGCCGACGAGCGCGCGCGCGGCTTCGGTGGCGATCCCCTGGCCCCAGCTGTCGCGCGCGAGACGATAGGCCAGCTCGATGTCGTCGCCGGCCGGCATCCGGAGCAAGGCGCAGAGGCCGTGGGCGACGCCGGCACGACTCTCCACGAGCCAGAAGCCCAGCGGCGCCTGATCCTCGGCGATGCGCTGTCGCACCCGCGCGGCCGTCTCGTCGGCCGGTCGTGTCCCCGCCGGGCTGCCCACGTGGCGCATGACTTCCGGGTCGCTGTCGAGCGCGATGAGGTCGCCCTCGTCGGAGGGACGCAGCCGTCGCAACCGGAGTCGCGGAGTCTCGATCACGGAGCCGGATCCTCGCACCGGATCCTCGCATACTTGACTGCCTTCCCCGGGCGCGGCTATTGTTCGACTCCCTGTGACCGCTGGACCGTGAAGTCATCCCCGAGGAGGCCGCCATGCGCCGCACGCTCGTCAGTGGATCGGCCCTGTTCCTGCTTCTGGCTCTCGGCTGCCCGCCGGCGGCAGACGCGCAGACCAGGGACGACACGCTCGTCTACGCGCTCCAGTCGGACGTCGACACCTGGGACCCGCCCAATTCCGTGCTGCGCGAGGCGATCATCCTCGGCTACCACGTCTTCGATCACCTGGCCGTGCGCGATCTCAAGACGCGCCGGGTGGTGCCGAATCTCGCCCTGTCGTGGAAAGCGCTGAACGACACCACCTGGGAGGTCAAGCTGCGCCAGGGCGTGAAGTTCCACGATGGCAGCCCCTTCACCGCGCGCGACGTCAAGGCCACGTTCGAGCGCGTGCTCGATCCGACCAAGAAGATGACCGCGCGAGGCAACCACGCCAAGATCAAGAGCGTCGAGATCGTCGACGACCACACGGTCAAGTTCCACACGGACGGCCCCTACCCCATCTTCGTCGAGCGCCTCACCGCGCTCGTCATGGCGTCCGAGAAGGTCATCAAGGACAAGGGCCACGAGTGGATGCAGGAGCACCCGATCGGCACCGGCCCCTACAAGCTCGTCAAGTGGGACCGCAAGCACGAGCACCTGCTCGTGCGCAACGACGAGTACTGGGGCCCGAAGGCCCCCTACAAGTACGTGCGCATCCGCATCATCCCCGAGCAGGCCACCCAGATCGCCGAGCTGATCTCGGGCGGCGTGGACGTCATCAAGGCGGTGCCGCCCGATCAGATCGACGTCATCAACAAGTCGGGGCAGGCGCGGACCGCGAGCTCGCCCATTCTGCGTACGGCGTTCCTGCAGCTCGACCAGGCCGCGCGCAGCGGACCGAATCCCTTCACCGACCGGCGCGTCCGCCAGGCGGCGAACCTCGCCACCGACATGGATGGCATCATCAAGCACGTGCTCAACGGCCTGGGCGACCGCGTGGCCACCGCCGTCAACCCCATGGCCTTCGGGTTCGACGCGGGCCTCAAGCCGTACAAGCAGGACCTGGCCGCGGCCAGGAAGCTGCTCGCCGAGGCGGGCTATCCCAACGGCGTCGACATCGTGTACAACCAGGGGCCGCCGACGGTCGAGCCCGGACTGCTGCAGACCGACGAAGCGATCGTGGCCGACCTCACGAAGGCCGGCTTCCGGGTGAAGCAGAACTACGTCGGCGACAACACCGTGTTCGTCGCCCGCATCAAGGACAGCAAGGCCGGCCCCATGTTCTCGTTCTCCTGGGGCTACTACTCGGTGTTCGACGCCGACGCGATCCTGTACGACATCTTCAAGTGCAAAGAGACGTACGCCTATTACTGCAACCCCGCCATGGACGACCTCATCATCCAGGGGCGCTCGACGCTGGATCAGAAGAAGCGCGCCGAGGTCTACGCGAAGGCGCAGAAGCTGGCCTTCGACGACGCGGCCTACCTCTTCAAGTGGGGCCTTCGTGGCGTGTGGGGCATCTCCAACCGCGTGGACTACCAGGCGCCGCCCGACGAGGTCGACCGCATGTTCCTCGTGACGCCGCGAAAGAAGTAACTCGCGTGTGAAGCGCTACGCGCTGCGACAGCTGCTGCAGCTCGGGGTCGTCGTCGTCGGCATCTCGATGCTGGCGTTCGCGATCCTGCACGTGATCGGCGACCCCGTGCTGCTGCTCCTGCCGCTGAACGCGGGCAAGGAAGAGTACGAGCGGTACCACAAGCTGCTCGGCCTCGACAAGCCCGTGTACGTGCAGTACTGGAAGTTCGCGAGCCGCGCCGTCCAGGGCGACTTCGGCAAGTCCTGGTACACGGACACCCCCGCCTTCACGCTCGTGCTGGAGCGCATGCCGCCGACGCTCTATCTCACGTCGGCGGGCCTGGTCGCCGCGCTGCTCATCGCCCTGCCGCTGGGAATCCTCGCGGCGCTCAAACGACACTCCCTCGTGGACAACCTCTGTACCATGCTCGCGGTGGCCGGCCAGGCCATGCCGATCTTCTGGCTCGGCATCATGCTCATCATCGTCTTCGCCGTGCGCCTCAAGGCCCTGCCCGCCTCCGGCTACGGCACCTGGCAGCACTTCCTGATGCCCGCCTTCACCCTGGGCGCGTTCCTGGCGCCCCTCACCATGCGGCTGGTGCGCTCCGGCGTCATCGAGATCATGAACATGGACTACATCCGGACGGCGCGGGCCAAGGGTGTCGGCGAGAACACCGTGGTCGTCAAGCACGCCTTCCGCAACGCGTGCATTCCCATCATCACGGTGCTGGGGCTGCAGTTCGGCCAGCTGCTGGGCGGCGCCATCGTCACCGAGACCGTCTTCGCGTGGCCGGGCGTGGCCACCCTCACCGTGGAATCCATCCGCAACCAGGACTTCCCGGTCGTGCAGTGCGCGGTCGTGCTGCTGGCCCTGATCATCGTGAGCGTCAACTTCCTCGTCGATATCATCGTGGGCCTCATCGCCCCGCGCATCCGGGTCGCGTGAAAGCCGTCAGCGCGGGCGGCGAGGTCGCGCTCAACCCCGAGGAACCCGCGGCCCTTCGAGCCGGTCCGCCGCGGATCTCGCTCCGCCGGCTCTGGCGCTTCAAGTGGGGGCTCGTGGCCGCCGCGGTCATGCTGGCGATCGTCACCAGTGCCCTGTGCGCGCCGTGGATCTCGCCCGCCAACCCGCTGGCGGTGGACATCCAGCACCGGCTGGGGCCGCCGGCCTGGATGGACGGCGGCACGCGCGCGCACGTGCTGGGCACCGACCAGGTGGGGCGCGACCTGCTCTCGCGCGTGATCTACGGCGGGCGCGTGTCGTTGATCATCGGCGTGGCCGCGGTGCTCGTGTCCTCGAGCATCGGCGTGCTGCTCGGCCTCGCCGCGGGCTACTTCGCCGGACGCATGGACTGGACCATCATGACGCTGGTCAACGTCATGCTCACGTTCCCCTTCGTGCTGCTCGCCCTCGCCGTCATCGCCGTGCTCGGGCCGAGCCTCGTCAACATGATCATCGTGCTCGGCATCGCCGACTGGCCGCTGTATGCGCGGGTCATCCGCGCGGAGACGCTGGCCATCCGGGAGCGCGAGTTCATCCTCGCGGGCCGCGCGCTCGGTATGAGCCACGCGCGCCTCGTCTTCCGCCAGATCCTGCCGAACCTCGTCTCGGTGATCGTCGTCATCGCCACGCTGCAGGTGGCCCGCGTGATCATCCTGGAATCGTTCCTGTCGTTCCTGGGCCTGGGCGTGCAGCCGCCGACGCCGGCCTGGGGCAACATGCTCGGCGAGGGACGCGTCTACATGCTCAACTCGTGGTGGATCGCCACCTTCCCCGGCCTCGCGATCTTCGTGACCACCCTGGCCATCAACCTGATGGGCAACGCGCTGCGCGACTGGCTCGACCCCCACATGAAGCTGTGAGGGTGGGTCTGATGGCGTTCCTGTGAGAAAATCAGCGCTCGTGAGGCCTGACGCACGCGCCGCGCAGGACGCTCGGAACGGGCACTCGCCTGCCGCCATCCTGTTCGACTTCGGAGGCACGCTGGACGCCGGGGCGCTCACCTGGAAGGAGCGCATGTTCCGGCTCTGTCGGGCGGAGGGCGTGGTGGTCCCGCCGGAGCGGTTCGACGCGCTGTTCTACGGCGCCGACGACGCGCTCGTGGGAGCCATCCCCGCGACGCTCTCGCTCGACGAGACCGTTCGGCGACTCGTCACCGGCCTCGGCGCCGCGTTGGGTCTGAGCGACGGACGGCTCGTCGACCGTATCGTGACGCGCTTCTTGGACGAGGCGACCCGCTCCGTCCGCGACAACGTCTCGTTGCTCTCCGAGCTCGCGCGCCGTTACCCTCTGGGCATCGTCTCCAACTTCTACGGCAATCTCACGGCCGTGTGTGACGACCTCGGCATCCGGTCGCTGTTCCGCGTGATCGTCGATTCCGAGACCGTCGGGTGCAGGAAGCCCGATCCCCGCATCTTCAGGCACGCGCTCGACGGGCTCGGCGTGGAGTCGGGCGACGCAACGTTCGTCGGCGATTCTCCCTCGCGTGACATGGCCGGCGCGCGCGGTGTCGGCATGGCGCACATCTGGCTCGTCGGGGAGGCCACGTGGCACCCACCACCGTGCTGCCCCGGCGATCGCGTGATTCGCTCGCTGGGAGAGCTCCGAGGGTTGCTTCTGTGAGAATCCCCACGGGTTGCCCCGGCGGGATCATCGCCGCCGGTGACGGCAGCCGCCTGCGGGCCGCGGGCTTCGCGATGCCCAAGCCGCTCGTGCCGGTCGCCGGCGTGCCGCTGATCGAGTGGGTCATCGGAAACTTCCTGGCCGCGGGCATCACGTCGCTCGTCGCCATCGTGAACGAGCAGGCCCGGGAGTGTCGCGACCTGGTCCACGCCCGCTTCCCGGACCTCGACGCCGAGGTCATCGTCAAGACGACCCCGTCGTCGCTGGAAAGCTTCTTCGAGATCAATCGGCGCCTGGGCGGCGGCCGCGCGCTCGTCTCGACGGTGGACGCGTGGTGTCGGACGGACGACTTCGTGCGCTTCGTCGAGGCGGCGCTCCGCCGCCCGCCCGACGCGAGCGTGCTCGCGGTGACGCCGCTCGTGGCCGATGAGAATCCGCTGTGGGTCGACGTGGACGCGGCGAGCCGCGTGCGGGCCCTCGGAGGAACGGCGGGGACGCACGTCACCGCCGGCATGTACCTGTTCTCGGCGCGCGCGCGCGCCGCGACACCGCCGCCGCTCGGGAGGCTGCGGGAGTTCCTGGCATGGCTGCACCGGCAGGGAGAGCCGTTCTACGCTGAAACGATCGAAAACGTGGTCGACGTCGATCACGGATCCGATGTCGCGCTGGCCGAAGCCCTCGCAGGCTCGGGCCGCCGCGTGAACCTTCATGGGAGATGACTGGTGAGTGAACCGTACTGCTGGGGGATCTTTCGAGAACAGGAGCATTCGCCGGGCCGAGAGAACGATGACGCCGAGATCCTGAGACTGACGGGCAAGCATCTGGAGGCCCGCGGGTTCCAGGTGACGTTCAAGACCCCGGAAGAGATCGGCCCCGCCGATCCCCGCCCCCTCGGCGTGTTCCTGATGTGCGAGCGACTGGAGATCCTCGATCGTCTGCACGCGCTCGAGGTCCGCGGGATCCCTCTCGTGAACAGTCCGCGGGCCGTGCTGAACACGTACCGGGAGCGCATGATCGCGCTCTTCGACGAAGCCAACGTCGCCTTCATCGAGAGCCGGCTCGTCGCCACCGACGCGCGCAATGACGTCGGCGCGCTCCCGGTGTGGGTGAAGCGCGCGGACGTCCACAACACGCAGGCAGGGGACGTGACGTTCGCGAGCACGCGCGAGGGTGTGACGGCGGCGCTCGAGGCGCTCGCGGCCCGCGGTATCCGGCGCGCGGTCATCCAGCCCAACGTCGAGGGCGACCTCGTGAAGTTCTATGGCATCGGCGCCGCCGCGCGGTCCGACGGCGCGCCGGGGTGGTTCCGCTGGTTCTACCACAAGGAGCAGCGCGTGGCCGGCCACCCGTTCGAGCCCGCCCAGCTGGCGCGGGCGGTGCGGCGGGCGGCGCTGGCGCTCGGGCTCGACATCTACGGCGGCGACGCCATCGTGACCGCGACCGACGTCGTGCTGCTCGACGTCAACGCGTGGCCGAGCTTTGCGCTCTTCCGCGAGGAGGCGGCCGAGCGCATCGCCGCGCACGTGGCGCTCCGCTTCGCCGGAGCCTCCCGATGACCGCGCGACGCGAGGTCGGGCCGCGCTCGCGTGAGATCGTCGCCCAGGAGCGGCGCCACATCGCGCCCGGGCTGCAGTCGTTCGCCCTCACGGCCGGCGTCGCGATGGCCCGGGGCGAAGGCTGCACGCTCGTCGACGAGGACGGCAACGAGTACATCGACTTCATCGCCGGCATCGGCGTGGGCAGCGTCGGCCACTGCCATCCGCACTACGTGGAATCGCTGAAGCGACAGCTCGAGCGCCTGACGTTCGGCAGCTTCACCACGGACACGCGCGCCCGCTTCCTCTCGCAGCTGGCCAGCCTCACGCCGCAGGGGCTCACCCGCATCCAGCTGTTCTCCGGCGGCGCCGAAGCCGTGGAGGCCGCCCTGCGCCTTGCCAAGGCCGCCACCGGCAAGCACGAGGTCCTCGGATTCTGGGGCGGGTTCCACGGCAAGACGGGCGGCGTGCTGGGCCTGCTCGGCAGCGAGTTCAAGCACCACCTGGGCCCCTTCATGCCCGGCCGCCACGTGTCGCCGTACGCGGACTGTTACCGCTGCCCGCTCAAGCTGCGCTTTCCGGACTGCGGGATCGCGTGCGCGGACTTCCTGCGCGACGTCGTCCGCTATCAGACGGGCGGCGAGATCTCCGCCATCATCGTCGAGCCGATCCAGGGGACGGCCGGCAACGTGGTTCCGCCGCCGGGGTTCTTGCGGGCGGTCCAGGCGATCGCCAGGGAGCACGACGCGCTCCTCATCGCGGACGAGATGCTGACGGGCTTCGGGCGCACGGGTGCGATGTGGGGCTGCGACCACGACGGCGTCGTGCCCGACGTGATGACGGTCGGCAAGGGCATGGGCGGCGGTTTCCCGCTGAGCGCCGTCGTCTCCACCGACGACCTGACGGGCCGCGCCCCCTGGTCGAACCCCAGCGCCAGCTCGTCCAGCTACGGTGGGAATCCTCTGGCGGCCGCCGCCGGGCTCGCCACGCTCGAGATCTTGCTGAAGGAAGATCTCGTCCGCAACGCCGAACGCGTCGGCCAGGTCATGCTCAGACGGCTGGAGGCGCTGAAGGAGAAACACCGGTGCGTGGGCGAGGTGCGGGGCAAGGGCCTGATGCTCGGTATCGAGCTGGTCCGTGACCGGCAGACGAAGGAGCCGCTCGCCAGGGAGGTGACGCGCGCGCTGTACCAGGAGTGCCTGCGCCGCGGCCTGGTGGCCATGACGTACTCGCCCTCGATCCGAATCAACCCGCCCCTGGTGATCCGGGAGGATACCGCCCTCGCGGGCCTCGCCATCCTGGACGAGGCGCTGGAGGCCGTCGGGCGCGCGCACGGGCTCCGCTGAGCGGATGCTACGCGGGGCGATCATCGGCCTCGGGAACGTGGCCCTGGAGGGCCATCTGCCCGGCTGGACCCGTCGCGACGATGTCGAGATCGTTGCCGTCAGCGACACCGAACACGGGCGCCGACAGCTCGCCGACGCGCGACTGCCGGCGGCGCGCTGGTACGACTCGGTCGACGGGCTTCTCGCGCACGAGCCGCTCGACTTCGTCGACATCTGCACGCCGCCCGCGAGCCACGGCCCCCTGGTGTGCCGCGCGCTCGAGCGCGGGCTTCACGTGCTCTGCGAGAAGCCCCTCGTCGTCGGCCCGGACGACCTGGCCCGGGTGAGCCGTCTCGCCGAGGCGACTCGCCGCGTCGTCCACACCGTTCACAACTGGCATCACGCGCCGATCATCAAACGGACGGTGCAGCTCGTGCAGCAGGGAACGATCGGACCGGTCACGCGGGTCGTGTGGCAGACGCTTCGGACGCGCGCCGCCGCGGCCAGCAATGCGAACGGGGTGAACTGGCGCCTCGACCCCGCGCTCGGCGGCGGTGGCGTGCTGACCGACCACGGCTGGCACGTGTTCTATCTGCTCCGGAACTGGATCGGCGACCGGCCGACGGCGGTGAGCGCGCGCCTCGAGCGACGCCGGCACCTGACCTCGCCCGTCGAGGATACGGCGACGGTGCAGGTGACCTTTCCCCGCGCGACGGCCGAGATCTTCCTCACCTGGGCCGCCGACCGGCGCGACAACGTCGCCGAGCTCATCGGAACCGACGGGCGCATCGAGCTCCACGCGGAGACGCTGCAGCTCGAGCGCGACGGCCGCGAGCAGCGGTGGTCGTGTCCGCCCGCCCTGTCCAACGGCTCGGCGCATCCGGAGTGGTTCGATCCCGTCGTCGATCAGTTCCTCGGCGAAGTGACCGGGACGGCGCCGCGCGACTCCAACCTCGCCGAGGCCCGGCTCTGCAGCGTGCTCGAGAGCGTCGCACGCGAGTCGAGCCGCCGCGGCGGGGTGTCCGTCGCCGTGCCGAGCCTGCCGATCGCATGATCCTCGTCGTCGTGCCGTCCGCGTCGGACGGCGCACCGTCCGTCGCTCCCACCCGCGTCGTCGCCGGGCTTCCGCTCATCACGAGGATCGTGCGGGCGGCGAGGGCGGCTGGATTCGAGCAGGTGTTCGTGTGCGACATGGGCCCGGCGGTGCGCGGGCTCGTCGACGGCGCGGGCGCCGCCGTCCTGACGCCGTCGACCCACATTCCCCCGCTGTCCAGGCAGCGGATCGTCCTGGTGCCGGCGAACGTCGTGCCGCAGCCACGCTGGCTGCACGCGCTGCTCGAGATGCCCGTCGAGCCGGAACGGCTGTACGTCGACGGCGCCTGCGCGGTGGTCGTCGAGACCGAGCGGCCCGGCGTCGTCCTCGCCGCGGCGGCGCGCTCGACGCAGCCCGGCCTCGTGGGCGAGCTCGCCCGCACGTTCGGCAACCCTCCGCGGCCGCTCGCGCTGGACGGGCGGTTCCCGCTCGTGTCCGCGACAGACGTCGCGACGGCGGAGACCTTGCTCCTGAGGTCCCTGATCAAGCACAACGAAGGATTCATGTCGCGTCACTTCGAGCGCACGATCTCGCTCGCCCTCACCCGACGCCTCGCCTCGACCTCCGTGACCCCCGATATGATGACGCTCACGAGCGTCGCGGTCGGGCTGGCCGGCGCGCCCTTCTTCCTGGGCGAAGCGCCGGCGCTCCAGCTCACGGGGGCGATGCTCTTTCTGGCCCACTCGGTGCTCGACGGCTGCGACGGCGAGCTCGCGCGGCTGAAGTTCCAGCAGTCGCGCCGCGGGGCGATCCTGGACTTCTGGGGCGACAACACCGTCCACGTCGCGGTGTTCATCTGCATGGCCGTCGGCTGGGCGCTGAGCGCCAGGACGGCGTGGCCGCTCGTGCTCGGTGCCGCCGCCGCGCTGGCCACGCTCGGCTCGGCGGCCCTCACGTTCGAGCGCACGGCCGAAGACCACGCGCTGGGCGCCGACAGCCCGCGCGCCGCCCGCCTGGCCGCCGCGCTCGCCAGCCGCGACTTCATCTATCTGGTCATCGTGTTGTCCGCCGTCGGGAAGGCGTGGTGGTTCCTGGTGGCGGCCGCGGTGGGAGCGCCCGCGTTCCTTCTCCTGGTCGTGTGGAACCGACGCCATGGCCGCGTTCGCTGACGTTCTGCTGCGCGGGCTCAACCTGTCGGGGCAGGCCATCGCGATCGGCGGCGTGGCCTTCGCGCTCATCGTCCTCTGGTCGGGGTGCGCACCCGAGCAGGCGCCGCTGCGCCGCGTGTGGCCCCTGCTCGCGTTGGGCGCCGCGGGCGTCGCGGTCACCCAGTGTCTGTCGCTCGGTGTCGTCGTCGCCGCGCTGGGCACCGACGCCGACTGGCACGTGCGCGAGCTGCTCGCCACCTCCTACGTCGGGGCCAGCGCGCTGCGGGTGTTCGCGAGCGGTGGGCTGATCGTCGGCGCCCTCGCGCTTCGCCGGCCATCCCAGGCGCGGGTCCGCTGGGCCCTGCTCGCCGCGTGCACGCTGAGCCTCGTCGCCGCGGGCGCCTGGACGAGCCACGCGGCGGCACGCTCCGGCCATCGGGCGACGCTGATGGCGCTCGATGCGCTCCACCAGCTCGCGGCCGCCGTCTGGATCGGCGGCCTGTTCCACCTGGTGGTGGCGGCGTTCGGCTCGATCGAGCGCCCGTGGCCGCCGCGGGTGCTTCAGGGCTTTTCGGCGATGGCGCTCGCCGCCGTCGGCGTGCTGATCGCGGCTGGCGTCGGGCTCACGCTGGGTTACGTCGACGGCGTCCACGCGCTGCTGGGAACGGCCTACGGCGTCATGGTGCTCACGAAGATGGTGATCCTCGCGGGGCTCCTGGTCCTGGGCGCGGCGAACTTCTTCGCCGTGCGTCGTCTCGCGGGCCAACGGCCGATGTCCTCGCAGCGCGTCCGGCGCTTCGTGGAAGTCGAGCTCGGGCTCGGGATCACGGTGCTGTTCGCGGCCGCGTCGCTGACGTCGCTGCCGCCGGCGATCGACGTCGTCGCCGACCGGGCGACCCTGGGCGAGGTGGCCACGCGGTTCACGCCGCGCGTGCCGAGCTTCACCTCACCGCCGATCGACGAGCTCCCTGTCGACGACAGGAACGCGCCCCGGACCGACGCCGACCGGGCGTGGTCGGAGTACAACCATCACGTCTCGGGGCTCTTCGTGCTGTCGATGGGGACCCTCGCGATCCTTCACGTGAGCGGCCTGGCGCGCTGGGCGCGTCACTGGCCGCTGGTGCTGCTGGGCCTGGCGAGCTTCATGTTGGTGCGCAACGATCCGGGAGCGTGG
>Ga0209237_1001626_pt1 | contig 13305 bp, 8 predicted proteins | sample GraSoi013_1_40cm_2_FD_185820 | JGI IMG/M metagenome (GOLD analysis project Ga0209237, IMG submission 185820) | Grasslands soil microbial communities from the Angelo Coastal Reserve, California, USA - Sample 10_02_2013_1_40cm (SPAdes) (version 2) | ecosystem: Environmental > Terrestrial > Soil >... | reverse complement strand
TCGGCAAGCTCGTCGGCGCGCGCTACGTGGTGACGGGGACGTTCATCGATTTCTACGGCGACTTCCGCGTGGACCTGCATCTCGTCAACGTCGAGACGAGCGAGATCATGAAGGTCGAGAAGGAGAACATGCGGCGGGACCACCTGTTCGACATCATCCGCAACGTGTCCCAGCGGCTGATGAAGGACGCGAGCCTGCCGCCGCTCCCCAGGCAGGCCTCGGACGCGCGGATGAGCCGTCAGATTCCGACGGACGCCCTCACCTACTACTCACGCGCCCTGCTGTACCAGGACCGCGGGCAGAAGGACAAGGCGATCGACATGTACAATCGGGCGCTCGAGGTGTTCCCGCAGTACGCCGAGGCCACCGAGGGGTTGCAGCGCCTGAAGACCTCCTAATCGCATGCAGCCGCCCCGGGCGCCCCGGAAGACGGCGAAGGTGGCGAGCGCCATGGCGACGGACGACAGGCCGTGAGATACCTGCTGCTGCACCCGGCCTCCTGGCAGCCCGGCGGCGTGGCCGCGATCCTCGAGGGGGCGCAGGTGGAGCGACGCGAGCTGCGTCTGCCCCGGGAGCTCGCGGTGGACGAGCGCCCCACGGTGCTGGTGCTCGATCCCGAAAGCCGTTCGCTCTTCCCCCTGGACGTGCTGCGGGCGTTCGTGGACGCGGGCGGCGCCATCGTGGCGCTGGGGCGCGACGGGGAGGCGGACGTGCCCGAGCAGATGCCCGCGGAGCTGCTGGCGGGCTTCGTGAGGCACCCCGCCGGGGCGCGGCAACTGCTCGTCGCGGTGCGCGCCGGGTTCCGGGAGGGGGCGGCGCGGGTGGAGACGGCGCGCGCCCGCAACGAGGCGGCGTCGCGCAGCCGCGAGATCGGCGAGCTCACCCGCATCGGCGTCGCCCTCGGGACCGAGCGCGATCTGAAGGCCCTGCTCGACCTCATCCTCACACAGGCGCGTCGCATCACCCAGTCGGACGCGGGCAGCCTCTACCTCGTGGAAACGAGCGGCCAGGGGCAGAAGCGGCTGCGCTTCCGGCTGGCCCAGACCTACTCCAAGCCCGAGGCGCCGTTCGTCGAATTCACGATGCCCGTCGACCGCACCAGCCTCGCCGGGTACGCCGCGGTCACGGGCGAGCCCCTGGTCCTCGACGACGCCTACTTCCTGCCGCCCGACGTCGAATACAGCATCAACCGCTCCTTCGACGAGCGGTACGGCTACCGCACCAAGTCGATGCTCGTGATTCCGATGAAGGACCACAAGGAAGAGGTCATCGGCGTGCTGCAGCTCATCAACCGCAAGCGCGACTTCGAGGCCGTGCTCGCCGCGCCGGCGGACGTGGAGCGCCAGGTCGTGCCGTTCTCGCGGCGGACGGTCGAACTCGTCACCGCCCTCGCCGGCCAGGCGGCGGTGGCCATCGAGAACAGCCAGCTCTACGCGGAGATCGAGAACCTCTTCAAGGGGTTCGTGAACGCCGCCGTCACGGCGATCGAGCAACGGGACCCGACCACGTTCGGCCACAGCGGGCGCGTCGCCGGCATGACGGTCGGGCTCGCCAAGGTCGTGGATCGATCCGGGGACGGACCCTACCGCACCGTCCACTTCTCCCGCGAGCAGATCCGCGAGATCGAGTACGCGGGCCTGCTGCACGACTTCGGGAAGGTCGGTGTGCGGGAGCAAGTGCTCGTGAAGGCGAAGAAGCTGTACCCGCACGACCTGACGCTCATCAAGCAGCGCTACGCGTTCGTGCGGCGCACTGCGGAACGGGAGTTCTGGCGCAAGCGCGCCCTGTTCCTCGAGGAGCACGGGGCGAAGGGTTACGAGGCGTTCCTCAAGTCACTGGAGGACGAGCAGGCTCGCGAGCTCGGCGAGCTGGACCGCTTCCTGGAGACGGTGCTGCAGGCGAATGAGCCGACGGTGCTCCCCGCGGGCCGATTCGAGGATCTCAAGACGATCGCCGGACTGCAGTACGACGACGTGGACGGGCGCTCCCAGCCGTTCCTCACCGAGGACGAGCTGCGCTACCTCGCGATCCGCAAGGGCAGCCTGGACGAGACGGAGCGGCTCGAGATCGAGAGCCACGTGAACCACACCTATCGCTTCCTGCTGCAGATCCCCTGGACGCGGGAGCTGCAGCAGGTGCCGCTCATCGCCTACGGGCACCACGAAAAGCTCGACGGCCGCGGCTACCCGCGCAAAGTCACGAGCGAGGCGATCCCCATCCAGACGCGCATGATGACGATCAGCGACATCTACGACGCGCTCACCGCGGCGGACCGCCCCTACAAGCCGGCCGTACCGCCGGCGCGCGCCCTCGACATCATGACCGACGAGGTGCAGACCGGCCAGCTCGACCCACACCTATTCCAGCTGTTCGTGGAAGCCAAGGTGTTCGAGACGGGCGGCGCGTAGCCGCTACCACAGCAGGAATTTCACCGAGACGAGCAGCAGGAAGCCGCCGAACGCCCGGCGCAGCGCCACCGCGGGCAGCGTGCCGGCGAGCTTGGCCCCGAGCAGCGGCCCGACGAGCAGGCCGACTGCGAGGATCGCGGCGTACGTGATGTTCATCTGGCCGCGCCTGTGGTACTCCAGCGCACCGAGGATACCCACCGGCAGGAGCAGGGCGGCGAGCGACGTGCCGTTCGCCGTGAGCTGGTCCAACCCGGCCAGCAGCATGAGCCCGGGGATGACCACGATCGCGCCGCCCACACCGAACAACCCGGAGACAACGCCGGCCACGAAGCCGATCAGCGCGACCAGTACCCAAGTCATTGCTCTATCCTCGCTCGAAGGGGTTAGGTCCCCAGCCACCGCCGCCCGGAGTCTCGATGCGGAGCACGTCGCCGGGCTCGAGGCGCGCACCCACCTTGGGCGGCAGCGCCGCGCCGTTCAGCAGCGTGCGGCCGCCCCCCCCCCCCCGCCGCAGAGCGTAGGCTCGTACCCGCAGCGGACACTCCAGCTCCAACACCTCGACCGGCGTATTGCGCGTGTTCGACATGCCGACGTGGACGCCCGAGGGCCCGTTCGCCTCACGGCTCGCGCCCTGCCCACCGCCGATCGTCTCGTAGTAGGTCCAGGCTCCACCACCGAACGTGACGTTGTTCATCGTCCCCTGCCCCTGGGCCGGCACGGGGATCCCGCCGTTCGCCAGGGCGAGCAGCACGGTATCCGCGATGCGCTGCGACGTCTCGACGTTGCCGGCCGCCACGGCGCTCGGATAGCGGGCGTGCACGAGACAGCCTTCGGGAGCGGCGACGCGCAGCGCCCGCTGCACGCCCCCATTGGTCGGCACGTCCTCGGGAAGCAGGGTGCGAACGACGAACAACACCGCCGCGCGGGTCACGGCGAGCGGACAATTCACGTTGCCGCGCGCGGCCGGAGCCGTGCCCGTGAAGTCAGCATGAAACACGCCGTCGCGGATGTCGACCCGCACCGTGATCGGCAGATCAACGTCGTCCACGCCGTCCCCCTCGAGCCAATCGGTCGCGCGCAGGCCCGTGGCGGCGACCTTCGCCAGCGCCGCGCGCGTGCGCCGCTCGGCGTACTCGATCAGGTCGCGCGCCGCCGTCCGCACGCCCTCCCCCCCGTAGCGGGCCACGAGCGCCCGCAGGCCTTCCCCTCCGCGCTCCACGGCCGCCCGCTGGGCCGCGAGGTCGCCGCGCCGCGCCTCGGGCGTGCGGACGTTGGCGAGCAGCAGGCGCTCGACCTCGGGCGTCCACCGCACCGGCGGGAGGATGATCCCTTCGGCGAAGATCTCCCGCGCTCCGGCGGGCATGCTGCCGGCCTGCGCGCCGCCCACGTCCGAGTGGTGAGCCCGCACGGCGCTGTAGCCGCCCACCCGGCCCTCCAGCTCGATGGCGCCGATGACGGTGAGGTCGGGAAGATGCGAGCCGCCCGTGTAGGGATCGTTGAGAATGAACACGTCACCCGGCCGGGGGGCGAGGGCGCGGACCGCCGCGACCGATTCGGCCAGCGCGCCGAGGTGCACCGGGATGTGCGCCGCCTGGGCGATCATCTCCCCGTCCGGGTCGAACAGCGCCGCGGAGCAATCACGCCGCTCGCGGATGTTGGGGGAGAGCGCCGAGTGGATGAGCACGAGGCCCATCTCCTCCGCGATGGACGCGAAGGCGTGCCCCATCACCTCGAGGCCGACCGGGTCGAGGGTCATCGCCGCTCCAGCAGAATCGCGCCCGAGCGATGGACCCGGCCGCGCCACCCCGGCTCGACCAGCGCCGTGGCGTCCCCGCCTGCGAGGATCGCCGGGCCCTCGAGCTCGACGCCCGCGGCGAGCTCGCCCAGCGGCCACACGCTCGCCTCGACCCGCGCGCCGCCCACGGTGGCCGTGCGCCGGGCCCGCGGCGCGCGCTGCTCGCGCGCCCGTCCGTCGAGCTGGGGAAGAGACCCGCCCCCGCTCTTCACCGCCGCGACGCGGAGATTCACGAGCTCGATCGGCTGGCCGCCGCCCTCGTGCCCGTAGCGCGCCCGGTGGGTCGCGAGGAACGCCACGGCCAGGGGCGCGGGGTCGTCGAGCGGCGCGGGGATCGTCACCTCGTAGCCCTGCCCCGCGAAGCGGCAGTCCGCCGCGCGCGCCAGCGCCGCCCCCGGCAGTTCCTCGCGCGCGCGCTCGACCAGCGGGGCGAACGCGGCCGCGAGCTCCCGGGTGGTGAGCGCGGGTAGCGCGCGGTGGAACGACGCCATCACTTCGATCCGCTCGGCCGCGGCGGCGAGGCCGAGCGCGCTGAGGACGCCCGGGTGCGGGGGCAGCACGATCGTCCGCATCCCCAGCGCGTCCGCGAGCGCGCAGCCGAAGAGCGGCCCTGCTCCCCCGTACGGCAACAGGGCGAGCTGCCGCGGGTCGAATCCCCGCGCCACGCTCACGCGCTTGAGCGCTCGCGCCATCGTCGCGGCCGCCACCGCGACGATCCCCGCCGCGATGGCGTGCGGCTCGCGCCCCACCGCGGACCCGAGCGACGCGACCGCGCGCTCGGCCAGGGCGGGGTCGAGCCGCAACTCGTCCGCGAGCGGGCTCGCGGCGTCGAGCCACCCGAGCACAAGACAGGCGTCCGTGACGGTGGGCCGATCTCCGCCGCGACCGTAACAGGCCGGGCCCGGCACGGCTCCCGCGCTCTCCGGACCGACCTTGAGCGCGCCGCCCTCGTCCACCCAGGCGACGCTCCCGCCTCCCGCGCTCACTGTCTCGATGAGGATCGACGGGAGCGCGAGCGGTATCCCCGCGACCGCCCCTGTCCCTTCGGTGAGCGCCTCGGCGGCGGTCACGAGACTCGCGTCCGCGCTCGTCCCCCCCATGTCGATGGCGAGCAGATCGCTCACGCCGACCGCCGCGCCGACGAGCCGTGCGCCGACCACGCCGCCCGCCGGCCCCGACAGGGCGAGCGACGCGGCACGACGCGCGGCGGCCGCCGGCGCCAGGCTGCCGCCGCTCGACGTCATGATGCGGAGCCCGCCGATGCGGCGCTCACGCACCGGCGCTTCCAGGCGGGCCAGGTAGGCCGAAACCCTTGGCCGTAGGTACGCCTCTACCGTGGCGGTGCTGATGCGCTCGTACTCGCGGAAGGCGGGGAGCACTTCGTGGCTCGCCGTGACGGGGATACCGGGGAGCGCGCCGCGCAGCGCCGTCGCCACCCAGCGCTCGTGCTCGGGGTGCCGGAACGCGAAGAGGAACGCCACGGTCACCGCCTCCGGAGCGAGCGCCCGCACCGCTCCCACGACCCGCTCGACCTCGCGTTCGGCGAGCGGCTCGAGCGCGCCGCCGGGCCCCATGCGCTCCGCGACTCCGACCACGTGGTCGCGCGCGACGAGCGGAGGCGGGTGATCGCGTGCCAGATCGTACAGTGATGCGCGTTCCTGGCGCCGCAGCCACAGCAGATCCTCGAACCCCAGCGTCGTGACCAGCACGACCCGCGCGCCGCGGCGCTCGAGCAGGGCGTTGGTCGCGATGGTCGTGCCGTGCACCAGCAGGTCGATCACCGAATCACGGGTGCCGCCCCCCGCAACCGTCAGGGAGTCCTTTCGGGCTTCCCGTGTCCCGAGCAGATCGACCGCGCGAAACATCCCGACCGTGGGGTCGTCCGGCGTGGTCGTCACTTTGCGCACTTCGAGCGTCCCGTCTGCTCCCAGCGCGACGAGATCGGTGAACGTGCCGCCGACGTCTACCCCCACCCTCATCCCCACCTCCGATTGCGGATTGCCGATTGCCGATTGCGGATTCGGGGCGGGAAAATCGGTCGCCGGGCAATCCGCAATCCGAAATCCACAATCCGCAATTTCACCTCAGGCGCTGCGAACGCCATTTGTCCACGGCCAGCACGCCAGCGAGCCCGAGGGTCGCCAGCACGGCGAGCCTCCCCACCCAATCCCCCAGCCGCACGTACAGCGTGGTCACGTCGCTCGTGCGCAGGGTGGCGGCGACCGCCGTCTCCACCTCGAGTGCGGTGGTATCGTGGTAGCGGCCCAGCGGATCGACGGTGCCCGAGATCCCCGAGTTTGCCGCGCGTGCGATGCCCATGCGGGTCTCGACGGCCCGCAGCACCAGGTGCGCGGCGTGCTGGTACGGCCCCGCGGTGCGGCCGTACCACGCGTCGTTCGTCACGTTGACGAGGAAGTCGGCACCCTGCCGCCGGTACGCCCGCGCGAGGTCCTCGAACACCGACTCGTAGCAGATCAGCACGCCGAATCGACCCATCGCGGTCGGGTACAGCGGCAGGCCGCGCCCCTTGCCGAAGCCGCCGAACCATTTGAGCCGGAACCACCGCGGGTCGAGGAACGGGACGCGCTCGACGATCGGCACGAGATAGTGTTTGTGGTAGACCAGGTAGGGGCGGCGATCGCCCGTCGCATCATAGAAGAACGCGGCGTTGTAGTAGTCGTAGGAGCGGTCGTCGTGAAACGTGGCGTCGAGACCGCCGGTCAGGAGGGCCGTGCGCGTCTCGCGCGCACGGCGCGCCACGGCCGCGTCCCACTCGGGATGATCGATGAAGTAGCCCGGCACGGCGGCCTCGGGCCAGATCAGGAGATCGAGCCGCGCCGCTGCGCGGAGTCGCTCGGACAGGGCGAGCAGCCTGCCGAAGACGCTGTCCTGGCGGAGGCTGTCCCACTTCTCGCGGTAGCCCTCGTTCGGCTGCACCAGTCCGACCACGCCGGCATCCCGCAGGGGCAGGGTCCGCATCCGCCACGTGCCGTAGCCGAGCGCGAGGAGAACAGTCCCCAGCACCGCGCCGATGCGGCCCACACCCCCACGCCCCCACGCCCCACGCCCTTCGATCAGCGCCTCGACGAGCATTACGTTGCACCATACCAGCCACAGCGTCACCCCCCGGGCCCCGGCGAGATCGGCCCACTGCACCAGCACGGGCGCGCCGGCGAGCGACGTGCCGAGCCCGAGCCAGGGAAACCGGATGTCGCCCTGATGTCCGATCGCCCAATCCACGGCGGTCCACGCGAGCGGCAGCACGAGCCATAAGGGGAGCTGCGGCAGCCGCAGCCGGACTTTCACCACAAGCCACCAGAGCCCCGCGTACCACAGGCCGTAGACGGCGATCGTGGCGACGTAGCCGAGCGCCGAGAGCGTCGTGAAGTGCCACAGCGCGACCACCAGCCAGTAGAGGACGACGCCCTGGGCCACGAAGCCGTACCAGAAGCCCCATCGCAACGCGAGCTGGGGGCTCCGTTCGCCCTCGCACCAGCGGAGCAGCAGCACCGCGGGCGCGACCGCGAAAAAACCGAGCAGGGGAAAGTGAAAGGGAGGATAGCTCAAGGCGAGCGCGACCGCGCCCACTCCGACGAGCCCCGCCGCCCGCCGCTCCGGGGAGAGGCGGATCACAGCGCCACGTCGCGCCCTTCGTCCGCCGAGCGGTAGATCGCCTCCAGGACGCGGTGCAGGGCGAGCTGGTCACGCGGCGGCGGCGCGTTCACGTCTCCTTTGATGACGGCCAGGAAGTAGGTCCACTCGGCGCGGTAGGACTGTGCGAACGGCGTCTCCCGACCGCTCGCGCCGGTGGGCGTCACGTCCACCACGTTCCCGTGCACGTCCTTGAAGACGCGCAGCGGCTGGATGCTCGCCGACCCGTGCGGCCCGACCATGTCGAACCAGAAGCGCTCGGCTTCTCCCATGTGCCGCCAGCTCACGTCGATCGCCAGCGACATGCCGTTCTCGCACACCACGAGCGCGGTCGCCATGTCCTCTACGCCGTCGCCACCTTGCCGGGTCATGTGCGCGGAGATGCGCTGCGCCGCCGGCCAGCCGGCGAGCCACAGCCCGAGGTCGAGCAGCTGCAGCCCGAGGTCGAGGAAGGCACCGCCACCTGCCTCCTGACGGCGCACGCGCCAACCGGCCAGCTGGCGGGGCGGCTGGAACGTGTACCAGCCGCTGCGGACCGCCTGCAGCGGGCCGATGTCGCCGCCGGCGAGGAAGCCGCGCACGGCTTGGACGTCGGAGCGAAAGCGATGGTTCATCCCGACCATCACGCGCTTGCCGTGCTTGTCGCTCGCCTGCAGCAGGCGCTCGACGCCTGGCAGCGTGAGCGCGAGCGGCCGCTCGCACAGCACGTGGGCCCCGGCCGCGAGCGCCGCCATGGCGTGGATCTCGTGCAGGTGATTGGGCGTGCAGATCACCACGGCGTCGACCGATGCGTAGCGCAGCACGTCCTCGATGTCGTCGTAGCTGTCCCGGACCTCGAAGTGGCCGGCGAGGCCGCGGGCCTTGGCGATGTCGTTGTCGCAGATCGCCACCACCTCGACCCCGGCCATCCGGCGCAGCGCCGGCAAGTGCGCGACCTGCGCGATGGCGCCCGCGCCGATCACGCCGACGCGGATCGGGTCGGTCATCCCCCCTTGCCCCTTCCCCCCGCCCCGGCCCAGCGATACATGACCCCGGCGCGCAGGCTCAGCGTCGAGAGCCCGCTCGCCACCACACCTCGGCCATCCAGGGTGAGGCGCCAGCGATTCCCGCCGACCTCGGCCCCCAGCGTCCCGTTCAGCCCCGCGGTGAAACCGTTCAACGCATCCTGAACGAACGTCCCGTTGATCGAGGGGCCGCTGCCGTGGCGCAGGTGGATGCCCAGTCCCACCCCGAGATAAGCCGTGACGGTGCGGCCCTGGGGCATCACGTACTGGAGGTCGAGGTCACCGGTTACATCGCTCCAGGTGATGCGGCCCAGCTGGATGGTGTAGTCCGCCGTCGGGTCGACGATGACGCTCTTCAGCCGGTCCTCGAAGCGGCGCCGCGCCTCGGCGCTGAGCTCGCTCTGGAAGTACGAGAGCCCGAGGAGCACGCGCAGCCGCGGCGCCACGAAGCCGTAGTCCAGCCGCACACCGCCCGCCGTGGTGCCCCTGATCTGGTCGCCTCCGAGCGGGCCCAGGTCGAGCTGGATGGCGCTGGGCTTGAGGTTGTCGGAGGAGAACTTCTCGAGCACCGCTTGGGCGGTCAGGCGGTCAGGCGGATAGGCGGTTAGGAGCGCCGCACAAGCGGCCGTCCTGACCGCCCAACCGGCCAACCGGCTAACCGGCCTAGTAGAGGCGTGCAACGGTCGTCCCTGGGAAGTAGGTCGCGAGAATGCCGCGATAGTCCTGGCCCGCCCGCGCGCGCCCTATCGCGCCCCACTGGCACAGCCCGACGCCGTGCCCCCACCCGGCACCTGCCGCGACCAGGCGGGCGATCTGGCCGCCGTCCTTGGTCACCGACAGCTGGAACGCCGCGCTGCCGAGCTGGCGATTGATCTCGGGGCGCAGCACCGAGCGCACGTCCTGTTCCGGCACGCGCACATCGCCGCGCTCGAACACGATGCGCAGTTCACTCACCCGGCCCGACTGGCTGGTGCGGCTGACCTCGACGTCGGTGACGCGCTGCAAGCCGTCCCCGCCCACGTTCATCACCGCCGGCAGCGTCCGCGACAATATAGCGCGCAGCTTGGTCGCGTCCCACTCCTCACGCCAGCGGAAGCGTGGCGAGATGTCGCAGTAGTAGCCGCCGCTCCGTTCGTCGGACACCGGTCGCAGATAGGGTCGACCGCCCGTGGTCTTGAACGCCTCCTCCAGGCTCGCCGTGCGGAAGCCGCACGTGGAGTGGAAGTACGCGTCGATGAGCTCGCCGCGGTACTGCAGAACTTCGCCGGCCGTGGCGCGCAGCGCCTCCCACACGGCCGGCGTCTCGGCCGCCACGCCGCGGTACACCTGATCGCGGATGTCCGCCCACGCGTCGAAGCCCAGCGTCTCCCAGCGGCCGCGATTCTTGAGGGCGAACGTGCGCGACACCACGGCCTGCGCCAGCATCGCCTGCCGCTCGTCCGGCCGCCGCGGTCCCAGCTCTTCCCCGATCACGCCGGCGAGATAGGCCTCGACCGGCACGCGGTTCATCAGGGTGAGCCCCGACGCGTCGCGCACCACGTTCAAGCGGCCGCGATAGCGCCGGCCCTCGGCCATCGCGAACTGATTCTCGGTGACGTTGACGGCGGAGATGCCGCGGTGCGGCTCGCCCTGGGAGCCGTCCGGCTGCACCAGGCGCAGCCCCGCGCTGTCCGCCAGGACCGTCCAGCGCGCGCTCGGGGGGATCGACCCGATGGGCCGGCCGGTGGCGTCGTCGGTGAGGAACAGCTCCCCGTCGCCTCCCAGGGCGAGGCTTCCCACGCCGGCCACGATTCCCACGCGCAGCTCGGGTTCGGCGCCGGGGGCGAGCGGCTGGGGCCGCGCGCACGCCGCCGCCGCGAGGAGGAGGAAGCTAACGGGGACGCGCTGCGGCGAGCGCCGCATCGAGCTGCGCGATGGAGAAGTCGATGTCCGCATCCGTGTGCGCGCTGGAGACGAATCCGGCCTCGAAGGCCGAGGGAGCGAGGTACACGCCGCGTTCGAGCGCTGCGCGGTGCCAGCGGGCGTACAGCGCCGCGTCCGCGCGCTTCGCCTCGGCGAAGTTGCGGACCGGCCCGCCCGTGAAGTAGGCGCCCCACATCGAGCCCGCGTGGCCCGCGCTCAGAGCCACGCCGTAGCGCCGCGCCGCGTCCCCTATACCCGCCACCAGCCGGGCGGTTCGGCGCTCCAGCGTCTCGTAGAAGCCGGGCCGCTCGGTCTCGAGCAGCGTCGCGAGGCCGGCGGCCATCGTCACCGGATTGCCGGCGAGCGTACCCGCCTGATACACGGGTCCCTCGGGCGCGACGAGTCGCATCAGCTCCGCGCGCCCGCCGTACGCGCCGACCGGCATCCCGCCCCCGACGATCTTGCCGAGCGTCGTGAGATCGGGCCGCACGCCCAGCCGCGCCTGCGCGCCGCCCGGCGCGACGCGGAACCCCGTCATCACCTCGTCGAAGATCAAGAGCGCCCCGGCCGCGTCGCACAGGGCGCGCAGCGTCGCGTGAAAGCCGGGCTCGGGGGCAATGAACCCGGCGTTGCCGACGTAGGGCTCCACGATGACGGCGGCGATCTCCGCCCCGCGCCGCCGAAACACGTCCTCCACCGCCGCCGCGTCGTTGAAGGGCGCGGTCACGGTGAGCTCGGCCAGCGCTCGCGGCACGCCCGGGCTGTCCGGCAGGCCGAGCGTGGCGACGCCGCTTCCCGCCCGCACGAGGAAGCCGTCCGCGTGGCCGTGGTAACAGCCCTCGAACTTGAGAACGAGATCTCGCCGCGTCGCCGCCCGGGCCACCCGCACCGCGGCCATCGTCGCCTCGGTGCCCGAGCTCACGAATCGCACCATCTCGACCGAGGGCATCCGCCGGCACACCGCTTCGGCGAGCCGCACCTCGCCTTCGCAGGGCGCCCCGTAGCTCCACCCCCGCTCCGCCGCCTCCCGCACGGCCGCCAGCACCGCCGGGTGCGCGTGCCCGAGAATGAGCGGACCCCAGGAGCACACGTAGTCCACGTAGCTCTTCCCGTCCGCGTCCGTGAGCCGGCAGCCAGCGGCGCGGGTCACGAAAAAGGGCGTCCCGCCCACCGCCCGGAACGCCCGAACCGGAGAGCTGACGCCGCCGGGCATCAGCTGCTTGGCCCGGTCGAACAGCTCGCCGGACCGGCTCACGTCAGCGCGACCGCCCGGAAATCGTAGTCCTCGCTCTCGGCGAGCCGCGCCCGCACGAAGGTCCCGGCCACGGCCGTCGTCCGCCTGCCACTGCACGCGGCCCACGTGCGTCGCGCCCCCCCCCGCGCCGCCGTCCAGCGGATCGGCCAGCCCGTCGATCAGGACTTCGACCTCGCGCCCCACGAACCGCGCCAGCCGCTCCGCGGAGATCGCCCGCTGCACCTCGAGCAGCTCCTCGAGGCGTTCTCGCTTGACCGCGTCGGGCACGTCGTCGGGATACTGCACGGCCCGCGTCCCCTCCTGCGGCGAATAGGCGAACCCGCCCAGCCGGTCGAACTGCGCCTCTTCGAGAAAGCCGATCAGCTCCCGGAAATCGTGTTCCGTCTCCCCCGGGAATCCCACGAGACAGGTCGTTCTGATCGCCAGGTCCGGAATCGCCCCGCGCAGCCACGCCAGCTTCTCGGCGATGGTGCGGCGGCGCTCCGGGCGCCGCATCCGCTCGAGCATGCGGTCGCTCGCGTGCTGGATCGGCATATCGATGTAGGGCACGATGCGGGGCTCGCGCGCGATCAGCTCGACCAGCCGCTGGCTGAGCCCGGCCGAGTAGACGTACAAGAGGCGGTACCAGGGCACGGACGTGTCCGCGAGCAGCGCCTCGAGCAGGTCCGGCAGCTTGGGACCATCAGATCCCAGGTCGCGCCCGTAATGGCCCAGGTCCTGCGCCACGAGGTTGATCTCCTTCGCTCCCTGGGCCTCGAGCTGCTGCGCTTCGCGCACCAAGCGCGCCAGCGGCTCCGAGCGGTGTTTCCCGCGCATCAGCGGGATCGCGCAGAAAGCGCACGTATGGTCGCAGCCCTCGGAGATCTTGAGGTAGCGGACGTGCGGTGAGTCGCCCCAATACGAGCGAAACTCCCGGACCCCGGGATGCTCTGCGATCGGGTCGCGTAGCAACCCCCGCTCCGCGAGCTCGGGGACCAGGCGGTGCAGGTCCGAAAAGCCGAGGAACAGGTCTACCTCGGGGATCTCCTCTTTGAGCTCTTTCTCGTAGCGTTGCACCAAGCATCCGACCGCCACGACGGCCTTGACGGCGCCGTCGGCTTTCAGCTTAGCGGCGGCGAGCATGGCATCGATGGACTCGCGTTTGGCGGCATCGATGAAGCCGCAGGTGTTGACGAGGATGACGTCGGCGCGCGGCAGGTCGGGCGTCACGACGGCGCCGTGGCCTACGAGCTCGGCGACCAGCCGCTCGGAGTCGACCGTCGCCTTGTCGCAGCCGAGCGAGATGACGCC
>Ga0209237_1001625_pt1 | contig 13311 bp, 14 predicted proteins | sample GraSoi013_1_40cm_2_FD_185820 | JGI IMG/M metagenome (GOLD analysis project Ga0209237, IMG submission 185820) | Grasslands soil microbial communities from the Angelo Coastal Reserve, California, USA - Sample 10_02_2013_1_40cm (SPAdes) (version 2) | ecosystem: Environmental > Terrestrial > Soil >... | reverse complement strand
GGGGTGAGGATAGGTCTTGTGTCTGCCCCGCGACCACGAGGGCGTAGCCGAGCAGCAGCAGACTTGTTTCCAGCATCACCATTTGATTTCAATTTCCTATTTAAGCTCCTACAGATTCGACAACCCAGGAAAAAGATATTTCGCGCTCACCCCCCCAGCCTCCACCTCGATGATCTCGGGAGTTTCGTACGGGTGCTCCTTCTCCAGAAAGGCTCTGAGCTGCGGCACCTTCTCCTTCGTGGTCTTGAAGATGATCAAGGCTTCAGGCTCATCTCGGAGGGCGCCCTTCCAGGAGTAGATGGACCTGACTTGAAAGATGCTCCCGCATGCCGCCGATCTCCCCTCCACCGCGGCTTTCGCCAAGCTCGCGGCCTTCGCCCGGGGGATGGTCGTCATCACGAGGGAGAGCATCTTAGAAGATTAGGTATGGGCCCAATATGAGGAGGGCAATCATAGACACGAGAACGACGCTTATGACGGTCGTTATCCTGCTCAGAGTGGTCTCCTTCAGCCTCCCCTTCCCTAAAGCCTTGAGCGTCGCATCAAAAGCCTGCCCGCCATCGAGGGGATAGATGGGGAGGCTGTTGAAGATGGCCAGGTTGAAGTTGATGAAGTACATCCAGAAAAGCAAGTTCAGGACAAGGGGTAGCGCCCCCCCGAAGGGGGATGCGTAAAATCCGATGTATTGATCTGAGAAGGGGGCGTAGTCCTGGCACCTCGGAAGAGTAGGTATGCAAACGTATGGTCTGCCTGTCTTGGTGAAGTCCCCCAGGTAGGTGCCAACCAGTCGCCGCAGCGTCGAGGTACTAATGGGCTGGAACCCGATAAAGCCTCGAGTGAACGTCTGATTTGTCCGCAGGTCTATGTAGGTCAGTTTCCCCAGAACGATGGTCTTGACAAGCGTCTCACCGCCTCTCCAGATCGTAAGACTCACTCTGTTTCCGGGACGATACAGCGAACTGTCGTTGAGGGCGGAGTCTATCGGAACGTTGTTCATCGACAAAATGAAGTCGCCCGGCTTAATTCCGGCGACGTCTGCGGGAGAGTAGAGCGATGTGGAGTTCTGGTATACAGAGAAGACGCCCACTCCATTCGATGCAGGGGTCATCGTCGAAACGATGTTGAAGAGCAGGGCCACAGAGAGAATGGCTAATACGAAGTTGATGCCAGCTCCCGCCGCCAGCACGCGAGTCGAGTCTCTTGCACGGGCGACCTTGAGCACCTTGTCGTCCACCTCCACGAAAGCACCGATTGGTAAGATTAGGAGGAAGAGAAGCCCCGCGGACTTCACTGGCATGCCGAGGCTCCTCGCGACCACCCCGTGCGCCCCCTCGTGTACGACAAGCGCGACTATGAGAGCCAGCCACCCGTAGATTATCGGGACATACGGGTTGATCCCTGGGATGAGTAGGTTGACCGTCGGCGTCAGCGAGCGTATGTACTGTACCAACGCCGCCCCCTGAGGCGAGAAGATTACTGAAAGGTTGACAAACTCGAGAAAGAGGGCGAAGGCCGCGGCCACCGGCATTATGTAGAGCATCAACCATGCGAATGGACCCGTTATGCGATATCGGCCGAGCCTATCCATGAGAGATTGAAATTTCTTCGTCCGGAGAATCAGAATACCGTACTTGAACTCGACACTCTTGTATGGGGGTTCCAATGATTTTCCGCGACCGCTGGCTGCATGTTTTAAGGTTTGGTTCAAAGAAACCATCTCGATGCCTCAACGGTATTATGATGCAGGTGAGGTAGGACACAGCCGAGGATCCCTCGAGCAGTCTTTCATTTGGTGCCGCAAGCCCCCTCTAGTTCTACGTCTAGGCAAAGAATCTCTCCACGGTGTCCCTGACCTTTTTTGTAGGTTGATCTGTTAAGGAGGCTAGGTCTTCCCCTCTCTCTTTTCGCCCGCGTCGGATGTCTGCGACCCGATTTTCCCGTTGTCGAGGTAGAGTCTGTTCAGGCGCATGGAGTGTTTTGGTTCCTGAGTACACTCGCCTCGGATTCTTCCTCGGCCTTCCGTACCTGATGCTGATGAACCGCATCAGCGGGATAAGCCCTTTCTTTCCCTCGTGCAGCTCCCCTTCCCATCGTCACCGAGAAGGGAAGAGAGTTCTCGTTCAGGGCTGCACGGATCTTCATTCCGTCGACTCTCTTCTGGGGGTCGAACCCAATCAGCCTCCCCCTTCTCGAGGGTATCGTGTCGCTGTCGACGGAGAGGTTCTCGATGCTCAACCTTCAGTCCGAGTCTCCTCCCGACATGAGAGCATCTGCGATGCTCTTCCACACTCCTTCCTCTTCCGATTTTCCTCAGCCTCCCGTTAGAAGTGGAGTCATCGCCGTCCCTGCTGCAGGTCGTTCCGGGGTATTCCAGTCTTCAATACGGAGATAAAGGGTTGACCGTCTGCCGGTCGTCCGCCCGAGTTTCTCCTTGAGGTGAGGTGGTAGAAGCGGTTCGATGCACCTCATTGGTCGACTTTCATTGAACGAGACCAGCAAGGAATTACCGAAAGAAACGGACCTGAAGGAAACTCCGTAATCATAGAAGATAGTGGCACAAGATATGGCTGAATCTTCTGTTGTTATCCTGACTATTCGCCCAGATAGTTAACAATCTTCTTAAGCGGATTTCAAATTTGAGGAACGGCTTGGCACTCAGTACCTCGAGGCTCGCAATTTTGTCGGTCGTAGCATTGTTAACGATTGTGACGACGATATCCCCTGTGGCAATCGCTTGCAACCAACAGCCCATTATCTACGGTCCGATATTCATATGCATACTCGATCTTGGTTGGCCCATCGGCTGTGTCCTCGGGTTTCCAGCCTGGATCATCATCGGGTTTCTCGACCCTTGTCCTCCTCCAACTTCGATTTAACGACACAGTCTTTTCTCCCCCGACTGACCCCGACCTCGTTTCTTCGAATCGAATCCTGCCTCCGCAATGATGCTGCATAGTCAACACACAATATCCTCCAATTTGGTCGAATGTCTGTATGTCCGAGTTCAGTCTCGTGCTAGTTACTCGCGAGCTTGAATCTCTCCGTCACGCAACGACAAACATGCTTGCGCATCGTTATGTTCGAAGTCGATGCCTCCGTCAGCGAAGTCATTCTAACAAAGGTAGGTCAACGAAAGAGATTCAGGATGTGTTTGCTGCATCAAACTGTCTTATGCGGACGAGGGATACACTTTCTTGCCAACACGTGCGCAAGCATTAATCATGTTAAGGTGGTGTCTTTCAAGCCGGCACCATGCATGTCACAGACTGTGAGTTGAGCGTCTTCTCCCCTGGATAAGGAGGTCCGGCAAGGCTCGACGTTCCCTATTGGATTTTTCTCAACGAGTCTTGATTCTACCCATACGGTGAATCCTTTAAGGGGTTCACCTGTGAAAGGGGCAACATCCGATGGCAGTCTGCTCGAAGTGCGGGGGGAATGGAGTCTACGAACGGAGGTACTCGGGCGAGGTGCTATGCGCGAACTGCTTCAAGGCCTCGATCGTTGAGAAGACGAGGAGGACGATCTCCCGGTACGGTATGGTCAAGTTCGGCGACCGCATAGGCGTCGCAGTCTCGGGGGGGAAGGATAGCCTGTCCCTCCTGAAGGTCCTCGACGGGTTGAACCAGGATTCTCGCTTTCAGCTCGTCGCGCTCACCGTCGACGAGGGCGTCAGAGGCTACAGAGAAGAATCGATCGCGCACGCGAGTGAGCTGACGAGACAGCTCAAGATCGAACACGTCGTCGTCTCATACGAGGGGTTGTTCGGTTTCTCCCTCGACAAGGCCCTCGACTGGAGGGACGAGCGCGAAATCTCTTCCTGCAGCATCTGCGGCGTCTTCCGGAGACGGGCAATCGATGAGGCCGCTCTGAAGGCCAAGGTCGACGTCGTCGCGACCGCTCACAACCTGGACGACTACGCCCAGACCTTCCTCATGAACCTGCTCCACGGAGACGTGGAGAGGATCGGCTGGCTCGACCCTGCCTACGTCGACGAGAGCTTCCCAGTCAGGCGCGTCAAGCCATTCATGGAGATATACGAGGAGGAAGTGGCGCTCTACGCTTACCTCTCCGGCATCCCCTTCCAGAGCGTCAGCTGCCCGTACATGCACGAAGGACTGAGGGGCGAGGTCAGAGATTACTTGAACGAGATGGAGGTGAAACATCCCGGCATGAAGAATGTTCTCCTGAAGTCTAGCCTCAGCGTCGTCTCCAGGCTCTCCCCTGCAGAGACCGGGCACCACTCGGTGCCGTGCATCACCTGCGGGAAACCATCCTCGGGTGGAATCTGCAACGTCTGCAAGATGAAGGAGGTCGTGAGGCAGCACGTTAAATACGGCGAGTAGAACTCTTCTCCTCGGCGGCGGGTAGGACAGGGAGGTCAGCCGTCTCCCACAAACTGAAACCGGCTACACGCAGTGGTCAGTAACCGTCGGGTAAAGCCACCCTTCCAGCTACCTGCGCGGGACGGAGGAATGAGTTCACGCCGAGGTGGGCGGTCGTGAAGGGCGGTCTCCTCGAAGGAGGGGTCCCGACTCTTAACCGCCGAACTGGGCGAGGTCCGGGAGGGAGCAACCCTAAGGTGGCGCGACCACGCTGCCTCGTCTACGTGGAGGATCTCTCGTCTCACGAGATTGGGGCTGGGAGGTCTGGTGAGCTCCGACGGATCCGCCGCCTTGAATTCTTTTAAGCGTACGGGGAATCGACCATGACGAGCCGGGGTTGCCTAGCCTGGCAAGGCGATGTCACATCGGCGTAGGCTTGCTAAGCCATTGATCCGCAAGGGTCTCGTGGGTTCAAATCCCACCCCCGGCGCCTAATTAGACGCCAGAACATGGTCCGTTAAGTAGTAATCAGCACATGTATTGTCAATGACTGTTGAGTTGGAGGGGAGGTCCATCGCCAGGCTGATCCCGGCCTTCAAGAGCGCGCAGACCCAGGAGGGCTACCTAATCAAGCTCAGGATGTTCCTTGAGTTCTGCGGCCTCGGCCCCGACGAATTCGTCGCCACGGCGAGGACCGACCCGACGAGGGCGGAGGAACTCGTGACGTCGTACATCCTCGCGAGGAGGGAGACGGTCTCCGGCTCTACGATGCACAACTTCGCCATGGCGCTGAAGCTCTTCCTTGCGATGAACGACTCGGACAGGCTCAACTGGGTCCGCCTCGGCAAAATCATACCCCCCGCGAAGAAGCACGGCTCCGACAGGGCCCCGACCGCGGAAGAGCTGAGGAGGATCCTCGACAGCTGCGACCTCAGGATGAAGTGCGTCGTCCTCCTGATGCTTTCGAGCGGGATAAGGGTAGGCGCCTTCGACTATCTCAGGTGGAGGGACGTGGAGCCCGTCGGGGCGAGCAACCTCTGCGGAGTAGTGAGGTCTCGGGCCGACACAGACGGGCTTGAAACGTTGCTGATACGCGGGGCGCTGGTTAAGAAATGGAGGTGTAAGTCGCAGAGATCTAGCAGCAGAGCTTCTGCGGGCCCGGTCTGGCTGTCAACGCTGCCCTTACGACCTCCAGAGGTCGCGGCCAAGAAGCTGCGGGTTACACTAGAAGATTAAGCAATCTGAGATTACGAAGCTGCTCGCAAGGTTCGACAAACAGAAAGTGTCACACCGTATAGCCAAGCCTGCAGATATCTCAGCAAAAAGCTGATTTTGTTCTCCACTTGGCAACCTTTGACAATTGAACAGATGCATATCTTGGGGAAGTGCAGACACTCATTTCGCCATCGTTATCGCCGATTCGCCTTTCTGTACTAGCCGGTCTCTGAGGAGTATCGCTAGAGCTAGAGTTGAGATGAAGATCATCGTGTATATTGCTGAAATGGCAGTCGTCTCATATATGTCGCTAGTCTGCCACATGTGCCCCACTGCATCTGTTATCTGCGTGTTGGTGGGTCGAAACGGGTAGTTGAGGACAAACCCGACCCCTGTCCACAAGTAGACTAGAATGATCTGGAGATAGTGGGTTATTGGGATGGCTGGACTCGGGTCGGCCGACCCACGCTTCCCCAGGTACAACGCGAAAAGCTGGAAGAAGACGTACACGGTCAATGACCAGCCGAGGAAGTTGGAGATCGGCACTCCGAAGTATCCTCCTCCCCGCGTCCAGATCCACGTCTGGTTGATCGTGGAGGCAATTGGGTCGAGGGAAAGGTCCCAGGCAACCATCATGAATGACGCGACCAATGGAACGGCGATCGTGGTGAAGATAGTTGCCCCCCGGCGGACTCTGCCTACAATGAGCGTCGATAAAACCCAGGCAAGGTAGCCAAACGCGATGTAGGATGGAAATATCAGGAGCGGTACCAGGGTGACTTTAGGTCCCAGCGCATCGGTGTAGTAGTAGTGCCCGAACGGAAAGCCGGTCAGGATGCTTAGGTTCTCCATGATGCCGCTGACGATGAGCGTAATGATGACGAAGATTGCAATGCCCTTCCACGGATAACGCTTCATCCCGTGGATCAGCGTGAAGGGAAATAGAAGGAGAATTGTAGGAAAGGTGTTGAGGTTTGGAAGTATTGCCCTTAGTATGGTCGCAACTACATACGCCATTGCGAGACCCCACAGAACGACGTTCGTCAGCCTATCATTGCGAGTAGGACTCGCGTCGGTCAAGTTCGTTCCTTTCTCGACACTCATTCCCGTAACCACCTACAGAACGGTCCTTAGTCCCGTTTATTTAAAGTTACTGCGCAGTAACTGTTCGGACTTGCGTTCACTTTAAGTAATCCGAAAACGAGAGTTGAAACATGCCGAAGGTCACATTAGAGTACAAGGAACTCGTTAGGACAAGAATTCTTGAATCCGCTCATCGCGTCTTTTCACAGAAAGGCTATCGTGAAGCGACTATGGATGAGATCGCGGAGGGATTAGGTCTCAGTAAGCCAGCGCTCTACCGGTACTACAAGAGCAAAGAGGAGCTGTTTAGGGAGATTCTCGAATCATACATTCAAGCGACGGCGAAGGCGCTAAGGGAATCCTTCAAAAACTCCCGCTTTGATCCAGAGACATTCTTCCATCTTGTCGATAAGTGGCGTTGGACCCCTAATCTCTTCTTCTCGGCCGCCTCAGAAGCGCCAAGAAATAGTAAGCTAAGGAAGATTTTCTCGGACGGATACGAGACAGCGGTCGACATGGTTGGATCCTTTATTGAAGAGCTAAAAAGTCGAGGAATTCTCAAAGACGGAGCAAATTCTCGGTTAATTGCTATGGGGGCAATAGCCATTCATGATGGACTCTTAATTGGGGAAGTAGCTGGTCTTAGCAGGCAGGAGACCAGAAATGCCTTCGTCGACACCATTCAGGCAATTTTTTCTGGCCTGTTGGTAGGCACCAGCTAGCCCAAATTGAGGTGGGCATGTTGGTTGATTGGACGATAACCGCCGGCCCGGAAAAGCACTAGACCAACCCTCAAAGAGTACGTCTACCAGACTTAACGACCAGCTCAATGAGGCGTCTACAGACCCTTTCTCTGATAGTAGAGCGTTTGGGCACTCTAATTCGCGGACTCGAACACAATTCAGGTCCAATTCTGGCACGGTAAACCCTTTGAGTCCGACCAGACCCGCCTGGATGCCTATTCGGGCGCTTCCACCTGAAAATCCAAAAATTGCAACTAGCGCCCCAAGTTCGGGCGTCTAATTGTATGCTGAAATCCCACCCCCGGCGCTCCAGTCAAGTCCCTCCAATGCTTATTACCCGTCCAACGCGCGTGAAAACGGGCCGGTCGTCTAGCTCGGTTAGGACGTCAGACCAGCTCCGTCAGGCTCTTACACAGCGAAGGTCGAGTGTTCGAATCACTCCCGGCCCACACCTCCCCATTACTTGGCGCCGATGACGGCCCTTCCTTTCAGTGCCGTTGCAGTCGTATACTGGATGGGATCCACCAATCACAGGACCAAGCCGGGGAGAGTGCGCGAAGTCGACGAGCGAGGTTACCTCACCCTTAGGCGGGTCGGCGCTTCGAACCAGCTGCGGTCCACTTCGCACTTTTCTGCGAATCGCTTCGAACGGTTATCTACGCTAACCCGAGACCTTCAGTATGGTCGAGTTCCGTTACATCGACTGGACGGACTACGGCAAGCTCGTCGCCGAGCTCACCGAAAGGATACGGTCTCGAGGACGAACCTTCGACCTGATCATAGGAATCGCGAGGGGAGGCATCCCCGTCGCCATGGTCATCGCAGACCAGCTCGAGGTGCGGATAGACTTCATCAACGTGAAGTCCTACACGGGCGTCGCGACTAGGGGAAGGCCCAGGATAATCTCGACTCTTACGGAGGACGTCAAGGGGAAGAAGGTGCTCGTTGTCGACGACTTGATAGACGAGGGTGATACGATGAGCACAGTCCTCGCATACCTCAAGCCCAGGAAGCCCAAATCTCTCAGCACAGCGGTCCTCTTCAAGAAACCGTGGAGTAAACACGAGCCCGACTACTATCTCGAGGTTCTGGACGAATGGGTGGTATTCCCGTGGGAGCACGCCGAGGTAAAGAGGCTGGCGGCCTCGGCGGCTGCGAAGGCTAAGCGAAAAGGGACGAGAGAAAGACATATGCCGCGGGGGTAGCTGCGGTCAGACCAGAACGAGCAGTCACGCCAGAAGGGTGGTGTAGAGGAGAACCCCGTTGAGACCAACTATAACTCCCGCCGTCAGCACGGCCAAGGCAGTTATCACTCTCCTGTTTACGAATTGACCCATCACTTTCTTGCGGCTCGTGTAGTAGATTAGCGGGATCAGCGGGAGAGGGATCATTAGGCTCAGCACCACCTGACTGTATACGAGGAGCAGGAGGGGGTCGTAGTGCAGGGATATTGCGATGCTGGTGGGTATGACGTTTATCACCCGCAAGATGATTCTCCTGAACCAGGGATTCAGCTTAGTGCCCAGAAAGCCCTCCAGTATCGACTGCCCTGCCAGTACGCCCACCGTTGAGGATGACAACCCCGAGAAGAGCAACGTCAACGCGAAGACCACGCTGGCGGCCAAGCCGAAGAGCGGAGCCAGCGTCTTGTAGGCTTCGTTGACCGTAGCCACCGTGAGTCCGGCGGCAAAAAATGCGGCAGCGGACATGATGAGTATGGCCATGTTGATCAGGCCAGCCACGGTGAGGTTTCCAATCGCATCCCACTTGTGGTATCGCAATAGCTTCTTCCTCTGCTCGAGGTCAAGCCCGACAGCCCTGGCCTTGGTGAGCGACGAGTGGAGAACGAGGGCGTGGGGCATTACCGTGGCTCCGATGATACCAACCACTAGAAACAGCTGATTGCTGCCGACTAGCGTGGGGATTATCAGCCCACTGCCGACGGCGACGGCATTCGGCCCTACGAGGAAGATCTCGTAGACGTAGCCGAGCCCGATGCCGAAGACGAGCATCGTTATCATCAATTCGATTCTGCGAAACTTCTTGCCCGCGAAAGCGAAGACAATGATCACATCGAAGGCTGAAATCCAGGCCGCCACAAGGAGCGATATCGCCCCCCCGGAGAGGAGATAGATAGCAGAGGTGACGCCCAGGAACTCTGCCAGGTCCGTGAAGACGGCGAAAACTTCAGACGCCAGCCAGTACGGAATTACCCTCGACCGCCTGCCAAGGCTCTGCCTGATCAGTTCGGCCAGCGATTGGCTGGTGGCTATCCCCAGCTTTCCCGAAAGGTACTGGAGTAGCATTCCCATCAGGTTGGCCAGCAAGACAGCCCAGAGCAGTAGGTAGCCGTACCCAGCTCCGGCCGTGATGTCTGTCCCGAAGTTCCCGGGGTCGATGTACGCGACGGCCGCGAGCGTTGCCGGGCCAAAGTAGCTGAGATAACCGGATAGTCCGGTGCCAATCTCCCGTTGCATTTTTCCTCCTCCGCCGAGTTCAGGCGCATCGGGTGTCCTCTTCCAAGGGGGCTTCATGAATGGAGTCGCCACCCACTCCCTCGTTATTTAAGTTAGACAACCCTAACTTGCTTAGATAGTTCAAAGTTCCATAGGGACTCAAGACCTATAAACTCTGGAGTCCGGCCTGCTAGCCTAGGTTGGCGAGAACAACCCTGTTGAGGAGGGAGACACCTCGCGCGGAGGACTACCTCGAGGCGGTGTACGACCTCATACGCGAGAAGGGTTACGCGACGACGAGTGACATCTCTGAGAAGCTGAACGTGAAGCCGCCCACCGTCTCAAACATGGTGGGTAAGCTGGCGGCGAAGGGGTATCTCAAGCACGAGAGGTATCGCGGGATGAACCTCACCGAGCACGGCGAGAATGTCGCCCGATCCGTGTTAAGGAGACATGAAGTGATCTCGGAGCTGCTCTCCATGATAGGGGTGTCGGACGACGTTGCCTACGAAGATACCGAGGGAATAGAGCATCACGTTCAGCCCACCACGATCCGAAGGATCGAGAGGCTAGCGGAGTACCTCCGCCAGAACCCGGAGTCGCTTAAGTCGATAAGGAAATTTATTGAAGAAAAGTAGCGAGTAGGCTACTCACTCTCTCCCGAGCAGGGCTGAAATCATCCCGTAGCTCAATCCCCAGATGACGTAGTCTTGATAGACGTACGCGGGGACCTTCGCGTTCTCGCCCCCCCTCTTCAGGGCGTAGGTTGACCTAGAATTCTTGCGCAGGAAGACCTCTATCGGAATCCATCGGTAGGAGGAGACTTCGGCGTTGGGCTCAACCCGCTCCGCCTTCCTCATAAAGAAGGCGCAGGGCACGACGAGCATCGTCCCCGTGTGTGTCCTGAACGCTCCGAGGTGACCCAGGTAGACTGCCGAACGCCGCAGGTCTATCCCGACCTCTTCCTTCGTCTCCCTCGTCGCCGTTTCGAGCAGCGACCTGTCGTGCCTCTCTCGCCTCCCGCCCGGGAACGCCACCTGTCCCGACCAGGGGTCACCCTCGCGTTCGGCCCTCTTTATCATCAGGGTCTTCAGAGAGGGCCCCGCGAGGGTAATCGCGACGCTCGCCATCGCCTCAGTCGGGGGCTCGTGTGGTTCCCCCGGGGTCAGTTTACTCTTCACCAATCGGAGGAGGGCTTCAGAATCCATCACCGGTCCGGCCACTTTCAATTTTAAATAATCATCGTCGAACGGTCGAGGCGCTTGGAGGACTCTGAACTTCAGAGGATTCTGGAGGCGAAGATGAAGAAGATGACAACAACGACAACAACTACAACTACAACAACAACAACGACGACGGAGGCATCGAAGCCGGCGGGAACGACAACGGTTAAATTGACGGAGGAGAACTTTCAAGCCTACAGCAATGCCTCGAAGCCTTTGCTCGTCGACTTCTGGGCTGAGTGGTGCGGCCCCTGCAAGGTGATGGAGCCTGTCATCGAGAGGCTCTCGAGGAAGTACGCAGACCAGATAACCTTCGGGAAGGTCAACGTCGATGAAGAGATGGACCTCTCTTCAAGATTCCAAGTCTTCTCGATACCCACCTTTATGATCTTCAAGGGAGGAAACCCCATCGACGCTATCATCGGTGCGGTGGGCGAGGCCGCCCTCGAGCAATTCCTGAAGAGGGCGCTAAACGGTGCCGGCGCATACCGATAATAACGACCCTCCTCCAGATGGGAAGATTGGACCTCAGGAAAATATTCTCAGTGGAGTTTCCAATCATCGCGCCCGTCGTCGTAAAACCGCTTCCGGGTTCGCCCGGCTATGCGGGCGACCTCGAAATGGTGATCGCGGCCGCCGTGAAGGACGCGAAGCTACTCGATGAGGGTGGCGTCGACGGGCTTTCGTTCGAGAACCTCGGCGACACTCCATTCTTCAAGGACGTTGCGCCCCCTGAGACCATCGCCTCCCTCGGTAGAGTGATTGGCGAGGTAAAGCAGGTATCATCGCTCCCGATTGGCGTGAACGTCCTTCGCAACTGCGCGAGCGCCTCCCTCGCCCTCTCCTATGCACACGGTGGGAGGTGGATAAGAGTCAACGTGCTGACCGAGGCCTACGTCACCGACCAGGGTATCATCGAGGGTATCGCGGCCGAGCTGATGAGGTACAGGCGGATGTTGGGTGCTGAGGGTGTCGGGGTCTTCGCGGACGTCCACGTCAAGCACGCGGCCCCACTCGTCGAGCGCCCCATTCGTGAATCGGCGCTCGATATGGTCGAGAGGGGGATGGCCGACGCGCTCATCGTGACCGGTCCGAGGACCGGAAGCCCGCCGTCGGCGGAGGACCTGAAGGCTCTGAAAGGGCTGAAGGAAGTCCTGATAGGCAGCGGCCTTGACCATGAGAACGCGAGGATTTTGTTGCCGCTGGCGGACGGGGCCATTGTCGCTTCCTGCTTAAGGAAGGGCGGCAACGTCATGAATCCAGTCGACCTCCAACGAGTCCGGAGCTTCCTCTCAATCGTACGAAGTCTGAGGAGATGAAGGTCCTAGTCATCGGGGACCTGAGCGTGTCGGTCGCCGCGGAGACCTCGAGGCTTCCCCGCCCCGGAGAAAACCTGATTCTCCGTAATCCAACCCTCATCGCGAGCGGTGTCGCTGCGAACATCTCCGCCGACCTCAGAGGGCTAGGGGTCGATACCTACGTCTCTGGCGTGGTGGGGAGGGATGTCTTCGGCGGGGCCATCCTCCGCGAGCTGACGTCATGGGGCGTGCACACGCGATACATCGGGAGGTCTCCTAGACCCACGAGCATCTTCATGGTTATCGTCGACGGCGACGGGGAGCGTACGATGATAGGATACCGTGGAGCCAGCGAGACTCTCCGCCTCGACCGCCAAGTCATCGAGGAGATCGAGCCAGATTGGGTTCACGTCTCCGGCTACACCCTGCTGAACCGTGGCCAGGAGAAAGAGCTGGGGCCGTTCATCAAGGCGGCCACTTCGAAGGGGTTTGCCTCGCTCGACCTCGAGGGGGTCGCGTATAGCGCGAGGTCTCTCCCCCTTGAGGGTGCGTACGTCTTCTGCAACCAAGACGAGTACCACTCCTACTTCCGGACGGAGAAGGTGGCTCCCCTCTCCCACCCCTTTACGACCCTCCTCAAGGCTGGCCCCAGCGGTTCCTACCTGATCAGGCGAGGAGGTTTGCGGCGGTTCAGGGCCTTCAAGACGAAAGTCAGGGATACCAACGGGGCGGGAGACGCCTTCAACGCGGGTTTCATCTATGCGAGGATGAGCGGTTTCAGCGAGGAGGAGGCCTGCGTCTGGGGCAACGCCTGTGCCTCCCTGAAGGTCTCTAGGTCGGGGCCACACCCGAGAATCGGCAAGGACAAGATGGAGGCGCTCGTAAGAGGAAGACTCAGGAGACCCTCGTCCCGTCGAGCAAGAAGATATCCGCCTCCCCCAGCTTGATCGACCCAGACGAGAGAATCGGCC
>Ga0209237_1001622_pt1 | contig 13322 bp, 10 predicted proteins | sample GraSoi013_1_40cm_2_FD_185820 | JGI IMG/M metagenome (GOLD analysis project Ga0209237, IMG submission 185820) | Grasslands soil microbial communities from the Angelo Coastal Reserve, California, USA - Sample 10_02_2013_1_40cm (SPAdes) (version 2) | ecosystem: Environmental > Terrestrial > Soil >... | reverse complement strand
CGTTCGATGTCCTCACCGAGCTTGTTGGCTGGGTCGCCCTTCGCGACGACGCCGGGGCGACGCTCGCGAAGACGAGCGACGCAGGCCGGACCTGGCAGCGTGTCGGCCCGGCGCGGATCGCCAGCGTCAGCTCGCTCGACGAGCTTCGCTTCATCGACGAGCGGAATGCGTTCGCGGTGGCCTTCGATGAGGAAGCGACGCCACGCAAGGGGATCGTTCTCGCGACGGAAGACGGTGGCGCGACGTGGACGGAGCGTCTGGTCGCCGGCGCACCGAGCGGGCTGCCCGGCCCCAATCCGCTGCGCGGACTCGTCGTGGTCGACGACCGGCACGCATGGGTCGTTGTCACGACCGGGCCATGCGATCCGGAAGGCTGCGTCTCCGAGTTGCGCGCGACCGCCGATGCGGGCGTGTCATGGTCGACCTCGTACCGACCGACCGGTGCGATGATCGGCGTCGCCACGTTCGCGGACGCCTCGCGCGGCTGGCTCACCGAATCGGCCTTGGTGCGTCGGGGGCAACAGCTGCTCGGGGCATCCGATGGCGGACGGTCGTGGCAGGTCTCGGTCGCCGCCGACGCGCTTCAGCCGACCGAAGCGTTCATCGGTCTGAGCGCACCCGCGCCACGGTACGTCTGGGCCGTCAGCTTCGATTCCGCCTCGTGCACGGGTGACGGTTGCGAGCGATACGCGCTACGCGTATCGCGCGACGGCGGTCTCACTTGGATGACGGTGCATGCCCTCGACGCGGACGCGAGCTGGTGGCGGAAGGAAGGATGCGGTGGCTTCCTGGGCGCGCCGGTCTTCGTCGATGCGTCCCACGGGCTGATCCCGTTCGGTCAGGGCGCCGGTGGGCGATCGCCCGAGAATCCCGGCGGCCTGCTCGTCACCGACGACGGAGGCAACACGTTCCGGTGCGTTCGTGTGACATCCGTGAAGGCATCCGTCGAGATCCGCTTCGCGAACGCGAGAGTCGGTTGGGCGATCGCGTTCACGATCGACAGCAAGCGCTCCGGGTACCGTACCGTCGACGGCGGCGCAACCTGGCAGCAGATGGCGTTGCCCGGGGCGTGATGGCTACGGGTGGCCGGTCGCGCCTCCCACTCGAATGACGGACGTCGCGTCCGGCGCGTAGGTCATCGGGTCGACGAGCACGCCGTTCGTGCGCGCTTCCCAGTGCACGTGCGGACCGCTCGTGACACCGGTCAGGCCAACAGCTGCGATCTGCTGTCCGGCCACGACGCGCTCCCCGAGCTCCACATTGACCGCCGAGGTGTGGTAGTCGCACGTCTCGAGGCCCCAGTCGTGATAGATGCATACCGCCAGACCGCCGGGTCCGCGCACGCCGACAGCGCTCACCGTTCCCGCGTCGCTCGCGACGATCGGCGAGCCGTACGGCGCCGCGATGTCGATGCCGGTGTGGCCGGGCGAGAAAAGCTGCGTGACCACGCCTTCCGTCGGCCAGCGCAGTCTCGGAGCGAAGACGCGCGGCGCGTCGCTCACGCGAAGACGGAAGCCCGGGTATCGCCCGTCGGGCACGGGGAGCAAGAGCACGCGGCCCGGTGTGACGTCGGCCGGCTCGTACGCGACGCGGTTCAGCGCACGGACCGCGTCCGGATCGACGTTGAAGCGCGCCGCGACTTGCGCGAGCGTCTCGCCGTCTTGCACGACGTGAATCGCGGCGTCAAGCGGCGGCACGACAAGAGGTTGCCCGGGATGCACCTCCGCCGTATCGGCGAGAGCGTTGTTGTACGCGAGCGTCTGCGGGGTGACACCGTACTGCGCCGCGATGGAGAAGAGCGTTTCGCCGGGCGCGACCACATGCGCTCGGAGCGCCGGCGGTTCCTGACGGACCTCCGTGACGAGCGAGCGGCGCGCGCGCACGACCGCCCGTGGGACGGCCACATAGCTCGACGCGTCGAGCATCGTCGGATGCCGCGCGCGAACGGCGAGCGCGCCGATGCGCTCGAGCTCCGGGGCCACCGTCACTGTCGCGATGGGCACCACGACAGCGAGCACGCAGCAGCCGGCGATCATCGTGGCCCGCGCCCAGCGGCGCGTCGTTCCCAATGAACGGCGTCGCCGACGTGGCGCGCGCAAGGAGATACCGAAAACGATTTCAGTCCTCGCCGTCAGAGGTAGGCGGACCTGAACATGGCGGCGCGCTGGCCGACTCGCTCCCCTTGCCTGCACGTGCGCTTCCCTGGCAAGCGGCGTGCCGGTCGTGACTCGACCGGCCTAACTAACCGGCGCTCGGACGGATTCCCGCTAGGCGCGACCAAGCTTCGCGAAGCTCGCCATGAGCTTCTTCACTCCTTTGTCGGGGAACGCGACAGTCACCTCTTCATCGTCGTCCCGCGCGACGCTCGAGACGACCATGCCCTCGCCGAGGACCGGGTGGCGCACCTTGTCCCCGGCGCGGAACCGCGTTTCGGTCGGAGTAGCAGTCCGTGCCCGCGTCGCACGACCGGTCCAGGCCGAAGGAAGACCGGCGAGCATCTCGTCGCGCCGCGCCTGTTTCCGCTCCTCGTATCGCACCCGGTCGCGCTCCCAATCGAGCTCGGCCCACGTGTCGCGCTCTTCGGTCTCGATCTCGCCGCGCAGCTCGACCCCCTCGCTCGGAAGCTCCATGAGAAACCGCGACGGCGGATTCATGTTCGTGCGGCCGAAGAGCGATCGGCGGCGAGCGTACGTGAGGTACGCGCGATCTTTGGCCCGGGTGATGCCCACGTAGCAGAGGCGACGCTCCTCTTCGAGCTCGGCCTCGCTGCCGCTCTCGATCGCGCGCGCGTGGGGAAAGACACCTTCCTCCATACCGGTCATGAAAACGATCGGGAACTCCAGACCCTTTACCGCATGCATCGTGATGAGCGTCGCCGAAGGCTTCGCGTCCTGGTATTCGTCGACGTCCGACACGAGCGCGATCTGCTCGAGAAAGCTCGGCAGCTGCTCCTCCTGTGGAAGGCTGGTGAACTCTTCGGCCAACGTACGCAGCTCCTGGACGTTCGCCCAGCGCTCCTCCCCTTCTTCGGTCCCGTCCTTGAGGTATGCCTCGTACCCCGTGAGAGCGGTAACTTCGTCGAGCAGCCGCGGCAGCGCGAGCTGCTCGGCCGCGCCGCGAAGCTTCGTCATGACCTTTCCGAAAGCGACGAGCGAGTCCTGCTGCCGTTTCGGGATCGACGTGATGAGGTCCGCCTTCGCGAGCGCGTCACCGACGCTCATCTCGTGCTCGCGCGCGGAGGCGAGGAGAGCAGAGCGCGTCTTGTCGCCCAGGCCGCGCGGCGGCGTGTTCAGGACGCGCGCGAGCGCGAAGGCGTCGTGCGGATTCCGGATCAGCCGCAGGTAGGCCAGCGTGTCCTTCACCTCGCGGCGCTGATAGAACGACACCCCGCCGACGATCTGATACGCGAGTCCGAACGCGCGGAACTTGTCCTCGATCGCGCGCGATTGCGCGTTCGTCCGGTACAGAACGGCGACGTCCCGCGTCCCGTGCGCCTCGCCTTCACGCTGAAGTCGCTCGATCTCTCGCGCGACGACCTCGGCTTCATGCGACTCGTCGTACGCCTGCATCACGACGACGGCAGCACCACCCTGCCGGTCGGTCCACAGCTTCTTCTCTTTGCGCGCGGCGTTGTTCCGCACCACCGAGTGCGCCGCGTCGAGGATCCGCTGCGTCGAGCGATAGTTCTGCTCGAGCTTGACGACCTTGGCGTTCGGATAGTCGCGTTCGAAATCGAGGATGTTCCGCACGTCGGCGCCGCGCCAGCTGAAGACCGACTGATCGTCGTCGCCGACGACGGCCAGGTTCTGCTTGAAGCCGGCGAGGTATCGCAGGAGCACGTACTGGGCGCGGTTGGTGTCCTGGTACTCGTCGACGAGGATGTGTTGGTAGCGGTCCTGCCACTTCTCGAGCGCGCGGTCGCTCGTCTCGAACAGGCGGCAGGCGAGGAGCAGCAGGTCGTCGAAGTCGACTGCGTTGTTCTCACGCAGAAGCTCGTCGTAGCGCTTCCAGACGATGGCGGCGATGCGGTCCAGCTGTCCCTTCGGGCTCGCGGCCAGATCCGCAGGTCCTTTGAGCTCGTTCTTCGCGCCGGAGATGATCGCGGCGATGGCGCCGGGGTGGAAGATGCGCTCGCTCGCGTTCGTGTTGGTCATCGCCTGACGGAGGACGGCGCGCTGGTCGGCCTCGTCGTAAATGGCGAACGAACGATCGATCCCGACCGTCGGACCCTCGCGGCGGAGGAGGCGCGCACAAAAGGCGTGAAAAGTCCCGACGGTGAGCTCAGCGAGGCGCTCTTTCCCTACGAGGCGGTCGAGCCGCTCCCGCATTTCCCGAGCCGCCTTGTTGGTGAAAGTGACGGCCAGGATCGCACTCGCGGGCACCCCGAGATCTCTGATCAGGTACGCGATCCGGTGCGTCAGGACCCGGGTCTTGCCGGATCCGGCGCCGGCGAGGATCAACAGCGGGCCATCGCCGTGGGTCACGGCGGCGCGCTGCTCCGGATTTAGAGGGTCGAGGATCGGATCGGTCACCAATTTCGGATGGTATGGGGGTCCGAGGGGGCGTAGCTCCCTCGACGGCTGTTGACGGAAGGTGGACGAGCGGTGGAGAAGCGGGCGCAAGTCGTGGAAAGAGTCGGCTCCGCACAGGGCGATTTTGTGGATAACCGCATTGCCGCGGCGAAGCCGCGACCGCTAGATTTCCCCGGTCCCGAGGGGTCTGCTAAAGGGAACGGGTCCGAGATTCCATCAAGGGCACCGGTCCCCGGGAGCGCAACCGGAGATAGCATCAAAGGCGGTCCGAGAGGATATCGAGGATCGGCTCCACGGCCAGGCCGCAGAACTTTGAAGCTGCGGTAGGGCACGGAGGCAGGTCGCTCGGGACGCTTCTTTCCCCGTTCATCCAGCCCTGTCCTCCCACCGTACAGTTTTCGGAGTGCCTGACCAGCAGCCGTCCGACGACGCCCTCCTGAGCTCCCTGGCCGCCCGGGATCTGGGCGCGCTCGCCGCGCTCTATGACCGCTACGGACGCCTGGCGTACTCCCTGGCCTACCGGATCCTCGGGGACAGCGAGGGCGCGGAGGACGTCGTACAGGACGCCTTTCTCTCCGCTTGGCGCGGCGCGCCGGGCTATCGCCGCGAGCGCGGGAATCCCCGGGCCTGGCTCCTCTCGATCGTCCATCACCGTGCCGTCGACATCCTTCGTCGCAAGACGACCTTCCGGCCTGCGCCGCTCGAGGTGGCGGAGCTTCAGCCCGGCGACGAGGACACCGCACTCGCAGCCGAGAAGAACGTCGAGGGACGTACGGTCCGTGCGGCCCTCGAGGCGCTCCCGCAGGCACAACGGCGCACGATCGAGCTCGCGTATTTCGGTGGATACACGCACGTCGAGCTCTCCGAGCTCATGGGCGTGCCGCTCGGCACCGTGAAAGGGCGGATGCGGATCGGCCTTCAGAAGATGCGCCGCGCGCTGGAGCGCTCGCGATGAACGATCACGTCCTCGACGATCTGGAGGCCTACGCGCTCGGCGCTCTGGATCAGGCCGACGCGCAGCGCATCGCGACGCACCTCGCGACATGCGGAACGTGCCGCGCCGAGGCCGCGGCTCTCGCCGAAGTCGTCGGCACGCTCCCCGATGCAGTGACGCCCCGGGAACCGCGGGCCGCGCTCCGCGAGCGCGTCCTCGGTGCCGCGCACGCCGATCTCAAGCCGGCGACGGCCGGGGCTCGGCGTCGCTGGTCGCCCGGGCCGATCAGGGCATCGCGCATCGCTTTCGCGGGGCTCGCCGCGGCGGTGCTCGTTCTCGCCGCGGTCGACGTGGACGCATACCGTCGCCTCTCGCGCACGACGGCGGAGCGCAACGAATACAGCGCGATCGTGGAATCGCTGCGGCAGGGCGCGCGCCTCTGGTACATGACTGGCAAGGACGACTTCGCCGGATCGGGCGGGACCCTCTTCGATCCGCGGGCCAACGGCAAGCAGCCGTTCGTGCTGTTCCATGATCTGCCGCCGATCCCGCAGGACAAGGTCCTTACGATCTGGTTGGTCAGCCCAGACAGCACGTGGGCTCGCGCAGCGACTTTCCGACCGAACGGCCAGGACATTCAGTCGGTGCAGATCGCGGCAGAAGTCGCGGGCTTCGACCGGTGCGCGGTGACCCTTGATGACTCCCCCTGGGGCCGGCACGGGCCGATCGTCATGGAGTCGCGCATCGCCCCGCCGGCGACCACGCAGTAACAAAGATCGGCCCCTCGTTTTTCTGGGCGAGCGGCCGATCTAGAGTCCCGACGACGATCGCCGCTACATCGCCTTTGCCGGCATGCTTATGCGACCGCCCATGAAAGCCGCCGCGAGAGCCCAGACGCCGACGACGAGATGGAGAATGTCGTCCGCCGGGCTCTCGAGGTTCGCGATCCCGAACGTGTTCGGTGAGGCGTTGCCCCCGACCACGAACCCGTACACCGTGAAGAAGAGTGCCAGGACGCCCACCGCGATGACGAGCCACCTTTGGAGATTCGCGTCCTTGAGTACGTACGCCGCCGCTATCGCGACGATCCCGAGGACTGTGTGCGCGACGTTCTCCGCGTTATCCAGATAGAAGAAGCTGTTCATCTGGCTGAACAGACCCGCGAAGCCGACCAGACCCAGCGCCAAAAGAACGATGCCGCCGATGAGCAAGAACTGCTTGGGATTCAAAGAACCCTCCTCTCGGCCCCATCTACGAAGCAAAGGAGCCCGGCGGTTCATCCGGCCGGGCTCCGAGGCTAGTACCGGGCTGGTAATGCCCGCGCTGAGCTAGTAGTCCATCCCGCCGCCACCGGGCATTGACGGAGCCTTGTCCTTCTCGGGAAGGTCGGTGATGAGCGCCTCGGTCGTGAGGATCATCGCGGCGATCGAAGCGCCGTTCTCGACCGCTGACCGGACGACCTTGACCGGGTCGATGATCCCGGCCTTGGGCAGGTCGACGATCTGCCCGGAGATGACCTCGTAGCCCCAGTTCTGGGACTTCGTTTCGGCCTGCTTGCGGCGGACCGCGTCGAGCACGACCTCGCCGCCTTCGCCCGCGTTCGCGACGAGCTGACGGAAGGGCTCCTCGAGCGCGCGGCGGAGGATGTTCACGCCGGTCTGCTCGTCGCCCGCGGTGGCCTTGACCTTGTCGAGGGCCTTGATCGCGTTGATGAGCGTGATCTCACCGCCCGGGACCATGCCCTCTTCGACGCCCGCGCGGGCCGCCGAGAGCGCGTCCTCGACGCGGTGCTTCTTCTCTTTGAGCTCCACCTCGGTGGCCGCGCCGACCTTCACGACGGCGACGCCGCCGGCGAGCTTCGCGAGACGCTCCTGGAGCTTCTCCTTGTCGAAGTCGCTGGTGGTCTCTTCGATCTGCGACTTGATCTGCTTCACACGCGCCATGATCTGGTCCTGCTTCCCGTGGCCCTCGACGAACGTCGTCTCGTCCTTGTTCGCCGTGACCCGGCGTGCGCGACCCAGGTCCTGGATCGTCGTCGCGTCGAGCTTGCGGCCGGCCTCTTCGGTGATGACCTGACCGCCGGTGAGGATCGCGATGTCCTCGAGCATGGCCTTGCGGCGGTCGCCGAAGCCCGGCGCCTTCACGCCGAGGACGTTGAGCGTGCCGCGCAGCTTGTTCACGACGAGGGTCGCGAGCGCCTCGCCGTCGATGTCTTCGGCGATGATGACGAGGTTCTTGGTGGTCTGGACGAGCTTCTCGAGCACCGGCAGGATGTCGGTGATCGCCGAGATCTTCTTGTCGGTGATGAGGATGTACGGCTCTTCGATGACCGCTTCCATGCGGTCGGCATTGGTGACGAAGTACGCCGAGATGTAGCCGCGGTCGATCTGCATCCCTTCGACGTACTCGGTCTCGAACTGCAGACCCTTGGACTCCTCGACCGTGATCACGCCCTCTTTGCCGACCTTGTCCATGACCTCGGCGATGAGGTCGCCGATCTGCTTGTCGGCCGCGGAGATGGTGGCGATCTGCGCGATCTGCTCCTTGCCGTCGACCTTCGTGGACTGGGCCTTGATCTCCTCGATCACGGCCGCAACGCCCTTCTCGAGACCGCGCTTCAGGAGCATCGGGTTGGCGCCGGCGGCGATATTCTTGAGACCTTCGTGGACGATCGCCTGTGCGAGCACGACCGAGGTGGTCGTCCCGTCACCGGCGATGTCGTTGGTCTTGGTCGCGGCCTCCTTGAGAAGCTGCGCGCCCATGTTCTCGAAGGGATCCTCGAGCTCCACCTCACGGGCGACGGTCACGCCGTCGTGGGTGACGGTCGGCGCGCCGAATTTCTTGTCGACCGCGACATTGCGGCCCTTTGGGCCGAGCGTGGTCTTGACGGCATTCGCCATCGTGTCGATGCCGCTCTTGAGCTTCTTGCGTGCGTCCTCTGTGAAGACGAGTTGCTTCGCCATCCTTCTCGATACCCTCCGGTTTAGTTGTCGATCTTGGCGAGGATGTCTTTCTCACTCAGGATGAGAAGCTCCTCGTCGTCGAGCTTGAATTCGGTTCCGGCGTACTTCTGGAAGAGGACGCGGTCGCCCTCTTTGAGCTCCACCGGGATGCGCTGACCGGTGTCGGGGTGCCGGTCGCCCGGTCCGACCGCGAGGACCTTGCCCTCCTGAGGCTTCTCCTTGGCGGTGTCCGGCAAGACGATCCCGCTCTTCGTGATCTCCTCGCGCTCGAGGGCCTTGACCACGACGCGGGAGCCGAGCGGCTTGAGCTTGAGCTTCTGCGCGGGCTTGGGTGCTGTTGCGACTGCCACTGTTCTCCCCTCCGTTTTTATGGGTTTTTGGGCGCGGCGAGGCCCGCCTGAGGCGGACGTATCTGGATTAGCACTCGCCGGGCTTGACTGCTAAGACTCTACGAAGGGCCCGAAACTGTGTCAAGCGCCTGAGGCGGCCTCCGATTCGGCGATGGACACCGGCCCCTCGGCCACGACCCGGTCTTTGCCCGCTCGCTTGGCCGCATAGAGCATCAGGTCGGCCGCTTCGAGCACCTGTTCGGCGCTCCGACCGGCGCGCCAGGCGGCGACCCCGGCGCTCACGGTTATGGCGATCCGCGGGTCGGCGCGGCCCTGGAGCTCGATCGCCTCCCGCACGCGTTCGGCCGCGATCCTGGCCTCCTCGAGACTCGACTGCGGCATGAGGATCAGGAATTCGTCGCCGCCGGTCCGCACGCTGATGTCGGACGCGCGGACGGTCTTCCGTACCGTGTTCGCCAGTCCGCGGAGAGCGAGGTCCCCCTGCTCGTGCCCGAAGGTGTCGTTGACGTTCTTGAGGCCGTCGAGGTCGAGCGCGATCACGCTGTACGGCTGGCCGTGGCGCGCCGCGAGCGAGTGCATGAGCCGTAGCTGCTCCGTGAGGAAGTGGCGGTTGTGAAGGCCGGTCAGGCCGTCCGTGGTCGCCTGGCGCTGCGCGGTCTCGATAACGCGGCGCGTGGCGAGGCTGAGCGCGACGCGGTCGGCCGCTGCGCGCATCACCGTGACGTCGACGATCGAGTCCCCATCGGGCTCGAGGAAGAGCGCGCCGACGGTGTCGCCGCCGGCGACGAGAGGCAGGCACGAGTAGTGGGAGCGGAACGGCATGTACGGGCATACGACGGGGTCCTCGGCGGACTTCACCTCGAAGAACCGCCCGCTCCGGATCGCCGGGCAGCTCGTCGGACCGTTCACGACTGGGTGGGGCGTCGCGCGGCCCGCCGTGCCGATCGGCTCGAGGATCGCGACGGACGGGTCGGTGAAGAGGACGGTCGCCGCGGGCAGATGAAAGCCCTGCGAGAGGCTGCGGGCGGCGGTCTGCGCGAGGCTCGACTCGTCGGTGGTCAAGGCGAGCGCGTCCACGAGGTCGTCCATGCTCTCGAGAACCTTCATCCGTGCCTCGAGCCGATCGCTCTGTCCTTGGACCTCCTCGAGCGTGAGGAATGATGCGACGGCCGACGCCGACGCATCGGCGATCACCTCGGCGATACGGATCTCGTGCGCTGACCATTCGCGCGCCTTGTGGCTCGAGACAGCCATGAGCCCGATCACGTCGCTGCGGTGGATCAGCGGGACGAACAGGCCGGCGGCGAAGTGTTGGTGCTGGCCCGCCGGCTCCGAGACGGTCTGGTCCTTCGAGTCGCTTACCGCGACCGTGCGCTTCTCCCGGACCGCGCGACGGCGCGGCGTGTCCTCAGGGAGCGCGGGATCGGTGTGGAACTCCTCCATGGATCCGTCGGGTCCGATCGTGTATCCGTCCGTGAAATCTGGCTTCGACGCGAACAGGTAGAGCCGCTCGATCGCAAGCGAGTTCTTGGCCGATTCGTAGACGACCCGAACGAGCTCGTGAAGCTCGCGAACGCGCGCGAGTCCGACGGCCGTGTTGCGCGCGACCGATAGCTCCGCGTTCTGCGTGGCGAGCTCGTCGGTCCGCTGCCGCAGCGCGAAGCGCGTCTCCTGGATGGTCCGCGAAATGAGGGCCGTCATCGCGATGACCGACAGCAGTGAGAAGAAGCGGATCACGCCGTCGTCGAGCTCGGTCCGATTGCTGACGACGAACATCTCGGCAACGAACGTGGCGACGTACGCCACGGTCGCGATGGTGCCGGTAAAGAGCGTTCCGGAGATCCGCATGCCGAACACGGTCGCGAGAATCGGAAGGAAGTAGTACGGGAAGTAACGCGACGCAACGCCGCCCGTGAGCACGAGCAGGATCGCGGCGATGATCTGCGTGATCGCCGTCCCGATCGCGAACCTGCTCCGACCGAGCCAGGAGTCCGGGAAGACGTGGAACCAGAGCGTCGCGAACAGAAAAAGGAGCAGCGAGCTGGCGACGAGGCCGATGCGTGACGGCTGGTCGGTCGTGGGCAGCGCCGCGGTGCCGAGAAGCGCCGCGCCGATGCCCCAGGAGGCGAGCTCGGACGCGATGCGCACGCGACGCTCGTAGGAGGCCCGCGCCCGCGGGTCACCCACCGCCATTTCGCGGACATGGTGGGCCAACTCGGCTAGCCTGTCGCCCCCTGAGGAGATAAGCAAGCCTGAAGACTTCGAAGCTCGCGACCTGGGCGCTCTCGGCCAAGGCGGACAAGACGATCCACTTCGGGGCGGGTGTCTACGACACGTTCACCGCGACACTCGTCGAGATCACCACGGATGACGGGATCACCGGCGTAGGCGAGTGCATCGCGCGCCGCGCGCCGCGCGTCGTCGAGTCCGTCGTCCGGGACCTGCTGTGGCCGGTCATCGAAGGGAAAGATCCGCGCGACGTCTCCGGCCTTCACGACGCGATGTTCGCGACGCTCCGCCCGTGGGGTCACTACCGCGGCTTCGTGCAGGAAGGCATGAGCGGTATCGACCAGGCGCTCTGGGACATCGTCGCGCAGGCGCAGGGCGTTCCGATCTACAAGGCGCTGGGCGGCGCGGCGCGGGCGAAAGTGCCGGTGTACGGGTCGAAGGTCTACACGGCCGAGCTCGATCACATGGCGAGGGAAGCTCGCGCTGCGGTCGAGCGCGGGCACAAAGCGATCAAGGTCCAGATCGGACGATCGGCCGAGTGGGGCGGGCCTGCCGCCGACGTCGACGTGTGCCGCGCGATCCGCGAGGCGATCGGTCCGGGAATCGAGATGGGCGTCGACGTGAACAGCGCCTACGATGCCGCGACCGCGATCCGGTTCTGCCACAAGGTGGCGAAGCACGACCTGTGGTTCATCGAAGAGCCGGTCTACCCGGACGACATCGACGGTTACGACCTCATCCGCCGTTCGCAGCCCATCCCCGTCGCTGCCGGCGAGTCCGAGTTCGGCCTCTTCGGCTTCCGCGAGCTCCTCAAGCGGCGAGCGCTCGACGTGGTGCAACCGGAGATCGCGCGCATCGGCGGCTTTACGGCGGCGATGCGCCTCGGCGCTCTTGCTCAAACGCACAACGTAAAGGTGGCGCCGCACACCGGCTTCTCGTGCGGCGTGGCGCAGCTTGCGTCGCTACATCTATCGGCCGCTATAACGAACCTCTCGCGTTTGGAATGGATGTGGATCCAGAATCCACTGGCAGAGATCTTCACCGAGCCGCTTCCTCAGCCAGTTAACGGCGAGCTGGCCGTTCCCGAACGGCCTGGACTGGGCCTGTCACTGGACCGCAAGAAGCTCGACAGGTACAAGCTGGCTTGATGCGTCCCTGGAGGACGCTCGCCCGGCGCGTATTGCTCTCCCGCCCGCCTTGGATGGAAGTCGCCGAGGAGCGCATCGCCCTTCACGATGGCCGCGAGATCGAGGGGTTCCTCTTCATACGCACACGCGACTTCGCCGCGATCGTCGCGGTCACCGAACCTCACGAGGTCGTGCTGATCCGGTCGTACAAGCACGGGTCGCGCAGGGTCTCCCTCGCGGTCCCGGCCGGCTACATCGAAGAAGGCGAAGATCCGCTGACCTCCGCGAAGCGCGAGCTTCGCGAGGAGACCGGATACGAGGCGTCCGAGTGGACCTCGCTCGGTCGGTACGTCGTGGACGGCAACTACGGCGTCGCGACCGAGCACGTCTACCTCGCGTGCCGCGCGAAAAAGGTGACTGAGCCGGCGTCAGGCGACCTCGAGGAGATGGAGATCCTTCTCGTCCCCCTTCATGACGTCATGGCGCTGCTGTTGCGCGGAGAGATCGCGCAGCTCTCTTCGGCGGCCGCACTCGCTCTCGCCACCCTAGAGCTCGAGCCGCGGGCCGGCCTGGATCGCGAGGCGGTCGACTGACGGAGGGCGGACTCGCGTCCGCCCTCCGATTCGCTATTTGGTGCGGAAGATCTCGTAGATCGCGCCTCGCGAGATCGACACGACGAAGAGATTTCCGTTCGGACCGGTCTGGATGTCGGTCACGATCCCGAAATCACGGCCGATCAGGAGACTCTCGCTTTCAGTGAGATCGTGCTTCGTCGCGTTGTCCGCGACGCGGTCCTCGAGACGCGGATCGTCCACCGCGATCTTCATGCGGTTGCCCGTGAGGTTGAAGCGGAAGAGGTGGCCCCCGACGGTATTGGTCGTCGCCCCGCCGACGAAGAGATCGCCGCGGAACTGCGGGCCGAGTGCGTCGCTCGACATGAACCCGATGCCTGCGGGCGGCACCGCGTACTTCCAGCTGAACTCCGGATCGCTGTAATGGGCGCCCGGCAGCATGAAGAGCCGCGCGAGCGCCTCTTCAGGCGTGTCCGCGATGTTCGACGGCGGCCAGCGGACCTGCTGCAGGTTACGGCCGAATTCGTTGACCTCGATCGACTTGAACTGGGCGATCCGTGCGACGGGACCCATGATCTGGACCCAGCCGCCGTTCATGCCCGGCTCGACGCGGTT
>Ga0209237_1001621_pt1 | contig 13328 bp, 10 predicted proteins | sample GraSoi013_1_40cm_2_FD_185820 | JGI IMG/M metagenome (GOLD analysis project Ga0209237, IMG submission 185820) | Grasslands soil microbial communities from the Angelo Coastal Reserve, California, USA - Sample 10_02_2013_1_40cm (SPAdes) (version 2) | ecosystem: Environmental > Terrestrial > Soil >... | reverse complement strand
TAGCTGGAATCTCTCTATTTATTATCGGATCCATCGTCGATGGATTCTCACAAGGTCTGAGCCAGATCCTTGTAGGTCGTATAATGCAAGGATTCGGGGCGGCGATGGCCTCTCCCTCCACCCTTTCGATTCTAACAACCACTTTTACCGGCAAAGCGCGGAACGTCGCGTTCGGAATATGGGGCGCAACAGCAGGCGCGGCCGCAGTTCTGGGACCGGTCTTAGGTGGGTACTTTACAAGCGATCCGACTCTCACCTGGCGTTGGGCGTTCTTCATCAACATCCCGATAGGGATCACAGCTCTTGTCGGGGCGGCGTTTGCGATCAAGGAAACCCGATTCAAGGATCCAAAATACACTACAGACTACCCTGGACTGGTCTTCATCACTATAGGTCTAGGCAGTCTTTTGTTCGGCTTCATCGAAGCCCAAACCTACGGGTGGATTGTCCCCAACAATGATTTTGCTGTGGGAGGGTTCTCGTGGTCGGCCTCAAACCCTGTATCACTTCCCCTCGTTTCAATCATAGCAGGGCTGACTCTACTCACCCTGTTTACTCTCTACGAGGTCCGCCGTCTTAGGAGTGGGAGGGTTCCTCTCTTTGATTTCGGTCTCCTCAAATTCAAGGGTTTCCGGTACGGCCTATTCACGGTCACGATCGTTGCGATGGGCGAGTTCGGAGCAGTATTCATCATCTCAATATTCCTTCAAACGGTCAAGGGACTCACGGCATTCAATGCCGGTCTCACATTCCTACCCATGGCGATCTCAGTCTTCATTTTCGCACCGGTAGCTGGAATTCTAGCCACCAGGTTTGGGCCCAAATGGGTTGTTACTACCGGCATGGCTCTTGAGGCTATTGCGCTCTTCAGCCTATCACAAATCATCAGTGTTGAGAATCCTGTCTACTACATGTATCCTATCCTCGTCATCTATGGCGCAGGGGTTGGTCTGGCGATTAGCCAGCTTACGAGCACCGTCTTGCAGAGTATACCATGGCAGAAGGCCGGAGTAGGATCCGGAGCTAACAACACTGTCAGACAGATCGGTTCAGCCTTCGGAATCGCTGTGATCGGCGCCGTTCTGGTAGCCCAGATTTCCACGGTTGGAGTGGCCGACCTCGCGACTAGTACAGCTAGTTTCAGCGTGCAGCAAAGAGTCGCTTTGACAGCTGCCCTCAACTCAGGACTCTCTGGGGGGATCGACCCTTCCTTTCTCGCGCTCTTCGGTGGGAACGTACCCGCCGTCCTATCAATACTGTACGATGCAATTACGCAGGGAGCGCGCTGGGCAGCGTTCACAGCCGGTATCTTCGTCTCGCTCGGAGCTATCAGCTCACTCCTAATCCCGAATCCAAAGTCAGCCCAGACCGCGAAAACTACCATTGTCGCAAAAGCTAGTCGCCGAGGAGCATCGCGAGCCGTAACCGCTATCGTCATCGCTCAGTTCGCGATCACAATAGTCCTCCTTGTTGCTATCTCTAACGAGTACAAGTCGAATTATTTCATGCAGCAATGGATAAGCCAGAACGCGTCGCCGCTAGGTTACTTCCTCACAGGGTATGTTGGACCAGCCTTGGCTACGATTGTTGGAGGGGTCCTGATTGTATGGAAGCTTGTGCTCATTCGAAGAGGGTCCGAGGCAAAGTCAGAGCCGACCAGCTGATAGCGGTGCTGGGCCCTCGGCCCTTCGCCCCATCGAGGACCTCTTTGTTTCGGGGGAGAGGGCGTCTAGGTTAAAGAACGCTTATGCCCGCCCTGAGCCTCGTTTCTCGCGAACAGGGTCCTAGAGGAGATATTCTATGGCAGATGGCGATAGGGGAGAGATGTTTGCGGAACTGGAGAGGGCTTGTGACGAGCTCGATAGGGCGCTCGAACAGCTCAAGAAGGCAGGATATACTCTGCGAGAGTTTTCCAAGGGCCTTGAGACGGACCCGACCGGGATACTGCTGACGCATTATCCTAACGGCTACATGATCTATCCTGACGAGATCAACAAGACTCCCTGGGAGTATCCAGCACTGCGTCCTATAGTCGACTTGGATTATCTGATCGAGCTGCTCAAGCGGGCTAGGCAACTGAAGCGGGCAAAGATGGACATCGAGCGAAGACTGGGCAAGAAGCTCATGCCCGTCTCCTAAGCATGGGACGCGGGTTTCAGTCCGTATCCGTTTACGAATATCCAATCAAGGAACTGCAAGACTTCGGGTGTTATGTTGCACCATAGATGGACCCCGCTTGGCAAACAGTCTATCTGTCCAGATGCTATTCTTGCTCTGAATCCTTCATGACCAAAGCGAGCCGGATCAAACGAGAGGGGGCTCATCTGCTGAGCGGCCTGCTTAACCTCGTCTTGGGTTACCGACTCGAACTTCTTCCTGTTCTTGTTCACTAGGATGCTCAGGTTTCTATGCCCAATGCCGGTGACGTCCGGTCTCTCCTGGCCAGGTGGAAAGTTGATCTGTATGAGAACCCCCCAGCGTCCCCCGACTTCGCTGGCAATCCAGTTGATCGTTTCAAAGGCCCGCAGAGTACGATCTTGCCATAGGCTCTGGAATTCACCGCGACGTTCGTCTAGCGTGTCCCAGAGGTCTTTGACGATCCAGCTCACTTGGCGAGGGCCTCTTTCTGCAGGACGTTTTTCAGAGTCTTGAGGAAACTGGAATTGGGAATAATATAATCGATCTTTTCATTCTCGGCTTTCAACTTGAGATCCGTTCGGATATGAGGGAATGCAGCCAAGATCTTAGGTTTAGGTGTCATAGTTTTCAGCCGTTTGGCACATGAGAACGGATCATAGTCAGATGCGGCAAGGTCGAGTATGACTAAGTTCGGATGCGTTGAGTTCGCCTCTCTAATTAGAGCCTCCTCATCTGTAACTATCCGGGCAATTGCGCCCAACGACTTTGCAAGCTCTATGATTCTTGACTGGAGGAACAGGTCCGAAGTTATCGTGAGAACTTGTACAGCCATCTTTGGTTCACTCTGAAGCTAGTTATAGGACTCCTTGGTTCAGCTATGGAATCGGAATGCCGCCCACATCTAACTTTACTGGCAGAGACATAGTCAGCGTTCGCGACTTTTCCCGGTCGGAGATCGATCACATTCTGGAAATCGCGCAGGTGATGGAGCCGCTGGTGAAGACTGGGTCAGATATGCTTCATGGGAAGATAATGGCGACTTTATTCTATGAACCGAGCACACGCACGAAGCTTAGCTTCGAGTCCGCGATGACGCGGCTCGGCGGGACGGCTCTTGGATTTGCAGAGACGAAGGGGACTTCGGTCGAGAAGGGTGAGAATCTTGCAGATACCGTACGGGTTGTCGAGAACTATGCCGACGTGCTCGTGGTCAGGCATCCCCTAGAGGGGGCGGCGAGGATGGCTGCCGAGTTCTCAAGAGTTCCAGTGATCAACGCGGGGTCGGGTGCGGAGGAGCATCCTACTCAGGCGTTACTCGACCTATACACGATCAAAAAAGAGCTGGGCACTATTGATGGTATTAGCATAGGGCTCCTCGGGGACTTGCGGTATGGCCGGACGGTTCACTCGCTCGCGTACGCGCTAGCGAAATACAAGGTGAGGTTGGTCCTCATCTCCCCAGAGATACTGCGGATGAGGAAAGAGGTCTTGGAAGAGGTTTCGAAAAAAATTGACGTTGAAGAAACTACATCATTGCAGCAACACTTGAAAGAATTAGATGTCATCTACATGACGAGGGTCCAGAAGGAACGGTTCGGAGATCTAGCCGAATACGAGAAGGTCAAGGGGTCCTACCGACTGACATCAGATGAGTTATCGCGAGCAAAGAAGAGTTCGATAGTGATGCATCCGTTGCCGAGGGTTGATGAGATAGACTCTAGTGTCGACTCAACGAGCCACGCGAAATATTTTCCACAGGTCGGGAACGGCGTTGTGCTGAGAATGGGGCTACTCGGCCTGGTCTTTGGCGCAGTCTAGTATCTTCGACGATTCTTGCACAATGCTCACTGAACACTCAAGACGGTGAAGGGCGTCGTGCTGTTGTCCACCACGACTGTAATTGGTTTTCCAAGGGGTGTAGTGCTTATTGTGAGTTTATCCGTTGCTGTCAAGGTTTCTACTTTCGCAAGAACAGGAACTAGTCCACCGTTCGTGGTTATTCCAAGAATCCATCGGGTGTATCCCCCCTCCACGTACTGGTCTCTCGACGTCAGATTGCCGCTGATGATCATCCGGCCGGTAGATATGCCGATGCTGTTGACCGCTTTGGTCGTTGCGCTACCCACCTCGATGGAGCTGGTAGGGTCTTGAATGAAGTAATGGCCCACCTGTTTCGAGGAAGCATCAACGACTGCCACCATTTCCGGTACGGTCAGAATCCCTTGTGTTCCATAGTATGGTATGACATAGATCAAACGGGTGTTCACCGAATAGAGGAGTATATTTCCGCTGGTCCAGTCGGGATGCAGGGTTAGCTGAGTTTTGATTATCGGGTCGGTTGATACGGCTGAGATGGCCGAGCTAGGACCGATAACTGTCGTTCCCTCCGGGAACCTGATCAGGTAGACTTGCCCCGTTCCTATTCCTGCTGGAGCAATGTATAGACCAGCAAGGTTCTGAGATGGACTATTGTAAATCTCCACCAGTCTAACAGCAGCCCATGTCAGGGTCCCGTCGATTGGTGTGATTATGAACCGGGTGGTCTCAGTCGATTGCAGGAACACATTCCTCTGCCATTGCAAGGGGTCTGTTTGGAAGTAGAAATTGTACACGTTTTGTTGAGTGTTGAAATATGTTTCAGGATATCTTAGCTGTGGGAGGAGCCAAGAAGGCATTTGCTGGTTCCACTGGGGATACATGGAGCTGTAAAATGACCTGACGTAGTCATTCTTGCCGGTGTTGAACAGATACCCCGTAACGTCCCCTGTTTTCATATTGGTGAGTGTTGCGGCGAAGAGTCTGAGGATTGAAGTGTCAGCATGATCTGGGTAGTCTGCGAAATCGCTGGGGCTCTGCCAGTTGACCCAAACCCAGTGCAGCAAGTAGACGTTCCCCTGTTTGTCCACCACCGGGTAGGGATCTGGATCTAGCTGCATGTTCGGCAGCAGAATATTCGAGATTCTGGAATCAGCGTCCCGGTATTCGAGGGCTTTGATATTACCGTAGGCTCCGTTGGCGAAGTCGAACCTTCCCTGCCAGAAGAATTTCCAGTACAACCAGAACCCTTTGTAGGTATAGTCCGCTGTTCCATTGTAAGAAGGCGGGCCTGTGTAGTTGGAAAGGTGGGTCTCGGTGAAGCCTGGAATATTCAGGTAGATTTCATCCACTGACTGCCATAGCCCTCCCTCTCCATAGTAGATCTGGGGAGATTGAGTTAGGTTCCAGATCTGGGTTATGTCCACGGACTGTGTCGTTGCTGCGTCAACTGCTAGGATTTTCTCGGAATGCGTTAGCAATAGATGTTGGGTGCGCCAGACGTCAGGGTCGTTCTGGAGGCTCGCTTGTATAAGTTGGAGAATAGATACCCAATATTCTTTGCCGTTGATGTAGATGATGTCAACGGGGGCGTTGTTGATGGACATCCAGTTGACACCCACAAGGGGTTTCATGTTCAGCCGTGCCGACTCATTCGTGAATATTCGAATGTGGTCTAGTGTGTTGGTCTGGGTTCCTGAGCTCGTTATGAGAGACTGTTCGGCGCTGGTGACCGAGTCCACTCCGTACGCCCATCGAGTGTACTGGATTGTTGGGACGTATGCTGGGTTCCATTGATAGTTGATGTATTGTCCAGATTGGGCACGGAGGTATGTCCCATAAACAGGAAGGGTAATCGTAGAGACAAGGACGATCGCGAGTATAACCAGACCTTTGACTCGGGTGATTTTTATGTGCGGTATTCTCTGAGTCCGTGTGTACCCGGCCATGAAGGCCACCCCGATCATCACAATGACAATGGTGGAGAGGATGAATGACGTGCCTACGTCATAGACCCAGGCGCCGCTGCTCAGCACCGCGTAGATTATCGGTAGCGCGATGATGATGAAGAGGTTGCTTAGTGCGACCCGGGACATTCCGAACGCTTTCTTCGAAAGTCCGACCATGGCGTTTGCGAAGAGTGAGATTCCAAGTCTGACACCGATAACTGCGAAAGCTAGGCCGATTATTGATAGGATGAATTTGAAGACTTCAAAGGTGAAGACGTTGTCGATGCCGAAAGTTGGGGACACTTGGTATGTTCCTGAAAGCCTCATCGCAAGTATCGAGAAGTAGTTCTGTACTTGTGCGAACCAGGTGGTGTTTGTCTGGACAAGGTAGTTCTGTATGGTGACGAATCTTAGAGCGATGTCATTGGCGATTGCTGCCGCGATTCCTAGGGCGAAAAGAAACTTGATCATTGTCCATGCGAGGAATGGGGGAGAGGAGACTGGGAACTTGTCGTTCCATTGCAATTTCCCATTTTTCGATAGGACTGCATGTTCAGGTGTCTCCCCAATGTCCCAGTCGAAGGATGGTCTTGTGCCGGATTCATAGTAGCTTCTTCTGGTGGACTGCATGATCGCTCCCAGGTTCGTCCGGAATAGTAGGCGAAGAATTCCGAGGAGTTTGCTGTGCATGTAGAAATGTCTCTTCCCATCGCCTCCGGTAACTGAGGAGATTCGCGGCTCACTGAGCATGAATAGAGCCGTTAGGAGGAGAGTTGTCCAGATGACTGCTCCATTCAGATACTGAAGGTTGAGAAAGTTAATTCCTGCTTTCGTGGCATAGGTTGAATATTTCACGTCAAAGGCGAGACCATTGTTCACCCCAAGGGTAAAGGCAGCGAAACAAGCGAGACCGAGAAGAATGTAGTATACAACCCAGGGGGTCCGAGAACCAGACTGGCGTTGAACCCTTGCAGACAAGAATGATCCAACGAGTACCAGGGCCAAAAGCAGAGCAGCGATAGCAACGAACTCTGTTGCAAGGACCCAGAGCCCAAGCCCTATGTTGAAGACGGAAAGTTCTCTGAGAAGAGCGAACTGTATTCCGAGAACGATTATGATGGCGAGAATTCCAGTGAGGAGACCTATTCTAAAGGGCCCCTTCAAACCAGCTCGGATCTCTGTCAAGGTGGGCGTTTCCTAACTCCTAGTCAAACGGTCAATGAGATAAACTCAATTGGGTCTGTCCGACCGATTGTAACACCGTTGTCGCCCCCGTGTATTGCTAGAGGCCTTGGTTTGTTTATGAGAAGTCATAGGCTGCGATTCTGTCTAGGTCTCTCCGCCTTGGCTCGGTCCACAGGTCGAGTGGAATCAATCTACCAGCATACTTCGCGATAATTGTCAGCTTGTCTGAATCGCACCTTGAGCATTTTGCATGGACTCCGGTATCGACGTAATAACATGACTGACACCGGGACAATATTCTAGAAAACGTGAAGTGTTTGACTCCCGATTCTGCGAGTAGTTGGGATGCTTTCGTCAAACCTACGGTCTCTACTTTGTCTCCTAATAGGAGCGGCAGGATTGATCCTCCGTCGAGGAATCTCTGAACTTCTCCCTCAATAGAGGCGCGTGACGAGAATGGAATCTTCTGGGTAAGCGGGATCGCCGGCATATCAGTGTAGTATGGGTATCGCTTGGATCCTTGATACACGATTGTCGAGAAACCGTATTTTTCAGAGTCGATACCCGCAAGCCTCGATGATGCTTCGGGAGACGGATGAAGCCCAACCCGAATTCTAAGCTTACGAGAGTCGGTTTCCGATATCGCGCGTCTCGCGGTCTCGATGATCTTTTTGACAAAGACAAGAGAATCCTTGTTGTCCACATCCTTCTTTATGTGGTGCTTTACCGCCTCGTTCAATCCGAGGAGGCTAATCTCTGCCATCGGGTGAGATCCATAGTAGGCGCTCCCATTTGTCTGCCAAGAAAGCAGCGGCAGAAGTCCCTCTCGCATTCGTTCATGAATAGCCTGTCCGCGAATCTCTAGGGCCCTAACCGCCTCGTCTACGGCGTTCGTCACTCCTTGGAGAAATCGCTCGTCTTTCCATGCCGATTCATACGCGATTCTTGGCAGATTGACTTGGACCGTTCCCACCAGCGCTCCTCTGGCCACATCGCCCATGCTGTCGGTGACGAACATGCACCCGTCTGAAGATACGGTGTAAGATTCTCCCGGATTTTGTATCAGATAATTCATGATGGAGTATCTTAGAGAGGTCTCGTGGGCCATTGAGAGAAGTCCATCGGGCTCAGAGATTTTGTTGCGATCGAGTCTCAGGGTGATCGAGGGATTGACAAGTGGATTGTCTTGAGCAATTTCTTGGGCTGCATCGATCATTGTGCGGAGTAACTCCTCAGCTTCGTGTGCGTAGTCTGCGTACTTGCCCTCTGTCTTTCCGTTGGGACCAATCGCATCGGATTGTCCGAGGATGTTTGGGGCGGCACGATCGAGCCCAATGGTCGACCGTGAAGGAAGTGTGTTTGAGAAACCTTCCCAGTTCAGCTGAGAAAGAAAGAGTCGGACGGCTTCTTGGACCCTTTGATTTGGGACGCCCTTGACGAATGGTGCGAGAAGGATGTTAACGTGATCGAGTACTTGCTCCTCGGATACCTGCCCTTCGGTTACTCTTGCCAGCCGCAGCAGTGTTCCTAGCGCGCTTTCGAAAGAGATGGGTGGTTGCGATCCAGGTAGTCCTTTTCGGAAGAACGGGCGTGGGTCATGTGAAAAGACGCTGGGTTTGAGGATCCAGGACTCCGCGTCTTCTAGGTGGATTTGTCCCGAGAAATGTGCATCGACCAGAGGTCGTGGAAGACTATTGAGCAAGACATACTCTTCGGTCACCGCCGCGCCTGCGGACGATTGAACCCAAGCCGAGTCAAGGCGCTTCTGTCCTGCTTCCCTTAGAAGGACTGTCACGTCGTTGACGGGGAGTCCAAGTCGAGTTAGTTTGTGACGGTACTCCTCGAGTTTTCTCTCGACGAGGATGGTATTGACAAGCTCGCGTACTAGGGGCGCAGTGAGGTAGGTTGTCCCGAATCGCAAGAGCCTCTCTTCTGCTTCAGACGCAATCTCGTCAGCTAGGCTCTGAGGCATACTGGCTTCAGTTACAAGTGATGAAGCGATTCTGGTCCGGTCAAATTCCTCTATCGTCATTTTGGAGGTTCGGACGAACAGGCGGCCTCGCTTGACCGCGACCCATTCCTCTAGGTCGCGCGAGAACTCGACGAGTATCTTTCCGAGGTCTGTTATACTGTACTTTTTCGTGCCTTTTTCGATCGCAACCAAACCGGCCTTACGAAGGGTTTTGAGATGATAGACGAACTTTCCAGCGTCCCGCACAGGATCCATCTTCGCTTCGTACATTATCTCAGTGTACGGAAGAGGACCTTTGGAGACTAACAGCTTGAGAATGTGAAGCCGAACGGGGGCAGAAGCAGCGTCTAGAACATCCGAACTGAAGCGCTCGTAGGATCGCTGCAAGAAAAGGTCAAGAGCCTTCTACCCCAAACCTGTTTAAAAAATTGTACTTGACATCATATTGGACTCTGACTTCTGTCAGGAGCGGTACGGCGGCATACAGTGCAGGTCTTCCAACCTAATGTGTCCACGCTGAAAAGCTGTTCCCGCCCGCAACTCGTGCAGTACTGGTGAAATCCTGTAGGATGCCGCGGTTCTGATAGAGTCTCGGTCGATGTTGCCGCTCGCATGTTCGGGTCTTTCTTAGGAATAGGTTTCGTCAAACGCTGGAGGTAGTCCTTGCTGAACTTGAGTTTTGGCACCGCTACCCACCATACATGTCACTCTCTAGGCTTTGAGGACTAGGGTCCACCGAATTGCTGCCATGTGGAGGGTCAACGTGACACAACAATCACATTGGTTCCCACCCAAACACCGCGAAGGAGACAATTTCTTGAAATCTTTCACGCCCCTCATCAATTCATGATAATAATTTGATAGCCTCGGGAACGCAACCCGATCCTCAAGCTCTCGAATCCTCGGTAGTCCGTGCGACATCATCCCCTATGATGAACATGTTCTTGGAGTTTCTCGAAGTTCCCGGAAACGTCCTTCTCATCCAAGGAGCACCAGGCACTGGGAAAACAACTCTCGCCTTCGAGATCCTGAATGCTGTTGCGGACTCGCGCAGGGTCTACGCGTCCAGCAGGGTCTCACCCGTGAAGTTGCGTATTCAGTTTCCTTGGATCGATGAGGTTATCGATTCTATGTCCGGGAGATCGTCTAAGGCCAGCTGGAATGACGAATTCCACGACCTCCGAGGCTCCGACACCGACAGTGTCTTTTCGAAGGTCGTACGCCTGAAACAGGTGAAACAGAAATCAATCCTTGTCGTAGATAGCTGGGAGGGAGCGTTGAGAAACGCGACACCTGAAGGACGCAAAGTGCTGGAGTCAGCCGTCATGTCCGAACTAGATCAGACAAAAGTAAGCGTGATTCTCGTCAGTGAGGCCGAACGAGCCGACAACCTCGGTTACCTGGTCGACGGAGTCGTAACCCTCGAACAGAGCGAGCTAGATGGGAGACGAATCAGGTCTCTTGGAGTGGACAAGCTAAGAGGATTCAGAGTCCAGAGCCAACATTTCCCCTTCTCCCTGGAAAAGGGAAGGTTCACTTTCTTGGACCAAGAATACGAAAACGATCCACCGAATATAGTGAGAAACCCAGAGAAAGTTCCACACACAGAAACCCACTACTCCACTGGGAGCAGGGAACTCGACCTGTTACTGGGAGGTGGCATCCGGAAAGGTGCTTTCTTCATGATCGACACAGACAGCAACGTTTCCCCCCAGTCGCTGAGATTATTGATCAATATGATCAGGTCCAATTTCGTCAACCAGGGCGGGGCCTGCTTCAGCGTTTCAACCGGGACCTTCAGCTCTGAATCCTCAGCGGAGGCACTGAGATCCTACGTAGGCGACAAAGCGTTGGCAGATAAAGTTCGGATAGTCGAATTCAACTCGCAGCTACCTTCAAAGCCCTGGAGGCTAAAGTTGAGGGGGCAGCTAATGAGCGATCTCGCAGAGTTCTACAGGTCATGGAACGCCTTGAAAGAAACGTCGAGTGGCATGATGCTAACTATGAACTTTGACAAGCTCGTGCAGGTCTACGGTGAGGAGCTGACACTTCCAGGTTTTACAGAGATAGGAGAAGGTCTGCGGGACGAGGGGGCCTTCAGCATCGGAATATCGTCACGTCCCACTAAGGTGCGTGATGAGTTTCTCAGACAAGCGGACTATCACATAAAGGTCCAAAGTTGGAACGGTCATCTTCTGATCTACGGCGTGAAACCTTTCACGCATGTTCACGGGGCCACTTTCAACTTCGACAAGGGATACCCGTCCCTCAACCTCATAGAGATCGTCTGAGCCTTTCCAGAGACTCACAATTGATTCGCTAGAATTTCGATGTGGTATAATCCCCAGTCGAGAAGAAGTACGGGGTTATCTCGACTAGGACTTCTGAGTCATTGGACAAGATTGACATTTTCATTGCTTGACTGGGACGCAGTAGAAAAAGTCGGGTCGCCTTTTCTATCCTCCTATAGCGGCTATACTACATGAGCGATCTGTCGTACAAGCTGGCTGAACTACGACCAGCCCTACGTCCAGTCGCCGAATCGGCGGCCTGGGTAGCCAGCTTCGTCATCGCCAACGCCATAAGCCAAGAACCAGTATACTTCCTGATCCTCCTACTTGTCCTCGGCTCAGACGTTCTCGATACCTCTGACAAGAGCAAGGGACTCTTCCGAGACTTCATAGCCGGGAGCATAACCGCAATCTTGGCCCTCGCTCTTAACGATCGGCTAGGCTTGGCTGTTGGAGCCGTAGTGGCTGTTACGGGGGTTGCCAGGCTGCTTCAGAAACTCGCCTAGAAGCCCGTCAGTAGAGAAATATCGCAAAGAGCTTACGCTGAAGCTTTGGTTCCCACGAAGTGGAATAATACCGGTTGAATCTCTCCGGAATCAATCAATAACTGTTCCATCCCCTTGAACATTCTCGCGAGTGCCGTCTCCCTATTCCGATCATGGATCCTCATTCCGCCGAATACGCCCCAACAATAGTAGCAGTGCCAGGAGAAGCGTCCTTTATGGAAGAGTTGTTCGAGAGGATACCTCATCTCCTCAAACTTGTTGATATGCTCCTTCCTTCCATACAGGTTTTCTTTCATTACGTTGTCAACACCTTCTCTCGGATTCTCGGAAAGATGCGATGAATACCCACCTGTTAGTTCTAGTGTTCGTTGGATTTGGTAGAGCCAGGTCGCAGCTCTCCGGTCCATTCTGTCATACGCATATTCTAGGCAGACCAGTCTTCCTCTATTTTTCAGCAAGCGGTGAGCCCTAGAGAGGATACTTCTGGGATGAGGAAGATCATGGAGGACCCGGCTAAAGAGAACAATGTCGTATGTTCCCGGATCATCAGACCATTTGTTGAAGTCCGCTACTTCGTATCGTAGGTCGCCACGGGTCTTACTGTAAGGGTCCGTTTCCATCGTCCTCCTAGCTATGCGGATGATCCTCTCATTCGGGTCTATTCCGACAAGGTCATGGCCCATCCTAGCTAGCTCTAGGCTCATGAAACCGGTCCCGCAACCGACCTCAAGAATCCTGAGATTTTGGCCACTAATGGAATTCTTTACCAGGCGGAAGTTATCGGCATAGGTCAGCTCGATAAGATAGGGTTGCCTCCAAAGACTGTCTTTCATGGAGGGCCAAGGCTTCAACCGACGCAGGTCTGGTGTGAAGTCCGAAGGATATCGTGGCAATGGTTCTGAGAACGTCCGGGACCGAATCTAAGAGGTTTCTCTCGGGCTTTTCTGCAGCTCTTATCGGTAAGCGCTTGGTTTAGCGGTTCACATCCACTTTTTCTGGCTCTTATTCTTTGCCGATCGGGTGCGGCTTCAGGGGATAAGCATAAAACGGCTCAGAGCTATCTCCAGTAGTCTAGAGATACCATGGGCAAAGTAATGATCTCTTTATCGTCCGAAGCAGAACAGCTGGTTAGGCAGGAAGTTGACAAGGTGTACTATGGTAGGACTGGGGGATTTAGCATCTTCTTCGAAAAGTTGGTTCGAACATACTTTAACGGACTCAAGAAAGTCCCATCCGACCGTAAGCAAGCGAAATAACGCGATCTCCCGCCCGGAAAGCAGGTTGAGTCGAATACGGCCAGTCACTCTGGGCTAACTTTCAGAAAGGGTCAGCGGTTTATTGCACTAGTTCTCAGCACCGTTGTCTAGCAATCGGCTGATACTGGGCCGCTTGCAGTCTAACCAAAGCATTTTGAATCATTGGCTTAGGGCTCGCGGCAGGGGCGGTGGTCCAGACCACGCACATGTGGGGA
>Ga0209237_1001615_pt1 | contig 13343 bp, 13 predicted proteins | sample GraSoi013_1_40cm_2_FD_185820 | JGI IMG/M metagenome (GOLD analysis project Ga0209237, IMG submission 185820) | Grasslands soil microbial communities from the Angelo Coastal Reserve, California, USA - Sample 10_02_2013_1_40cm (SPAdes) (version 2) | ecosystem: Environmental > Terrestrial > Soil >... | reverse complement strand
GGTCGAGGTAGGGCGCGAGCCGGGCGGCGATACCGCCGAGGAAGATCGTCCGCCAGCAGTCGTAGGGTGAGGGCCACGTGGGCTCGATACTCTCGACGCGGCAGCCGAGCTCGCGGAACGCGCGGGCGGCCTTCGCGGTCGCGTCGCGCACCTCCGGGTCCACCGCCGGCGCGATGCCCAGCGTCTCGCTCCACGCGAGGCGCAGACCTTTGAGGCTCCCCTTGAGCGCCTTCACGTAGTCGACATCCGCCGGCGGCAGAGAATACTGGTCACGCTCGTCCGGCCCGGCGCAGACGTTCATCATCAGCGCCGCGTCCTTCACCGTCCGGGTCATCGGCCCGGCGTGCGAGAGACTCCACGCGGCGCCGTGCGGGTAGACGGGAATCCGTCCCCAGGAGGCCTTGAGCCCGAAGATTCCGCACCACGCGGCGGGCTTGCGAATCGAGCCGCCGCCGTCGGTGCCGATAGCGAGGGGCGCCAGGCCCGCCGCGACTGCCGCGCCGGCGCCGCCGGACGAGCCGCCGGGCGTGTGGCCGAGGCTCCACGGGTTCCGCGTGACGCCGAACAGGAGGTTGTCGGTCACGCCGACCCAGCCCAACGTCGGCGTGTTGGTCTTGCCGAGCATGATCGCGCCGGCCGCTTTCAAGCGCTCAACCGACGGCGCGTCCTCGGTGGGCACGTTGTCGCGATAGAGCGGCGTGCCGAACGTGGTCCGGACGCCCTTGGTGATGATGAGGTCTTTCACCGAGAACGGGACGCCGTGGAGCGGGCCAAGCCGGGCGCCGCGCCGCATGACGGCGCGCTCCGCCGCCTTCGCGGCCTGCCGCGCTCGCTCGGCGTCGAGAGTGACGTAGGCGTTCAGCTGCTTCAGCGTGTCGATGCGGGCGAGCACGGCGTCGACCACCTCTACGGGCGAGACCTTCTTCCTCGCGATGGCGGGGGCGAGCTCGGACGCGGATATCCAGCAGAGGGTGCTGTCATTCATGGTGGCGGCTATTGTATGCTCCCCCGGCGGGGCTGAGGAGAGGACGATGAAGCTCGCGCTGAACCAGGGGCTGTCAGGAGCGGCGAGCCTGTCGGGCGACATCGAGCGTGTGCTCGAAGCCGAGCGGCTCGGCTACGACTCGGTGTGGACGTCGGAGTCGTACGGCTCCGATGCCGTGACGAGTGCTACATGGATCGCGGCGCGCACGCAGCGCATCCACGTGGGCACGGCGATCATGCAGATGGCCGGGCGAACGCCGCGGCGACCGCGATGACGGCGATGACGCTCGACTCGCTGTCGGGTGGCCGGTTCCGTCTCGGGCTCGGCGTGTCGGGGCCGCAGGTGGTCGATCCGGGCTAGGGCGCTGGCGTGATCGAGGCGCCGCTCGACCGCTACCGGGATGTGGTTCGGCCCGAATGGATCGACCACAACCGACACATGAACGTGGGCTACTACCTCGTGGTCTTCGACTTCGCGACCGACGAGTTCTTCCGCTGGGTCGGCCTCGACGAGGCGCACCGCCGGGAGCGGCAGGTGACCACCTTCTGCCTCGAGGCCCACGTCACCTATCACCGCGAGGTGCGGGCCGGCGATCCGCTCCGCTTCACCACGCTGCTCCTCTCGCACGACGTCAAGCGCGTCCACTACTTCCATCAGATGTATCATGCTGACGATGGCTATCTCGCCGCGACGAACGAGCTGATGTCGCTGCACGTGAGCGAATCCACGCGCCGGAGCGCGCCGATGGCCCCGGAGGTTCTCGACCGCCTCGCGCGCATCCAGGCGGCGCACGACGCGCTGCCGAGGCCGCCGCAGGTGGGTCGCACGATCGGCCTCGCGCAGCCGGCTCGTCAGGGAGGGTAAGGCATGACCACGATTGGGCTCCTGCATCCGGGTGACATGGGCAGCATGATCGGCGCCGCCGTGCGCTCCGGTGGATCGCGCGTCCTGTGGGCCGGCGAGGGGCGGAGTGCCGCCACCCGCAAGCGCGCGAGCGACGCCGGTCTCGAGGACGTGGGCTCGGTGGCGGCTCTGGTCGGCGCCAGCGACGTGATCCTCTCGGTCTGCCCGCCCCACGCCGCCGGCGACGTCGCAGCGCAGGTGGCCGGGCTGCGGTTCGCCGGGACTTACGTCGACGGCAACGCGATCGCGCCGGCCACGGCGCGTGAGATCGGCGGGATCGTCGAGAAGGGCGGCGCCACGTTCGTGGACGGCGGCATCATCGGGCCCCCGCCCCAGAAGCAGGGCACGACGCGATTCTATGTCTCGGGCAAGGGCGCCGAGCGCATCGCCGCGCTCCTCACCGCCGGGCCCCTCCAGGCCATCGTCGTACCCGGCGGTCCCGGCGCGGCCTCGACCGTGAAGATGGCGTACGCGTCCTGGACCAAAGGCAGCGCCGCTCTGCTCCTGGCCGTGTGCGCGCTAGCCAGTGCCGAGGGCGTCGAAGATTCGCTCGTGCGCGAGTGGAAGATCTCGCAGCCCGATCTCTCGGCCCGGGCCGAGGGCGCCGCGAAGTCCAACTCGAAGAAGGCCTGGCGCTTCGTCGGCGAGATGGAGGAGATCGCGGCCACGTTCGCGGCGGCCGGGCTGCCCGACACCTTCCACCAGGGCGCGGCTGAGATCTACCGCCGTCTAGAAGTCTACAAGGACGGGCCGGCGCCCTCGTTCGCCGACGTGTTGCGCGCGCTCGCGCCGCGGCGACCGGCCTGACGGCGCTCTTCCATCTCCTCGAGCGTCCGCGGCCAGTCTTGCTTGAGGAGACGTGACAGCCCGCGGTCGGCGAGGAGCCGACCGCCGGTCTGGCAGCTCGCGCAGTAGTTGGTCTCGTTGTCGGCGAAGATGATCCGCTGCACGGGTGACCCGCAGACTGGGCAGGGCTTGCCGTAGCGCCCGTGCACGGCCATGCCCTCGCGGAACGCGGTGACGCCCTCCGGGAAGTCGCCGCCCGCCTCGGAGCGGAGGCGCTCGCACCAGTCCAGGAGCGTCGCCCGCGTCGCCGCGAAGAGCCGCTCGACTTCCTCGGCGGAGAGCTGGCGGCTCTGCTTCACCGGCGAGAGCCGGGCGCGATGAAGAATCTCGTCGGAGTACGCGTTGCCGATGCCGCTGAAGATGCCCGGGTCGGTCAGCGCGCGCTTGAGCGTGTGGTTCTCGCTGGCGAGCGCGGCGCGGAACGCCCCCAGATCAGCGTCGAGCACCTCCAGGCCTCCCGGGTCGTGCTCGCGCAACGCGGCCTCGCCGCCGACGAGGTAGAGCGCCGCCCGCCGCTTCGTTCCCGCCTCGGTCAGGACGAGCGTCCCCGACGAGAAGTCGAAGGCGGCGAGGCCGATCTTGCCTCCGAGCTTCGCGCCCGCGGGCTTCCAGTGGAGCCGGCCGGCGATCATGAGGTGCAGGATGAGGAAGAGATCGCCCTCCAGCCCGATGACGATGCGCTTGCCGACGCGACGGAACCCCGAGACGCGCCGGCCCGTGGACGCCGAGAGCGGCGGATCGACGGAGCGGAGCAGGAACGGATTCGCGAGGCGCACGCGCTCCAGACGCGCGCCGGCGATGCGCGCTTCGAGCGCTTCGATGTAGACGACGACGTCGGGCAGCTCGGGCATCTCGGTATACTCGTCTGACCAGCAGCTTAACGCGCGCGATCCGGGCTCGACGCGCGATTACGAACCAAGGAGGCTTCCATGAACGTCAAAGACATCGTCCTGGACCTCGCGATCCGTTACGGGTTCCAGGTGCTCGGAGCCATGGTCATCCTGGTCGCGGGCGCGTTGGTGGCCCGGTGGGTCGGCCAACTCGTCGATCAACGTCTCCAGAAGCAGGCGATGGAGCCGCCGATGCGGATCCTGATCGTCCGCGTGCTCACCATCGTCGTCATGGCGTTCGCAGTCGTGGTGGCGCTCGACAAGTTCGGCTTCCAGATCGCGCCGCTGGTCGCCGGCATCGGTGTGGCCGGTCTGGGGGTCGGCTTCGCGCTGCAGGGGGTGCTCGGCAACCTCGTCGCCGGGCTCACCATCATCTTCACCAAGCCGTTCCGCGTCGGCGAATACGTCGAGCTTCTGAACGTTCGGGGCGACGTGTCCAAGATCGAGCTCTTCTCGACCACGCTCTTGCATCCCGACCGGTCGCGCGTCGTTGTCCCGAACCGGAGGATCGTCGGCGAGATCCTCCACAACTATGGCTTGATGCGCCAGCTGCATCTGGCGGTCGCGGTTCCTCACGACGCGGATCTGGCCAAGGTGCTGGCGGCGCTCGGCGACGTGGTGAGCCGCAATGCGCGCGTGCTGAAAGACCCCCCGCCCCTCATCGGGATCGCCCAGGTCACGGAGTCGGGCATCAGGATCGGAATCGAACCCTGGGTCCGCGTGGTCGACGTGGGCGCGGCGGACGCCGAGATCTATGGAGCGGTCGTCCAGGAGTTCAGGGCTCGCCGGATCGACCTCGGGCTCGCCCGGCAGGAAGTCCGCCTCGTCAACGCCTGAGAGACGGGCCGAGACGCCCTACACGAGCGGCCACGGATAGCGGTGGCCCTCGGTGTCGAGGGGGAAACAGTCGGCGCCGGCGAGGGCCGATGCGCGGGCGCGCAGCGCTTTCTGCTCGGAGAGGTCCAGCAGCGCGGCGAGCGCCTTCGGCAGCTTCGCGCGGGCGAAGCGCCGGAGGTCATCGAGCATCGCGGCCGGGATCGGCTCTCCGCCGAAATCCCAGATGACCGTGCGCAGCTTCGGCTCGACGTGGAAGCAGAGGCCGTTGTCGACGCCGTAGACCTCGCCGTCCGGGCCGAGCAAGCAGTGGCCGCTCTTCCGGTCGGCGTTGTTGGCGACGAGATCGAAGAGGCAGATCCGCTGGAGGCGGCCGTGATGCGCGGGGTTCTCTCGCAGCGTGAAGTAGTGCTGCTCGAAGTCGGCCGGGATGAAGAACTGGAACGATCCTTCACCGTAGGGCCCGTCGCGCTGCACCGTGAGCGGCACCAGACCCCATCCGAGCGCTTCGGAGAGATGCCAGGCGGCCAGCTCCCGCTTGAAGAGGCCGCGCGGGAAATCCCACAGCGGCCGCTCGCCGCGCTCCGGCTTGTACACGGCCAGCGTGGTCGCGCCCTCGAGCACCAGCTCGACGAGAAACGTCGCGTTGGAGCTCCACGGCATCCGGCCCTTCAGCGTCACCTCGCCGCGGGTCAGCAGGTCGAGCGTCTCAGTGGAGGACGTGACCGTTGCTCCGCGGGCAGACGTGGCCGCCCGGGTCCTTGGGCTGGCTGCACCAGGGACAGATCTGCCGGCTGGCCTTCATCAGCACGTCGGCCTGCTTGACGAACGCCGCCGCCTGCGCGCGGGTGATCAGCAAGCGTACCGAGGCGGGATCGCCGCTCTCCTCGTCCTCCTGGAGCTCGTTGGCGACGACCAGGATGCGGTCGCGCGCTTTGTCGTAGCCGACGGCGATCGAGGCGACGATCCAGGCCTCGTCGATGGGCTCGAGCAGCGAGAGGTCCTTGGGCATCACGCCGCCGCCGGCGGCGGGCAGTTTGTCGAGCAGGCCGGAAAGATACTGAGCCAGCGCGCGAACCTGCTCCTTCTCGCTCTTCAGCGTGACGAGCGTGCCTTTCTCGCGCGACTGGAGATAGAAGACGCGCTGCCCCGGCGGTCCGATCGCGCCGGCGGTGAAATGATCGGGGGCGACGAATTCGAACGACGCGCTCATGAGCCTCCCAGCCAGCCGAGGTCCCCATCCACCGAATTCACGGTGAGCACGACCGGTCCCTGGCGATGGTACCCGATCGCGGTGACGGAGCACGGCGCGATCATGATCCGCTGGAAGAGGTCGAGGTGGATGCCGAGCGCGTGGGCCACGGCCGCCTTGATCGGGTCGGCGTGAGAAACGGCGACCACGACGGCGCCCGGGTGACGCTCCACGATCCGGGCGAGTGCCGAGACGACGCGGGCCTGCATCTCGGTGAACGACTCGCCGCCGGGAAAGCGGAACCCGCTGGGATGGCGCTGGACGATCTGCCACTCGGGCTTGCGAGCGAGCCGCCGGAGCTTCTGGCCCGTCCACTCGCCGACGTCACCGTCGGCCAAATCGCGGTCGATGCGCACGGCCAGGCCGTGCGTGCGGGCGATCGGCATCGCCGTCTCGCGCGCGCGCTCGAGCTGCGAGGCGTAGACGGCCGCGACCTTGGGCAGCCGGTCGATCCGCGCCGCCACGACGTTCGCCTGGCGCTGACCGGCCTCGGCCAGGTGCAGGCCCGGCGCCTGGCCGGGGAGAATCTTGCCGGTCGTCGGCGTCAGGCCGTGGCGAACCAGAAGGACGAGGGTCGAGCGCATCCGCAGATTATAGCCACCTCAATAGTCTCTGGGATCGAGCAGATCGCGCAAGCCGTCGCCGGCCAGGTTGAACGAGAGCGTGAGCGAGAAGATCGCGAGCCCCGGCCACCACGCCAGCCACGGCGCCGTCTCCAGGAATTGCTGGGCGGCGTTCAGCATGGTGCCCCAGCTGGGAGCGGGCGGTTGCACGCCCAGCCCCAGGAACGAGAGTACCGCCTCGGCGATGACCGCGATGGGGATCGAGATCGTGGCCTGGACGAGGAGCGAGCTCGCGATGTTCGGCAGGACGTGCCGGCTCATGAGACGCACATCGCCGGCGCCGAGCGCGCGCGCGCCCTGGACGTAGTCCTCAGCGGCGGTCGCGAGCACGAGACCGCGGGTCAGCCGGATGTAGGTCGGCGTCGCGCCGAGGCCGATCGCGACGGTCGCGTTCATGAGCGACGGCCCCATGATCGTCACGAGCCCGATGGCGAGGATCAGGAAGGGGAACGCGAGCCAGGCGTCAGTCAGCCGCATGATCACCTGATCGAGGGCGCCGCGATAGAAGCCGGCCACGAGGCCGATCGGCACGCCGACGGCGATGGCGAGCAGAATCGAGAAGACCCCGGCCTGCATCGAGATGCGGCTGCCCCAGACGACGCGCGCGAAGGTGTCGCGGCCGAGGTCGTCGGTGCCGAACGGGTGCGTCAGCGTGGGCGCTTGGCGGACCTGCTTCCAGTCGGTCTGCAGCGGGTCGACGCCGGCGATCCACGGCGCCCCGATCGCCATTGCGACGAAGAGCAGCACGATGACCGCGCCGACCGCCGACGCCGGCCGGCGCCGCGCCTGGCGCCACGCGCGGTGCCACCCGCCGGCGGGCTCCGTCGCCGGCGCCCGTGCGACCACGGCCGCCGTCGCGGTCGCGCTAGGAGTCACCGGGCGACCCCTTGATGCGGATGCGGGGATTGAGGAGCGAGTAGGACACGTCCACCAGGAGATTGATCAGCACGTAGGAGCTGGCCGTGATGAGCACGACTCCCTGCACGAGTGGATAGTCCCGCGTGAACACCGACTCGACGATCAGCCGGCCGAAGCCCGGCACGACGAAGATCTGCTCGGTGACGACCGCGCCGCTCATGAGCGCGCCCATCTGCAGCCCGAGGATGGTGACCACCGGGATCAGGCTGTTGCGGATCGCGTGGCGGAAGACGACGACCCGGCCGGCGAGCCCCTTGCTGTACGCGGTCCGGATGTAGTCGGCGCTCATGACCTCGATCATGCTGTTGCGGGTCTGGCGCATCAGGACCGCGGCCAGCGCGATGCCGAGCACGAACGCGGGCATGAGCATGCGCTGGAGATTGTCCAGGGGACTTTCTCGGAGTGGCACGAATCCCGAGGCCGGGAGCCAGCCGAGCCGCACGGAGAAGAAGAGGATCAGCATGATCCCCAGCCAGAAGTTGGGGACGGACACGCCGCAGAGCGACGCGCCGCTGGCCAGCATGTCCCAGAACGTATTGCGCCGCACCGCCGCCAGGACGCCGGCGGGAATGGCGATGCCGACGGCGAGGAGGAGCGACAGGAACGCGAGCTCGATGGTGATCGGCAGCTTCGTCGCGACCGTCTTCACGACCGGCTCGCGCGTGCGGATGGAGTGTCCGAGGTCGCCTCGGAGGGCGAGCCCCACCCAGCGCAGGTACTGCAAGGGGATCGGATCCTTCAGGCCGTACTTCTCACGAATCTCCTCGATGCCGGCGGCGTCCGCGTCGGTCCCGGCCATGATCCGCGCCGGATCGCCGGGGATCATGCGCACGCCCGTGAAGACGATCATGCTGATGACGAACAGGGTCACGACCGAGATCGCGGCCCGCTGGACCAGAAAATCGACCACGGGCGTCGACTAGCGGGTCAGTTCCAGGCCGTGCCCTTGATCCGGATCAGGCCGTCCGGAACGGACTTGTAGCCTTTGAGGTTCTTGGGAAAGGCCACGATGTAGTTCAGGTGGTAGATGTAAATGAGGTTGCGACGCGCGGTGAAGAGGTCGATGGCCTCACGATAGAGTGCCCGCCGCTGGTTGAGATCCGTCACCTCGCGGGCTTTGTTCAGGATCGTGTCGATGCGCTCGTCGCAGGCGTGGGTCGTGTTCAGGCTCCCAGAATCGCCCCGCCGACACGTCTGGATCTGGTGGATATTGCCGTCGGGATCCACGCGCCCGCTCCAGCCGACCAGGAACGACTGGAACTTGCCGTCGTCGTTGTCGGTCAGCGCCGAGGCGAACTCCTGAGCGCGCAGCGTGATGTTGAAGCCGGCTTCGCGGGCCATCTGCTGGATCACTTCGCCGACCCGTCGCTGTTGCGGATCGTTGATGATCGTCATCTCGAAGCTGTAGCCACCGCCGAGGCCCGCGTCGGCCAGGAGCTTCTTGGCTCTTGCCACATCGCGGACCGGGCACTTCCGGCCCTTGTCGTAAAAGGGGCTCACGGGAGAGATCGGCGTGCAGCCCGGCGTGTACTGGCCTTCCCACGCCACCTGGTTCAGCGCCTCGCGGTCGATGCTGAGGTCGAACGCTTCGCGAACCCGCGGGTCGTTGGCCAGCGGGGTTCCGAGGTCGCCGGGCGGGTTCTGCTTTCCGGTCTTGTTTCGGAGGTTGATGGTGATGCCCTGGTAGCCGAGCCCGGTCACATTCGTCATCGCGAACCGCGCTTCCCGCTTGATGGCGGTGGCGTCGGTCGGCGAGACCATGTGCATGACGTCGATGTCGCCCGATCTCAGGTTGGCCAGGCGCACGTTGTCGTCGGGGATGATCCGGAAGACGATCTTGTCGAACTTCGCCTGGCCGGGGTCGAAGTAGTGGGCGGACTTCTCGACGACGATCCGGTCCTGAGCCACTCGCTCGGTGAATTGCCACGGCCCGACGCAGACGGGCGCGGTGCCGAACTTGTCGCCGAGCTTGTTGACCGCGGTCGGCGACAGAGGCATGCCGGCCCGGTCGGTCAGCTGGGCGACGAGCGGCGAGTAGGGAGCCTTCAGACGCAGGCGCACGGTGAGCGGGTCGACCACCTCGACGGCCTCGACCGGCGCGAGCTCGCTCGCCCGGTTCGAGCCCTTGAGCGTGCGGTGCCGGTCGAGCGAGAACCGGACCGACTCGGCGTCCATCGGGGTACCGTCGTTGAACTTCACGCCCGCGCGAAGCTTGATGGTGACGGTCCGGCCGCCGTCGCTGATCGCGGGCATGTCGGCGGCCAGCTGCGGATGGATCCGGAGGTTCTCGTCGATCTCGTAGAGCTTCTCGCACATCTGGGAGAAGATGATCCGCCCGACATAGGTGCGAGCCAGCGTGGGATCGAGCAGATCGGGGTCCTGGTTGAGCGCCACGACGAGCGTCTTCTTCTGCGCGAGCGCCGCGTCGGGCAGCGTGAGCGCCACGAGCGCGCCGACGAGGAGCCCGAGCCCTTTCATGATCATTCGCATGGTCATCTCCTCCGGATGTCGGATATCTCGCGCTGCGTGGCGGGGACGGGGCGCATCATACCCTAGGCGGGCGTGATCCGTCTCAGGGCCTCCTCGCGAAGCTTCACCTTCTGGATCTTGCCCGAGCTCGTCATCGGAAAGTCGTCCACGAAGACGACGTGGCGCGGGATCTTGAAGCTCGCGATCCTCCCCTTGCAGTGCGACAACACCTCGACGTCGGTCAGCGAGCACCCGACGTGGCACTTCACGAAGGCGACGCCGACCTCCGAGAGCCGTGAATCGGGGAAGCTCACGACGGCGGCCAGGTCGATACCGGCATGGCTCATCAAGAACGCCTCGACCTCCGTGGGGTCGACGTTCTCGCCACCGATCTTGAGCATGTCCTTGTAGCGTCCCATGAAGCGCAGGTGGCCGTCGGCCCGGATGACACCCATGTCGCCGGAGTGCACCCACCCGTCGCCATCGATGGCCAGCGCGGTCTCCTCGGGCTTTCCGTAGTAGCCCTGCATGGTCATGTAGCTGCGCACCAGGATCTCTCCAGGCACCCCCGGCGGCTGGTCGCGGCCGGTCTGGGGATCGACGACCCGGATCTCGTAGCCTGGCGCCGGGAATCCAGACGCCTCGGTGCACTGCTCCTCGGTGGAGTCGAGGGCGCTGAGCGCCGCACCGACACCGAACTCGCTCATCCCATACCCGGACAGGAAGCGACCGAGCACCTTGCGCGCCTTGCGAGCAATGGGTACGGAGCTCGACATGCCCGACGCGAGGATGCCGGTGCGGACGCTCGACACATCGCGGGGGAAACGCTCGTGAGCCTCCATCAGTTCCTTGAAGTGGATGTCGAAGCCGTGCAGGACCGTGGCGCGCTCCTGCTCGACGAGGGCCAGGCTTTCGTCCGGATCGAAGGTTTCGGTGAGCACCTGGCGCGCGCCGGTCACCATCGACATGAGCACGCCGTCGGAGAAGCCAAAGAGGTGAAAAAGCGGCAGGTACATCATGATCGCGTCCGCGGGCGTGATCGCCATGCGAAAGGCCCGATCGATCAGATTGCGGACGATCGCGTGGTCGTGCATCGCCCCCTTCGGGAATCCGGTCGTCCCCGAGGTGTACATGAAGAAGGCCGTGGCGTCGGGGTCCACGGCTTCGGCGCGCGCGCCGAGCAGGGCCTCGTCGACCGTATCGCCGGTCTCCTGCACCGCGGTCCAGGGGAGCGTCTCCGCGCCCGCCGCGTCGCCGAGGGAGATGACCCGGCGGAGCCGAGGAAACCTCGCCTCGTTCGGCTGACCGTGACGCAGGGACGGCGCCAGCTCTTTGACCATTCCCAGATAGTCCACGGGGCCTGAGCGTTCGGCGATGATGAGCACCGAGGAATCCGACTGGCCGAGGATGTACGCGACGTCGTCGGTGCGGAGCCGCGTGTTGACGGCGACCAGGATCGCGCCGATCTTCAGCACCGCGAACATCGTCTCGATGAACTCGGGGCGGTTCACCATCCAGAGCGCGACCTTGTCACCGGGCGCCACGCCGAGGCCGATGAGCCCGCGGGCCAGCCGGTCGACACGAGCCGACAGCTCGGCGAAGCTCCAACGCCGGCCCTTGAAGTAGAGGGCTTCCCGTGTTCCCCAGCGCCGAGCCGCGCGCTCGGGCAGGGACCCGAGTGTCTGCTTCGGAAACCAGTCGCCCATGGGGCCTCTCCAGTGGGAAGATTACCCGAAGTTGTGCGCGCCGCAGGACGTCGCGGGGCTGGGGCCCTGCTGTCCAGGGCGAGCGATTCCAAAGGAGACCCCGATGATGACCGCAGTCGAGTTCATTCGCGCCGACCTGAAACGCCTGCACGGAATGCTGGACAAGGCGCTCGCCGATCTGACGCCCGAGCAGCTCCACACGGTGCCCGCGGGCCACCCGAAGGCGAACACACTCGCGTGGATCTTCTGGCACTACGCGCGGACCGAGGACAACGTGGTGCGTTTCGTACTGCAGAATCGCCGCGCGACCGTGTGGGCGGAAGGCGGGTACGCCGAGAAGCTCGGTCTTCCGCCGGTGGCTCAGGGCACCGGCATGTCGACGGCCGAGGCCCAGGCGCTGCGCCTCAAGGACCTTCCGCTGTTCAAGGGGTACACGCAGAAGGTCTGGGCCAGCACCGAGGACTTTCTCACCAGGAGCAATCCGGCGGCGCTCGACGCGGTCGTCACCGTGAAGCCGCTGGGCGAGATGCCGGGCATCCGCGCGCTCGGCCAGACCTGCCTCTCGCACGGCATGACCCACGCCGGCGAGATCGAGCTGGCGCGAACTCTGATCGGCGCGGGCCCGGTCGGCGGCGTCTGATTGACAGCGCCAGCGCGAAGCCACATAGTTCCGCTATGAGCAAACCGCGAACGGTCGGCGAGCTGCGAGCGAGTGGGTATCAGCCGAAGTCGGTGAAGCAAGAGCTGCGTGACAATCTGATTACGCGGCTCCGCAAGGGCGAGGCGCTCTTCCCGGGGATCGTCGGCTACGAGGAGAGCGTGCTGCCGCAGATCGAGAACGCGATTCTCTCAGGCCAGGACATTGTCTTCCTGGGCGAGCGTGGCCAGGCCAAGACTCGCATGGCGCGCCTCTTGATCGAGCTGCTCGACGACGAGGTGCCCGGGCTTGCCGGCTGCGAGATCAACGACAACCCGTTTGCGCCGATCTGCCAGGCCTGCCGCCAGGTAGTCGCGGCGCGCGGCGACAAGGCCGAGATCGCGTGGATCCCGCGCGATCGCCGCTACGGCGAGAAGCTCGCGACCCCCGACATCACCATCGCCGACCTCATCGGCGAGGTCGACCCGATCAAGGTCGCCGAGGGGCGCTACCTCGGCGACGAGCTGACCATCCACTACGGGCTCGTGCCGCGGACGAACCGAGGCATCTTCGCGATCAACGAGCTTCCGGACCTGGCCGAACGTATCCAGGTCGGCCTGCTCAATATCATGGAAGAGCGCGACGTCCAGATCCGCGGCTACAAGGTCCGCCTGCCGATCGACGTGTACATCGTCGCCAGCGCCAACCCCGAGGATTACACCAACCGCGGCCGGATCATCACGCCCCTCAAGGATCGCTTCGGCTCCCAGATCCGTACCCACTATCCGCGACGGCTCGAGGACGAGATCGCGATCATGGAATCCGAGCTCACGCCGTTCCCGGCGGCCGGCTTCCAGTACGTCGCGCCGACGTACATGAAGCAAGTCGTCGCCGAGCTGACGCACCTGGCGCGCAAGGCGCCGGAGATCAGCCAGCGCTCGGGAGTGTCGGTGCGCGTCAGCATCTGCAACTGGGAGAACCTCCTCTCCAACGCGCTCAAGCGCGCCATCCGCCTCGACGAGCGCGAGGTGGCGCCGCGCGTGAGCGATCTCGGGGCCATCGTCGCGTCGACCAGCGGCAAGATCGAGATGGAGACGCTGGGCGACGGGGGCGAGGACAAGGTTCTCGGCAAGCTCGTGCAGAAGGCGGTGCTCAACGTCTTCAACCGGAGCTTCACCGGCGGCGAGCTGGACCAGGTGGTCGCGGCGTTCCACGACGGGTTCGGCATCGAGGTCGCGGACACGATGCCGTCCAAGGAGTACGTCCGTCAGATCGCCGAG
>Ga0209237_1001613_pt1 | contig 13347 bp, 13 predicted proteins | sample GraSoi013_1_40cm_2_FD_185820 | JGI IMG/M metagenome (GOLD analysis project Ga0209237, IMG submission 185820) | Grasslands soil microbial communities from the Angelo Coastal Reserve, California, USA - Sample 10_02_2013_1_40cm (SPAdes) (version 2) | ecosystem: Environmental > Terrestrial > Soil >... | reverse complement strand
GGTCTTGGTGGCGAGAAACTCCCGGGACGGCTTCCCCTCGATCAGGTATCCAGCCAGCGTGAACGGCGCGCCCGAGAACCCGATCACGGCGACCGATGGATCGAGCTGGCGGCGGAGCAGCTTGATCGTTTCCAGCACGAAGGGGACGGCTTCGCGGGTAGGTCGCGCTCGCAACCTATCTATATCTGCCTGCGAGCGAATCGGATGGTCGACCACGGGGCCGACGCCATCCACGAGCTTTAGCTCGACGCCCAGCCCGAAGGCGACCGGCAGCATGATGTCGGCGAAGAGGACCGCGCCGTCCACGCCGAGCCGGCGCACTGGCTGCAGGCTCACTTCGGCGCAGAGCTCGGGGTTCTGGCAGATGGTGAAGAGGTCGTACGACTCGCGGATCTTTCGATACTCGGGCAGCGATCGTCCCGCCTGGCGCATGAACCAGACCGGCCGGCGATCGACGACTTCGCGACGCGCGGCGCGCACCAGTCGGGGCGCCAGGCGATCGGCCGCCGGCCGGCCGACTTCGCTGGCCTCGATCGTCCTCATCCGCCCGAGATAAGGCTGACCTGTCGCTGCAGGTCGTCCGCCTCGGCCGCCTCCGGTGCGCTCAGGCCGAGCGCGAGCTGCAGGGCATCGGCCGGCGGCATGAGCACGCAGGTGAAGATCGGCGTCTCGCGTTCCGTGTAGCGGCTCGCCTGCGACTCCCGAAGCTCCATCACCAGGTCGAGGAAGGCCGCGGGCTGGTCGCACTCGAAGGCCACGACGAATTCCTGGTCGTCGAGACCGAAGGAGTAGGCGGTGTTGATCTTGACCTGCGGGTAGCGATGCCCGATCGCAAAGTGCTCGACCATCATCGCCTTCCGCCGTTCGTACGGGAGGCGATACCAGATGCGCTTCTTCACCATGGGATAGACGAAGAGGTAGCGCCCGCCGGCCGGCTTCAGCCTGGTTCGGCGTCCCTCCTGATCCGGGTGCTTGTGGCGCCCGAGATAGGGGGATGGCTTCATCATCGCCAGAAAGGAGTGCGCCACGCGCAAATAGGGGCCCAGCCGGGTGGCCCGCCACTGCGATTCCGCCCGCTGGATGGCGTCGACGGTGTCGGCGGCCTGCCAGATGAGGACATCGCAATCGCCGCGGAGGCCGACCGTCGAGTAGGCGAGCAACGTCTCCCCGGTCGGACCGGCCTCGAGCAGCTCGGTGAACTCGCGCACCGCCGCCTCCCGCTCCTCGGCGGGCCAGCTGAGGACGGGCGCCTCGACTTTGAGGAACGTGTACTTGACGACCTGCCGGGCTTCTGCCATCCGCTACAAGGTTATCGCACTAATCTTGATTTATGGCCCGCCTCTCCATCCGGAAGGTTCATGTCGGCCAGAAGGACACCAACTGCTACGTCGTCGCCTGCACCGAAACGAAAGAGGCGGTCGTGATCGACGCGGGCGATGACGCGCCGAAAATCCTGTCCCAGCTCGACGGTCTGAGCGTGAAATGGATCGTCTTCACGCACGCCCATCCGGGTCACACCGGCGCAAAAGACGAGGTCAAGACCGCGACGCAAGCACCCACGGGCATGCACCTCGCCGACGCGACTGCGTATCTCAAGTCGGCCGACCGGTACTTGGTCTCAACGGATGTCCTGCCCTTCGGCCAGTTCGCCCTGGATGTCCTGATCACGCCGGGCCACACGCCAGGCGGGCTCTCGTTCAGAGTTGGTAACCACGTCTTCACGGGCGACACGCTGCTAGCGGGAAAGATCGGCCGCGTCGACCTCCCCGGCTCGAGCCCGCAGCAAATGTTGCTCAGCCTCCACGGCCAACTGCTCACCCTGCCCGACAACACCGTTGTCTATCCGGGCCACGGCCCGAACTCGACGATTGGCGCTGAACGACTCGGCAATCCCTACCTGCGAATCCGCTAGGAATCAATCCACCTCGAATCCTCTTCACGGACCGTCGCAATACCACGACGTAGGAAGCGGCGAAACGCTACAAAGAAGGCGATGGCTATCAACACGGTCAGGAGCAAACCTGCCGTCAGCAGCACGGGTGCATAGCCGGAGGGTGCGGACATTCCGGCCATGGGAGTAAAGATCCATGCCGTTGTCGACGAGCCCACGCCGTAGCCGCCGGCGATCAGAACGCGACCATCGGCCAGCGTGGTGGCTGTGTGCAGATAGCGGTCCATCTTCAAACCCGTTGAAGCCCACTGCTCGGTGTTCTTCGGGTCGAAGATCTGCGAGTCGGCGTTGCTTGCATACGCGCTGCCGACCACGAGCACGGTTCCGTTCCGAAGCAGCGTCGCACTATTTTCGAACCGCGGGATCCTCGAAAAGCCCACTGCGACCCAGGTGTTTCCACGTAAATCGAACATCTCGGATGTCGTCAGCAGCTCGCTCGCTGGATAGACGAAACTACCAGCGGACTGTGATCGGGTCGTATAGCCACCCATTAGGAGCACCTTCCGGTCGGGCAGTAGGGTGGCGGTATGACCGTACCGCGGCGTCGCCATGGGCCACGTCGTCGCTCGCCAGCGGTCTGTCTGTGGGTCGAAGAGCTCAGCGCCGGTCGTGGCGAATCCCGTGTCAGTGGAGCCGCCCGTGACGAGCACGGTGCCGTCAGGCATGAGAGTCGCCGCTTGGTCACTTAACGACGGCAATCCCGTACCGGCGAATGACCAGCTATCACGCTGAGGGTCGTACAGTTCGGCCTGCTCTAGCTCCGCCGCTGGTAGAGGAGAACCCGGTGCCAGGTTCGTCCCGCCGACAACCAGCACCCGACCGTCACCGAGGCGAATAGAACTGTGCATCCGGCGCGGTACGTGCATCGCCGCCGCAGCCGTCCAGGAATTGCTCGTTGGATGGTAGATTTCAGCGCTTGCCAGCACCTGGATGGGAAAGATGCCGAGCCCGGTCTGACCGCCGATGACAAGGACGTTGCCATCCGCCAGCAACGTGGCAGCGTGCGCGGTCCGTGCGTGAATCATGTTGCTGGCGCGAATCCATCGGTTCGCTTTGGGATCGAACAGCTCACAGCCGGCAGTGGCGACTCCGTGGACATCGGTACCACCAGCGATCAATACTCGGCCGTCCTTCAGAAGGGTCGCGGTATGCGCGACATGCCCCTCGTGCAGGTTTGGCGCCGAAACCCACGCCCCAAAGTCAGTTGCCTTGGCCTCAGCGGGGAGAGGACCCGCAGCCGCAAGCCCGCTCAGCACTCCGATCACGATGACGCGCCGAAGCACCGCCTTCACGGCTCCCTAGATACCGCAGGATTGCCCCAAGGGTTCCATCTGGGCACGAAAGGACCCGGGGGTCTAACCGGTCTTCTTCTCCGCGTAGATTGCTTCGATGTCGGCGCCGTATTTCTCGGCGATCCGCTTGCGCTTGACCTTCATGCTCGGGGTGAGTTCATCGCCGACCACGAAGTCGGTGTCGAGGATCCGCCACTTCTTGATCTGCTCCGGATGCGACAGCCCGCGGTTGAGGTTTTGGACTGCCTCATCGACGAGTCGCTTCGCGCCGGGATCGTCGGGCCCGGCCTTTCCTTCTGGGGCATCGCGGTCAAGGGTGAATAGTGCGGCGACGAAGGGCCGGCCGTCCCCAAGCACAACGGCTTGCGCGATCCCTCGCTGACTTCTCAGCTGGGTTTCCATGGCGCCCGGCGCGACGTATTTGCCACCGGACGTCTTGAACAGATCCTTCTTGCGATCGGTGATCTTCAGGTAGCCATCTTTGTCCAACACGCCGATGTCTCCGGTTTTCAGCCAGCCGTCGACCAGGGTCTCCTTGGTGGTCTTCGGATCCTTGAAATATCCCTCGAAGACGTTGTTGCCCTTGACGAGGATCTCGCCGTCCGAGGCGATTCGGACTTCGACCCCCGGCAACGGCAACCCTACCGTGCCGAAATGGGCGTCGCCCGGCCGGTTGAACGTGGCAGGCGCCGTCGTCTCTGTGAGGCCATAGCCTTCGAGGATCTCGATGCCCAGGCCATAGAAGAATCGAAGCATGTTGGGTGATACGGCGGCCGAGCCGCTGATGCAGACCTCGACCTTGTCGAAGCCGAGCGTTTCGCGGATTTTTCGGAAGACGATTCGATCGGCCAGCGACCATTGCCAGCGGACCCAGGGGGCCATTGGCTTGTGCCGCTCATAAGCCGCGGTGCGGAGCGCGCCCATGAGCAGCGCCCAGTCCCGGATCATGCGGCGAGGCCCGCTGACTTTGTCCATCTTGTCCCGGATTCCGGCATAAATCTTTTCCCACAGTCTCGGTACCGACGTGAAGTACGTGGGATGGACTTGCGCTACGACGGCCATGACCTGGTCGATGCTCGGGCAGAAGTACACTTCGCAGCCGGTGCAGAGCTGGCGAAGCTCGCTGACCACGCGCTCGAGCACATGGGCCAGCGGCAGGTAGGAGACCACCCGATCATTTGGGTCACCGCGGAAACATTGCAACGTTGCCACTGCCGTCCAGGTCAGATTGCGATGGGTGAGGATCGCGGCCTTGGGTAGGCCCGTCGTGCCGGACGTGTAGATCAGGCTGGCGGTATCCTCCGGCCGAACCGCTTGCCAACGGCTGGCGAGCAGCCCTGGGCGCCCACGTCCGAAGTCGTCACCGCGCCGCAGCCACTGTTCCCAGGTCAGGACCCAACCCTCGCCCTCTGGCGCGTCGCCCTCGATCAGGATCACCCGCTGCAACCCGGGCAGGTCGGGGCGCATGGCGATCACCTGGTCGAGTAGTTTTCGGTGCTCGACGATCAGCACCTTCGACTCGGAGTGGTTCAACAAATACTTGACCTGCTCCGGAGCGTCGGATTGGTAGATCGCGACGGTCACCAGCCCGGCGTGCGCGATGCCGATGTCGGCGATCTGCCACTGCGGCCGGTTCGAGGACCAGAGCGCCACCCGGTCCTGCGGGTTCAGCCCCTCGGCGAGCAGGGCGTTGGCGACGCGGCTGACGGCCCGGCTGTAGTCGGCCCAGCTGATCGGCGTCCAGCGCTCGCCCGTCTTGAAGTGGAGGGCGGGCGCGTCACCCCGGCGCTGCGCGGTGCGCTGGAATAGCGCCGGCACGGTTTCGGGCAGCTCGCTGGGCATCTCCGCAGGCGCCGGCGCACGTACGGCCGCGCTCATGCCGCCACTATAAGAGAACTCCGGCGCTTGCTATATGCCTTTGGCGAGTTGTTACGTATCCTTATGGGACAAAGATGGTTGTGGGCACCTGCGAGCTCATCTTCCAGTTGCCGGAAAACCACAGCCTCAAGGGAAAACGCCAGGTGAGCCGTTCCCTGGTGCAACAACTTCGCGGCCGCTTCAACGTATCGGTCGCCGAGGTGGCAGACCTGGATCGCTGGCAAACTCTGGCGATTGGGGTAACCTGCGTCAGCAACGACAGCCGGCATGCCAACGAGATGCTGAGCAAGATCGTCGACTTCGTCGAGGATCACAATGGCGGCGCCGTCCTGCACCAGCACCACATCGAGATCCTCAGGACATGAGCCCCGCGATCAGAGCCGACGAGGTCGGCACCGTCGAGGAAGGCCCGCTCTCAGCCGTTCTCGCGGCATTGGCGCGGGATGATCCGGCGGGCGTCGTGGCCGCGCTCGACGGTCAGCTGCACCATGGGCGGCCCGGAAGCCCAGCCGCCCTTCGCCAGCAGGTCGGAGAGCGACTGGCCACGGCGCTCGCCCCGCAAAAGGGGCGGGTCACGCGCTGGATCGACGCGCTGGCGACCTCGCCTTCGCCGACCGGCCGCCAGGTTGCCTGCTTGCTGCTCGCGAGCCGCTATCCGGAAGACCCCGCAGGGGTTCTGCGAACCGCCGAGATGCTCGCCGACGATCCGCACTGGGAGGTGCGCGAAGCGGCAGGCGGCTTGCTCGGGACGCTACTCGACCGGGACTTCGCCAAGATCCGCGGGCGCCTGGAGGTCCTCCGCTCCTCCCGAGCCGAGAATCTCCGGCGCTCGGTGGTGCTGGCGGTGAAGTACGCGGCGCGCCGCGACAAGCCGGAGCGGGTCCCGCAGCTGCTGGCGCTGCTGCAGCCGCTCTTGCGGGACGAGGAGCCATATGTCCGCCGCAACCTCGGCCAGTCCGCGATTGGCGACGGCCTGCTGCGGGTCGATCCGAAGGAGACGCTGAAGTGCTTGCGGGAGTGGTCGCGCGACCGCGACCAGATCGTGCGGTGGAATGTCGCGATGGCCTTCTCGAGCGCCATCGGGTCGTTCCACTGGCCGGCCGCGAAGTCGATCCTGGAACGGCTGGCCAAGGGGCCCGAGCCCCTTGTCCGGAATGCCGTCGCCAAAGCGATGCGCCGCAGCCGCCAGCGCTATACCGAGGAGGTCGAGGAGACTCGCCTGCGCTGGTTGCAGGACCGCGACCGGGCCGCTACCGCCGAGCTCGTCGGGGCGCCCAAGAAGCGCTAACCTCCGGCGCCGCGACGCCACCTAGTATGGGTTTGAGCCCTTGAGTGAAGCGGTTGCGCCTCAATCGTTGATCGACGCGTTTCAGGCAACGCTGCCCTGGCCGCTCGATCCGTTTCAGGTGGAGGCCATCGAAAAGCTGGAGGCGCACCAGGGCGTGCTGGTCTCCGCACCAACGAGCTCAGGCAAGACCGTCATCGCGGATTACGCGGTCTTTCGCGGTCTCGAGACCAACGCGCGGACGATCTACACGACGCCGCTGAAAGCGCTATCCAACCAGAAGTATCGCGACTACCAGCGCCTCCATGGCGAAGGCTACGTCGGCCTCGTTACCGGCGAGAACACCATCAACCCCGGGGCCCCCGTCGTCGTCATGACGACGGAGATCCTCCGCAACCTTATCTATGAGGACCCGCAACGGCTGGAGCAGGTCCGCTACGTCATCCTCGACGAAGTCCATTACATCGATGACTTCCCCCGAGGCGCTGTCTGGGAGGAGATCATCATCCAGGCGCCGGCGCACATCAAATTCATCGGCCTCTCCGCGACGATTAGCAACTTCCAGGAAGTGGCAGAGTGGATGAGCCTGCAGCGTGGCGACATCGCCACGGTGAGCGTGACCAAACGGCCGGTCGAGCTTCGGCTCTGGCTCGCGATGCGCAACGAGTTCTATCCCTTGCTCGACGAGCAGGGCGGCATTCCCCGCGAGACGCGCCAGCGGGCCCAGGCGGAGACGGCGACCGACTACCGGCTCTCCCAGCTGCGACGGCCACCGGAGAACGACCTGCTCCCCGTGGTCGAGCGTCTTCGGCACCGCGAATTCCTGCCGGCGATCTACTTCATCTTTTCGCGGCGTGGCTGCCGAGAGGCGCTGGCACGCTGCGCGGTCCACGGTTTCGACCTGACCACTGACGCCGAAAAAGCGCAGATCGACGCGGCGGTCAGGGCTCGCCTGGAGCAGATCGAGGATGCCGATGAAGCCGAGCTCTATCGCAATCTTCTCGATGGGGACACGCTCCGGCGTGGGCTGGCGATGCACCACGCCGGTCTCCTCCCCTATCTCAAGGAACTGGTCGAACAGCTCTTCCAGCGCGGCCTGATCAAGGTCGTCTTCGCCACCGAGACCCTGTCGCTGGGTATCCACATGCCGGCGCGGGCCTGCGTCGTCTCCTCGTTCACCAAGTTCGACGGCCGCGACTTCGCGCCGCTCACCTCCGGCGAGCTGACGCAGCTCATGGGCCGGGCGGGACGCCGAGGCATCGATCCCATCGGTCACGGCGTGATCCTCAAGGAACCGGACATCGACATTGGCACGGTCTACGAGGCGGCCACCGGCGACGAGATGACGGTGGAGAGCAAGTTCGCCCCCACCTACAACATGGCGCTCAACCTGCTCCGCTACCACCCGCCGGAAGAGGTCGACCTGCTGATGGAACGCTCTTTCGGTCAGTACCAGAAGCTGGTGGCGCGCCGCGGACTCGACGACCGTTTGGCAAATCTCCGACAGCGCCTCGCCGATGTCGTCGCGAGCCGATTCAACGCCGAGGGGGAGCCGTGCTGCACCGAGCCCACCTTCAGCGCCTTCATGCACGCCGAGGAGGAGATCGCCTCGCTGCGGGTCCGCATGCGACGGTTGCGGCGGGAGCACTGGCACCGCGGCCGGCGACGTCGCGGAGGCTCGACGCGCGAGGCCGGCGGTCGCACGCTCGCGCAGCTCAAGGAGGAGGTGCAGACCTGGCAGCACAAACTCAATCAGCTCCCCTGCCGGAAGTGCCCGTTCGTTGCCGAGCATCGAGCGAATGCGGCCGAGGTCCGTGAGCTGCAGACACGGATCCGCGCCTCGGAGCAGGACGCCGAACGAAGCCAGGGAGAATACCGCCGGCGGATGGACGCGCTGCGCGGAGTGCTGGGCGAGCTCGGCTTCCTGGACGGAGCGGTCCCCACGGACAAGGGCCTGCTCGCCTCTCGCATCTACGGCGAGAACAGTCTCATCATCACGCAGGCGATTGCCGACGGCTGGCTGGAGGAGTTGACGCCGGCCGAGCTGGCTGCCTCCCTGGTAATGGTCACCGCCGAGGACCGCAATCGCGATCGCCCGCGGCCGCGCCGGCGTCTCCCCACCAGCGGGATCGCTCTCGCCCAGAAGCGACTCCGCATCATCTATTACCGATTCTCCGCGCGGGAGAAGGAGCGCGGCGAAGAGAACCTCCGGCCGCTGTCGACGGACTACGTCAACTTCACCTACGACTGGTGCAGCGGCCGCCCGCTCACGGAGATGCAGGCACCGGTCGATGTCGAGCTGGGGGACGCGGTCAAGGCCCTGAAGGGCCTCTACAGCGCGCTGCGCCAGGTCGAGTGGGCGGTGGTCGAGCGGCCCACGCTCCGCAAGCTCGTGCTCAAGGCCCGCGAGAGCCTGGAGCGCGACCTGATCACCCGGCTGTAGCGCCCGTCAGTCGCGGCCTTCTTCCTGGGCGAGTTTCTCGGAGATGCGGTAGACCTGCTCCGGTAGGTCGGCGATGTCGTAGAAGCGCAACGGTTTCTTGAGTCGCTTCGCGATGCCGAGCTGCACTTTGACGCCAAGGCTCATCGTGCCGAAGACCCAGACCTCGTCGCAGCGCGAGAGCAGATTGTTGATCGCCTCGCGCACCAGCTGCTTGGGCACCGTGTGCAGCAGGTAGTAATCGAAGAGCATGAAAGGGTTGATGGGCACGTAGCCCTCGTCGAGGACGAGCTTCGAGACGTGCATCCGCCAGTAGAAGTTGCGGTTCGACATGGCGATGTAGATGAGCTTCTTCGGGTGCCGGATCGTCTGTTCCAGCTGTTCCAGTGGACTCGCCTCAGCCACCGGGGCGAAGATGGAGGCGAGGATGGCCTCGGCTGACTTGCCGGCGGCGGGGGGTTCATCCGGTGCCGTCCGCGGGACCGGCGGCGCCTTTTCTGGCTCGACGGCATCGCGCTCCGGATCTCGCGACATTGTTGTCGGAAGTTTAGGCGCCCACCAATTGAGCGTCAAGCAGACTCCGAGCAATCGGGCGCAGTCGGCGCAACGCGCGCTCCAGCAGCAACCGGTGTTCGACCGCATTGAGCCAGCGACTCGCCCCCGACGGATGTGGCAGCGGCACCAGCAGCGGCCGGATACGCGTGCGGCTTGTGACCTCCCGACCTGACAGGTCGAAGAGCCGACCGACCAGTGCGTCGAGCGGGCGACCCGGCAGGAAGCGTTCGTGAGCTAGCCCGCCCACCAGGATCAGCAGCTCGGGCTTGATCAACGCCAGCTGCCGATCGAGGTGCGAGCCGCAGAGGTCGACCTCGGCCCGACTGGGCCGCCGGTCTCCTCCGCCGCTACCCATGCCGGGGAAGCACTTGGTGATCGACGTCATGTAAACCTGGCGCCGGACCTGCGCCTCAGACGAAAAACCCGCGCGCATCATCCAGCCCATGAGGACGTTGCGCGAGCGTCCCTGGAAGGGCAGCCGGCGGACCGCTTCGACGGCCCCGGGCGCCTGCCCGATCAGCATGATGCGGTTGTCCGCGAACCCGCTCAAGACCGGGGCAGCCCGCGGCAGGTAACCCGCATCGACGCATCGGGTGCAGGCGAGGATCTCACGGTGAAGTCGGGCAAGGCTCACCCAGCAACCTTACGATCCGCCTTGCAAGGCGCCAGCGCGATCCCCGTTTGAATAGGTGTGAGGAGGGTGCTTCTTCTTCTGGCTGTCGCGGTCGTCATGTCTTCGTGCGGGAACGCGGCGACGGCGTCGCCGGCCGCGGCCAAGACATACAGCGCCACGGTACTCGCGGATCACCCCGTCGCCTACTGGCGGATGGATGAAACGACCGGCAGCACCATGGCCGACGCGTCGGGCAATGCTAACAACGGTCACTACGTCGGCATTTACACCCTGGCGCAGCCGGGCGCGCTCGCCGGGGGCGCCGTCGCCTTCGACGGCCAAAGCGGAGCTGCCAGCGTCATGAACTCACCCAGCTTGCAGGTCAACACCGTGACGATCGAGATCTGGATCAAGAAACATACCGACACCGAGTACGGGGTATACGTCGCCAAGAACGTCGAGCCGGGAGGCGGTGCCGGCAGTAGCTGGTTCGAATTGCTGAACAGCCACCACAATGGTCAGCTTGAATTTCGGGTGACGTCCGACGGTGCACCGGCGGTCCTCTCGAACTCGATGCTGGCGCTCAACACCTGGTACTACGTTGTCGCGACCTACGACGGCGCCACCGCGAAGATCTACATCAACGGCAAGCTCGACGGCACGCTCAAGGTGACCGCCGTCCCCAAGCAGACCTCCGATCCGCTGTTCATCGGACGGCGAATGGACGGCCTGTTCGCGGATGCGTCGCTTGCCAACGTCGCGATCTACTCGGCCGCGTTATCGGCGGACCGGGTCGCCGCCCACTGGCAAGCTTCGGGCTCGCACTGAGTCGACGCTAGGAATCAAGAGGGCCGTTAGGCCAACGTTCTCGGCGGGGGAAAGTCAGTGGGTAGGTCCGCGGCCTCTACCTGGAAAAGCGCCTCTGGCGCAGGCAACCCATGGAACTGGTGGAGACCGAGGTCTCTGAAGGTGACGCCCGTCGGCTCAGAGCCGGCAACCGCCTCGCGAACCGCGGCCGACAGCAGGATCTGGCCGCCGTGGCTTGCAAAGCTGATGCGGGAAGCTGTGTGGACAGCGAGGCCCATGTATCCGGTATCGGTCAAGGTCGGTCGGCCGGTGTGCAGGCCGATCCGGATCCGGACCTGGATGCCATCCGGCCAGACCCGAGCGCGAACCTTCCGCTGGATGGTGAGCGCCGCGCCGAGACCGGAGCGCGCTAGCTCGAAGACGGCGAACATCTCGTCGGCCTGGGTATCGACTTCTCGGCCGTCATGCTCGTTGATCGTCGCCCGAAGCAGGCGTCGAACATCAGCGAGGAACCGCGCGTATCCGTCGCCAAGACGCCGGACCAGCCCGGTCGAATCCTCGATGTCGGTGAATAGGAAGGTCACGGTCCCGGTCGGCAGCGTGCGGACCTCACCGGCGCGGGCCTGGATCTCACTGTGCATCCATAGGTTCTCGATGGCGAGCGTCACCGCCGCCGTCACCGTTCTCGCGAGGTCTGGATCGGCGAGAACGGCCCGGTCGTGAACCAGCGCGGTCATCGGCTGGCCGCGGCGCTGGAGCAGCGTGACCGCGCGATCGGCGCCCTCGCCCGGAAGAGCCACGGCCTGACCCTCGCCGTCGAGATAGGCGGATACAGAATCGGACCAGTAGAGGACCGCGAGCGTCGGGTCACCCAGAACGGTCCGCAGCCGCGCCTCGAGCTGCTCCGGTGTCCCAAGCCCGCCGAGCTCGATGACCGCCTTGCCCGCGGCCGCCTGTCGGCTCTGCGAGCGCAACTGGCCGGTCATGAAGCCAAGCGGCACGATGCCGTACTTCTTCGCGGCTTTCAGCAGCCTCGTTCTCGCCCGGTCTCGCGCCGTTTCATCCTCGAAACGGACCTGATTGAAGCGCGCGAGGGCGTTGCGGACGTGAGCCTCGTCGTTGATCGGCAGGCGCCGGCTGCCGGTTGAATCGATGTAGGCGAAGGCGCTGTCCGGCAACTGGGCGCGGGCCTTGGGGCCGAGCTCGGGCATGCCCCTGATTATCGCCATGATCGCACCGGTAACGAGCCGGTCGCAGCGCCGCCGCAATTCGGTGGAAGCGGGTCGTCAGCGACAGGAGGCACCGAGCTCAGCGGTTACTCGGGGTGGAGGCGTTTGAATGAACCTTGAGAACCTGGTCGTGCTTGTCCTGATCGCGGCGGTCTGCGGTTTTGTCGCCGAGCGGATGACCCAGGGCCGCCTGCCCTATGGCCTGGTCGGCGCGATCTTTGGCGCCTTGCTCGGCTCCTGGCTGCTCGTCGAGATGTTTCGCTGGAAGATCCCGGGTGACATGACCGCCGGAGGCGTGCCAATCCTGACCGCGATCCTGGGAGCAGCCGCGATCATCTTCGTGTTGTCCGTGGCGTCGCGCTCGAAGGCGCTGCCGGGGACCGACCGCAAGCGTTCCTAGAACCCCAAGCACGGTTTGCCTTGACGCCCTCGGTCAACTGATCTAGGCTCTCTCTGAGGGATTAGCCATGGCTGATGAGAAGAGCGAAGCGGGCCTCGTTCGCTGTGAGGGATGCCAGGAGATGGTACGGCCCGTGACCGAGCATGCGGTCAGCTTGGTCGGTGCCACGGTCGTGACCGTTCACGCGTGCCCGTCTTGCGGCGGGCAAAAGGTCTCCGTCGCGAGCCCCTCGCTCCGATAGGCCGCTGCTACACCCGGGCGCATCTCCGCGCCGCGGCGATCAACTGAGCGATACCCAGTGAAGTGGTGTGCCCAACCGTAGAAGTTTTGAACTCCACCTGCCGGCCGAACTCAGTATGTGGTACGTGACAACTGACGCCTAATCAGCCGCGGCCAGGAAATCGAGTACCTTGGGCCACGGTCCTCGCCTTCCTGTAAGAGTCAATGCCTGGCTTGGACTGGTTCGGCTGCACCGAGCACAGGACAGGCGCGCTATGAGGGTTCCCCGTGTTGGTCGCTCATGAGCCATCCAAGCGCCTCCTGACGGCTGGCGAAGTAGCCTGTTGGGAACCGCCCGGGGCCTTCTCGGCCGGGCGGCTTACCAACCATCGGCATAGCAGCCGGCATATGAAATGCGAACCGTCTGACCCCGGCGGCGTTGTAGCGGGGAATAATATTGGCGTCCCGCCAGGTGCCGTCCATGAACGCTGGATTCATCCGGAAGCTTGTGGCATCGATCAGAACGCGTTGTCGGTGCGCCCTGGCCACCTCATCCGCAAATGTGCTCAGCCATTTTTGGAATTGTTCTTTGGACATCGGCGCCGTAGTATCGAACCAGCGCAGTTCGACCAGGCCGATCGATGGGCGATCGATGATTTCGCCCCACTCATCTTCGTA
>Ga0209237_1001611_pt1 | contig 13352 bp, 9 predicted proteins | sample GraSoi013_1_40cm_2_FD_185820 | JGI IMG/M metagenome (GOLD analysis project Ga0209237, IMG submission 185820) | Grasslands soil microbial communities from the Angelo Coastal Reserve, California, USA - Sample 10_02_2013_1_40cm (SPAdes) (version 2) | ecosystem: Environmental > Terrestrial > Soil >... | reverse complement strand
GACTTTTTGTACAATCCTGACGCAATCATGCTGCTTACGTATTTGAGCAGGTGCCACTCCCTCCTTGCGTTTGCCCTGCCGACCATCATGTCTGCTTTTGACAAGACGTCAAGCAAGGAAACCAGGTCGTTATGCTCGACGTGCGAAGAGACTATGCTTGAAAAAAGGGCAACCAGCATGTCCTTCCGCCTTTCCTCAGGCGACCCCCCGTACCTTGGATCGGGATACGACGCGTCCGCCTTTGATATGAATTGTGTCGCATGCTCCATGCTACCGGCGTTAAAGTAACTGTTTATTGCGTCTGCGATGTCGATGTCTATCATGTCCTTGTTTGAAACCGTAGCATAGCCGGAAGCACGAGACTGCGCGCTGTTGAGCATCGATCGGATGTCGCCCCTGCTATTGTTGACAATCGATATCTTGTCACCCGGCCCCAGCTTTACTCCCTCCCTCTGGAGCACGTGATCAAGGAACAGCGTCAAGAGCCGGGGCGGCACGGGGCGGAACTCTACCGCCTTGCACCTCTTGGCAAGATCTTTTATCTTTGTAGATTTTGTGTTTGCGGCCATTATCACCGGCACGGTCGGCTCTTTCATCAGGTCAAGGAGGATGTCAAGGCCGCCTGAATCCTCTCTGCCAGAGATGCCGTCCACCTCATCCAGAAACAGCATTATCTTTTTTCCAAACAGGTTGGCAGTATTCCGTAATGCGGGAAGCAACATCGCTTGCAGGTTGTCCCTGTTTCTTGTGTCGCTTGCGTTCATCTCGACCATATGATAGTCAAATTGCCTTGCAAGCGCGTGTGCAAGCGTTGTCTTGCCGGAGCCCGGTGGCCCAACCAATAGTAATGGTTTACTGCCGCTCACCCATCCACCCAGCCACTTTAGCGCTGCAAGCCGGGCGTCCTCGTTGCCGATCATTTCTTGTACTTTCTTTGGCCTGTGCTTTTCAGACCACATCATTTGGCAACAGCTTCTATCTTTCTCTGGAAGTCGGCAAACGGGGCGCGCCGGACAAGCTCATTGTACCAGTACTGGTTGTAATGCCGGACTGTCAGGAACAGGAATTCGAGGAACGGCTTTAGCTGGAAATTCTTTGGCAGCATGTCAAGGGCGATTTTGGCCTCGTCAAGGTAGAGCTCGCTCTTTGCCATCGTGAGCTCAAAGGCGCGCCTCACGTCGCCTGTGTTGAGAGCGTAATACAGCGGCCACGACGGGACTTTGACCGCATTATTCTTGATGGCATCTTCAATTTCGTTTCCGCAGCCAACGCATTCGCCGGCTTTTGCCATGCCGAGGTGGAAAATGTCTGAAAGTGGGCGGCGGTTGAGCGCCATGTTCCTACCTGCGGTGCCCATCACCGCGCGGTATTTCTTATAGCATTCGGCCATGTTTTCGTCGTTGATCGAAGCCGGCTTTATCTTTAATTTTACGTCAACATACTGGCCGATCCGGGCGTCCTTGAACCCCTCTTCAAAGGCCTTCAATACTGGATCCCCGCCCTGGGCGATTTTGCTCCGCGCTATGGAAAGTATGTATGGATTCATGAACTTGTAGTCGTCGAGATATTCAAGGTCCTCGTCCTTGTCGACTATCCTGTCCATCGGCTCCGACAAGTCGATTGCGATGATGTGACCATCGATTACCGCGTTCCTCTTTTCCTCGTAAGTGCCATCGCCGAAATATTCTGAAGCGCCATCGTAAAGCGCATTGAAAACCGGGAACGTCATCTTGACGAAATTGGAATCAAGTATTCGCTTGACCCTGTCTTCAAGCACATCAGAATTTGACAATCTGGTCTTGACATCCTGCACGCTACCATCTGGGAGAGCGAGCTCTTGAGAGCCGACGTCGTCCGCAAATTTTTTTATTGTGCCGGTAGGGTTAGTGTCGGCGGTTATCGCCTTGTGCAACGACATGACAAACCGCTGCGCAAAGCCGGAAAATTCCTGCTCTGTCTTTTCCTTGTACTGGTTGAACTGCCGATAGCCCTTGCTCCTCAGCAGCCCCTGTTTCATTATGTCCTTGCCGGCCTGCGTACTCCTCAGGGCCTCCATTGAAAAGATCGACTCATCCTTGCCGCTCATTTCTTTGCTATCTGTTGTCTAGTCAGCCATTGATAAGCGTAATGGGAGGCCAGAAAGGACAAGAATAGAAGAGATGTCTTACCTTGAAGCCATCGCGATTCTTTCTTGCTCGTTCTTTTTCTTTACCGCGTGGCTTGCCATGTCGTTGTTGGAAGCAAGAATGATTTCCTTTGCAAGCGCTTCTTCAATCGCCTGCGGGCTGCTGTATGTCGACTCCCTCACGCCCTCTGCGATAAAGCGCAGCGCAAGGTCCACTCTGCGCAGCGGGGCGACGTCGACTGACACGTGATAAACGACGCCACCGTACACGATGCGTGTCGTGTCCTCGTTTGGCGATGAATTCTCGATTGCCCTTACCAATAGTTCAACCGGGTTCTTGCCGGTTTCAAGGTGTATGATTTCAAACGCTGTCTTCACAATGTTCAACATCCTCGCCTTCTTGCCGCCCATCCTGCCAGTGTTCTTGGCGTATTTCTTGCCAAAGTGCATCATCTTGTTTGCAAGGCGCTCGACGATGTTGACCTCTGCCTTTTTAAGACGCTTGTGCTCGTGTCTTCCAAACGTTACCGGGATTACCGCGGGTTTCAGGCTGATCACGTTCTTCAAGCCCGGGTCATTTATCGCAATCTCAGTCGTGTCCCACTTGTGGAATAGCTGAATGTGTACCTGCTCTTTCCCACTCATCTTCTCGGCTTCTCCTTCCTTCCGTGTACTAGCTCGTTCAATGAAACACCGTTGACTTTAAAGACCTGCCACCTGACGCCGGGAATGTCGCCCATTGCGCCGCCCATCGAGCCCCCAATGCCGCCTATAATGACCTCGTCGTGCTCGTCAACAAAGTTGAGAGCGCCGTCCTTTGGCAAGAATGCAGTAACAGACTTGCCGTTCTTTATCAGCTGAACCCTGACGCACTTGCGAACTGCAGAGTTGGGCTGCTTAGACTCGATGCCTACTTTTTCCAGCACTATACCCCTTGCCTGTGGCGCGCCCTCTAGCGGGTTTGCCTTCTTGTCAAGCATAAGCATCCTTCTCTTGTAGTACTTGTCTGCCCACCTAGCGCGGCTCTTCTTTGACTTAAGAACCCTTCCTGCAAACAGACCTAGCGGAGATTTACCCATCGATATTCACTCTATTACTATTACCCTGTTCAGGGCTAACTATCTGCACATTGGTTATTTGGAAGTATCTCTTCGCAAGAAGCCTTGCCTTCTCGGCATTTCTGCCCTCCCGGCCAACGACAGCGCCCTTTTTCCTCTGATCGACCATGATAATGGCCTGTTTTGTCCCGTCGTTCCTGTCAGATATTCTGATGTCATTTACCATGTCGGCGTTCAGCATGTTACGGATAAATTCCGCAGGGTCGTCAGAAAATTCGACAAGTTCTATCTTTTTTGCAACGACGTTCTGCAATTGCTTGATAGTTGAGCCGCCCTTGCCTATCGCAAGACCCATCTGGCCCTTGTTAACGACAAATATAACGCGGTCCATCTTTTCGTCGACGATGCAGTCCCTCGCAGTGGCGCTGGTCATGCTCTGGAAAAGTGACATCAACCGCAGCTCGTCAGAGGTTAGCTTGATCTCCATTATTACAGCGTCCCCGTGACGTGCGGTCCGAATGACGACGACAACAAATCAAGCTTCCAACTCACGCTCAATTTAAGTCTTGGTACCTTACTTTGCTGCCGTCCCTTTTTCCGACATTATGGCGTCGATCTCTGCTGCGCTTCCGCTGCTGATCGCTATTGCGGTGATCCGAAAAGGCTTGTTGCAGAGTTTGCCGAGCTGCACTGAAGTGCCGGGATATTCATAGACTGGAACATTTGCAGTCTTTGTCTGCTCTTCTAGCCTTGTCCTGTCGTCCAAGTCGATAGACTTGCTGACGATTATTAGTTTCGTTCCTTTGACTGATTGCAAGACTTCCTTGACGCCACTTTTGTACCCGTTGGCGGCTACTGCGTCCTTAATCACTTTTTCCAGCGCTTTCATTATCCTTCACCTTCATGTACAGGTCTACCATTCCCGTGCCGATAGGCACAGTGGCACCTACTATAACGTTTTCCGTGACTCCTTTCAGCGTTTCAATCTGTCCTTCTAGCGATGCCCTTGCAATTGTCGGAACTGTAATTTCGAACGCAGCCCTTGCAAGCACCGATGTCTTTGTTCCGGCGATACCGTGCCTGCCTATTTGCTGAAGGTAGCCTTTAGACGTCATCAGGTCTGCAACCAGCATGATGTGACGCGTATCCACTTCAAGGCCCTGTTCTTCAAGCGTATTTGTTATCTCTTTTATCAATGCAGTCCTTGCCGCTTCGATGCCAAGCGTTTGCCATATCTCGTAGACGTTGTTTGTAGTGATTCTGGTAAGGTCGACGCCTTCGACTGCCACTACTTTTGAAAGATTAGAGCCTGCGGTCTGGATTACCCACTCTTCGTCCTGTTTTACGATAGTCACGCGCTCAATGTCCGGCACGCCCTTTACTCTGGTGTTGAGCAGCTTGCTCTTGAGCGTCAGGAGTGTCTGTGCGTCCGGCTCGTCCGGGACTATTATCTTTATTGAGAGCTTGTTTTCATTCGGCTTGATGGTATATTTCTTCTTCGAGCCTTCAAGGACTTCCTGTACATCGGCAAAACTGCATCCCCGCTCAGCAAGCTTGGCTTCAGACAGGTTGAACGTCAGAAGGCCGCTGTAATCAGTGTCAGTCAAGTCCACAACGTCGCCTATCTGGGTGAAGAGTATCTCCCTTGCGACTTCAAGCGCTTTTTCTCTCGACACCTTGTGTTCCTCGTCGAGATAGATGTCCATCGTGGGCGTCACTGGCTTTTTGCGCGCGTCCACAAGCTCGATGAGCCTCGGTAGGCCGAGCGTCACGTTCCTCTCTTTTACGCCTGCAAAGTGGAACGTCCTGAGGGTCATCTGAGTTCCTGGCTCCCCAATCGATTGCGCGGTGACGACGCCGACTGCTTCTCCCGGCTCTGCCAGTGCCCTATCAATCAGGTCGAGCACTTTCTTCATGACTTTTTCAACGCCTTCCTTGCTGAGCCTGTTTTCAAGAAGTGTCTTTTCCAGGTTGGTCTTCATCCTTGGGTTGAGGTTCTCGGCGTACTTGCCAATGATTCCCTTGATAACGTCCTCTGTTGCCTTCCTGCCCTCGTCGACTACAGATTCAGCTTCAATGAGCCTCGAAATGTTGACTGCTTCTCCGTGGTCGCTCTTGGCAGTATCAATGCCATCCTCGCCGTAGAGATACTGCACGATGTTTCCGTGAGGGTCGCGCACCGTCTGGTCGTACTCGATCTTCAGGTGCTCCAGCGCGTTGATAAGCCTCCTCTGCATATAGCCAGACTGCTGCGTCCTGACTGCAGTGTCAACAAGGCCTTCCCTTCCGCCCATTGCGTGGAAGAAGAATTCAAGCGGCGAGAGGCCGTCTCGATAGTTTGACTTGACAAAACCTTTAGCGTCCGGGTTCGCGTCTTTTGGCTTAAAGTGCGATAGCGCCCTGTTGTGATAGCCCTTTTGGATCCTCTTTCCCCTTATCGACTGTTGACCAAGAGCCGCAGTCATTTGGCCGATGTTGAGGGTCGAACCTCTTGCGCCCGTCGATGCCATTATCACCCCTGAGTTCTCGTCCGGGAACGCCCTGTCGGCTGTCCTGCCGGCCCTGTCACGGGCACGCGACAATTCATTGACTACATACAATTCAAGTGCTTCTTCTGCAGCGAGACCCCTTGTCAGCGGAAGCGTGCCGTCATTGTACTGCTGTATTAGCTCGTAGACTTTTTCGTAGGTCTTTTGGATGATGTCGCTTATTTCCTGTCTTGTTTCCGGCGAGAGCCATAGGTCAGAGTAGCCGTAGGTGAATCCCCTGTGAGTGATATATGTCTTAAGCGTGGTGAGGATCGAGTCGAGGAACTTTCTTGCTTCGTCCGTGCCGTAGTCCTTGGCTATCCTGTGGAGCACACTGTCCGGCTCTTCAGCGCCAATCGACGCTTTATCTATTACTCCACTCATTAGCTCGCCGTTCTTTATAACGACGTCCTTACCCTCACCTTTTGCGGCTTTGTTCCATTTCGACGTGATAATAAAGTTAAAATCTTTTGGAAGGAAGAGCGAGAACAGTTGCCTGCCTGCGTACAGCTTTTGGCCGTCCTTCGTTACCGCCGGCTCTGGCAGCGGACCTTCGTAGCCGCCCGTCATTGCAAGGTTTGCAAACTCATCCTTTGTAAGCGTGGTTCCATCGCGTGTCAACATGAAGGCACCTGTGATAAAGTCCCTGATGCCGCCTATGATAGGTCCCCCGTACCTTGGCGATATCAGCTGGTCCTGCACCCTCATAAGAAGGGTAGCTTCTGCCCTTGCTTCTTCGCTCTGCGGCACGTGGAGATTCATCTCGTCCCCGTCAAAGTCAGCGTTGTAGGGCGGGCATACTGCCGGGTGCAAGCGGAACGTCCTGTACGGAAGCACCCTAACGCTGTGCGCCATGATTGACATCCTATGGAGCGACGGCTGCCTGTTGAAAATTACGATGTCGCCGTCTGCCAAGTGGCGTTCGACGATATAGGCTGAAGCAAGCGAATCGGCTATTGCCTTCCTGTCTGTCACGTAGTCAAGCCTTATCTTGACGCCGTCTGGCCTGATGATGTAGTTTGCGCCAGGGTACATGTTCGGACCGTTCATCACCAGCTCCTTGAGCCGCTCTAGGTTCCACTGCGACACGGTTTCTGGGATTGTAAGTTTCTTGGCAACGTCAGTTGGTACGCCAACATCTGCAATCGTAAGGTTGGGGTCCGGCGAAATTACTGTCCTGCTGGAAAAGTCGACGCGCTTGCCCGAAAGTGAGCCTCTGAACCTTCCCTCCTTACCCTTGAGCCGCTGCGTCAGGGTCTTGAGCGGCCTGCCCGATCTGTGGTGGGCCTGGGGAATGCCTGACACTTCGTTATCAAAGTACGTCGTGACATGGTACTGTAGCAGGTCGACTAGGTCCTGCACGATGAGCGGCGGGGTTCCTGCCTCCTTGCTCTCCTTGAGGCGTTGGTTGACCCTGATGATGTCCACCAGCTTGTGTGTCAGGTCGTCCTCAGACCTAATTCCTGTTTCAAGTATGATTGACGGTCTGACTGTCACCGGCGGCACGGGCAGCACCTGCAGCACGAACCATTCTGGCCTTGCCGTCTTGTAATCGTAACCCAGAAGAGTTAGGTCGTCGTCTGGAATGTGGCTGAGCCTTTCGCGTATCGTAATTGGCAATAGCCGGTTTTCTCCGGCGTCCGTCTTTTCTACAAATATCGTCGGCTTTGTGAATATCAAGTCATACTGGTCTTTGCCGCAGTGCGGGCAGAGCTTTACCTTCTTCGACCGCTCGATTATTTCGTCCTTGATGTTTTCAAGGGTAATGACCGCATAAGCGGCCTTCGCGTCGCGGATTGACTTGTAGTGAGCGAGCTCTTCCGGTTCGAGCTTTATCCTGTTGCACGACCTGCATGATATCAACAAAAGCTTGTGTATATCGTCAACGAAAGCGATGTGAAGCACCGGTTCAGCAAGCTCGATGTGACCAAAGTGTCCGGGGCATTTTGCAGAAGTATTTCCACATGTGGCACACTTTTGGCCCGGCTCGAGAGTCCCGAGCCTGTTATCCATCAAGCCGCCCTGCACCGGCATACCGTCTTCGTCGTACGTCTCGGGCGCCGTGATCTCGGCTACAGAGAACTTGCGCACTTCGGTTGGCGACCAGACGCTGAACTTTATTCCGCCCAATATTTTTGCAGATTCTTCCATCATCCCAATTTGCCTCCTTAGACCTTCTCCTTCACAAGCATCCTAGGAGCAACATTTAGGCTCATCATTTCCTGCAATAACAGCTTAAACGCATAGGCTATCACAACTGACGATATCTTGGCCTTTTCACCACAGACGCGGCAGACGTAACGGCGCTGTTTGACGTCATAGTATGCAAGCAGGCCACAGCGCTCGCAGACATTGACCTCTGCCTTGTCTGATTCCTCCAAGAGCCTGTCCTTCAACATCATCGATGCGCCGTATGCGATAAGGCAGTCGCGCTCCATTTCTCCAAACCGTAAACCACCGCCGCGGGCACGGCCCTCGGTCGGCTGCTTCGTGAGCATCTGGACCTGGCCTCTTGCACGGCTGTGAATCTTGTCGGCAACCATGTGGTGCAGCTTCTGGTAGTATACGACGCCGACGTAGACGTCTGCCGGGAACTTTCGGCCCGTCCTGCCGTCGTACATCACTTCCTTGCCAGTGTACTTGAAGCCATACTCTTCCATCGCGCTCTTGATGTCATCGCCTTTCTCGCCGAGAAATGCCGAGCCGTCCACAATCCTGCCCCGGAGCGAAGCAGCCTTACCGCCAAGCGACTCCATGAACTGGCCCACCGTCATCCTTGATGGAAACGCGTGTGGGTTGATCATAATGTCAGGCACGACACCGTCCTCAGTGTATGGCACATCTTCCTGATTAACCAGCATGCCGATGACCCCTTTCTGTCCGTGCCTTGAGGCAAACTTGTCGCCGATCTCCGGAATGCGCATGTCACGGACGCGAATCTTGTACATCTTGCCGCCTTCGACTGACTGCGTGACAATGACCGTATCGACTACTCCGTTTTCTGACGGCCTGACACCGACTGAAGTGTCGCGCCTGTACGGGCCTTTAACCTCAAATTCCTTGTACTCTTCCATGAATCTTGGCGGCGACGTCCTGCCTATCAAAATGTCGCCTCCATTGACAACAGCTTCGTGCATTATCGCGCCGTCCTGCTCTAGCAGGCGGTATGCCTTTTCACCCCTGTAGCCGCGGATGTTGGCGTCCGCCTGTGGAAGCTCAAAGTTGTCCTTCATTCCGCCAGGGTACTGTTTTGCTTCAGCTTCGTAGATCCTGTAGAAGAACGTCCTGCCAAGTCCCCTGTCGACTGACGACTTGTTGAACACTACGGCATCTTCGATATTATAGCCTTCAAACGGAAGCACGGCAACGACAGCGTTCTGGCCCGTTGGACGATCCTCGAGCCCAAGCAGGTTTATGGCCTTTGTGCTTACTACCGGCGTCTGCGGGTACAGCATGAAATGCTGTCTAACGTACGTGCTTGCGTTCATCAGCGGCGTTGAAAATCCAAGGCTCTGCTTTGCCATCGCACTTTCGTATGTGTTCCTAGGCGACTGGTTGTGCTCTGGGTACGGGATTATGGAAGCGCCCACGCCCAGAATTGCTGATGGGAATATCTCCAAATGTGTGTGTTTTGGCTCCAGCTTTTTAGGATCGATTGCGACGTAGCAGTTCTCCTCCTCGTTTGCGTCTGTAAGCTCAATCACTCCCATGTATAGGAGGTCGTTCCATGAAAGGAACTTTTTCGATACCTTTTCAATAACCTCGTACGTTACGAGCGGCTTGTTGTCCCTTATTACCACGAGCGGTCGCAGCACCCTGCCTGCATTGCAGCTGATGTAGAGTCGCTTTGTGGCACTATCGTTCTGCGAGCTGTAAAGATAGATTCCGACGTGTGGATGGATCTTGCCAGACCTCCTCATCGACCTAAGCGTGTCGGCCAAGTGCTCCCCCTTTTCGACGTAACCTATCAGCCTGCCATCGACAAACACCCTCGTGCCAGATTCCCTCAGGTCCTCATCGGCCTCTTCCACGTTTTGCACTCCAAGCTCGTACAGCTTTTCAGTGACCTCGGCGCTCTGAACATTGACCGAAATTATTGCCGACAGCGCGAGGTTCTTGACTAGTCCGCAGTTAGAGCCCTCAGGAGTCTCCGCCGGGCAGATCCTACCAAAGTGCGTTGCGTGCAGGTCCCTTGCCTCAAAGTTTGGCTGGCTCCTGCTGAGCGGCGACTGGATCCTGCGCAAGTGCGAAATGGTGGACATGTAGTTTGTCCTGTCAAGCAATTGCGTGACTCCAACCCTACCCCTGCCCCAGTTGCCTGTTGCAATGGCGTTGTTCAGCTTGTCAGAAACAATGCCTGGTCGGACTGCTGCAGCGACTGCGTTGATACCGCGCTTTTGGCCCGAGCGCTCGAGCTGGTATTTCATGTCGCGTATCAAGTTGCGAAAAGCAGTCCTGAATAGGTCTGCAAGCATCTGGCCGGCGAACTTTATCACCTTGTTGCCATAATGATCTTTATCATCGGAGTCTATCCAGCCCATCTTGAGCTCGATGAGTTTGCTCGCTGCTTCGCCCAGGAACAATGCCTTTTCGTGTCTGTTGTCGGGGTTCTTGCCAATGTGCGGTAAAAGACCCCAGTCAAGCAATGTTTCAGCTCTCTTTATCTGGAATTCTTCCAGCATGCCGGGCGCAATTCTCTTGCTGATATAGACGATAGCATCCCTGCTCGTGTTGACATCGCCAGCCTTTTCAAACGAAGGCTCGAGCTCGTCCTGGATTGTTTCATTGAGTGAGACAGAATCTGCAATGTCCTTATCAGACTCGAGGCCGAGCGCTCTTATCAGCGTGATCAATGGAATATCAACTGGCGAGCCGGGGATCTTAGTCACTATAGAGCCATCCGGGCGCATTACCAGTTCAAGTTTCGCCCTGTAGCCGACTATTGAAGAATATACTTTTGCCTTGTAAAGCAAGGTTCCGGTGGTTTCCTCAGCATCCACGATTATCTTGTTGTATGAAAGATCTTCAAGTCCGACGATGACGCGCTCGGAGCCGTTGATTATAAAGTATCCGCCGGGGTCCCGCGGGTCCTCTCCGAACTCGACAAGCTTGCTCTCCGGCAGATTGTGCAATATGCAGGTGTTGGACTTGACCATAACTGGCATGTCGCCGATGTGGATAAACCGCGATTCAAGGATCTTACCGTCCTCTACGACGCTGCACTCTAGCATGACCGGTGAAGCGTAGGTAAGGTTGCGGAGACGGGCTTCCATCGGCGCGACATGGGTAATAGAACCGTCAAGCTCCATAATCCTTGGCTGCTGGAGCTTTATCTTGCCCAGTTTGATCTTGTACGGGTATTCCGCAGTTTCAATTTCGATCTCGCCTACTTCGTCAATTATGCTCTGTAATCCGCGTTCCATGAATTCGTTATAAGAGTTCAAGTGCTGCCTTGCAACACCTTCTCTTCGCAAAATGTCATTGATGATTGGCCACATCTCAATAGAATTCTCTATCATTGAAGACTCAACCCTCTACGACATATCGGTAATATACACTTTCACCCGCCGTTGGACTCTTTCTAGTTATTTTGATGATGTCGCCGGGCCGGACATCCAAGTCTTCCAAAGCCTTGTCACTTATCATGATGTATGGCAGCTGGCTTGGCTTGGTGTTGTATTTTTTCAGGATTTCCTCCGCATCCTTCTTGGGCAGGATTTCGTGCTTTGGCTGGTAAGCATGGTTTGTTATCTTAATGACTTTTTTTTCAGACAATGTAGTGCACCTCCAAACAGGAAAATAGCTTCTGCTGAGAAAACATCAAGTCAAATTTAATGAATATCCGGTGAGCATATATAAGTATTCGCAATTTATTGGCCAGGAATTTGATATTTCTTTTGAAAATTGAGAAGCTGTATTTATTCAGGTTGTCCAAAATGATCAAACTTGTTAGAGTTTCTGCACAAAAAGGATAAATAGTAATGCAATTATAGCGTGTTAGGTGTGCATGAGGGATAATGGACTATAAAGCATATGCATTAATGGCAATATTACTGGCATCCGTTGCATCTGTCGCGTTGGTAGGTGCTGCGTATGCACAGACAGCAACGCTCACAGTGAAGACGGGCAAGTCGAGCTACGCCTCCGGTGACGACATCACAGTCACAGGCAATCTGAACGCGACGGCAATAAACCAACCACTTCTGATACAAGTGAAGGGTCCGCATAACATTGACGTGATCGATCAGTTCCCTGCTAACCCTGACGGATCGTACAGCTACAAGTTCCGTGCAGGCGGCCTGATGAACTCTGATGGTAGCGGTACATATACAGTAATTGTTAGCTACAAGGGCACCACAACCAACCAAGCGACATTCCAATACACGGCTAGTGTGGGAACACCAGGAGGATGGAGTACATTCACCATCAAAGTCGGAAATGACTCGTACCCAGTACAGTACAAGATTACAGGTGGCACAGTTCAAAACATGGTACCAAGCACAGCAACATCCGACCTGACAATAACAATCAACTCAACAGCTGCTGGAAACCTGCTAATCAGACTTCCAAGAAACGTTATTGATGCTAGGGCTGGATCAGATCTTAGATCAGGAGCTGACGAAAACTTTACCTTGTTCGCGGATGATGTGCCATCAGACACTTGGGATCAAACAGAGCAAACAGCAGATAGAAGAACACTGTCCATCGACTTTGACCAAGGCACTCAATCAATTGACATCGTAGGCACGTGGGCAATTCCAGAGTTCGGCGCAATAGCTGCAATCATATTGGCTATAGCAATCGTCGGAATCATCGTTGCAACTACAAGGTACGGCAAGTTCAACTTCGCTCCAAGGCTGTAAACAGCCTTTTTTCCTTCTTTTTATTATTTGAACAAGACCTACCGGCAGGTATTGAAAAATGGGGCCTTCGGAGGGATTTGAACCCTCCTCAAGCGGTTTCTGCCGAAAAGTTTCTCGAGAAACCGGCCACAGCCGCCTATACTGACCAAGCTATACTACGAAGGCCGCCAGAAAATTTGCAACGAGTACAGTATATAATCGTTCGATCATTTGCTTGGGAGGATGCCGACGCGAATGGTTTCAACACCCGAATGTTCGAGCCGCCCTGCTAGACCGTTGAGGCCTATCGAGTCGCCTGCAAGATGCCCCATGACCACCAAGTTGCCGTCAAGCTTGTCTTCCCTCATTTTCGTCAGATCGTTTTAGTCGACATGGAGGTAAATGATGGTAGAAACACCGTGCTGCAAGTACGCTTTTGCAATGTGATAGCCGCCGTTAGTGCCCGCAGACACCACCAGTGCCCAGTGGCCGGCCCTGTTCTTTTCGCCGCCAAGCCTCACTTGCACCCTTGTTGCCGCGTTCTTGAATTCAGCTATTTTGCTGATGGATCGGACAATGTCTGACACGAATTCTGTTTTGCCGGACTTGATAGCGCGCAGGATCACCTGCCGCATGTATTCGTCGCACGGCTGGTCGATATTGACAAGCGGCATGCCAAGCGCCCTCGCTGCTCCGACAACGTCGTCGTAAATATCGGCGTGGTTGCGCGTCTCAACCCGCTCTTTGAGCTTCTCCACGGCCTGCTGTGAGATCCTTTTTGGCACGCCATGCTCTGCCA
>Ga0209237_1001606_pt1 | contig 13355 bp, 18 predicted proteins | sample GraSoi013_1_40cm_2_FD_185820 | JGI IMG/M metagenome (GOLD analysis project Ga0209237, IMG submission 185820) | Grasslands soil microbial communities from the Angelo Coastal Reserve, California, USA - Sample 10_02_2013_1_40cm (SPAdes) (version 2) | ecosystem: Environmental > Terrestrial > Soil >... | reverse complement strand
ACATAGGGGATGCCTTGGATTCGCGACGCCAAGATTTAAGATTTGAGGCGCGAACGGGCTCTCCGGTACTCTTCTCTCAGAGCTTCCTTCTCTTCGTCAGAGGCGAAAGCCGCGCTGAAGGAGTTGGAGATCAGCGCGTCCACTTCTTCGAGGCTGAAGTTGTAGGCGTTACAGACTCCGACGAAGTTCTCCGAGAGAGAGCCGTTGGGCCAGAGGGATGGGTCGTCGGAGTTCACGCTCACGGTGACCCCCGAGGAGAGAAGGCGGTCAAGTCCGAGTCCCCTCAGAGAAGGGATGCGATGCAGTGTAAGATTCGAGACGGGATTCATCTCAAGGGCGACTCCTCTTTCTACGACGAGGCTGATGAGTGCTCGGTCGTTTGCCAGATTCACCGCGTGGCCGATGCGATCAGCCCTCAGCAGGATTATCGAATTCCTAATGTTTCGGAGGCCCTGATTCACCGACCCCGCGCCCTCACCGGCATGAGCGGTCCTCCTTAGCTTCGACTCAAAGGTTAACTTGAACGCGCTCTGAAATTTCTCGGGTGGATTACCCTCTTCCTTACCTCCTATATCGATCCCGACGACACCCCTCCCTTCATACCTGAGGGCTTGCGAGACGGCTTCCTCGGCTGGGCCGATTCCCACCTCTCTTCCGAACGCCACGATCAGGTTTGCTTGGACGCCTGTCTCTTCGCAACCCGCCTTCAGCCCCTCCAGCATGCTCTCGATCACTTGTGCTTGGGTCATCCCTTCCGCGGTGTGGTAATGTGGCGCGAACCTTCCCTCGGCGTAGATGATTCCGTCCTCTTTCAGCCCTCTGACGTACGTCCTCCCTACCTCCCGAATCGTCTCTTCAGTCTGCATCAGACCGAGGATGGGGTAGAAGCGATCGACTATCTCACTGAGGAGTGAGTGGTATCCCTCGCCCTTCACGAAACCGAAGAAGGCGTTCGCGTTAGCAAGGACGTTCCCTCCGCGTGTCTTTACTTCCCTGTGATTTTCGCGAGCTATCCTGGAGAGTTCGCGAAACGGGATTGAGCCGTCGATGTGGCTATGGAGGTCAGCCTTCGGCAATTTCCGGACGATTCGCAGGGAAAGTGCCAATGGCCTCCCGGACCCTACCACCTATTTGGGCTTCGGGGGAGCGCTCCTCCGCTTTATCAATTCGAGAGGAAGACCGATGGATGGGACCTTGTATTTCGACGTCGAACTCGCGACCAAGAAACTTTCGGAAGTCTCTACCCTCGCGAGGGCTGCCGATGGAATGGGGGTGGGCGCCGTCTGGGCGAACGAGATACGTCACGACCCCTTCGTGCAGCTGGCCCTCGCGGCTGCGAACTCTGAGAGGGTTCGGCTGGGAACAGCGATCGCCTTGGCGTTCACAAGAAGTCCGATGACGCTGGCCTACGCCTCTTGGGACATCCAGAACCTTTCGAGGGGGAGACTGATACTCGGTCTGGGAAGTCAGGTGAAGGGCCACATCGAGCGGCGCTTCGGGATGAAGTGGGAGCCTCCAGTCGCCCGCATGAGAGAAGTGATACGCGCGCTGAGGTCGATCTGGAGTGCTTGGCAGACGGGCGAGAGACTGGAATTCGAGGGCAGGTTCTACAAGATCAACCTCATGACATCCTTCTTCAATCCCGGTCCGATCGAGCATCCGAAGATTCCGATCTTCCTCGCCGGCGTGAACTCGCGGATGTGCGCGCTCGCGGGAGAACTCTGCGACGGACTGCACATTCATCCCCTCCACACCGTGCGGTACGTGAAGGAACGAATCCTCAGTTCGGTTCGAGAAGGATTGGCGAAGTCGGGACGAAGCCGCGGCGAGATACAACTGGCTGCCTCGGTCTTCGTCGCGACGGGGAAGAATCGGGCGGAGCTGCGGAGGGCGAGGGAGGAATGCAGGCGTCAGGTCGCCTTCTACGCTTCGACGAGAACATACAGGGGGGTTCTCGAACTCCACGGTTGGGGGGACGCCTGCGACAGGCTACACACAAAGTCGGTGAGCGGGGATTGGGACCGCATGTCACAGGAGGTCTCCGACGAGATGCTTCGCGAGTTCGTCCTGGAAGGCCCGTGGGAAGAACTCCCGGGACTCATCAGGGACAGGTACGAGGGTGTCTTGGACAGGGTGCGGCTCTACACGCCGTTCGATGGGTCGGCCGGTTGGGCGGGGCTGGCTAGGGCCTTCAAGAAAGGCTCTGCGCAGACTTAAATCGCTGGCACGCGTAGAGGCGAAGAAGGATGGTCTACGTAGTCAACAGGGAGCAGGTCAGCGAGGAGCCCCTTCTGATGAGAGACGCGAAGTCGACGAAGGTTCGATACCTGATCGACCAGCGTCACGGCGCCAACAACTTCTACCTTCGACTCTACGAGATTGAGCCGGGAGGACAGACGCCCCACGATCAGCATCCCTACGAGCACGAGGTGTACGTCCTGAGGGGAAGGGCGAAGCTCCTGACGATGGTTAATGACGTCCCGACCCTCCGGGATGTCGAGGAGGGGGATGTAGTCTTCATCGCCCCTAACCAAGTCCATCAATTCTCTAACCCGAATGAGGAGACATTCCAGATGCTCTGTGTGAGAGGTGCGGAGGGACGACTAAGACGAGGAGGAACGGAGAAGGTCGCAGCAGAAGATGCATGCAGTTGTTAGGTGTTCTTCGTCCTTCCTAGATCGCGAGCTTCTTCCCGTACTTGTCCTGGAAGGCCAACTCGCTCAAGGGCTTTCGATTCTTCTTCCCGATAATTTTCTTCACGGGATAGCCAAAGGCGACGACCGCGGAAGGATTGAGTTCTTCCGGGATTCCGAAGTCTCTTGCGAGAGCTCGCCTGTCGATCCCCGTGTAGACTCCTGAGGCGACTCCGTAGTTCCATGCCGCCAGCTGCATGTCCTGGGTCGCCCTCCCCGCGTCGAGCAGGTGAAATGGGTACTTGGGATTGGTGAGGACTATCACGGCGAAGTCGGCTCCCGCCACCCATCTCCCCGAGGTGCTGTCTCCGGCCAGCCTCTTCAGGTTCTCCTTCCCCTCGACGAGAATGAAGCGCCAGTGCTGGAGGTTATTCCCGCTCTGCGTGAGGCGCGCCGCCTCGAGAACCTTGCGTTTGATCTCCGCCGGGACCGGTCTGGAGCTAAATTCGCGCACGTCGAGCTTCGTGGCGATGGATTCGTACGTGTCCAACAGTCCTCGCGCCCTCTCGCACTGACAGGAATAAAAATCCGTTCGCCTGTCGAGGCGATGGTATCGCTAGCCGTAAATAGAGAGGCGGGGTTTCTAAAAGGATTGAGCTCTCTCGAAATCAGGAGAATAGTCGAGAAGGAGCTGAATCACATCTCGTCCTCTCCCGGACCACAGAGTTTTCTTCGGGCTATGTACTGGGTACACAGGATTCACTGTCTTGAGGCGGGGGAGGAGGGAGAGCGTGCATACAGGTCTATACTGATGGGCTGCGTCGAGGCGATTAGAGGGCGCTACCGCGACTTCCAGCCGTCCTACGATAAGAAATTTTTCGGCTAAAGCTTCGTGCTTACCTCGACGCCGTCTTTGGTGTTGGGGTCGAATTCCATCGTGGATTCGTAGTACCGGCTCTCGTACTTCCCCGACTGGCGGACGTAGGAGAGGTACTCTTTCATCTCTCGGGCAAAGACCCCGGCGTTGTCGGCGACGACGACACTCCCTTGGTGTAATCGGGGTTCCACGAGTTTCAGGTAGGTGTAGTACTCCGACTTCTCGGCGTCGATAAAGACGACGTCGAATGTTCCGTGCAAAAGAGGGATCGCTCGCTTCGCGTCGTCCACGATTATCTCCACCCGCTGCGAGAGCCCCGCGCGCTCCAGGTTCATCCTGGCCATCTCGGCGTGGTGGGCGTTCATCTCGATGCAGACCAGCCTGCCGCCACGTGGGAGTAGTCGAGCGATTCGTATCGCGCTGTAACCGATCAAGGTCCCTATCTCGAGGACACGCCGGGGCTTGGAGGCCCTGATTACGTCGTCGAGGATCTTCCCCTTCTCGGGCCCAATTACGGGGATGAAGTTTCGCTCCCCCATCCTCTCTATCGCCCTGAGGACGGCCTCTGCCCTGTTCATCTATCGCCTCCCCTCGAGAGGAGATACCACTAATACGGTTTCGGGAACGCCCGAGAGCGTTCCACCGAGACAGTCTTTTATAGCAGCCCGAGCTGAAAAGGGTGAAAATAGGATGTCGACCGAGCAGGTAGACCTAAAGGAGGTTCAGAAGCAGATATCGAGGATAGTTGACCCTGAAGTGGGGGTACCGATAGTGGAGATGAACTTGATAGACAAGCTGGAAATCAAGGAGGGATTGGTCGACGTACAGTATCACGCGACGACGCAGTACTGCCCTCCGGTCTTCGCGCTGAAGATATCGCAAGACATCAAGACGGGCGTGATGGGCGTCAAGGGTGTAAAGGACGTGCACGTCGTCGTTACGGGTCACTACTTCGCCGAGGCGATTAACAGACAGGTGAACAAACCGCCCGCCACGACCGCCGTGCCGCCCCAAGAAACCCCGAAGCAGTAGAGGGCGCTATCTCATCAGCGTGATTGCAGCCGAGAGCGCACCAATCTCGGAGAGAAGCTCTTCCTCGGCCCCGCAGACGATTATCGCATCGCCGTCGGTGGGTCCCAACTCTCGTCGCAGCTTCTTCCATACTGGGCTGGGGAAGTCCCTCTCGCAATCGCTGGAGTCTCCTGGTATCTGGAACCTCGAGTCGCGGAGGACGTACGTCGTTGCTCCGCTCGCGCCGACCTTGATCGCGGCATCCCTCTGAGGGATTCCGTTCCCCACCCGGCTGCCGCCTCCGTGGACCAGGAGGGCCAACTGCTCCCTACCCACCGTGAGGGTCGTCGAGTCCAGCCTGAGCCTGGCGGGAATGAGCTTCTGCAGGGCTCGGTAGGCTGCGAGGCCCCCCCTGGTGAGCGAGCAACCCGATGCGTTCACCTCCATGTAGCCGTCGTCTCGCAGTCTCTTCAGAATCGTCCTGATAGCACCCTCACCCAGACCGACTCTCTTGGCGAGCGCCTGCCGCCCGATGGTTCGGCTTTCGCCTATGGTCATGAAAGCCAAGAGTAGATGTGCCCTGTCGAAGGTTGGCGACGGACCCTGCGCGCGCCTTCCAACAACCTGAAGAAAATCGGTCAGCGACTGCAATGATAAGCCAATCTGCGGAGGTCTCTATAACTCATTCCCTTGGGGAGGCTGCCTAGTGGTGGCGGTTTCCACCGATTCTCGTAACATGCCTCTCGATTCGCCTGCTTCACATGGTCAAGACGTTATCTGGCAAGCACGTGTAGGAGGACCCCAAGTCAGAGTCTAATCCCGCGTAGTGCTGTGTTTATCAAATATTCTCTCGACTTTGCTGAGTTTCTTAGACGCGTTGTTAAACTGACGAATCCAGTACTCATCGAATTGTGACAGGATTTCTGTGCGCGCTCCAGATCCTGCAATCTCCTCAAGGGCTTCAAAGTAGCCTTGTAAAGCCCGCAGCTCTGCGGCTGTCAATTCCTTCTTCGCTTTAGCCAAGTGTGATTCTCCCAAACCCTTGGATAGCCCGCATTACGCTGTCTGTAAACCCTATTAGTCCGGGCTAAACACTGGTCCTAGCTGCTAGGTCGACTCCAAACCCTTCCAACGCCGTACTTTCGCACCGTTGGTCTTTCATCCCGCCTCCTCTGCTTGGATGAAGACAAATCCTAGTGTCCTCACAGCCCATAGTGCAGTGGGCTTTTATATTGGCTGGATTATCCAGCCAGGGTGCGACGCGCACGCAGCCTCGCAATCGTCGCGGCGTTCTCAGCGTTGATAGTTGGCTCCAACCTTGCCCTCGCGGACCTGCCGGGCGTAAAACTGCTCGACACCCTGGTCTTCGTGGCGGCGTTCCTCTTCGGATTCAGGGTCGGAGGCTCGGTCGCGGTGGTATCCGAGCTCACGTGGAGCTTCATCAGTCCGTGGGGAATCGCTGGATACATAACACCCCTCTTGGTCCTGGGCGAGTTGATCTATGCCCTCGCGGGGTGGGCAGCTTCGCGGGTCTGGAGCGGCTACGTTCGTCCCGGCTCCATGGACGGTTTCTTCATCGGAGCGGTCCTCGCCATCTGCGCCTTCATCTGGGACATCGAGACGAACATCGGAACAGCCTTCATCGCATTCGGGCAGACGGTAACGTTGGAGAAGATAATCTCAACCGAGCTGTTGGGAACGCCTTTCATGCTCTTCCACGAGCTCAGCGATTTCCTCTTGGGAGCCTACCTTGCACCCGTCGTTATCCTCCTCGTGCCGCGAGTCTTGAGGTTGGAGCTTCCGTCGAGGATAGGAGAAGGAAGGGGGAGGATAGAGGGGTGACCTCGAAGAGCACCCTTTACGGTTCTGCCGCGTTAGCGGTGGCGTTGCTCGTGATAGAGGGAACCGTCGGGGTGTATTACTACACACAATACACTGGAGAGAGAGTCGCCGGCCAGATGCTGGTTCAGGAGCTGAAAGATACCGACACGAGATACACCCTTCTCGCATCGGCCTACAACGGACTTCTTTCAAACTACAGCAGGTCAATCTCCCTCCTCTCCAGGAGTATCGCTGTAGTCAATACCTCCCAGCCTGTCTACCGGGAGGCGAGCAGGGAGTTGAGCGCACTCTGGCGCGAATATCTCGTCCTGAAGCCAGCCTCGACCCAGCTTCAACAGGACAGTGTGCTCGTGGATTTCGGTAACGGCACGCGTTCATGGTACAATAACACGCAGCTACAGCCGGGCTGGAACCTCTACATCGAGACGGTCGTCCTGATGAAAGGTAACGTCGTCCAGTGGTTCCCCCAGTACGGGTCGCACCTGGTGAGCGGGATCGGAGGCGCGGGCAGCACCAGTACGAAGTACTGGTTCATCTGGACGTACGACGACAAGACTCGGAGTTGGCAGCAGGCTCAGGTCGGAGCCGACCAGCTGCAGACTCAAGACGGGTCGGTCTTCGCTTGGACGCTCTGCGCAGTCGACCAGAACTTCCAGCCGAACTGCAAGCCCTAGCCTCCTGAGGCGTCGCTCGCCGTAGAAATTCAGTCGGTTGGGTTCACGTGGTGAAGGCAGAGACTCCCTGCACCCGCCCGACACCACGGAGCAGGTTGAACCAGGACTCGCCACCGTCACCGCTCCGGTAGACTTCGCCAGTCGTAGTCCCAAAGTACAACCCCGCTGGGTCCATCGTGTCGGCGGCCATCCCATCGCGCAGTACGCAGGTGTGGACGTTCTTGGGGAGACCCTGCGTTAGCTTCTCCCAGCTCTGTCCGTTATCCGTGCTTCGAAAAACCGCGAGCTGACCCTGGACGCAGCTGTTGTGCTTCTTGCACTTCCCCTGATAGGCGGGGATGACGTAGAGGGCCGGGGTCCCATCCTCGATTAACGAGATCGAGAAGCCATGGCGTACTGAGGGGGCGGGGCTTCGGTCCTCCCACCGCTCTCCTGCGTCGTTGGAGAGGTAGACACCGCAGTGATTTTGCTGGTAGAGGACACTCGGGTTCTTCTTGGAGAGGGCCAGCTTGTGGGTACAGACATGGACCTGCTGGAGATGCTTCTGCATCTCCACGGCTCGGTCGTTCTTCGGTATGTCTGGAGCGTCTTCCTTCCCGCCGACGGGGCAATAGTCCAGCACACCGTTCTGGAGCAGCATCCACTTCTCACCCCCGTCATCCGTCCTGTAGGTTCCGTTGCCGGATGGGACTACGTAGATACGCTTGGTGTCGGTCGGGTCGATGCGAATCGTGTGGATGCACAGACCCGTTGTCCCGAAGGCCCAGTCGACCCCCCATTCGTTCCTCTTCGGGGCTCCGTGCAACCCCGCCACCTCCGACCAGTTTTCTCCGCCGTCGCTTGAACGGAAGAGATGCCCGTAGTGCGTGCCAGCGTAGAGATTGGCAGGCTTGTTCGGGTCCACCTCGACGGTCCAGACCTTCCTCACGTGGAGCCCCCTGCTGCTCGGTCTCCAGGTCTTCCCGAAGTCCTTGGAGGTGAATACCCCTTCGGTTAGGCTCGCCGCGTAGAAAATGCCATTCTTCGAGTCGAAGGAGATGCTGTTTACGCTCTCACCCTTGAGAAAGGGCCCCACTCGCTTCCAACCCTTCGGCGAAGAATCGGAGACCAGGAGGTAGCCGCCGTTCTGGGTTCCGACTCCGACGACCGAGCGAGACCCCCTCTTCTTCAATCCCTATCCCGCCGCGGCGAGATGTGGTTTGAGTTAATAATGTTAGACGCTCAGAGGTCGGACGACGCTGATTCTGAACCCGCAGCAGCAGAGGGGTCTCTTGGTTCCTTCCTTCGAGACGAAGTTCTTCTCAAAACTGTCGAGCATTCTAACGTTGGTACAACTGTCGTGCGCGTTCGACCTGCAGCCGATGCAAGCCCAATCTTGCGGGACGTACTCAGGCGTGGGATGGGGCCTCCCGATCAGGGTCGTCGACTCCACGAGGATCCCGCAGACCGCCGCAATCGAGATCGCCGAGATCATCCTCTCGAATGAGGGAGACAGGGCAGTCAGCGCCACCCCTACGGAAACGAACAGAGCGAGCTTGGTGACCCCCAACCTGAACGTGGAGAAGAGCCTCCACTCCAGGTAGTAACCGTAATCCTTCGGGGCGTTCCTCGAGAGCTTGTACTTCGCGCCGGCCGATATGACGGGGAGCCCAGCGAGTGCCCAGAGCAATGGCCAGTAGAGTTCATCCATGCTTGTGGGTCACCGACCCGTCTTCGAGTCCGGCTGAAGGGAGGCCGCTTCTCGCATCGTCTCCCCCTGCTGCTGTAGTCACCGGGTGTGATGATGCTCCGAAGGCAAATGAAACGGCAAATCAATCAAAACTGACAAAGGAGTCGAAGGCTTAAAAGTTCGGGGCGGATGCTGCAATCGTGGAACAGAAAGTCTCGACCCTGGACCTTCCCTTCTTTGAAGTGAGCCCCGAGAGGGGTTTCCTTCCTCCTGAGGACCCTGTCTTCGAGTTCGGCGAAAGTGCGCATCCGAAGTTGAGGCAGTTGGAGAGACTCGGAGGGGAGCTACCCGAACTGCTGCAGTCGCACAGGCTGAGGCGGAGCATCGATCAGCTCGTTGTTCTTGAGGAGGGAGTCTTCGATGGGCTGGGGAGGGGCGAACTGCTAATGGCGACAAGAATCTACGCCTTCCTGGCGAGCGGATACGTCCACCAGGTCGACGAGGCGAAGGTGAAGAAGATACCCAGAAGCCTCGCCGTGCCACTCTACGGGCTCTCGAAGAGGCTGGGGAGGAGGTTCCCCATACTTTCATACGACCTGTACTGTTTGAACAACTGGCGGAGGGTAAATCCTGAAGGCCCGATCAGGGTCGAGAACATGGACACGATCCAGAAGTTCGTCAGAATCAAGGACGAGCCCTGGTTCATCCTGATACACACAGAGATAGAGGCGAGGGCCGCCCCCGCGATTCGAGCGATAGGGCAGCTGCAGCAGGCTGTCCTGAAAGACGACGTTCACACACTGAAATTCGCCCTTGAGGGCATGGCCGAATCCCTGGAAGGGATGATCGGGACGCTGAGCAGGATGCCCGAGGGGAACAGCCCTGACGTCTACGCCTTCGCTTTCAGGCCGTACATTCAGATGTTTCAGGGAATATCCTACGAAGGGGTTGAGGAGATGGAGCCGATGCCGACCTTCAGGGGAGAGACGGGTGCGCAGAGCTCGATCATCCCGGCTCTCGATGTGGTCCTGGGGGTGAAGCACGCCAAGACGGACCTCACAGACTACGTCGCAGACATGAGAAACTACATGCCGAGGTCACACCGGGCGTTCATCAGGGCGGTCGAAGCCAACGAGGAGGCACGCCCGTTGAGAGGGTATCTGCTGAAACGAGGGAAGGGAGCGGTGATCGGCTCGTACAACCTCTGCCTTGAGAGGGTGATGGAATTCAGGAAGCAGCATCTAGAGTTCGCCATCCTCTACATACAGAGCAAGGTTACCGACCCGAGCGGGACAGGTGGGACCCCATTCATGAAGTGGCTCGCCCAACTCAGAGACGAGACGGACGCGCACAAGATCCCCAACTGACGCAGTGAGAAAGAAGGTGACCGATTCAAGTGGGCAAGAAGGAGATTTATGAGGGGGAGCTCGCCCCACTTCTCCAGCGCTACTTCGAGAATGGCGATGAGACTAGGCTGCTCGAGTATCTGACCGGGAGGAGCAACCTCCCGGGGCCGAGGGCGAACCTCGAACTTCTAGGAGCCTTCGGGGACTTCTTCTCGAAACGCTGCCGAGAGAAACCCGCGTCCTACTGGGAACTCGCGATGAAGTTGGCTGGAATGTCCCGAAGCGTCGAAGGGCGCGATGAGCCCGCCGAGTTCGGCGTCCTGTGTGGTGTCGTCGCCTTGGCATCCGTCGGGGCCGCTCTCCCTCAATACCTCGCAAGGGCGTTGTCGCAGATGGAAGAGTACTCGCATTCAGCAAGATGGCGAACGCGCGAAGCGGTCGCCATAGGACTTCAGCGGATGATTCAATCCGACGCGGGGAAGACGTTGCGAGAAGTGGAGAGCTGGGTAGAGGGTGATGACGACTGGCTCGCAATGAGGGCGGTCGCGGCGGGCGTCGCAGAACCCGCCCTGGTCAAGGACCATGCGGTCGCTGAGAGGGCGCTCGACCTCCAGAGGAAGATACTCTCGCGGATAGCCTCAGCGCGGAAACACGAGGGGGAGGAGTTAAGAGCCCTGAAACAGACTCTCGGCTACTCCCTCAGTGTGGTTGTCAAGGAGCTCCCGAAGGAAGGATTCGGTTATCTTCGGCAGATTGCGCGGGGCGGCGACCAAGACCTCAAGTGGATAGTGAAGGAGAATCTAAAGAAGGATAGACTCGTCAAGAACTTCCCCTCTGAAGTGAAGGCGGTCGAGAAGCTAGTCTCCTAACGGTATCACCCCTAGCCGGAGGCGACCACCAGATCGACAGACCCCGTTCCCGCGGAGGCCGTCATGGTGAAGGATTGGGAGGCGCTGCCAGGGTCTCCAGTGGCAGCGAGTAGACTCCCTCGCGTGTCCTGAGAGATTGAGAAGCCGGGCAGGTCTCGTGTAAGGCTTCCCATCCCCGTCGATGCCCTGAGAGAGGCCGCGACGCCGCTCGGAAGGGCCATGCTCAGCGAAACACTTCCAGTCGAGGTCGAGAGTGTCATGGGGATGAGCCTCCCGGAGGGAATCGTCCTCTGGGCAGAGAGGTCGGCGTAACTAGCCGTTGGAAAGCGGCTCCCGAACTCCTCGACTCCTCCGATGCTGGAGGCGCCGAACCTCGCTCCGTAGTCGGTCTTGGAGTATCCAGCGAGAAGCGTCTGCAGCGCCCTCTCCTGGGTTCTCTCGGATTCCTGAGCGACTCATACCAGGGTTCGACGATTTGACCCAGAAGTGAATTCGGAATGCTTGACAAATGGGCGCCTCAACTATTGACACGCATATTTAGAAATCTCTGAAGCCATGCTGAGGGAGGAGCGAGGAGTAGATGGCGAAGAGAGGGTTCACGATAGATACGGGCTCGGAGAAAATCGACGTCGAGGGGCATGAGCACAAGAACGTCGCCGTGAAGTACCTCATGAAGCGGCGGCGAAGCCTCCTCTTCACGAAGGACCTGGGCAAAGTCGAGAAACTGTGGACTGGACTCCCGCACCACATAAAAATCATCGGGAAACAGGTCACGAAGGACTACGATGTGAAGTGGGAAAAGGTGAGCACCGGGGAGTTCGCCGGGGCGAAGTTCACATTCACCCTTGAGGAAGCGGCGTAGATCCGCGTGGCCGAGGAGCCAGACGACCGCTTCAAGGCCGTCATCGTGAACATGATACTCGATTCAAAGCCCGAGGCGGCCCTGGAGGCCCTGAGCAGGAGGTACAGGGTCGATACGCCGAGACTGGGGGTGGGGGTCTTCAAGCGGCATTCCAAGGGGGTGCGGGCGGTCTACTCACCGGAGAGGAGAGAGATTCTCGCAGCGAAGCGGGAGTTTCTCTACGACCCCTTCGTAATCCTGCATGAATTCTACCACCACATCAGGTCGGTCGGGGGGAAGCACAGGGGAACCGAGAAGAACGCCGACAGGTTCGCGGTCGAATACATTCGCGCCTTCAATAGAGTGGCGACTCGCCTGAAGGAGAGCAAGCAAAAGTGATTAAGACGACGAGCTTGCCCCAACCCAATGCGAATGATGACCTCTCAGAACCACGTCCTGGATTGGTTGCTTGAAGACGACCAGCCCGCAGTGCGTTACCACGCTCTAGTCGACCTCATGGACTTCCCGCCTGCAGACCCGGCGGTCGAGGAGGCCCGTGCAGCAATTCCTCTACGGGGTTGGGCAGCGGAGATCCTGCGGACACAGAAGCCAGGCGGGTACTGGGGTGCGCCTGACGCGCCCTACTACCCAAAGTACGACAACACGACCTGGAAATGGATAGTCCTGGGCGACCTTGGTCTCACCGCCAAGGTACCGGGGATGCGCGAGAGTTGCGAGCTCTTCCTCGAGCGGAACGCGCCGGATGGCGGGTTTGGGCGGAAGGTCAGCCACTTTTGTGTCACCGGCAACTTCTCTAGAACACTCATCCGTGCAGGGTATCGAGATGACAGGAGAGTTCGTTCGGCTCTCGACTGGCTGGTTGATGAGCAGAAGTCAGACGGAGGCTGGCACTGTTTCGATTCCGAGAAGGGCACTCTGGACTGTTGGGAAGCACTAGCCGCCTTTGGGGCCCTGGGCCGAGAGAGATTGACGCGCTCGATGAAGAGGTCGGTGGAGCGAGGTAGTGAGTTCTACCTCGAACGGAAGCTGCACAAGGAGGGGAGCAGGAAGTATGCGCCGTGGTTCAGGTTTCATTATCCCACTCACTACTACTACGATATCCTCGTCGGGCTCGATGTCTTGACAGCGCTCGGCTACGGAGATGACAGGCGCTTAGAGTACGGGTTGAAGGTCCTGCGGGAGAAGCGCCAACCCGATGGAAGATGGCATCTGGACGCGGTTCATCCCGATCTCGGGCCCGGTGCGAAGTACAGCGTCAATCCCCCGGTTACGCCTTTCGCGTTGGAGGAGGCAGGCATGGCCAGCAAATGGATCACCCTCACCGCGTTGCGAGTCTTGAAGCGTGTGGAGGGTGAAGTGGCCGCCGATTGACTCAGGTCTTGCTCTTCGTTAGCTCGAGGTATGGGGCGACGGAACGCAGGACCTTGCTCTCCGCCTTTCGCAGGTGCTCTTCGTAGGTCGTCCTCGGCTGCCCCAACTGATGGGCGATTGCGTCTGTTGTGACCTTCTTCGGCACCCTGTAGTAGCCGTTGTCGAGGGCCGCCACCAACGCATCGCGCTGCTTCCCCGTCA
>Ga0209237_1001603_pt1 | contig 13358 bp, 14 predicted proteins | sample GraSoi013_1_40cm_2_FD_185820 | JGI IMG/M metagenome (GOLD analysis project Ga0209237, IMG submission 185820) | Grasslands soil microbial communities from the Angelo Coastal Reserve, California, USA - Sample 10_02_2013_1_40cm (SPAdes) (version 2) | ecosystem: Environmental > Terrestrial > Soil >... | reverse complement strand
TACGCCGGCCAAATGGAACCGTGACCCGATGGCCCGGCACCAGGTCCATGCCGTCGGGGACCGAGTACGTATAAGTCTCGCGATCCAGGGCGCGGGCCGCCTCGACCGCTACCTCTGCGTAGAGCAACTACTTGAGTCGAGGAAGGACGAGGTCCAGGATGCGGTCGGCCATCTCCCGCTTCGTCATCCGGGGCAGCTGGTTGCGGTAGCCATCCGAGAAAAGCATCACGCCTTCGTTGTGATCGCTGCCGAAGGCGATGTCCTTGCGCGATATGTCGTTGGCCACGATTGCGTGCAGCCCTTTCTTTTTCATCTTCTCGAGGGCTTTGTCCTCTAGCTCCGCGCCCTCGGCGGCGAAGCCGACCCGGAACACATGCCTGACATCCTTCTCCTGACCGAGGGCCGCCACCAGGTCCGGGATCTGCTCGAGCTGGAGCGTGAGCCGCGGAGTGTCCTCACGACGGATCTTGTGGTCGGCGACGCGTGTTGGCCGAAAATCGGCCACCGCGGCCGCCATCACGAGGAGATCCGCGCCGGGGACCTCTCGCTCGAGCTGCGCGAACATTTCGTCCGCCGTCTCTACCTGTCGAACCTCGACGCCGTGATGAACCGGGTGGGTGGCCGTCGTCACCAGCTTCACCTGGGCGCCGCGGTCGGCTGCCGAGGCGGCGATCGCAAAGCCCATCTTTCCGCTCGAGTAGTTGCCGATGAATCGGACGGGGTCGATCGGCTCACGGGTGCCGCCCGCGGTCACGACCACGCGGCGTCCGACCAGGTCGTAGCGCGAACGAACCGCGTCCACCATCGCCTTCATGAGCGCCGCGGCGTTAGCGAGCCGGCCGGTGCCGACGTGGCCGCTGGCGAGGTGGCCAGATTCCGGCTCGACGACGATGACGCCGGTCGCGCGAAGTGCGGCGAGGTTCTGCTGAACCGCAGGCTTCGACCACATGGCATCGTTCATCGCCGGTGCCACCACCACAGGCCCTCGCGCGGCCAGCAGCGTTGCGGTGACGATGTCGTCCGATTGCCCTTTGGCGGCCCGGCTGATGACGTTCGCCGTCGCCGGCGCGAGCAGGGTCACCTGAGCCCAATCGCCCAGGAACACGTGTGGCTCGGGTTCGTCTCCCCCAGACCAAAGGCCGGTGAGCACAGGATTGCCGGTGATCCCCTGGAACGTCGCCGCGCCCACGAACCTGGTCGCCGACGCCGTCATCGCCACCCTCACCTGGGCACCGGCCTGGGCCAGGGCCGAGGCCAGGTCCACGATCTTGTACGCCGCGATTCCGCCGGCGACGAGGAGCGCGATGCGCAGGCCTTTCAGCTCGTCTGGGACGGGTGTTGGGTCAAGCGGCATGCGACTAAGTGTGGCGCTCGCGCGCGCGACGGATGATCGCCAGCACCTCCTGAACGGCGCGCTCGAGGTCGTCGTTCACGACCACATGATCGAAATGAGGGGCAAGTGCCATCTCATCCTTGGCGATGATCTGCCGCGCCGCCTGGTCCCGAGCGCTTTCGCTGTGCCTTTCCGTTCGGCGCCTCACCAGCTCATCCATGGACGGCGGCGCGAGGAAGATGCGGAGGGCGTCCGGCGCGCGCTTTCGCACCTGTTCGGCGCCCTGGACGTCGATCTTGAGAACGATGTCGTGACCGTCCGCGCGGACCTTGTCGAGCTCCGCGATCGGCGTCCCGTAGAGGTTGGCGTCGTAAGTGGCGAACTCCAGAAACGCGCCTTCTCGAATCAGCCTCTCGAACTCTTCCCGGCTCACGAAGTGGTAGTTCACGCCGTCGACCTCTCCTGGTCGTGGAGCGCGCGTCGTGTACGACACCGAGTATCGGAGGTTGGGGTCGAGCTCGAGCAGGCGCTTGATGACGGTGTCTTTGCCGACGCCCGACGGCCCAGAGATCACGATCAGCAGGCCTGGTTTGGAGGAGCTCATTGAACAGCCGACCAGAAAGTGTTGAAGTCGGCCGGTGGAGCGACCTCAAAGCTCATCTCTTCGCGCGTGCGCGGATGCCGGAGGCGAAGGCGCCATGCGTGCAGCATCGGCCGGTCGGGCTCGCCAGGCCCGCCGCCCCCGTACTCCGCATCGCCTGCCAGCGGGTGACCTAGCGCGGCGAGATGCACGCGGATCTGATGCGTGCGCCCGGTGTCGAGGTCACAGCGCAGGAGTGTATGTGTGCGGCGCTTCTCGACGACCGCGTACCGAGTGCGCGCATACCGACCGCCTGCCACCACCGCCATGCGCTTGCGATCTTTCGGGTGGCGACCTATCGCGCCTTCGAGCTCGCCCGCGTCGGTGTCGAAGCGCCCGCGCGCGATCGCCAGGTAGGTGCGGCTCAGCGTCCGATCGCTCAACTGCGCGCTCAGGGCGTGGTGGCTGGTGTCGTTGCGCGCCACGACGATCAAACCCGAGGTGCCTTTGTCGAGCCGGTGGACGATCCCGGGACGAGCTTCACCGCCCGCCGACGACCAGCTTCCACCGCGACCCAGCAGCGCATGGACCAGCGTCCCCGATTGGTGGCCCGGGGCGGGATGGACGACCATGCCCGGCGGCTTGTTGATGACGACCAGGTCTTCATCCTCATACACGACCTCGAGCAGGATCGGTTCAGGCGCGGCGGCAGGCGCATAGGCCTCGGGGACATCGACCTCGACCACGTCGCCGACAGACACGTGATTCGAGGGATCCGCGGCCTCCCCGTTGACACGCACCAGGTGGCTCTTGATGAGGCGTGCGGCGGCGGCGCGGCTCAGGTCGCGCGCGTGCTCGGCGATGAATCGGTCGAGCCTGGCAGCCGGGGCCTCGGCGATCAGCCGGCGGTGGGCTTTCGTAAGAAATACCCGGCGATGAGCAGAACGACGCCGATGCTGACAGCTGAATCGGCGACATTGAAGACGGGCCAGAAGTGGAAGTTGATGAAGTCGGTCACGCCGCCGCCGTTGATGATCCGGTCAAAGGCGTTGCCAATCGCGCCGCCCAGGATCAGTCCGAGCACCGCATCCACACCCAGGTCTGCAGGCTGGCGGACGACGTAGACGACGAGCCCGACCGACACCGCGAGCGCCGCGACCAGGAAGAACCAGGGGCCGACCGGCGCGAAGCCGAAGGCCGCGCCCGCGTTCCTGATGTTGGTGATGCCGACGAGGTTGCCGAGCAGCGGCACCTCGGTGCCATAAGGAACGGTCGCGTTGACGATCGCCTTGGTAAGCCGGTCCAAAACGAAAACGGCCAGGGCCACGGCGAAAAATACGATCCTCCCCGCGTTCAGCTTCGCTTGAGTCCGATCCAGATCTGCTCTCCTTCGAGCATCAGCTGCTCACCCTGGCAGCCGTCGCCCTTGCCCAGTTCGATCTCCACCGACAGCGTCTCGTTCTTGATGTACTCGGCGTACTTCTCGATCGCGCGCACGAGGAGGCCGTCCGCCTCGACGCACGTGTGGATGCGGTCCTCGATGTTCAGTCCGGCCTTCTTGCGCCGGTCCTGGATGAGGCGCACCACCTCACGCGCGAGTCCCTCCAGACGCAGCTCCTCCGTGATCTCGGTGTCGAGATTCACCTCGGGCGCACCGAACGTGAGGCTCTTGACGTTGAGCTCGTCGCGCACGATGGCCGCGATCTCCTCTGGCAGCGGTTGGCCGGGCAGGGCGATGGACGCGAGGGGCTGGCGAACCCTGATGCGGGCGGCATCGCGGGCCGCCAGGCCGGCTTCCACTGCCTGCCTGGCAAGCGCCATGTTGGCCTCGACCTGTGCGTCGTGCCACGGACCCGGCTCTGGGAAGTCGCTCAGGTGGACCGAGCGTCCCTGCGAGAGGTTGCGATACATCGCGTCCGCCATGAATGGAACGAATGGGGCCATGAGCCGGCTGAGGGTCGACAGAGTCTCGAACAACGTCTGATATGCGGCCAGCTTGTCGCGGTCGGATTGCGACTTCCAGAAGCGCCGGCGCGAGCGGCGGATGTACCAGTTGGAGAGTTCGTCCACGAATCGGTGGATCCTTCGCGCGGGCTCGTTGGCGTCGTAGCCGTCAAGTCCCTTTGTCACCGCCTCAGTGAGGCCGCTCAGCCGGGACAGGAGCCAGCGGTCCAGCACGTGCCGCTCGCCAGCGGCAACTTGCGGCTGCGACGGGTCGAAATCGTCAAGTCGCGCATAGGTGACGAAGAACGAGTAGCAGTTCCACAACGGGATGAAGAACTGCTGCACGACCTCTCTCAAAGCCGCATCGCCCGTGCGGTAGTTCTCCCCGACCTGGGTCGACGTGTAGAAATACCAGCGAACCGCATCCGAGCCGAAGTTGTCGAAGAGGTAGTTGGGATCGAGCACATTGCCGCGCGATTTCGAGGCCTTCTTGCCCTTGGGGTCGACCACGAGCCCAAGGCAGATGACATTGCGATACGCGTTCTGTTTGAACAGCAGTGTCGAGATGGCGAGCAGCGTGTAGAACCAGCCGCGGGTCTGGTCGATAGCCTCGGATATAAAGTCCGCGGGGAACGTCTCCTCGAACTCCTTCTTGCCTTTGCGAGGGTAGCCGCGCTGCGCGAACGGCATCGAACCGGAGTCGAACCAGGTGTCGAGCACCTCGGGGATGCGCTTCATCACACCGCCGCATTTCTGGCACGGGACGGTGACCGAATCGATGTATGGGCGATGGAGATCCGCATCGTCGGCTAGGCCGACCTCGGCAGCTGAGCCCACACACCTCTGCTCATCGCATGCCTCACATACCCAGATCGGGATTGGCGTGCCCCAGTAGCGGGATCTCGAGATCGCCCAGTCGACATTGTTCTCGAGCCAGTCACCCATGCGGCCGGTCTTGATGTGAGCCGGCACCCAGTTGGTAGCCGCGTTGTTCGCCATGAGCTCGGCCTTGCGCTCGGTCGTGCGGACGTACCAGGAGTCGAGCGCGTAGTAGATCAGCGGCGTCTTGCAGCGCCAGCACTCGGGGTACGTGTGGAGGATGGTCCCGGCTTTGTAGAGAAGGCCGCGAGACTTGAGGTCGTCTTCGATCAGCGGGTTCGCCTCCTTGACATGGAGTCCCGCGAACTTTTCGACATAGGGCAGGAACTTGCCGTCCAGACCGACCGTGTGCCGGAACGGGATGCCCTTCTCCTGACAGAGCCGCAGGTCGTCGACGCCATAGAGCGCTGAGGTGTGCACGACGCCGGTGCCCTCTTCGGTCGACACGAAGTCGGCGTCGACAACGTAGTGGGATCTTCCCTCGGCTGGGATCGAATACGGATACAGAGGCTCGTAATCGAGGCCGACAAGGTCCTTGCCCTTCATACGTTCGACGATCTCGTAGTCGCCGTCCAGAACCTGCAGCCGCGATTCCGCAAGGATCAAGAGCTCGGCGCCCTGCCGCACTTTCACGTACTCGACGTCGGGGTGAACCGCCAGGGCCACGTTGCCTGGCAGCGTCCACGGCGTGGTCGTCCAGGCCAGTATCGAAGTCTTCGGATCGTTCTTGAGCCGGAAGCGGATGAACACGCTCGGGTCGGGCACGTTGTCCCGGTAGCCCTGCGCCAGCTCGTGGCTGGAGAGCGGCGTCGCGCAGCGCGGGCAGTAGGGTGCGACCCGAAAACCCTTGTAGATCAGGCCCTGCTTCCACATCTCGCTGATCGCCCACCAGACGGACTGGATGTAGTCGGACGTCAGGGTCCAGTAAGCGTTGTCGTAGTCCTGCCAGAAGGCCATGCGCTCGCTGAACACGACCCAGTCCGACACGTACTCGTAGACGCTTTCGCGGCAAAGCTGGTTGAAGCGCTCGATCCCGACCTCGTTCTCGATTTCGAACTTGCCCGAGATGCCGAGCTTCTTCTCGATCTCGATCTCAACCGGGAGGCCGTGCGTGTCCCAGCCCGCCTTTCGCTCCACATAGAACCCCTTCATCGTCTTGTATCGCGGGAAAAGGTCCTTGAAGGCACGCGCGAGGATGTGGTGGGTGGCAGGTTTGCCGTTCGCCGTCGGCGGCCCCTCGTAGAAAACGAAGCGCGGACGCCCGGCGCGAAGCTCCAACGATTTCTGGAAGGCGCCTTCTTCCTTCCATTTCGCGAGCACCTGCTTCTCGAGGTCCGGGAAGCTGACCTTCTGGTCTACCTTGTCGAACATCTCACTCCCAGAGAAATATCAAAGTGATCTCTGGGACGAGCCTTTCGCAGAAGACCCGCGGTACCACCCAGATTCCCGAGGCCAGCACCTCGGACCCTCTTTGGGTTCCGGCTCGGGAGTGATCTCGAATCCCGCCATCGGCCGCCCCAATCTCAGCACTGCAGGGCTCTCTGCGGGCCGAATAACACAGGCCTACCCGTCTCCGTCGTCGCCGGACTCCTGATTGTAAGTGTTACCCCACGCTGCGAAGGGCGGCGATCAGGAAGTAGGCGACGAGCCACACCACCAGCGGCGACAGGTCGATGCCCGACACCGGCGGGATCCACCGCCTCACGGGCGCGAGGACAGGCTCAGTTAGTTGGTATGCAAGGCGCGAAACCGGGTTGGTTTGCGCCGGGCTCACCCAAGAGAAGAGCACGCGGATGATCAGCACGATGATGAAGGCGTAGAGCGCGTAGATCAGAAAAGTGGCAACCAGGGTCATGTCTCACATAACGATAGAGCGGTCCGGTCTTGGTCCGAAGAGCACCTGGCCCAGTCGCAGCATCGTGCTTCCGGCCGCCAGCGCCGCCTCGAAGTCGCCGCTCATCCCCATCGAGAGGACCGGCAGGGCCTTCCCGAGGCGCTCTTCGGCCCGATCGCGCAGCTGCCGCAGCTCTGTGAATGCAGCCGTCGGATCGCCGGTTGAGGGCCCCATCGCCATCAAGCCTTTCAATTCGAGCATGCGGGCGACCGCACTGATGACCTCAAGGGCTTGGGCAGGCTCGGCGCCGGATTTCTGCGGCTCGCGGGCGACGTTGACCTCGACCAGGACCTGCTGCGTAGGCGCCACGCGAGCCAGCGCTTCGGCAACTCGCGCCGAGTCGACCGACTGAATCAGCACGAAACGGCCTGCCGCCTGTCGCGCTTTGTTGGTCTGCAGGTGACCGATGAGATGCCATTCGGCGTCGGGAAGCTGGTCCATCTTGACGATGGCCTCGTGGACGCGGTTCTCGCCCAGGACGCGCAGCCCCGCGGCCAGCGCCTCACGGCAAACCGAGATGTCGAAACCCTTGGTCACGGCAACGATCTCGACGGTGTCAGGGTCGCGGCCGGAGCGAGAGATGCGTTCGCGGACCTTCGCGAGGTTTTGGGGAATGCTCAACGCAACGCGACGATCGCGCCGAAACGAGTGCCGTCCGGATGGCGGCGGTGAGATGGAAACAGGTAGTGCTCTTTCGTGCAGATGCCGATGTCGAAAACGGACGCGCCCATGTCCTCGAGCTGAGCGCGGTTGGCTGTGGCGAGGTCGAGCATCAGCCGGCCGTTCTGCTGCGCGACGAATCGTCCGTCGAATTGCGACGCGACCTCCTCGCCGACCTCATAACAACGTCCGCAGATGCCGGGTCCAATTCCGGCCTTGATGCGGCGGGATCCGTACTCGTCTTGCATGTGTCGTACGGCCGCTGTGGCGACGCCGGCACGCGTGCCGCGCCAGCCTGCATGCACGAGGCCGGCCACTTTGAGCTCCGGGTCCCACAGCACGATCGGGTAGCAGTCCGCGTAGGTGGCGAACAGGGCCACGCCCGGCCTGTTGGTGAGCAGCGCGTCGACATCGTCGACCGAGCCGCCGGGCTTGTCGACTCGAGCCACAGATGCCCCGTGCACCGATCCCATGGTCGTCAGCTCGGCGCTGTCCAGGCCAAGCACGCCGGCGAATGCGCGTCGCGCTGCCAAGGCTGCGTCAGGGTCGGCGGCGTGCTTCAAGCCGACCGAGCCGAGCGCCACGGTCGAGAATCCGTGAACGAGGCCCGGTTCATCGGCGAGCTCGGGAACGTGCAGCGCCGCCGGCGTCGTGCTCACGCCGACAACTCTACGAAACGGTGTTAGCCAGGTCGGCGCGAGCTGAGGACTTGTTCGATCTCCCGCTTGACCTGCTGGAGGTCCATGAACTCGCGATAAACAGAGGCGAAGCGGATGTATGCGACTTCGTCCAAGTCGCGCAGGCGGTCCATCACCATCTCGCCGATCTCCCCGCTTGGGATCTCCACCCGGCCGGAGCGCCGCAGCTCCGCCTCGATGTCGTCGACGATCGCGCGCAGCCGCTCGGGCGAGATATCGCGCTTTTCGGTCGCCTTCTTGAGGCCGGTGAAGAGCTTCTGCGGGTCGAAGTCCTCGCGGCGACCGTCCTTTTTGGTGACGTAAAAGGGCACCGCTTCGATGCGTTCGTACGTGGTGAAACGCTGCCCGCATTGCAGGCATTCACGCCTCCGGCGGATCGCCTCCCCGACCTCGGAATCTCGGGAGTCGACCACCTTCAGGTCGTGGTGACCGCAGTACGGGCAGCGCATGGGTTACGAGTTATTCCTAAATTCGGTTGCGGAGAAACGCCGGGATATTGATGTCGCCGAGGTCCTCGGTCCCGAACTCCGGCCGTTCGAAGGTCGTGATCGTCCGGCCCTTGACCTCCTGCTTGGCCTCGGACTGGGTCTTGCCGCCAAAGCCGGTGGCGATGACGGTGATCTTGATCTCGCCCTGCATGGTGTCGTCGCGGACCACGCCGAAAATGATGTTGGCGCCCGGGTCGGCCGCGGAGCGCACGATCTCGGCCGCCTTCTGCACCTCTTGCAGGGTGATGTCCTTGCCGGCGGTGATGTTGAACAGGATGCCCTTGGCGCCGTCGATCGACGTTTCGAGCAGCGGGCTGGAGACAGCCTGCTTCGCGGCGTCCTCCGCGCGGGTGTCGCCGGCGCCATGTCCGATGCCCATCAGGGCCTCGCCGGCGTTCTCCATGATTGCCTTGACGTCTGCGAAGTCGAGGTTGATGACGCCTGGCTGCGTGACCAGATCGGAGATGCCCTGGACGCCCTGCCGGAGTACGTCGTCGGCCATCCGGAAGGCATCCTCGAGCGTCGTCTTGGAGCTGGCGACCTGCGCGAGCCGGTCGTTCGGGATGACGATCAGGGCGTCGACCTGGCTGCGCAGAGCCTTGATCCCCTCTTCGGCGGTGTCATTGCGGATGCGGCCCTCGAAAGCGAACGGCCGCGTCACCACGCCGATGGTGAGAGCGCCCGCCTCCTTCGCCATCTCGGCGACGATGGCCGCCGAACCGGTGCCTGTACCGCCGCCCATGCCCGCGGTGATGAATACCATGTCGGATTCCTGAACCACCGCGGAGAGCTCGGTGCGGCTCTCGTCGGCCGCATCGCGTCCGCGCGTCCAGTCGCCGCCCGCGCCCAATCCGCGGGTGACCTTGTTGCCCATCTGGACTTTGACGTCAGCCTGGCAGCGCTCGAGCGCCTGCTTGTCCGTGTTGACGGCGATGAACTGGACTTTGAGCGCTTTCGAGATCATGCGATTGACGGCGTTACCGCCACCGCCACCACAGCCGACGACCTTGATTCGCGCTCGCCCTTCGTGCAACTCGCTTTCCTTCATGACGATTAGGTGATCCTCCTTCGAATGTGTTCTGGGCATGGCGAGCTCCAACTGGTTTCGGGTCTGTTCTCTAGAAAAAATCGCGCAGCCACCTCACTGTTTTTTGATACGTCGAGCCGAAGGTCACCTGCTGCCGGCCATTGGCAACCGCGCGCGAGTGGTCCTTCATGCCCCACTTCACGAGCCCGACCGGCACCGCGTACGAAGGCCCTTGGGCCCGGTCGACCAGACCGGTCACTCCGTTTGGCTGGCCCAGGCGGACCGACGTGTTGAAAACCTGCTGCGCGGCATCGGTCGTGCCCATCAGGCGCGCCCCGCCGCCGGTAACGACGACGCCCGCGGGCAGCAAACCGTCGAAGCCGCTCTTGCGCACTTCCTCGCGCGCCATCTGGAAAATCTCCTTCATGCGCGGGCCGATGATCTCCGCGAGGAAGCGCCTGGGTAGCGCGTTGATGCGGTCTCCGCCGACCTGGCGAACCTCGACCTTTTCCCCATGGTCGATGACTTCCGGCAGCGTGTGGCCGTAGTTCAGCTTCAAGCCCTCTGCCTCGTCGAGCGTCGTGCGTAGGCCGATGGCGATGTCGCTCGTCACGTGGTTGCCGCCGACGGGCAGCACCGCCAGCCGGCGCGCCGCGCCGTCGTTGTAGACGACGACCCCTGTCGTGCCGGCGCCGATGTCGACCACGCAAACGCCGAGGTCGAGCTCTTGAATCGTGAGGACGCCCTCGCCGGAGGCGAGGCCGGCGCACACGACGTCTTCGATGTCGAAACCGGCGCCATGCACGCACTTGATGACGTTTTGCACGGCCGTTTGTGCGCCGGTAATGATGTTCGTCTCCACCTCGAGACGGTGACCTGTCATGCCGATCGCATCGCGCACGCCATCCTGTCCGTCGACGGTGTATGCGCGCGGGATGACGTGGATGACCTGCCTGTCTGATGCGACGCTCACCGCGCGCGAGGCCTCGACCACGCGCTGCACGTCGTCATCGCCTATCTCGCGGTCACCACTGGCGACGGCCACCACGCCGGTCGAGTTTTGCGACCACAGATGTGTCCCACCCAGTGAAACGACGACCGACTCGATGCGCTGGCCCGCCATGCGCTCGGCGGCGACGGCCGCGGCCTGGATGGAAGCGATCGTCTTCTCGAGGTTGACGACAACGCCCTTGCGCAGGCCGTCGGATGGACTTTCGCCCACGCCGATAATGCTGACGGGCCCCGTGGGCTCGTCCGACTCGGCTATTACGACGGCGACCCGGCTCGTGCCCAGGTCAAGGCCAACGGTTCGCTTCCGCCGCGACAATGTGTGCTGGAACTCCTTCTGGAACGTAGGGAAATACGGGCGGGTTGCCCGAGATTATAAGGGCTCCCGGGCGCTGGTGGACCAGATTTTGTGGGTCACCCTGCTGCCGGACCCAGCACTTGTGTGCCAGTGTGATACCGATGGTTATAGATAATGACACCGGATCACTCCCAGGTTATTGAAGATCCGCACGCCGAAAGCGACGATCGCGTCAATGGACACGTCGACGCCAAGCTTGTCGCCGAAGTAGGTCAGGCCGGCCGCCAGGGTCATGTTGCTGAGCACCCGCTGAAGAACACGCGACAACGATTACTTGCATGTGGGCGCGGGCGACGGCGAGGGTTGCGGCGCGCCCGGCGAAGGCGAAGAACTCGCGGGCGCGAGCGACTTGTATCCGGCCGCAGGCTCCGACGCGTTCATCACGTTGACGTATGCAAGGTCGGCGGAGTTGTAGTCGACATTGCCATGGCCCGCGATCGCCTTCAACGCGGCGACCTTGTCATGTAGCGTCACGAACTCTTCGGGCGTGAGCACGCGGCCAAAGTAAACCTTCCAGCCGCGTTTGGCGACGAGGGTGAGGTTGCCGCACGAATCGAAGATGAACCCCGCCACGTCCTGGCCTATCAGCGCGGGGAAACCGCGCTGGATGTTGATAAGTGCGGTCAACAGCATGGCGTCGATTGGCTGCGCGCCAATCCTGGGATCGCCGCCGGCCGGACCCTGGATGTCGACCAGCGTTCCCGCGGACGTTGCCGGCCCCAGCACCATCGCCTGGCTCGAAAGCAGGAAGTAACGCTTCGCGGTGCCGGCGTGATAGGCGGCCACTGGTTGCCATTCGCTAATGCGGACGACCACCGTGCCATCGAGCTGCGCGTCAACCAGGGCGGTGCGCACCCACACCTGGCCGAGCAGGCGCTGGCGATCCGTTTCGCCGTCCACGGCGAGCACCGACCGGTTGCCTTCGAGCCCCGCTGCGGAGGTAACCTGCGATGCGGTGAGGTGGTGCGCGCCGGACACGTCAACCGACCTGACTGCGAGCGCGGGACCGAACCACAGGTAGCCGAGCAGGGCGCATTCGCCAGCCGCGACCACGACGGCGAGAGCTCGGCGCAGCGGATGCACGTCCGGCTCTTTCAACGCTCGCTCGGAGCGCGTCCACAACTGGCCCTTCAGCGGCGCTGCCTCTTCCTGATTGGGCCGCGAGCGGATGCGTGGCAGCAGCGATCGCCTGCGTCGAAATCTCATTCGGGCGGCGGACCCACGTGTCTTTGGTGGCGCCCTATGGCGTGGTCGACCAGGCGTTGGCACACCTCGTCGAATGCGATGCCGGCTGCAAGTGCGGCGTCGGGCAGCAATGAGAGCGCGGTGAGCCCGGGCACGGTGTTGACCTCGAGAAGCCATGGGGTCCTCTCGCGATCAACGATCATGTCGACTCGGCCCATACCCGAGCAGCCGAGGATGGTGAACGCGCGACCTGCGGCCTCCGATGCGACGGTCCGCGCAGCCTCTGGGATCCGCGCGGGAATGATGTGGTGCGACTTTCCCGCCGTGTATTTCGCGTCGTAGTCGTAGACCGGGTTCTCGCTCACGATCTCCAGCGTTGGCAGCACCTGAAGGTCGGGCGTGGCGAGGACACCGACGGTGATCTCCGTACCCACGGCGAACCGCTGGACCAGGACTCGCCGGTCGTATCGCGCGGCAAGCACCAACCCGCTTGCCACTTGGTCCGCATCGCGGGCGATAGTCAACCCGATGGTGGAGCCTTCGCGCACGGGCTTGACCACGAGCGGCAGGCCATAGCGGGCAACAAGCCTTTCGACCGAATCCGAGCTGACGCCCTGATGGAGCTCGAGCTCTTCGAACTCCGGAACGTGGAGACCGGCCCCGGCCATGACCGCGTTCGCGCGCGATTTATCTATGCAGAGCGCGGACGCAAGCACTCCCGATCCGGTATACGGCAGTGCGAGCAGCTCGAGCATCCCCTGCACTGTTCCGTCCTCTCCCAAACGGCCGTGCAGCGCGTTGAAGACGCAATCGAAGTTGCCGTCGCGCAAGACGTCCCACGTCGTCATGTCGAGGTCGATGCCGGTGACGTCGTGGCCGCGCAGGCGCAGGGCCTCCTCGACCTGCGCGCCCGAGCGCATCGACACCTCGCGCTCAGCTGAGCGTCCGCCGCGCAGCACCGCGATCCTCAATATTGCCCTCCCCCTTTGGGGGGAGGCCCGGAGAGGGGGGAATCCCAACCTTTCCCTACCAGCTCGACCTCACGCTCCAGCTCCACCCCGAACCTGCGGATGACTTCGTCCCGCGCATGCTCGATGAGCTTGGCGACGTCGGAAGCGGTGGCTCCGCCTTCGTTGACGATGAAGTTCCCGTGCAGGTCGGAGATGACGGCGGCTCCCTGCCGCGCGCCTTTCAACCCGGCGGCCTGCACCAGCCGGCCCGCCGAGTCTCCTGGCGGGTTCTTGAAGACGCTCCCGCAGTTCTTGGTCTTGATCGGCTGCGTCTGGTTCCGCTCGGCCGTCAGC
>Ga0209237_1001598_pt1 | contig 13386 bp, 10 predicted proteins | sample GraSoi013_1_40cm_2_FD_185820 | JGI IMG/M metagenome (GOLD analysis project Ga0209237, IMG submission 185820) | Grasslands soil microbial communities from the Angelo Coastal Reserve, California, USA - Sample 10_02_2013_1_40cm (SPAdes) (version 2) | ecosystem: Environmental > Terrestrial > Soil >... | reverse complement strand
GCCACGCGGCTACGCGACGACGGTCGGCGAGCGTGGCATGCAGCTGTCCGGCGGCGAGCGCCAGCGGGTCGCGTTGGCGCGCGCGTTCCTCAAGGACGCGCCGCTCCTGATCCTCGACGAGCCCACAAGTTCGGTGGACATGAAAACCGAAGCAGCCATCCTCGAAGCGATGGATCGCCTCATGGAGGGCCGCACTGCCTTCCTGGTCACGCACCGGTCGAGCGCGCTCGCGACGTGCGACCGGCGACTGCAGCTGGAGCGGGGACGCCTCCTGGAGGCGGCCCCGTCGCTGGCATGTCAAGCACACTGAGCCGCAAGCCACCTAAAGCCGTCCTCTGGGGAAAGCTCTCGTGGCACCCGGCGGCCGCGGCCTGGACCGCATTCGGGGCCGGCGCGGCCGAGCCAGAGAGCATCGAAGTGCTGCGCAACGGGAAGAAGGCAGGCACGTATCGGCTCGTCGGCGCGGGGCCGGCCGGTGAGTCGATCATCGCGCAGCGCTCGCCCGTGGCGCGGGCGGTCATCGAGCGCGTGGTCTACGAGCAGATCCTGCCGCACCTCCCCGTCACCGCGCCGCGCTACTATGGGTCTGGCGCGGATGGCCGCGACTTCGTCTGGTTCTTCCTCGAAGACGTAGGCGAAGAACGCATCACCAAGACCGACCCGGCTCACCTGGCGCTCGCGGCTCGCTGGGTCGGATCAGTGCATACCGGGGCGGCCACTACGGCCGCGGCGCGCGACCTGCCCGACGGCGGGCCGCCCCGCTACCTGAACCACCTGCGGGTCGGCCGTCAGACGATCCGCGTCAATCTCGCGAATCCGGCGCTCACCCCCGCGGACGTGAGCACGCTCGACCGCATCGTGGTGCTCCTCGACGCCCTGGAACGCGAGTGGCCGGGCATCGAGCGCGCCTGCACGGGCGTCCCGGCGACGCTCACGCACGGCGACGTGCAGCGGAAGAACATCTACATCCGGAGCGGCGCGGGCGGGCCGGAGCTGTTTCTCATCGACTGGGAGACGGCCGGGTGGGGCGTGCCCGCGGTGGACCTGCCGCTGATCGACCTGCCGACCTACTGGTCAATGGTGCGCCCCTGCTGGCCGCACGTCCGCCTCAAGGACGTACGGCGCCTCGCCGCGGTGGGCCGCGTTCTCCTGCAGCTCGCCGGGATTCGGTGGGTGAGCCCGGAGCTCGCGTACGACCAAGCGCTGTACCTCACCCGGCCGATCTCCTGGCTGCGGGTCCTCCACGATCGGCTCGCCGACGCCGTCCGGGAGCTGGAGGCGCTGACATGATCGGCGTCGGTGCGCCACCCCGCCCCGCCATTCCCGGCACTGCCGAGCCCGGGTGGGCCGAGCTGTGCGACGTGCTCGGGGAGGTGCTCACTGACCACGGCACGGACGGCGGCCCCATCGAGCTGGAACGCTTGAAGTCCCGGGTCTATCGCCTGGGGGCCGGAGCGGACGGTCGCGCGCACTCCTTCGTGTTGAAGCGGTTCGATCCCTGGCTCGCGCGGCGCAACGAGCTCGTGCTGCAGCGCTGGCTGCCCGCGCTCGGGCTGGATGACCACGCCCCTCGCCTGCTCGCAACCGCCGCGGAACGACACGGCCGGTGCGTGTGGCACATCTACGAAGACCTCGGCGAGGGCGCGCTGGACACCGCGCATCCGGACCCGGCGCTCGTCGCGGCGGTCGTCGATCTCATCGCCAAACTCCATACTCGCGCCGCCGGCCACGCCCTCGTGCCCCAGTGCCGGCACTTCTGCGGCAACCTGGGCGCGCCATTTTTCGCCGCGAACCTGCGCGACGCCATCGCCGTACTCGAGGCCCTCGCTCCTCCCCGCGTCGACCCGACGCCCGAGCAGGGGGAGCTGCGAGGCCGCCTGCTCGCCCGGCTGTACCGGATCCGCGACGACCTGCCCCGGCGCCTGCACCTGCTCGAGACGCTGGGCGGGCCTGATACCCTGCTGCACGGTGACCTGTGGACGACGAACACGCTCGTCCGTCCCACGCCCCGCGGCCTCATGGCGCGGTTCATCGACTGGGACCACGCGGCGGTCGGTCCGTTGAGCTACGACCTCTCGACGTTCCTCTACCGCTTTCCCAAGCCCGAGCGGCCGTGGATTCTGGAGGCCTATCGGCGCGCCGTGGCGCCCGCGGGCTGGCACCTGCCGCCGACATGGATCTTGAACGTGATGTTCGAGACCGCCGAGTACGCGCGCTACGCCAATCGCATCATCTGGCCCGCCGTCGCCCTGCTCGAGGAGCGGGCGGCGTGGGGCTTCGAGCAGCTCGCCGAGGTCGAGCGGTGGTTCGACGCGCTGGAGCTCGCGCTCCCCGACTGATGACCACGGTCGTGCTTTCCCCGTTCGACGTCGTCGGTTTCCCTGAGGGGGGCGGGCACTTCTGGGTGTACATGCAGTACGCCCAGGGGCTGCGCCGGCTGGGGTGCGACGTCTACTGGCTCGAGCAGGTCCGCCGCCGCAAGGACCCTGACCGCGATGCGCACGCCCTCGCGACGTTCCGGGAGCGGCTGGAGCGGTTCGGCATGGGTCAGCGTGTGCTGCTCTACACGCTCGGCGAGGACGGCGGGCCGATCGAGTACCTCGACGTGTCTCGGGCCGAGGCCGAGGCGGTGCTGCGGCGCGCGGATCTCATCCTGAATTTCCACCACGCGATTGACCCACGGATCCTCGCCAGCGCGCGTCGCACGGCCCTCGTCGACATCGATCCCGGGCTGACGCAAATCTGGATGAGTACGGGACAGCTCCGCGTCCCGCCCCACGACGCCTATCTCACGATCGGCGAAACCGTCGGAACGCCCGCGGCCCGGTTCCCCGACTGCGGCGTGCACTGGGTGCACATCCGCCCGCCCGTATGCCTGGAGCTCTGGCCGTACACGCACGACCCGCGCTGCGAGGCGTTCACCACCGTGGCCGGCTGGTGGTCGGGCAAGTGGCTCAAGCTGGTCGAACACGGCAAGGAAGTGTGCCACGACAACAACAAGCGCGTGGCCTTCCTCGAGTACCTCGCGCTCCCCGGCATGACCAGCCAACCGCTCGAGTTGGCACTCCACCTTGCGGCCGGCGACGGCGAGGATCGGCGCCTCCTCGAGCGCCACTGCTGGCGGGTGCGCGATGCGCGCGACGTCGCCAACGGCCCGGAGCCGTATCAGGCCTACATCCAGGGCTCCCGGGGCGAGTGGAGCTGCGCCAAGCCTTTCTTCGTCAAGCTCCAAAACGCCTGGGTGAGCGATCGGACGGCGTGCTATCTCGCCAGTGGCAAGCCAGCGGTCGTGCAGCATACCGGCCCGAGTGCCTACCTCCCCAACGGCGAGGGCCTGTTCCGGTTCACGACCCTCGAGGAAGCTGCCGCGGCGCTCGACGCGGTCAACGCGGACTATGAGCGGCATTGCCGCGCCGCCCGGGACATCGCGGCGACCTACTTCGACGCCAAGCAGGTGCTGACCAAGATCTTGAACGAGACGCTCGCATGAGGCGATTGAGGATCGGATTCCTGCTCCCCCACTACTCGCGGCGCAGCACGAGCTGCATGCCGATGGTCGTCCGGACGGTGGCCGAGGCCGGGGCGATCGTCGACGTCATCCTCCCAGCCGAGGGCGCGATCAACCTGTCGAGGGTTCGGGTGGAGCACGATCTGTACGTGCTGCGGAAGATGAGCGGCTTGGCCCTCAGCCTGGCGGGAGCGTTGCACGAGCAGGGCGCCGCGATCCTGAATCCCTATCCCGCATCGGCTGCATTGCGGGACAAGATCATCGCGTCCCGTGTCTTGCAAGCCGCCGGCGTGCCCACGCCCGCCACCTACGTGGCATCACATCCCGATCAGCTGGCCCCGTTACTCGACGAAGGACCGCTGGTCGTCAAGCCGTATCAGGGGGCAGGGGGCCACCACGTCCGCATCGTCCGCAGCCCCGCCGAGCTCGACAGCGTGGAGACACGCGGCCGCGAGCCCGTATTCGGCCAGCGCTACCTCCCGCATGACGGGCGCGATCGGAAGATCTACGCGATCGGGGACCGGCTGTTCGGCGTCAAGAAGGTGTTCCCGCGGCGGACCGACGACGAGAAGCGTGGTGAGCCCTTCGCGCTCACACCGGAGCTGCAGGAGATCGCTCTGCGGTGCGGCCGGGCATTCGGTATCGACCTGTACGGCGTCGACATCGTCGAGAGCGAGGGGCGACCCTACGTCGTGGACATGGACAGCCTCCCCGGATACAAGGGCGCTCCGGACGCACCGCGGCTCCTGGCCGAATACGTCTACGCCGCGGCGGAACGCGCTGCTCGGGGCCAACCCGCGCCGCAGCCCGCCGACTCGAGCGTGCTGACCGAGTCGTGGTCATGATCGCGATGCATCGGCCGCGTCGCCTCTGGCCGCTCGTTGTCGCGCTCGCCGCGGTGGGGGCACGCTCTGCCGGCGCGCAGGTCGGCACCACGACCGACATCATCACCGGCACGGTCGCCGGGCCCGACAGTCAGCCCCTCGCCGGTGCCGTCGTCGTGGCGACGTCGCTCGAGACCCGGGTCTCGCGCCAGCGGACGACGGACGTGCACGGGCGGTTCACCATCGTCTTCCCCGACGGAGGCGGGCGCTACGAGCTGACGGCGCGCTTCATCGGCATGGCCCCTGTACAGGTCACCGTCGCCCGCCAGGCGGACGAGGACCGGATCGAGGCGAGCATCCGGATGGGGCTGTTCGCTGTACCGCTCGAGCCCGTCACCGTCAGCGCGCGGTCCAGCGCGCGGAGCGATGGCGCAGGGCCGGGCTCCAGCGGACGCAGTTTCGACCCGGAGCGGCTGGCGCGGCTGCCGATCAACGCCTCCGATCTCAACACCGTGGCGACCTTGCAGCCCGGGGTCCTCGGGATTCGCGAGAGCGACTCCACCGCGACGGCGTTCTCCGTCGCCGGACAGCGGCCCACCGCCAACAACGTCACCCTGGATGGTCTGTCGTTCGGCTCCGGGAGCGTGCCCCAGGACGCCGTCCGCTCGATCCGCGTCGTCACCAACGCGTACGACGTCGCCCGTGGCCAGTTCTCGGGCGGAGTCATCGCCTCGACCACGCGCGGCGGGACCAACGTCCCGCAGGGCTCGTTCACTTATGCGCTGCGCGACCGCTCGTTCGCTTGGGGGGAAGCCACGGCATCGCCGTTCGGCCAGGGTATGACGCAGAACCAGCTGGGTGGCGGCATGGGCGGCCCCATCGTCCCCAACAAGTTGTTCGTGTTCGCGGCACTGCAGGGACGCTGGCGCGGCCAGGCGTTGCCCTCGCTCGCCACGGCCGACCCGGGCACGCTCGTGCGGTTAGGGGTGAGCCCCGATTCCGCCGCGCGCTTCGTCGCCCTGGCCGGCGCCACCGGAGCTCCCCTGACGGTTGCCAGCCGCTCCGACGACCGCGCCACGAACAACACGCTCGGGCTGCTACGCCTCGACTGGCAGGCGAGCGACGTTCACACCGTCACGCTGCGGCTCGACGGCAGCTGGGAGTCCCAGGAGCCGACACGCGTCGGCACCCTCGCCCTGCCCGCGACCGGAGGGACGCGCACGACGCGCGGCGGCGGCCTCATGGCCTCGCTTACCTCGTACTTCGGCGGGCGCTTCATCAACGAACTCCGCGGCTACGTGGCGCGCCAGCGCCGGGATGCGCGCGCCTTCCTCGCGCTGCCGTCCGCGCTCGTGAATGTCGCTTCGGCCCTGCCGAACGGCGGCCAGGGCGTGGCGACCCTGGCGTTCGGCGGCAACGGCGGGCTCCCGCAGCACACCGACAACCGCAGTCTCGAGATCGCGGACGAGTTCTCGTGGCTGCCGGGCCCCACGGCGCACCGCCTGAAGGTCGGCGTCGACGTGATCGGGACACGGCTGGAGGAGAACCAGACGCCGAACCAGTTCGGGACGTTCATCTTCCCGTCGCTCGCGGCACTCGCAGCTGACAGTCCTGCGACGTTCACGCGGACGCTCGTGCCGCAAGTGCATCCGGGGACGGCGTGGAACAGCGCCGTGTACGCGGGCGATACCTGGCGGGTGGGGGGGGGCTTGCAGCTCACGTACGGCGCGCGGCTCGAAGCGGCCCGCTTCAGCGGCGCCCCGCCCTACAATCACGCGGTGGACTCGCTGTTCGGCGTGCGCACCGACCGGATCCCGAGCGAGCTGCACGTCTCGCCGCGCGTCGGGTTCACGTGGGCGTTGGACGGCGGGTCCGGCGGGGCGGGGCCGCAGACCACGTTCCTGCGCGGCGGCGTCGGGGACTTCCGCAGCCTGACGCCGACCTCGCTTTACGCGGCCGCCCTCGGTGCGCCGGGGCTGGCGACGGCGGAAGCCCAGCTCATCTGCGTCGGCTCCGCGGTGCCGATACCCGATTGGTCGCAGTACACGCAGGACGCGTCCACCATCCCATCGCAGTGCGCCGACACCGCCGCCGTGACGGTCACACCCCACCCCAACGTCACCGCCTTCGCTCCCGACTTCACCGCGCCGCGCGCCCGGCGCGCGACACTCGCGCTGGTGCAACGCTTCGGGCGCAGCAACTACTGGGTGACGCTCGAGGGAAGCTACGCGCGCGGCCTCAGCCAATACGGCTTCCGCGACCTGAATCTGGTCACGACGCGGCGTTTCACGCTCTCCGACGAAGCTGGTCGCCCCGTCTATGTGCCGCCCGACTCCATCGTCCCGGCGACGGGGGCCGTCAGCTCCACCCGCTCGCGCCTCCATCCCGAGTTCGGCAGCGTGCTGCTGGTGGGCGCCGATCTCCAGTCGGACACGAAGCAGCTCACCCTCACCTTTACGGGGGCGACCTCATGGGGCGCGGCGTTCCGGCTCGGGTACACGCTCACGCGCGCCCGTGACCAGTCGTCCTTCTCGTGCTGCTCGGCTGCGTCCGGGTTCGCCTCGCCGACAACCCGTGGTAACCCGGACGCGCGCGAGTGGAGCCGCAGCAGTCTCGAGCGGCGTCACGCGTTCGTGGGGACCGCCACGCTTCCCGTCGCGCGCGCGCTCGACCTCAGCGCGATCGGCACCTTCACGTCGGGCGCCCCGTTCACGCCCATCGTCGGGTCCGACATCAACGGCGACGGCGCCAAGAACGACCGGGCTTTCATCTTCAATCCGGCGTTCACGGCGGACCCGGCGGTCGCGGCCGGCATGCAGGCGCTGCTCGACGGCGCGCCCGCCTCCGTGCGCCGCTGCCTGCGCACCCAGCTCGGCCGGATCGCCGCGCGCAACTCCTGCACCGGCCCGTGGCAGGCCTCGCTCGATCTGCAGCTCAACTGGCGACCAACCTGGTTCGGGCTCGACCGTCGGCTCACGATGTCGCTCCTGACCGTGAACCTGCTGGGGGGCGTCGACAAATGGCTCCACGGCGCCGCGAACCTGCGCGGCTGGGGCTACGCCGCCGCGCCCGATCCCGTGCTCTTGTACGTGCGCGGCTTCGACCCGGCGACCGAGCAGTTCCGCTATGCCGTGAACGGGCGGTTCGGCGCGACTGCCAGCGCGAGCGGCGGCATCACCGTCCCGTTCCAGATCGCCCTCCAGGGACGGCTCGCGATCGGCCCCGGCCCGATCCGCCGCAGCCCGCGCAGCGTCCGGCAGCCCGCTCCCGGTGCGCCCGCCCCCACCCTGCCGAGCAACCCCATCACCACGATCCTCGGGCTCCGGGACTCGCTCGGGTGCACCCCCGACCAGACGTCCCAGCTGCGGGCCATCGCCGATTCGCTCGACGCGCGCAACCGCCTCCTCCCCGAGTCGCTGGATGCCGGCGTGCAGCTCGCCGCGGCGCGGGACAACACGCGGTGGGCGCTCGAGCGCGCGCGCGCGGTGCTCACTCCCGAGCAGTGGAGCAAGCTCCCCGATCCGCTCAAGGCTCCCGGACCGGCGTTGAACGATTAGGCGGGGCTCGCTCGCACCGCTGTCAACCCGCTGACATCCTCCGGCCGCGCGAGATGCACGTGCGCCACCCTGCGTCCCCGCGCCAGCAGGGCGCGCACGTCGCCGCGCGCCTGGGCGCGCTTCAGTCGGCCGAACGTCGTGCCCATCTCGGGCACTGCGGCGTCTTCGGCGTCGTCCGCCGTGACAACGAGGAAGAGGCCGGTGTTCGGGCCGCCCTTGTGCAGCTGCCCGGTGGAGTGGAGGTAGCGCGGACCGAAGCCAAGCGTGGTCGCGCAGCCGAGCGCGCGGGCCCACGCCGCGCGCACCTCCTGGAGCCGCGCGGTGATCTCGGGGGTGGGCCGGAGGTAAGCGAGGATCGCGACGTAGTCTCCCCGAAGCGCCGCGCGCCGCAGCGCGTCCGGGGTGAGCGTCGCCAATGGCTCCCCTGCATTGGCCCGCGCGAGCTCGGCGCGCGCCAGCGCCTTCGCTTCCTCGACGTCGGGCTGATCGAACGCATTGACGCCGAGTCGCTCGCACAGCTCCCACGTGGCGTATTGCCACTTCAGGAACTCCGCGCCCAAATCGAGGGGATCGGCCGCAAAGTCCGTGACGATCTCCGCGTCGGCGCGCGCCTCGCGGACCGGATCGTCCACGACCGGGATCAGGCCGCGCCCGCCCTTTCCGGTGCTCTCGGCCACGAGCTGCTCGACCCAATCCGCCAGCCGAGCGACGGGCGGCGGCGGGCGGAGGACCAGCTTGTCCCGCCCGGCGGCGGCAGCCTCCGCGAGCCGCGCCCCGAACGCCCGGGCCCCGCGCGGGTCGACCGACTGGGCGCGCCGCAGCAGCGCTCGACCGTCCGCACCGATCAGCGCCGCCGGCAGCATGCCGACCACGGTGAGGGCCGCGTAGCGCCCGCCGACATCCACGGGATGATGGAACACCGCGCGGAAGCTTCGTTCGCGGGCCAGCGCCTCGAGCGGCGTCCCGGGATCCGTGATCGCGACGAACCGCCGCCGCTCCGCCCGCGCGGCGAAGAAGTGGTAGCAGGCGAGGGTCTCGAGCGTGGTCCCCGACTTGCTGCTGATCACGAACAGCGTGCGGTCGAGGTCCGGGGCGCGGGCGATGGCCAGCACCACAGCGGGATCCGTGCTATCGAGGACCGAGACTGACGCGTTCTTGAAGCTCGCCGCCAGCACGTGGACGACGAGGCTCGAGCCCCCCATGCCGCATACGACCACGCGCGCCACACCGTCGCGCTGCACATCGGCGGCGAAGCGCACCAGGGGATCCCACAACGCGAGCGAAGCGCGCGGGGCGTCGATCCAGCCAAGCCGGTTCATACGGCGGCCAAACATAACGCACCCTCGCCAGCCCTGTGGTGGTTCATTAGGTTTGCCCGCGAGGTCGCCGTGATGCCGCTCAGTCGGACTACCCGCGCCTTGGTGGCGATCGCCGCCGTCTCGTTCCCGGTGATCGTCGTGGCCTACCTGGTCGCTCCCCCCGACCATTGGGCACGCGCGCTGGTCTATGGCGCCGCCGCGGTGTTGGTCGTCGTCGGCACGCTCCTCCTCGCGCGCTTTGCCCATTCCCTTCGCGTCGACCGGCGCTACGCCGACCTGCTGGAGAACGAGGTCGCGCACCAGACCCGTTCGCTCATGGACTCGCTCGCCGCCACCGCGGAGGCCGAGCGCAATCTGCGGCTGGTCATGGACGCCGTCCCCGATGCGATCATCGTCGTCGACCGCGAGGGCCGCATCCTCGAAGCGAACGCACCCGCCGAGAGTATGGCGGCCGGGGAGGCCCCGCTGCGGGGCCGGACGGTGTTCGAGTTCTTCGCCCCCGCCGCGGCCCCGGTGGTGGGCGAGCGCATGGCCGCCGCGTTCGGGGGCGAAGTCCAGCGTTTCGAGGTGCCGTTCGTGCGGCACGACGGCACACCGGGGCTCCGCGCCGTGTTGTACGCGCCGGTGCGCGAGGGGGGGCGCAGCAGCATCACGCGAGTGCTCGTGTCGACACGGGACGTGACCGATCAGAAACGCACCGAGGCCCAGCTCCAGCAGGCGGAGAAGCTCACGGCGATGGGCCAGCTCGTCAGCGGCGTGGCGCACGAGATCAACAACCCGGCGGCGATCATCTCCGGCTTCGCGCAGACCCTGCTGCTCGACGACCTGAAGCCCGAGCACCGCGACATGCTCCAGATGGTGTACGACGAGGCCACACGAATCGGCCGCATCACGTCGAACCTCCTGGCTTTCGCGCGCGCCGGCGGCAAGGAGCGGACCCTCGTGGACCTGAACGACATCGTGCGCCGCACCTTCGCGCTCCGTTCCTATCACCTGTCCACGCTGAACATCACGGTGTCCCTCCAGCTCGACCGGGACGACCCGAAGATCTGGGCCGATGCATCCGAGCTGCAGCAGGTGCTCCTGAACCTCCTGATCAACGCCGAACAGGCCCTCGTGACGGTCGAGCCGCCGCGCACCATCACCGTCCGCACCCGCGCCGGCGAGCACGAAGCGGTGCTCGAGATCGCGGACTCGGGCCCCGGCATTCCGCCCGAGATCCGCGCCAAGATCTTCGACCCCTTCTTCACCACCAAGGCGGAAGGCGTGGGCACGGGCCTCGGCCTCTCGATCTGCTACGGCATCGCGCACGAGCACGGCGGCCGTATTTGGCTCGAGTCGGAGCCCGGCACGGGCGCGCGCTTCTTCGTCGCCCTGCCGCGCGATCCCCGGCACGACGCGCGCGCGCCCCTCGAGCCGGCCGCCCCGGCTCCGCCGCCCACGGCCGCGACCGGCGCGCTCACCGTGCTCGTAATCGACGACGAGACCGCACTACGCAACGCGCTGCTGCGCTTCCTCGGCCGTCGCGGCATCCAGGGCCACGGCGCGGCGGACGGCACCGAAGCGCTGGGCCTGCTGGGACAGCGGGACTTCGACGTCATCATCTCGGACGTGCGCATGCCCGGCATGAGCGGCCGCGAATTCCTCGAGCGACTGCGCCGCGAGCGGCCTGAGCTGACGGCGCGCGTCGTGTTCTCGACCGGCGACACCTTCGCCCCGGAAACGGCGACGCTGATCAGGGAGTCGGGCGTGCCCACGGTCACGAAGCCGTTCGACTTCGCGGCGCTCGAGCGGGTGGTTCGAGAGGTCGCCGCCGCAGCCGGACCGCAGCGCCTAAAGACTTGACAGCTGTACAACTTCTTTACAACAGCTGAGCTTGAAGGGACGGCGGTAGGAAGACGTAAGTCATTGAAATAACGAGCTGTAGCTGTCTGGCACGGTCGGCATGCCGTGTGCCTTACTCACGTGCGGAGCAAGCAAGCAACTCAGTCTTCGCACGTCGGAGGTACGGATATGTCTGCACCGCGCTGGTCTCAAGCGCTCGCCGCCGCCACGGTCGGCCTGCTGGTCGCGGTGCTACCGACGCCCGCCGCCGCGCAAGCGGTGGGCTGCACGGCTCACAGCTGCACCGCGGTGCAACGCGTCCAGGTGACCGTCCCGACTCGGCTCGGCCTGAGCGGCGCGGGCCCACAGGCCACGGTGCGCGCCAACACCGGCTGGCGGCTCGACGTGAGCGCGGTCGAAAGCGACCGATCGAAGGTCACGGAGATTCGAGACACGCCCGAGGTCTCCACCGCAACGGTGCGCTACACGCTCGTCGGCGCTTGACGCGCCTTAGGGCGCGAGCAGCGTGAAGACCACCGGCAGAGAGTAGGCGCCCGGTGTGTCCAGCCCCCAGCTGTACATCGTCTGAAAGAAAATACTTGCCGGCGTGCCCGCCGTGGCGCTCCCCGATTTCGCGGTCGCCGGCGTGACGCTCAACGCGGTGAACGGCCCACCGACCGCGGTCCCCCACTTGAGATCCGCCGCCGGCTTGTTGGCGCGGGCATTGACCCCGGGCTGAGTGTTGGTGGCGGTCCAGGTCGCCGCTGCGGCGCTGATTTGCAGCCGCCAGGCGCGGTTCGACTTGACGGTCGCGGTCGGTCCGGTATTGGCCACGAAGCCGGCGTCGTAACCCGCCGCGGCGGGAGCCGTCAGCGCCGTGGACGTGGAGGTGAGGGTGAGCTGCATGACATCGGGCACGGTGAGCGTCGCGCTCGTGTTGACCGGGCAGCTCCCGCTCGGCACCGGCGCATTACAGCTCTGCGCCGCGGCGGGTTCCGCGAGCAGGGCGAGCGCGAGCGACAGCGCCAGGCACCGGAACGTCGCGGCGTACGGGATCACGGCGTGGACGTCCATGCGCTCGTGAACGATCCGGAAGGCGACCCGCTGCCTGCCACCGAGAACCAGTACCCGTTCAACGAGTCGTTCCGCACGATCCCGACATGTCTGCGTGCGGCGGCGTCCACGCTCAAGAACCCATCGAAGTCGACCGTAGTGTCCACCACAACGCCGCTGATCGTCCCGGTGAAGGGGCGGGATCCGTTGACGTCGACGATCGACCCGCTCAGTGCTCCGCCGAGTTCCTGACCGCACTGGCTGGTGATCTGGAGGATTCCGCTGAGGGTAGCGCTCGGGTTCGTCTGGGTCGCGCTGTAGGTCCACGAGCCGAGCAACACCGGTGGAACGGGCGCCGCACACGCCGTGGGAGCGCGGCAGCCAGCGGTCAGAAACGCCGCCGTCAGCACGGCGGCCGCAAGCGACGGCCCGCGAGACGTGTTCATGAGCGGCCCGGGCCCCCAGGCCGCTGCGGCGAGAAGCGGATCGGTCGCGGATAGAGCGGGATGGTGAGGGCGGGAACCTCGCGCCCCGCCTCCACGCCGAAGCCGGGCAGCTCGCCGCGGATCAACAGGGGCTCCTTCAGACCCGTGAGATCGAGGTCGATCCGGTACTGGCCAGGTGGCAACGCGTGGAACACCGCGGTTCCCGAGCTGTCCGGCCGAGCGCTCCACACGTTGCCGTCGGCGTCCCGCGCGTACACGGCGGCGTCGCGCAGATCGACCCGCGGTGCCGGCTCGCCCTGCGGGACGGTGAGCACGAGGTGCACCACCACCGGCGCCGTGGGCGTAACGCCGATCTCCACGCGCCGTTCGCCGCGCAGCGGCTGGTTCGCGGGGCTCGCCACGAGGCCGAACGGCAACGAGCTCTCGTCCAACTCGGCCGGCACGTCCGTCTGACGGAAAAAGCGGAACCCGCCGTTGGCATCCGTGATCACCGACTCGCCGCCGCGACGCACCAGCGCCCCGGTGACGGCGGGCTCCCCGGCGTCCCGCCGCCCGTTCGCGTTCAGGTCCTCGTAGACCATGCCCGCCATGGTAGCCGGTCGCGCCCGGACGACGATCGGGCGCTCGAGCTTGAGCACGAAGTTCCAGCCCGAGCTGGCCGCGGCGAGGAACAGCGGGTTGTGCTCGGCGTCCAGCCGCACCACGAGCGTACCGGGAACGGGGGCGCGCAGTCCGAGGCGCACGACGGTGGCGCCGGGTCGCGCCCCGAACCAGTCGTAGCGTTGGACGCCGGCGTCGAGCAGCGCGGCGCCGTACCCCGGGAGCGGCACGGCGTCCACCCGCAGGCCCACGGAG
>Ga0209237_1001593_pt1 | contig 13399 bp, 16 predicted proteins | sample GraSoi013_1_40cm_2_FD_185820 | JGI IMG/M metagenome (GOLD analysis project Ga0209237, IMG submission 185820) | Grasslands soil microbial communities from the Angelo Coastal Reserve, California, USA - Sample 10_02_2013_1_40cm (SPAdes) (version 2) | ecosystem: Environmental > Terrestrial > Soil >... | reverse complement strand
ATAATGAAAACCTCAGCTGGACACTAGCCCTACACAGTCCCGAAGAAGGTGATTGACTGTTATAACATGCGTATCCGCTCGACCCAGGTCATGCTATCTTCCAGGCCATCGGGTATTCGCACACAGATCTCCACCCTATTCCACGAAACCGTCAACGACTGTTTTCGAAACGCACTCGACGGCATGGGCCCGAGAGTACGCGACGTCATCTACGCCCTACTTGCAAAGAAAGGAATTGAACAGCCGGAAATATCCTCACAGTTTGACGATGTTGTTGCAACCCTGATGGATTCTCTCGGAGCGAGCGCACGCGTGCTCATATATCGGACAATGACGTTGCTGTGTCAGGAGTACCAAGTCAGGGCGGACTTCTCCTATCAAGACTCTCTGAGAGACAGAATGGTTCTGCTTAGAGATCGAGTAGTCGCGGACCATCTTTATCCGAAACGTGTGCAACGAAACGATCCGGTATTCTCCACCACTAACACAGCACAGGTCGCCCCAAATCCTGGCAGAACGCTCTCAAGCGGAAAATAGAGAGAACTCGGGCACTCAACCCTAACAACAGGAGTCCTCAGGAACTCCATGTTTTCCTATCCGGCCACCCAGACACGAAGGTCGTCAGGCGAGATTTACCAACAACCGTTGCCCAATCATATCCAGTTCGAAAGTGGTTTAAGACCGATATCTCAATAACGCTTCACGCCGGGATGGCTGAGTGGTTAAAGCGACGGCCTCGAGATCTCAAGTGATAAGGGCTAGGACACGACAGCCGTTGGGCGTCACGCCCTCGTGGGTTCGAATCCCACTCCCGGCGCCTCTGGCTACGGTAGAAAAAAAGAGCCTTCCGACGTCCTATCTGTCCGGACTGATCTATTCTTTTTTGAACTTGTTCCAGAAGTGCTGTTTGTGTTTGGCGATTCTGGCCGCTTTCTCGACTCCTGCATCCATGTCCGCGCCGTCCGACCTTTCGGCTTGATCTTCCGACGTGCCTTCCGACGTCCCTATGGCCGATTTCGAGCTTGTTGAGCCTCCATCCGTGCCTGGTTTCACTTCTCCTTTCAGTAGTGCTTCACCGTCAACCTCTGTCAGGTCCACTTTTGGACTTTCAGCTTCTTGTCCATCACTCGTTTCTACGAGGGAGATTTGGAACTCGCACTCCGTTGCGCCTTGCGAAATACAGCGGACCTCTTTTGCCTGAACTGTCTTGTCGAGTACTTCGGCGAATATTCCAGCTAGGAACCCGCTGGTGAATATGCAGTTCGGTTCCTCCGAGGACCCGTTCTCCGTGGCTTCAAAGCAGTTGGCTACAACTATGTTTGCGCTGCTCTTATCGAAGTCGAGCCCGTCGATCCGAATCTTGCCCAGTCCAAGGTTCGTATCCTCCAGCGCAGAGTGAACCAGGTTTTCCAGACTCTGCCTGCTCTGCTCGCCTGTGGACCCAATGCTCTCTCTGAAAATGCTCCCTTCATGCACACCTATCCCGCTCGCCAAGTAAGAGAGGAACGGTGCTGACTGATCTCCGACCAGTCTTTCGAGAGCTTCCCGCATGATCCGGATGACATCTCTCCTTAAGATGATCATTTTCTGTCCGAAAAAGGACACTTCTCCCTTGTTGTCGTTGAAGCGTAGCTGGTTCACTGATCCCACGAGTCTTCGAAGGTCGTAGCCCGTTGAGCGTTTGGGGTTAGTTTGCAATCTTTGTCGCTCCTGATAATTCTCTCTCTAAGGTATCTACGGCTTCGGTTACCTTCTTTGCGAAAGAAGAGTCGGGATTGTCCACGACGAACACGGATCTGCTCAGGTTGTTGATAACGTCCAGCTGGAACTCGAAGGCTTGCAAGAATCGCGACCTGAACAACTGGGATAGTTCCTGGCCGACCTTTATGGCGTCCTTAATCCGGACACCAGGCGGGATCATGTTCAAGGTCAAGAAGGTGGGCTTCTCGAATGTTTCCGCGAGCAACACCATTACCGCAGTCCCGAACAAGTCTTGCTGATCAACCCTTGACACTAGAACAAGAGCATCGCAACAACCCATCGCAAGAACAGTGTCGTTCTCGACTCCGGGATGAGTATCGACGATGATGTAGTCGAGCTTGTTCTGCTCACCAACCTTCTGTATTGTATCCTGAAATATCTCCACTTCCAAACCCGACTTTAGCAGTCGAAGCATATCCTCTACCTTGTTGCTGGCGGGGCAGAAGAACAGTCCTCCTTTCTTGAGGTTGAACCTCTGGGTCAGATCTATCACGACATCCGCGGGTGTTGCGTCGCCGAGAAAGATATCGGTGAGCGTTGCCTTGATTTCGCTCTTCTTCACACCGAAAAGCACATGTAAACCGGGTCCAGACAGGTCGAGGTCCATGACTCCTACTCTGCGATTCTTTGCGAGTATTGCTGCTATGTTCGCGGTTAGCGTTGTTTTTCCAGTTCCTCCTTTAAAAGAGTGAACAGCGATTACCTTGGTCATTCCTTATCCTTCTTCAACTGGTCTTTCACAGACTGGAAGAACTCCTGATTCTCGATTCTGCCTGCTTCAGCCTTGACAGCCTCGAGATCAATCTTCAACCTCGCATGCGTCACCTTGTGTCTCCTGAAAGCTAGGAAAGTACCGATCAAAAGCGCCGCGATTAGGGCAGCAAGTATTCCAAAATAGTAGAGAGGGAAAGAGACGTTACTATTCGACTGGATCGGTTGAACGGCAATGCTGGACGTGGCCGTTTTTGTGGACCCGCTGTTATCAACCACGGTGACCGTAATTGTGTAAGTTACCGACGGAGAGGAACTCGTCAACGAGTAAGTGTGACTGTCAGTCGTCGTCCCAGGCGCCAACGTGTCGACCTTTCCATCACCCCAGTTCACAGTGACGCCTGTAACTGTTCCATCGGGGTCTGATGAGGTGATAGCTACAGTTACAGCTTGGCCAGACGCAGCGGTCGCTGGAGGTGGTGTCCACGTTATGGCCGGAGGGCTGTCGATAACTGTAATAACGGGTGTCGCAGACGACGTCGAACCGCTGTTGTCGTGGACCGTCACGGTGATGGTGAAGGTCGCCGAGGGGGTTCCGTTCGCTAATGAGTACGCGTGGCTGTCCGTGGTTGGAGGGCCAGATATCGTATCGGTGGTTCCATCTCCCCAATTTACTGTCGTGGTTGCAATGGTCCCGTCTGGGTCGGAGGCTGAGATGGTGATGATGACTGTCTGTCCGGGTGTGACTGTCGTCGAGGATAGGGTTGGTGTGACTGTCGGAGGTCTGTCGGTGATGGTTACTGTTTGAGTGGAAACAGCCGTTGAGCCGCTGTTGTCTGTGACATTGAGCTTCACAGCATACATGCCAGCGATGGAGTAGCTATGTGCAGGGGTTGCTCCGGATCCGGTCGATCCGTCACCGAAGTCCCAAGCGTAGCCTACGATCGTTCCGTCGGGGTCATAACTTGCAGTCCCGTTGAAGTTCACCGAAGCAGATGTGAGGATTGTCCCGCTTGTGAAGGTGAAAATAGATATGGGGATTCTGTCTTGCAACTGGACGGTCTTTGTCGCTTTTCCAGAATTTGCTGGAGACGTCGAGTCGGCCCCTGCCACGGTGAGTGACCATAGACCTCCGGGCTCGTTACCGGGTGTATATGTCCCGACCCAGAGGTTGAGGGTTGAATCGTAGACTACTGGTATCGTATCATTATGACCGCCCCCGGAGAAGACGAGGAACGCGTTTACTTGGCCTGATTGTAGATCGGTTAGGTCAGGGTACTGGATTGTCGCGTTGAACTTGATTTGTTCGCCAATGGCAAAGTAAGACTTCGAAGCAATGGTTATTGTGAGGGTGGCAAGTTGGAGTTGAGGCGACGTTGTTACTGTGGTGGTTGGGCCTGTGTTCCCGAATCCGTCATCAAACCCGTTGACTCCGAGCGATGCTGTCCATGTGCCTGTTTGGTTGTCAAAGAACGTCTTGTAGGTTGCGTTGAAGGTCTGGGCGACGCTGTCGTAGACTGCTGTGAGCGATACGCTGGTTCCACCTGGGCTTGTCAGAACCACTAAGGCTGTTCCGCTGTTGGCGTTTTGTCCGTCTGGGTAGGATGACTTGAATGAGAATTTCATTGTCTCCGTTCTCTCATAGGATGTTCTGCTAGAAGTGAACGTTGAAATCGACATTTTGGCAGCTCGTATAACGAAGCCTTGAGCGTCCGGTGGGTTCTTCGCCGTAGCTTTGCCTGTTATGGTGACCAGGTAGTTGTCGATGATTGCGTTTCTAGGAATCTTCCAGGAGACGGTGATTATTCCTGTTGGCGAGGCTGCGGTCGTCGCGTTGAGAACGACTGTCGAACTCGTTTGGGTTCTTATGATTACCGTTGCAGGTTCTAAGCTATTGTATCCTGTGGCTCTTATTCCCACCGTGTCAGTCCTCTGATACTCGGTATTATCCGTGAGAATGAAGAAGAAACCGTTGGTGGTAACTGCAACAGCAGTGTTTGTTGCCAATGCGGGCCTCGTCTGATTAACCCATCCGACGTATTGCCCAACGAGGGAGCTTGTGCCCCCGCCGATTCCTATGAACGCAGCGCTCGGATATGATGGGAGTAAGCTGAACTGCGTTTGCCCCGAGAACGTCGTATAGTTTTCGAGAACCGAATTCCAAACCTTTGTCGAGGGATCCCGAACGTGGAAGCTGAACTGGTAGAGGGTGCTAGGAGAAGCTCCGACTACATTCAGAATCAGAAGAATCGAGTATCCTTCCTGCGTTATGAACGGGAGAGGTGTCAACGAATACTGAGGAACGGCATGCGCAGAAGGAGGAAGTCCCGCATAGGTCAACGAGATGATCGATACCGCAAAGAGGACAGCGTACCTAGTCGTTTTGGCTTGTGGCACCTGACTGCTCCCCGCGAAACAGAACCTGTCGAACGAGAACCAACACGAGACTAAAGTCTCACGTAACTTCGAATGAGAGCCGAAGGTATCGAGATGGTTCGGTCAGTTGGGCAATGAGGCTCGACCGAGCCGATACGTTCTATGAACGGAAACGACTACTCCTTAGAAGAAATTAATAAAGAGGGCTATCTCAGCGAGTTACTTGATTGTCTCAACGATGACGAAACTCGATGATGACGCACGGAAAATTCTCGAGGGGAAGAACTTCATCTTCTTAGCCACCGTAAATCCTGATGGCTCGCCTCAAGTCACTCCCACATGGGTCGATACGGACGGACACTATGTGCTCATCAACACAGCCGTGGGCCGCGTGAAGCACAGAAACGTCAAGAATAATCCACAGGTTGCTCTTGCGATTACGGAGCAAGGGAACCCGTACAAGCTCGTAATGATTCGAGGTCGCGTCATCGAACAGGTAACCGGACCGGAAGCCGAAGGGCACATCGATAAAATGGCGAAGAAATATACCGGCGCTGAAAAATATCAGAATAGAAGACCAGGCGAGAAGAGGGTTCTATTGAAGATCGAACCCCATCACGTTTCCCGGATGCAATAGACAACTAGCTATAAGCGGAATCGGTACGGGTCAGTTGCGATTTTTTTGGCACAGTCTTCTCGGCTAAGACATGAACGAACAAGACGACTATGTGACCTCTATAACGCGGCCAGTTTGGGCCTGATACTGGTATCTTATGATTCTCTTCACGCAGTCCCCGTTCCAGCACTGGTAGACCCTGTCGCCACTAGCAAACAACTCCCGCATGACCATGGGTTTGCCGCATCCGACGCAGTGGAAAGCTCCTGATCGTCGCTCGTCGAGGAGAAGCCGGAGATCGATACCCCTTGTGTCGGCTTCTTTCTTCATGGCCTGCCTATAGGTGAGCGTGAGCGCTTGCCAGTAGGCAGCGTTTTGCGGTGTTGTCTCGTACTCGAAATTGCGGCCGGCGACTACGGGTGGGCTGTAGCCCTCAGCCACATAAACTGGATTCTTGGAGTATGGCACCTTGATTCGTGGAGCCCCGCTATGAGAGGCGGCGTGACTCGTAGGAATCGAATGGTTGCTATCATGATAAACGGGAGGGTGATGGGTAGTGGGCACTGCTAGCCCTTCCAGTCTAAGGTTCGCCGAGGGCTACTTCTTTTTGCTTGTACGAGGCTTGTCTGACGTCAGTACAGGGACTGGGAGTGGAACCTCTACAATTCCTGAGGCGGTAACTTGGAATGTTACCCAATAGGTTTCATGAGGCGCGCCCTTCATCTTGCGTATCCGAAACTGTTTGACGAGTAGGCCTCTATCCGCGAACCCCGGGTTGAATCTCACATCAACTATTCCATCAACTACATAGAACAGTAAATCGTCGAGATCAGCATAAGCTCGCAACGGCGTGTGGTGAGAGCAGAAGAAGGGAACAAGACGTTCCTTGGGACCCTTGGCCCGCCAAGACTTGACACCGTCAAGCATATGGAAGACCAACGGCCTCTCCTCCTGAACAAGTGTAAACATCTCTGTCAAGGAATCGACAAAGACCGCACCTCTTCCCATCATCTTCATTTCTTCCATCATCGTGAAGAGCGCGCTCGTGACCGAGTGAAGGTCTTTCGGGTCCTTAACAAAGTGAGAATATTTCGGAGATTCAATTGGTTCCATTCTGAAAGAGAAGCAGTCCAGAAACCTGAGCTGTCCAGAATCCAAATACCGGTCGATGTCCCAGCCGAATGACCCCATATCCTGCCGAAGTGCTATTGGAGGTCCTTCAAAATTCATGTAGATGCACGGCTCCTTCTCCACCTTCAGCATACTGTAGAGGAGCTGTTCCATCAGCACAGACTTTCCCGTCCCAAGGTCTCCTGCCAGAATAGTAAGGCTGTTTCTAGGTATCCCCTTTGGAAGGACTTTGTCCACAGCATCGATTCCAGTCTCAAACGACTTTGGCAGTCCAACCCACCCTTCGGGTCTTCACGGATTCAGCTGTCGAGATAAAGGATATTGTAACTGCCTTGAAGGTTAGCCCCGGGCTACACCGACGTCATCCGCTAACACGGAGTGAGGGCTTTGCTCAGAAACCGTGACTCGCGCTGGGTCAATACTCACTCGCCTCATTTGGAGAAGAAAATAGGGATGGCGGATTTTTGTCAGTGTATCTGGGCAGCAATTGTTCTAATGAAGGATTTGTCAAGCGCGCCGGATTCGTAGAGATTAACCATCGTGTTGGTGCTAGCCTCTCCGCTCAGTCTTCCCTGGTCGCCTCTAACATGTCTCCATTTTAGCTGAGTGTGCCCACTTTTGGAGTTGTAGATTATCCCTAGAACATAGCTGACGCGGACGAAGCTGATATCGTTCGCCCGGCTCAAAGTCACCTTGTCCTCTGCCTCAACGTACATTGTTCCTAGTTCGCGGGCTCGTTCCGGGAACACGGAAAGGTCCGCCCCGTACTCGCTTGGAATAAAGGAACGACACGTGCTCGTTATCATGAACCTTCGAAAGCTCTCCAGCATGCATGTCGTTTCCAGCTTAGCCATTCTAACGCCCCGAGCTCTTCGACTCAGAACAGGAAGAGCTAGTTGAGGCTATTAACTTCACTCCTCAACACTCACACTTCTAATGACGTAGCATCAAGAATCAAGGCTGGCGGAGGGGAACGTACCAGACCTCTTTTCTACCCCCCTAACTTATCTCTCTGGAAACATAGATTTTACAGGAGTCAGGGCGTTGTAGATGGCCATCCTCGTCCGAGTCCCTGTCCCGATTCTAGAAGACCTCGTCCATGCTGCGACCTCGAAACAGGGAAACATCTACCGCGCAGAACTTGCCAAGTTAATTGGTGCTTCCAAGGATTCCCTTGATGGGAAAACGTCCTTGTATCTAATCAGTCTCATGAAGCTCTGTGGTTTCGCGGAAGCAGACATGGCTAGTGTATTGAGAAAGTCGAAGATCGTCAATCAGAGAGGCGCAGTAACCCACGACATTTCCGCGATGGACGAGCTGAAAGAGGTTATCGATAACGCCCTAGAAGGATTCCAGTTGCTGATCTCCGAGAGCTTCAAGCCAATAAGGCAGGAAAAAGAGGAGTTGTTCAATCCAGCGGCGTACAGAAAGAAGAACCCCGAAAAAATGAGGATCCGAGACCCTCCAGAAAACATGGGTAAGAGGGACGCCAGTTTACAGTGAACCCGTTTCCGCTTGAAGTCTGGCCAAGGGTCTTATCACGAGGAATCAAAGAGAAATAACGAGAACCGCGTTATAGTCGTGAGGATGCGGATAAATAGGTAAAACCAGCTAGGAACTAGCAGTTGAGAGATAATTGTCCGCTCAGAGAACGGCCCAAGAAGAAGACCCTGTAGCGACGCTCGCGGAAGGGTTGAGCATCTGGGTTGGAAAACTAAGCGACCTTGTCAAGAAGGTCGTTGACACCGGGCCGATTCGAAACGTGATCAACTGGGCGCGTATGTACTCTCTCTGGCCAGTCAATATCACGACTGCTTGTTGTAGTGCTGAGTTCGGCGCGGCTAGTGGCGCGCGACATGATCTTGAACGGTTCGGAGTTCTGCCGATAGGTTCTCTCCGGCAATCAGACCTGATAGTAATCGAGGGGACTATCACGAAGAAGATGGCGAAACGGCTGCGGATGATCTACGACCAGATGGCGTTGCCTAGATATGTTATTGCGATGGGAGACTGCGCCATGTCCGGCGGTCTATTTCATGATTCCTATAGTATAGTGAATGGCGCGCACGAGTTTGTCCCGGTCGACGTCTACGTCCCGGGTTGTCCCCCAAGACCAGAGGCCTTGGAGCAGGCGATCATCATGCTTCAAGAGAAGATTCGAAGGTCAAAGGTGTACGAGCAGGGATGAGCCTTTCTCACGAAAGAGAAGATGCTCTCGTACAAAAGCTCAAAGAGAACTTTCCCGCCGACATCAAGGAAACGAACATCATCCGCCGCGCCAGGCTTGAAGTGACCGTCGCGCCAGAAAAGATCAAGGACATCGCAGTATTTCTCAGAGACAAACTCGGGTTTGACCACCCAAACGGGGTTTCCGCTGTTGACTACAACCGAGAAAGCAGATTCGAGATCGTCTATCATGTCTCATCGATGGGCATCAAGGATATGCGGGATCTCGTTCTCGACTTGAAAGAGTCAGTTCCGAGAAACGCCCCCAAAGTAGGCTCGCTAGTTTCCGTTTGGTCCGGTGTTGAGAACTATGAGCGAGAGAGCTTCGAGATGTTCGGAATACAATTTGATGGCCACCCGAGATTGGAGAAGCTGTTTCTCACCGATAACTGGGATGGGCCCCCGCCCCTTCGGAAGGACATTAGATTCCCTACGGACTGAGATCTGCAATGTCGGCACCTCCGAAACCTGTTCCCCTGACAACTGTCGAGTCCACGGAGACTTCTGAGTCTGGGGCTCAAACGCTCACGTTGAGCGTTGGTCCTCAGCACTCCGGCTCCGGACACATGCGGTTGATCGTTGAAGTAGATGGAGACATCATAGTCAACGTCGCCCCTGACCCCGGCTATGTTCACCGGGGGATCGAGAAGATCATCGAGCTCAGGAATATTATCAAGAGTATTCCGGTGATCGAGAGACCCTCGATCATCGATGCTTCCAATCTCAATCATGCATGGGTGAGGTCGATCGAGGAGATTCAAGGGGTCGAGGTTCCTCGAAGGGGGCAATACCTCAGAACTCTCTTGAACGAGATGAACAGGATAATGAGCCACCTCTACTGGCTCTCTATCTATGGCGTATTTCTGGGCCACACCACGATGTTCATGTGGCCTCTCGGTGACAGAGAGCTGTTCATCGATCTAGCTGAGAAGCTTACCGGAGCCAGGATCACCTACTCCTATCTTGTGCCCGGTGGGGTCCGGCGTGATTTGCCGCCTGGGTTCGCTGAGGAGGCTGTCAAGAGAACAGAATACTTCGAGAAGCGTTTGAAAGAATACGACCGGATATTCTTCAACAACCCGTTATTCACATCTCGGGCGAAGGGAATCGGGGTACTCTCCAAAGAGAAGGCGATCGAGCTAGGGTGTACTGGGCCGACGCTTCGAGGTTCAGGTGTTGACGCTGACCTTCGGAAGGACGAGCCGTATGCTGCCTATCCTGAACTCGACTTCGAGGTCTCAACCCGGCCTGACGGTGATTCCTTCAGTCGGGCGATGGTTCACATGGATGAGATGCGGGAGAGTTGCAAGATAATCCGCCAGATCGTCAAGAAGATTCCTTCAGGACCAATCAGGAGAAAGGCACCGATAGTTTTGCCACGTGGTGTGGCGTATGGAAGGGTCGAGTCGGCCCGGGGCGAATGCAGCTTCTATCTGATCGGAGAGGGAGGTGACAAGCCCTATCGGGCACGGTATATCACCGGTTCCTACCGGAATATGGCCGCTATTCCTGCGGTTTTGCTTGGAAACCGTTTGGCGGACATGCCTACTGCCTGGTGGAGTATAGACTACTGGCCGGTAGAGGCGGACAGGTAGATAGTAATGGCTGCGATTATCGGCAAAGCGAAGGCTGCGGTTGATATCTCGATCGCGTACCTGACTGGTATTCGTCATCTCTTCCATAGACCGTACACGTTGAGGTTTCCGCAGCAGAGATATGCGGTTGAGAAAGGGTACAGGGGCCGACATCTACTTCATCTCGATCGGTGTACTGGTTGCGGGATCTGCGCTTGGATCTGTCCTGAGAAATGTATCACGATCGTGCCTCGGGGAGAGCGATGGTACCCACAATACTTCTACGGCCGTTGTTGTTTCTGTCACTTTTGCACGGACTATTGTCCAGAGTTTGCGTTGGAGGAGACGGTGGAGTATGATATTGCAGAGTATACGCGCGATCGTCTAGTATGGAGTCCTGAAAGGCTTTCCAAGCCGCCTGTGAAGAAGGATGACAAGTACGTGTTCAGCGTTGATACGATTGGGGGCGCGTCGCAGGTGCCTCAGAAGGAGGAATAGACAGTGTCAGGACAAACGGCTCCGAAGCCGGCAACGCTACCAGCTGTCGCCCAGACTATGCCTCTGAAGTCGACTGTTGAGGGTGAAGGTTGGAAGGCGCGGCCGATCAAGCTCAAGATCTTCGGCAACCTCATCCAAGAGGTTGTGAACAAGAACCTCTGCATGTACTGCGGCGCCTGCATCGCCTCCTGCCCGATCGACATTCTCTTTCACAGCGAAAAAGAAGAACCGGTGATGAGGGGTACTTGTGCTGCTTGCCAGGTCTGCTACTACAGCTGCCCGAGGATCGAGCTGCCTCTCGCGGAGATCGAGCAACAGGTTTTCGGACGATCGAGAACGGCTGAAGAGGCGATTCTCGGAATCCATGTTGGATCATACTCGGTCAGGTCGAAAGACCCTGATGTGGTGAAACGTGCCCAAGACGGTGGTGCCGTAACTTCTCTCCTGCTCTATGCGCTTGATCGAAAGATCATCGATTACGCTGTCAATTCTGGCTTCACCTCAGGCAAACCGTGGCGGCCTGAGCCGCAGATCGCGCGGACTAGAGAGGACTTGTTGAACCACGCTGGGTCGCGATACACGCCGGGAGGGCAGGTCGGGGGACTCGCCGAGGTAGCTATTCCTAACAGGTCAGTTGTTAGTTTCCAAGAAGAGCGTATTGCTCTAGTCGGTTTGCCTTGTGAGCTTCAGGGAAACTGGCGCATGGCCACTCACTGGATAGCCGCGCCGAAGCTCACGAGAAATCTCGTGTTCACTATCGGCTTGTTCTGTTCTAAGGTGTTTGATTATCAGAAGATGATGGTTGACTATGTTCAGGGCAAGAGAGGAATAGACCTCAACAATGTTACAAAGGTCAATATCAAGAGAAACCGGTTGCTAGTTTATACAGGCGAGAAGCTGGCGATTGATGAGCCTGTGGAGGCTGTCGCGGCTGCGGCACGCGAGGAATGCAACGCCTGCGTCGACTATTCCGCCGAACTGGCGGACATTGCTGTCGGCGCTATCGGATCGTCTCCTGGCTGGAGTACCGTAATTACGAGGAGCCCGAGGGGAGACGAGATACTGAGAGGCGCGGTCGAATCAGGCTACTTGGATGCGAAGCCGTTGGACCCGATAGGAAAGGGAATAAAGTTCCTTGAGAAGCTCTGCGAGAAGAAGCGGTTGCGGGATCCTTCTGCCTATCTGCGTCATGAGACTGCGTTCCCGAAGCCGGAGCCAACTTTGGTTCCGCTCGAGATTCCTCACTAGAAACTCTACAATCCTCAGCTGTCGTGGGGAATCTGTCTAGCCCTGAGCGATTTTTCCCGATCTGAATGATCTGAACCTCTGAAGATTGCTTTCACAAGGGTCCGAGGAGGGCTCTGATGTGACGCAAGGGTCGGTCGCTAAGACCCCCTATTTTCTAGAACACCCGCTGTCTGGCACTGATTATGGGCGAGACAGGCTATTCAAGGCGCAATCTGGGCTTAGTTGGCTCGGCGAAAAACTCGATAAGCAGAGCGAATCTAGCGGTGATCTTGTCGTAACCTCTCAGATTCAAGATCAGGGCTGATAATGGGCGATTTCGTAATCCGAAGTGTTCCCCTCGGACCACTCTCGCGTCGAGAGATGCTCTGCTCTTATCCCCACCTCTTTTTTCCATAGAAAATTTCCCGTCACAACTATAATGGGTGAGTCTTGCGATTCGGGGTTCAGTTCAGCCTTGGATGTGATGGCGAAAAGACGCGAAGTCTGCCATTCTCGAACGGTTCTCAGGCAAGTTTGGACCCGCGGTCCTAGATTCGACATTGGGGCTTATTCTGGGTGATATCTTCTTCACGAAGGATAGTGATGTTGGGGTTATGGAAGGTGCCTGTGCGGCGGGCTCAAGTCCTTGACGATCGAGGAAATTGGGCCCATCGATCTGTGATCATGGCGACGGCCAAACGCTCTCGGGGGAATGAGCATCTGCAACAGATTTCTAACCGACTGGTTTGAATCCTCCTCCTTGGCGTCATCGGAGGCCTCTGTTTTTACAGTTTCTGCCTTGACTATCTTCGGCGGGCCATCCTTGTGAGAGGGACTGCCCAGAAAGTGTTCGGCCAGCAACGATTCCGGGGCCTGCAGTCCACAAGAGGGACAAGTATCGAAAGACGTCACCGTTGCAGCAGGAATGTCATGCATCTGGCTCGGTTCGGGTGCTGCTTGATGCGTTTTCATCCTGGGCTTTCGTCTCTTTTCAGCGAAGCCGATATTCCGCCGTCGCTTGGGGGGAGCAGAATTTCTTCTGCGACGGGCGGACGATGCTGATCTAGGTTTTCGCACGGCGAGCATCGGCATTGCTTTTGGAGTTGGGTGTCTGATTCTAAGCGCCACCATCAACCCAGCTAGAGTGCTGCCTACCTCCCTGCCAAGGAACTTGAAGCTCACCGGTGCCATGTTTGTTCTTCTCCTCAAGCGAGTGGAACGTCTAGGTAGGTTTCTTGGGCGCACGGTTGGCAGACAACCCTCCCTCTCGGGGTTCTCA
>Ga0209237_1001590_pt1 | contig 13430 bp, 10 predicted proteins | sample GraSoi013_1_40cm_2_FD_185820 | JGI IMG/M metagenome (GOLD analysis project Ga0209237, IMG submission 185820) | Grasslands soil microbial communities from the Angelo Coastal Reserve, California, USA - Sample 10_02_2013_1_40cm (SPAdes) (version 2) | ecosystem: Environmental > Terrestrial > Soil >... | reverse complement strand
CCCTTCCCCGTCTCATGAATCTGCTGAATCGCTCGTCATCACCCTGGAGTCCTCGCAGCTTCGCCGCTGCGGTCTGCTGAGGCTCCGACGCTCGCCAGTCCTTGCTGGACTGACGAGCGCCACCTCGTAGTGCTCGTGGCTAAAGCCCCTGCGCTCTGCTCCTTCGGAGTAGAATCAGAAAAACCCCGGAGGTCCAGCCCGTGCCTAAGTTTGTGTTCGTGACCGGAGGGGTCACTTCCTCGCTCGGGAAAGGCATCACTGCCGCTTCCCTCGGTCGCATCCTTGCCGCGCGAGGACTCGCCGTCGCATCGCTCAAGATGGATCCCTACCTCAACGTCGATCCGGGGACGATGTCGCCGTATCAGCACGGCGAGGTTTTCGTGACTGAAGACGGTGCCGAGACCGACCTCGACCTCGGCCACTACGAGCGTTTTATCGACCGCAACGTGACTCGCGCATCGAACCTGACCACCGGTCAGATCTACAACTCGGTCATCGCGAAGGAGCGCCGCGGCGATTACCTCGGCGCGACGGTGCAGGTCATCCCTCACGTGACGAACGAGATCAAGGAGCGGATCCATCGCGTCGCACGCGAGCAACAGGCCGAGCTCGTGGTCGTCGAGGTCGGCGGTACGGTCGGCGATATCGAATCGCTCCCCTACCTCGAGGCGATCCGTCAGTTCCGCAACGACGTCGGCAAGCAGAACGTCCTCTACATCCACCTCACGTTGCTTCCGCGGGTCGCCACCGGCGAGCTCAAGACAAAGCCGACCCAGCACTCCGTCCGTGAGCTCCGCGCGATCGGTATCCAGCCCGACGTGGTGATCGCGCGGGCCGACGAGCCTATCGACGACGAGCTCCGCGAGAAGATCGCGCTCTTCTGCGACGTGAAGGCAGAAAACGTGATCAGCGAACCCGATGCGTGGTCCATCTACGGCGTCCCGCTGATGCTCGAGGAAGCCGGCCTCGGCCGGATCGTCGTAGAGGAGCTCGGCCTCTCCGGCGCGCACGAGCCTGACCTCGCCGAGTGGATCGCGCTGACCGAGCGGATCCGTGGCGCGCGGATTCCGCTCACGATCGGCCTGGTCGGCAAGTACATCGAGCTGCCGGACGCGTATCTCTCGGTAGCCGAGGCGGTGCGTCACGCGGCCTGGGCGGCCGGCTGCGACGTGAAAGTCCAATGGATCGACAGCGAACACCTCGAGCGCTCCGACGACGTCGAACCGCTCGTCGGCCTCGACGGCATCGTCGTCCCCGGCGGCTTCGGCTATCGCGGCATCGAGGGCAAGGTCAAGGCCGCACGGTTCGGGCGCGAGCGGCGTGTGCCGACGCTTGGCCTTTGCATGGGCATGCAGTGCATGGTCATCGAACTCGCGCGCACGGCGCTCGGTACGAACGACGCGAACTCAACCGAGTTCGACGCTTTCACGCCGCACCCGGTGATCGACCTGCTGCCCGAACAGCGCGACATCGGCGACAAGGGCGGAACGATGCGCCTCGGGAGCTATCCGTGCGTGCTCGAGCCCGGCTCGGTCGCCGCACGCTCGTACGGACAACCGATCGTCCTCGAGCGCCACCGTCATCGCTTCGAGTTCAACAACGCGTATCGCGAGCTCCTTCAGAGCCACGGGATGCGCTTCACGGGGCTCTCGCCGGATGGACGGCTCGTCGAGATCGCGGAGATCCCCGACCACCCGTTCTATCTCGGCACCCAATACCACCCGGAGTTCAAATCGCGCCCGAACCGGCCGCATCCGCTCTTCATTTCGTTCACTGAAGCCGCGATATCGTTCGCACGACAGAACGGACGCGCCGTCGAAGCGGCATCGCACCTGCAGGAGTTGCCGACATGAAGCTCTTCCTCGACACCGCGGTCTACGAAGAGATTGAGCAGGGTGTCACCTGGGGGGTCATCGATGGCGTGACCACGAACCCCACCCTCATCGCGAAGGCCGGCCACGATCACGAGGAGCAGGTCAAGCGCATCTGCCAGATCATCGGCAACGTTTCCGCCGAGGTCGTCTCGGAACGCAAAGACGACATGGTCGTCGAGGGCCGACGCATCGCCGCGTGGCACAAGAACGTGATCGTGAAGGTTCCGCTCACGCCAGACGGTCTCGCGGCCGGCAAGGTTCTCGCCGGCGAAGGCGTCCGGATCAACGTCACGCTCTGCTTCTCGGTGAATCAGGCACTGCTCGCGGCCGCGATCGGCGCGTACATCGTGAGCCCGTTCGCCGGCCGGCTCGATGACATCAACGAGGATGGGATGCGCGTGGTGGCGGACATCGTGTCCGCGTACCGGCAGCAGGAGATCAAGACCAAGGTGCTGGCGGCGTCGATCCGCAACCCGATGCACGTCACCCAGGCGGCGCTTGCCGGCGCGGACATCGCGACGATGCCTTTCGGCGTGCTGAAGATGCTCTTCCTCCATCCCCTCACCGAGGCCGGACAGAAGAAGTTCCTCGAGGATTACCGGAAGACGCAGGAAGCGAAGCCCGTGTCGAGCGCGCGTCAGGAGCCCGCCGCCAAGCGTTAGCGGCGGGGCGCCTCGACGAGCAGCATGTCGCGCAGGTCCGCGTTCGCCACGCCGCAGAGGTCGAGTACACAGAGGGAAAGCGCGGCAACGTCCGACTCCGCGCGTCCGGTCTTGATGACCTGGTCCGCCGCGTAGATGGCCTCGTACGCGCGAAGCACGTCGGCGCGCGTGACACGGCGTGCGAACGCAGTGGCGCGCTGTATCGCGTACGGGCTCGAGCGGATTGCCTTCGCCATCCGCTCGGCGTCCGCCTTCGAGCGCATCGCCGAGGCGAACAGGAGCACCCGGAACTGCCAGAGGAGCAACGCGAGAATCTGCTGGACCGCGTTGCCATCCGCCAGCAGCCGCTCAAGCGTGGCCACGGCGATGCGCGCGTCTTTGCGGACCACCGCCTGGGTGAGCTCGAACACGTCGGCTTCGATCGCGCCGCTCACGAGCGCTCGTACATCGGCCGCGGTCACCGAGGCGTTCCCGGCGTACGCGCCGAGCTTCTTGATTTCCTGCTCGATGCGCTCCGTGTCGCCGCCGACCGCCGACGCGAGCGATCCCGCCGCCTCCGCGTCGAGCTTGACTCCGTGGAGTTGCGCGCGAGCGGAGATCCAACGGGGGACCTCGATCGGCGCGAGACGCTCGATGCGCTCAACGGATCCACCGGCGGCCTCGACGGCGTCGAGCAGGTTCGCCGCCGGCGCGTTCGAAGTTTTCTGGCGCTGACCGCGGCGCGAACGTCCGGCCGCCAGGCGTTCGACCGAAACGAGAACGAGGGCCGCTTCACGGGGGAATGACGCGATGAGGTCCAGATCCTTCAGCGCTTCGGCGTGGTCGACGATTACGACGCGGGGCTCGTCGACCGCATCGAAGAGGCCCTGCGACTGGCCCGACAGCATGATCGCGCCGGGCGTGTCGAACCGCGCGTCGTGACGGGTGATTCCGAGTTGCGCACCGAGACGGGGCTCGAGCTGCGTCGAGAGCTCGGTCGACGCGGGCCGCGTGCCCGAAAGAAGGCCGGCGGCCAGCTCACCGAGTCGGAGGCGCGTGCGGAAGGAATCCTCCCCGTGGAGGAGGAAGACCATTCGCGTGGGTACGGACGACGAGCTGGGCACTGCCACCTTGATTGAGCTCCACCGTTCCGTCGCGGTCGGTGCGGTATGTGGGCACTCGGCCGAGCGCCGCGAGCGTCCCGGGCGTGGGATGACCATACCGGTTCTGAGCGCCGACCGAGATCACGGCTGCGCTCGGACCCACTGCGGCGACGAGCGGGACGGCGTACACGCTTGCTGCACCGTGGTGCGGTGGAACGTAGACCCGCGCGGCGAGCGACCTCGGGCTCAGAAGGAGGTCGGCCTGCGCCTCCTCGGTCGCGTCACCCATGAAGAGCATGGAGAACGAGCCGCGCTCGAGACGCAATACGAGTGAGGGGACGTCGACGCGTGGGTCGCTATCCGGGGCCAGCACCGCGAGCGTCGCGTCGCCGACGCGCATCCGCATCCCTGCAGCGACGGCACGACTCGGGACGTGCGCGCGCGCGATGTGGTCATGCCATGCGGTGGCGACGGCGCCCGGATTCAAGCCCACCGGCTCGATCGCGAGACCAACCTGGTACCGCTCGAGCACACCGATGAGACCGTCGGCGTGATCGGCGTGCGCGTGCGTTAGGGCGACGACGTCGATCCGGCGCGCCCAGGGAGGGAGACTCGCCCCGAGCTCGGCGAGGAGTCGTGCCGGATCAGGACCGCCGTCGACGAGCAGCGTTCGACCGTCAAACTCGACGAGGAAGGCGTCACCCTGGCCGACGTCGAGCGCCCGAACGCGTAATCCGGAAGGGGCTGGCCAGAAGCTCGCGGCCGCCGCCGCGACAACGAGGATGATCGCGAGTGCGCCACCCGCCCAGAACGCCGGCCGCACGAACCGGGATCCCAACGCCGACCGGAGGCTCCCGATACGAGGCCGTCGGATGCGTCCCGCGATGACCCGCGTCAGGCGCGCGACGGCGGCCGGCCCGATGAAGAGCGCGAGCGCGACGGTCGCGCCGTAGGCGACGCCAGCGAGAGGGCCATCCGGGACTGCGACCGATGCGAGCGGTAGCGCCGCGGCGGTCTCGACGACGAGCCGCAGTAGGAGCGCGAGCGCGTACGCGAGCAGACCCGGCACTTGCGCCAGCTCGAGCGAGATGGCGCCGAGCGAGGCCGTCGCCGCACCCGCGAGCATGAGCGGCGGGAACAGCGGAACCGCGGCGAGGTTCGCGAGCGGCGACACGAGCGATACCCGACCGAAGACCGCGGCGATGATCGGGATCGTCGGCAATGTCGCCGCAAGCGTCGTGGCGAGCCCCTGGCGGATGGCGCCCGGCAGAAACGCAAGACGGCGCGCCAGAGGATCACCGAGATAGAGAAGACCAGCGGTCGCGGTCGCCGATAACAGGAAGCCAACGTCACCGATGGCTGACGCGTCGATCCCGACCATTGTCGCAACCGCCAGCGCGAGGGCGTTGTCGGTGGCCGGGCGCCGTCCGAACGCGAGACCGAGCGACGCCACGATCGCCATGACGGCCGCGCGCGCCACGCTCGGCGCGAGTCCGACGAGGACGCTGTACGTGAGAACGCACGCGACCGTGAGCGCTGCCGTGATCGCCGGCCGCACGCGCCCGCGCGCGACGAGCGCCACCGCGGTCGCGACCAGGGTCATGTTGAATCCCGATATCGCGAGAAGATGCGACGTGCCGCTGCGCGCGAACGCGCTCGCCAGGTCGGCGTCGACGGCGGCGCGCTCGCCGAGGACGATTCCGCGCACGATGCCCCCCTCGGGCTCCGGCAGGAGACGGCGGAGCGGCTCCGCCAGCGCCTCGCGCAGTCCGTCCAGGGGTCCGGCATGGCGCAGATCGAAGCCGGGAAGGGGTCCGAAGAGCGTTGCTAGGGTGGAGATCGAAGCGACGAGCGCCGCCGCACTCCAGCAGAGTCGGCGCGCGCGGTCGGCGCTCGCGAAGGCCAGGATCGCGAACACGCAGCCGAGCGCGCTCGCCACGATGACACCGACGAGCGGTGCCACCTGGACCACGAGCGCGATGCCGACCGCGCTAGCCGCCGCCGGCAGGAGCGGCGCTCTGAGGACCGCCCTCACCGCGTCGTGACCAGGTCCCTGATATCGGCAAAGACGCGGGCCGTCACCAGGCCGCGAGTCTGTAGGTCCTCGATCCGCGCGAAGGGGTGACCGCCGCGCGAGCGCACGATCCGCGCCGCGGTTGTGGGCCCGATCCCGGGGAGCGCTTCGAGCTCCGCTGCGGTGGCGTGGTTCACATCGATCTTGAGCTGCGCGTCGCTCCCCGCGCTTCCCGCGGGGACCGTTTCACCGGGTCGGGGTACGTAGATTCGCTGGCCGTCCCGGACCGGCGCGGCCTTGTTGAGCGCGTCGAGCTCGGCCTCGCCGGTCATCCCACCGGCCGCGAGCAGCGCGTCCACGATTCGGGACCCCGCCGCGAGGTGGTAGACGCCGGGATGGGCGACCGCGCCCGCGACGTCAACGACGATGAGTGGATCGGGCGTTCGCGTGGGTGCTGGGGTGTCCTCGACGATCGCGACCGGCTGGCCCTCACCTCCGTGCAGGCGGACCGCGGTCAGAACGGCGATCGACACGGCGGCGATCCCGAGAAGGATGAGGATCGGTCTGCGCATGCCCGGACGGTGAGTGACATGAGCCGTCGTGCATAGGCCCGCGACGCATCAATCCTGTCGTCAATTCTGACGACAGGCTGTCGTCAATTCGTGCGGCGGCCCTGTTGCTGCTGCTGCATCTGGACGATCGCGACCGGTAACCCCCCGATGGAGCTGCCGTCGACCTCTAGGTCGAACTTGTGCGTTCCGTAGCTGGTGAAGCTCATGTTGTTGAGCTCGACGATCACATTCACGTCCTGACCGGCGACCGCGTGGACGGAGATTTCGGGCGGGTTGGGCATGGCCTGCTGACCGTCCGGGCGCAGGAGACGCACCTTCACCGTGTGCGCGCCGACCTCGAGCCCCAGGATCGCCACGACGAACATTCGGGGATGTTGCGCCGGCAGCCCGCTCACGGAGATGTTACGGAAGATCCCCATGAGGCTGACCTTGCCGTCCTGACCCACGAGGGCGTGGTCGCACAACGCGGCGAGGCGGATTTCCGCGGTCACGAGCGACGCAGCGTAACGAAATTCACCAAACGGTCGCGCACGAAAATCGTCCGCTCCGGCACGCGGCCGTCGAGCGCCCCCTTGACCTTCGGACTGGCCAGCGCAAGCTGTTCGGCGACCGGCTGCGAGATCCCCGCGGCCGCGGTGATGCGGTCACGGACTTTTCCATCGACCTGGATGACGATCGTGACCTCGTTTGCCGCCGCGATTGCCGGATCGAACGCCGGCCAGCTCTGGCGGTGGATCGAGCCGCGACCGCCGCGCCGCTCCCAGAGCTCCTCGGTCATGTACGGCGCGAATGGCGCCAGGAGCAGCAACAAGGTCGCCACACCCTCGTCGCGACTCGGACCGGTCGCGTGCTGCAGCGTGTTCGACAGCTCCATCATCGCGGCGACCGCCGTGTTGAACGAATACGTCTGCAGGTCGTCGGTGACCTTCGCGATCGTGCGGTGCACGGCGCGGTCGACGTCCCTATCGCGAGGGCCCGCCGGCTCCGCCTCGGATTGGGCCATGTCCCAGACGCGGCGCAGGAACCGATGTACGCCCTCGATGCCCGAGGCGTCCCAGTCCGCGCCATCAACCCAGGGACCCATGAACATCACGAAGAGCCGGAGCGTGTCGGCCCCGTACCTCTCGACATAGGCGTCGGGAGTCTCGACGTTCCCGCGCGACTTCGACATCTTGCGGCCCTTGAACACGATCGTGCCTTGATATCGGAAGCGCAGCGCCGGCTCGTCGAACCAGAGCTCGCCGACGTCCCGCAGCGCCTTGGCCATGAAGCGCATGTAGAGCAGATGCAGGATCGCGTGCTCGACTCCGCCCGTGTACTGCTGCACCGGCAGCCATTTCTTCCCGAGATCCTTGTTCATGAAACCCGCGTCATATTTCGGATCGACGTAGCGGTACATGTACCAGGACGAGTCGACGAACGTGTCCATCGTGTCGGTATCGCGGCGCGCCGGTCCGCCGCACTTCGGGCAGGTCGTGTCGACGAAGGAGGCGACGTGCGTGAGCGGCGACCCGCCTCGTCCAGTGAACTCGACGTCGCGCGGCAACACGACCGGGAGCTGGTCGTACGGGACCGGCACGACACCGCACGTGTCGCAATGGACCACGGGGATCGGCGTGCCCCAGTAGCGCTGGCGTGAGATGAGCCAGTCGCGCAGCCGATAGGTCACCGCGGGCCCACCGATCCCGCGCTTCTTCGCCTCGGCGGTGACCGCACCCTTCCCCACCGCGCTGCGCAGGCCGCTGAACGGGCCGCTCCGCACCATGACCCCTTCGCCGATGTAGGGCGCATCGAGCGTGGCGTGCTCAGAGCCGTCCGGGCTGATGACCTCGCGGATCTCCAGGCGGTGCTTCTTCGCGAAGGCGAAGTCGCGCTCGTCGTGGCCGGGCACCGCCATGATCGCGCCGGATCCGTACGTGGCGAGCACATAGTCCGCCACCCAGATCGGGATGCGCTCTCCAGTGAACACGTTGCGCGCGAACGCGCCTGTGTCGACGCCCGTCTTCTCACGCTCCGCCGCGGCGCGCTCGATATCGGCCATGTTGCGCGCGTGTTGCACGTACCGCTCGACCTCGGCGCGACGCTTCGGTGCGACGATCTTCGCGACGAGGGGATGCTCGGGGGACAGCACCATGAAGCTCGCGCCGAAGATCGTGTCAGGACGCGTCGTGAAGAAACGGATCTCCTCGCCGGGGTGGGCCTCGACCGGGAACGCGAGCTCGGCTCCCTCGGACCGGCCGATCCAGTTCGTCTGCAAGACCCGCACGCGCTCCGGCCAATCCAGACCGTCGAAGCGCAGGAGCTCATCGGCGTACTTCGTGATCCGATAGAACCATTGCGTCATCTGGCGCTTTACGACGGGCGTGTCGCAGCGCTCGCACCGGCCATTGATGACCTGCTCGTTGGCCAGGACGGTCTCGTCGCGCGGGCACCAGTTGACCGGCGCGTCGGCTCGGTACGCGAGACCCTTCTCGAAGAGCTTTAGGAACATCCACTGGTTCCAGCGGTAGTACTCCGGGTAGCACGTCACGACCTCGCGGCGCCAGTCGATGGCCGCGCCCATCCGATTGAATTGGTCGCGCATGTGCGCCATGTTCGTTTCGGTCCACACCGCCGGATGGATCTTCCGATCGATCGCCGCGTTCTCGGCGTTGATCCCGAAGGCGTCGAAGCCCATCGGGAAGAGGACGTTGTGGCCGCGCATCCGAAGGAAGCGCGCTGCGGCGTCAGGGGGCGCGAACGCATACCAATGGCCGACATGAATCTCCCCCGACGGGTACGGGAACATCGTCAGGAAATAGAAGTTCGGCCTGTCCGACTCGTCGGGAGTGTTGTGGAGGCCGGACGAGGCCCAGCGCTCGCGCCATTTCGCTTCGATGGCAGCGGGCACGTAGCGATCGATTTTCTTCTGCACTTCGCTCGTCATCTCGACCTCCTTTCAAAACAAAAGGCCTTTCGTCCGCGCTTGCGCGCTCAGGGAACCTTGCCCCTGGGGACGAAAGACCTCCGTGGTACCACCCCACTTGAGAGCCGCCGGCTGAATGCGGCTTCGCGAGCTTGTATTGCCGCTTCGCTAGCTGGTGGAGCTGGCGGGATTCGAACCCGCGACCCCCACACTGCCAGTGTGATGCGCTCCCACTGCGCCACAGCCCCGATGCTCTCCGCTCGAGCACGTTGATAACGGGCGTGACCCCGGCGAGGGCTAGCCGGCTACCGGTTCACTCTCGCGGCTCCCGGGCGAGTTCCGCGCTCCCGCAACGCCGGCTCGCACCTGCCGCCGGCTCTCTTCTGTCGAGGGGATCGCGCGTACTGCTCCCGTTCGTAGCCGTTCGCTGAAAAGTATACGGACTAGGGGCCCTCAGGCTCGCGACGCATCGAGATCGATTGGAGCACGCCGAGGGCGAAGCAGATCGAAACGAGCGAGCTGCCGCCGTGGGAGATGAACGGAAGCGGGATACCGGTCACCGGCATGAGCGAGATGGCCATGCCGACGTTCACCATGATCTGGCAGAGCAGCATTGTCGCAATACCCGCGCCGATCAGCATCCCGAAGGGATCCTTCGCGCGAAACGCGACGCGCAGGGCGGCGACCAGCAGGACGATGTAGAGGGTGAAGAGGATCACAGCGCCTGCAAAACCCAGGTCCTCGGCCAGGCCGGAGAACACAAAGTCGGACTCCGCGATCGGGAGATAACCAAGGGGCGACTGCGTGCCTGCGGTGAGGCCCTTCCCCGTGGCCCCGCCCGAACCGACCGCGATGAGCGACTGGATGATGTTCCAGCCCGCGCCCTGCGGGTCGGCGTACGGATCGAGGAAGGCGGAGAGCCGCGCGCGCTGGTAGTCCTTGAGCAGTGCCCACACGATGGGGAACGAGGCCGCGGCCATCGCGACGAGTGCGACGAGCTGCCAGATCCGTGCACCGGCAAGGAACGCGATGCCGAAGAAGATCGCGATGAATACGAGACTCGTGCCGAGGTCCGGCTGCCGGTAAACGAGGAACACGGCCGGCGCGAGCAGCACGAGACCGAGCAGCATCGTGAGCGGTGACCCGATCGACGCGCGCCGGTCGGCGAAGAATTTCGCGAGCACGACGATCATCAGGACCTTCGCGACCTCGCTGAACTGAAATGACAGCCCTCCGAAGTTGACCGACCGTTGCGCGCCCAGGCTCGACGTTCCGATCGCGAGCACCACGGAGAGCAGCCCCAGAGTGAAGAGGTAGAGCAGGGGCGCGAACGCGCCGAGCCACGCGTAGTCGAAGAGCGCGACCGCCGCCATTGCGGCCAGCCCGACTGCGGCCCAGATCGCGCCGCGGACCACGAACTGCATCGGGTCGCCGGTGAACGTGCGGGTCTCGGCCGTTGTCGAGTACGTCATGACGAGGCCGTACCCGATGAGCAGCAGTGTCACGATCAGCAGGAGCGGGTCGATCTGCGTCCAGCGCCCCGGGGCCGGCCGGTCGTGCAGCGGCGTCGCGGGACGGGGCAGCGACATCGCTCGAACGCTCACTTGTTGGCACCGAGGTAGCGCTCAAGGATCCGCTGAGTCATCCCGACGGCCGGGTTGAGGCAGAGCTCGCAAAGCGATTTCGAAGAGTCGTAGGTGAAGATCACCATCGCGATCTGAGCCGTCGGGTCCGTGTTGTCGGCTTGCGGAACGAACGACACGAACCAGTTGTGGAAACCAAGCTTGTTGCGGCCGGCGCTGTCCTTGCCGGTCGAAGCGCCAAACTCGGCTGTGCCGGTCTTACCCGCGATCGGGATTTTCAGATTCGGCATGTACGCGTGGCCGATCGTCACGACCCGGCGGGCAGACTCGCGGATCAGGCGCAGGTTTTCCTGGGTCATGGCGAGCTTCCGTGACTTCCACTCGGGGAGCGGCGCGGAGTTCCCCGCTGCGTCGGTGACCTGCTTGAGAACGTGCGGCTGCCACAACGTCCCGCCGTTCGCGACGGCGGCGTATGCATTCAAGAGCTGCAGCGGGGTGACTGCGACGAAGCCCTGTCCGATCGCTTCCTGATAGGTGTTGCCGATCGTCCACGGCTCGTCGAAGGTCGCGAGCTTCCACTGCGGGTCGGGCATGATTCCGCCGTCCTCGTTCGGGAGGTCGATGCCGGTGGGCGCGCCGAAACCGAGCATGCGCGCGTATTTCGCGATCGCCTCTGGCCCTACCCCGTGGACGTTCGGCGCGAACGGTGTCCCCCCGGCCAGCGTGTAGAAGTAAATGTCGCTCGAATGCGCGAACCCGTGGACGAAGTCCAGAGAGCCGTGCTGGCGCCAGTCGTAAAACGTCGTGCCGCTGACGCTGAACGAGCTGGCCGAGACATTCACGACGGTGTCCCTCGTCGCGGTGCCCTCCGAGAGCGCCGAGAGCCCGGTGATCATCTTGAAGGTGGAACCCGCGGGGTAGCGATCGCCGATCGCCTTGTTCACGAGGGGGTGGCGGTCGTCCCCGTTCAGCGCCGCGAGCTCAGCCGTGGTGATTCCCCGAGCGAACATGTTGTTGTCGTAGCCGGGGATAGAGACCATCGCAAGGATCTCGCCGTTCTGCGGATTCATCGCGACGCCGACGGCCTGCGTGAACTTGTCTTCGTCGACTCCCTTCCGGAGCTCGGAGTCCAGAAGCTTCTGCAGACGGTCGTCGATCGTGAGCACGACCGTGTCGCCGACGGTTGGCCGCTGGAGCGCCAGCGTCTTGATCTCGCGCAACGCGGCGTCGCGTTCGATCTCGCGCCAGCCGTACGTCCCGCGGAGGTACTGCTCGTAGACGTCCTCGATCCCGGTACGGCCGATGTCGTCGTTGCCGAGGTATCCGGACTGCTTGAGCTTCTCGAACTCCGGCTCCGTGATCGGACCGGTGTACCCGAGCACCGGCGCGTAGAGGGTCCCGTCAACGTAGAAGCGGATGCTCTCGGGGTCGACGCGCACGCCAGGAAAGAGCTCGGCGCGCTCGGTGACCGCGAGCGCGATCTCGCGAGGCACAGGCGTCTTGCTGATGCGCACCGGTTCGTACGGATTGCGGATCCGCTGCGCGCGGATGGTGTCGCCCACGGAGTCGCTTGGAAGAGTGAGGAGCGATCCGAGCCGCTGCGAGAGCTCCTCCTCGCGCGCTCGCGGCAGGTCGACCGGAATCACGCTGATCGCGAAACCCGGGATGTTGCGAGCGAGCACATACCCCGTCCGGTCGACGATGCCCCCGCGCTCGGCCGGCACCGGCAAGCGGACGATCCGGTTCTGCTCGGAGAGCACGTGGTAGTAGTCCCCCCGCAGGATCTCCAGGTCGTACAGCCGGACGGTGAGTGTCGAGAAGACCAGGAAGATCGCAACGCCGAAGGCGATGAAGCGCCGGACCGGTATGAATGCACGCGGATCCTGCCTCACCAGACTCCTAACGCTCCTTGCTTCTCAGTGACGCGGCGCAGAAGTCGCGCAACGGGATAAATCGCGAGCGCCAGTAGCCCGGTGTAGATGGCGCTCGTGACGGTCGCCCCCGCGGCCAGGGGGACGGATGAGACGGCAGCGCCGGTGACGGCGAGAATGGCGATGTAGATCAGTCCGGCCGCCAGGGCCGCGAGCCCAACCAGAACCGCTCCCGCGACCACCGGTGTCGCACGGCTGGGCCCGGCTTCGTGGAGACCCACCGCGGCAACCGGCGGCAATGACGCGAGCGCGAACGCGCCAAGCGGCCCTCCGGAAATCAGGTCCGAGACGAGCCCACCAAGGAAGGCCCACCAGACTCCTTCGCGCGCGCCAGCGGCCACAGACCAGGAGGCTGCTACCAATATTGGTAGTGACGGACGCGCCCCGCCGACGGCAATCAGCGGCGCGACCGTCCCCTGAAGCAGAGCCGCGGCCAACGGGACCAGGATGCCTAACAGGACACGCATCGTCCCCCCTTCGCGGGACCAGACGGCGGTGGACATCGCTTCGTTCGGCTCGTCCGCTCAGGATGGCGCGCGCCGACCCACGGCGCGGGTCGCCGGTGTAGCCGTTGGATGCGGGACCTCGAGCTCTTGCTCGAGCTGCGGGAACGGGTCCTCGTCCCGAAGCTTCGCGCCCAGGTAGATGAGCACCAGCCGAAGCGTCGCCGCCACCGGCACCGCCACAAGGACACCCAGCAGCCCATATAAGGCGCCACCCGTGAGGAGCGAGAAGATCACGATCGCGGGGTGCAGCTTCACGATCCGGCCTATGACGAGTGGGATCACGAAATAGTCCTCGGCATGC
>Ga0209237_1001589_pt1 | contig 13432 bp, 13 predicted proteins | sample GraSoi013_1_40cm_2_FD_185820 | JGI IMG/M metagenome (GOLD analysis project Ga0209237, IMG submission 185820) | Grasslands soil microbial communities from the Angelo Coastal Reserve, California, USA - Sample 10_02_2013_1_40cm (SPAdes) (version 2) | ecosystem: Environmental > Terrestrial > Soil >... | reverse complement strand
CCGATCGAAGACGAGATGCGGTCGTCCTACCTCGACTACGCGATGAGCGTGATCGTGGGACGCGCGCTTCCGGACGTCCGGGACGGGCTCAAGCCGGTCCACCGGCGGATCCTCTACGGCATGAACGAAATGGGCCTCGTCCACAACCGGGCCTACCGCAAGTCGGCCAAGATCGTCGGCGAGATCATGGGGAACTACCACCCGCACGGCGACGCGGCGATTTACGACACCCTCGTGCGAATGGCCCAGGACTTCAACATGCGCTATTGCCTGGTGGACAGCCAGGGCAACTTCGGCTCGGTGGACGGCGATCCCCCTGCCGCGATGCGGTACACCGAGGCGCGGCTCACGAAGCTCGCTGAGGAGATGCTCGCCGACATCGACAAGGAGACCGTCGACTTCCGCCCCAACTACGACGAGTCGCGCCTGGAGCCGCTGGTCCTGCCGGCCAAGGCGCCGAACCTCCTCATCAACGGCGCCGGCGGGATCGCGGTCGGATACGCGACGAACATCCCGACGCACAACCTGGCGGAAGTGGTGGACGGCCTCATCAGGCTGATCGATATCCCGGACACGACGATCGAGCAGGTCATGGAATTGATCCCGGGGCCGGACTTCCCCACCGCTGGCTATATCTACGGTACGCAGGGCATCAAGGAGGCCTATACCACCGGCCGGGGACTCCTCACGCTGCGCGCCAAGGCGAGCATCGAAACTGACGAGCGGACCGACCGCGACCGGATCATTGTGACGGAGATTCCCTACCAGGTTAACAAGGCCCGGCTGATCGAGAAGATCGCCGAGTTGATCCAGGACAAGCGCATCGAGGGCATCGCGGATCTCCGGGACGAGTCGGACCGCGACGGCATGCGGATCGTCATCGAGCTCAAGAAAGGCGAGATCCCGCTCGTGATCCTGAACAACCTGTACAAGCACACGCCCATGCAGAGCACATTCGGCGTCATCATGCTGGCGCTGGTCCACAACCGGCCGGAGGTCCTGGACCTCAAGCAGATCCTTCAGGCCTTCATCGAGCACCGGCGCGAGGTCGTGCTGCGCCGCACGGCGTTCGACCTGCGCAAGGCCGAGGAGCGCGCCCACATCCTCGAAGGGCTCAAGCTCGCGCTGGACAACCTCGACGCCGTCATCGCCCTGATCAAGCGGTCCCGCTCAACGGAGGAGGCGCGCAGCGGCCTGATGCGGCAGTTCGCCCTGTCGGAGATCCAGGCCACCGCCATCCTGGACATGAAGCTGCAGCGCCTCACGCAGCTCGAGCGGGAGAAGCTGGCGCAGGAGTACGAGGAGATCATCAAGCGGATCGCGCACCTCAAGTCCGTCCTGGCCTCCGAGGCCTTGGTCCGGCAGATCATCAAGGACGAGCTCCTAGCCCTCAAAGCGGAGTACCAGGACGAGCGGCGCACGCAGATCATCCCGGAGGAAGCGGAGATCAATGTCGAGGACCTGATCGCGCAGGAAGAAGTGGTGGTGACCATTTCCCACGCCGGCTACATCAAGCGCAATCCCGTCTCCCTCTACCGGGCGCAGCGGCGCGGCGGCAAGGGGAAGATTGGGATGGGGACCAAGGAGGAGGACTTCGTCGAGACGCTGTTCACGGCCTCGACGCACGACTACCTCCTGTTCTTCACGGACGCAGGGAAGGTGTACTGGCTGAAGGTGCACGAGATCCCCGAAGCCGGCCGGGCCGCCAAGGGCAAGGCGATGATCAACCTCCTGGCCCTCTCCGGGGACGAGAAGGTGACGGCCACCCTGCCCGTCAAGGAGTTCCGCGAGGATCGCTACGTGGTCATGGCGACGCGGATGGGTACCATCAAGAAGACGGAGCTTGCGGCATACGGGAATCCGCGCCAGGGCGGCATTATCGCGCTGACGCTGGACGAGGGCGACAAGCTGATCGGCGTGGAGATCACGGACGGCCAGCGTGAGATTTTGCTCGGCACTCGCGACGGGATCGTCATCCGCTTCAGGGAGGAGGACGTCCGGCCGATGGGCCGCCCCGCCTACGGGGTGCGCGGCATCACGCTGGACGAAGGGAACTACGTGATCGGAATGGAGACGATCACCCCCGACTCCACCACGTCCATCCTCACCGTCACGGAGCGTGGCTATGGGAAGCGCACCCTCGTGAGCGAATATCGCCTTCAGGGCCGGGCCGGCAAGGGCATCATCAGCGTGAAGGTGACCGAGAAGAACGGCCATGCGGTCTCGTTCCATCAGGTCCGCGACGGTGATGAGATCATGGTCATGACGGCCGAGGGCAAGATCCTCCGCACCCGGGTGGACGACGTGCGCGAGATCGGCCGCAACGCGCAGGGGGTGCGCCTGATCGACATGGCAGACACCGACCGGGTCGTGGGTGTGGCCAAGCTGGCCGAATCGTCAGGCGAGGGAGCCAGCGAGGGAACCGCCGAGGGTGGCGGCGTGGGTTCAAACGGGGACGAGCCCAGCCCCACCACCGGGAACAATGGAGGGTGAGCAGTCCAAGAAACCCCTCGATCCCCTTGTCAAAACCGCGCTCGCGCTCTGCATCAGCCTGATCGTCATTACCGTGGTTGGCATGGTCCTGACCGCGCCGGACCGCTCCATTCCCCCCTATAGCGTGATGGCCCAGCAGGGAGAGATCGTGACCGTCAACGTGCCGCCCAGCACGAGGGACCCTGAAATCGAAGCGCTCCTCGTGCGGTTCCAGACTGTGGGCCACGGTGACCGCAACCAGTTCGCGCGTCTTAAGATCAAGCCCACCACGCCCGCCGATCCAGCCGGCCTGTACCAGCGCGTGACGATCTACGTGTTCGCCAATCCCGGTTTGGCGGAAGAAGCTGCGCTGAAGGAATACCTCCGCGGCGCGGACCCGCTGGCCCGGTCCGGCTTCGAACGTGCCGTGCGAGGGCTGTATCGTCTCACGTCCGACACGGAGCTTGGTGCCATGGGGTTCGTGCCGGAATCGGGTGCAAAGGGGGAGCGACCATCCGTGGGCGCGCGCGTCCTCTTTCAAGGCAAGGCGGGAAAGACCTAGGAGGAGGCCGATTTCTCAAACAGGGCGCGGAGCCGTGCTTGGAGGGCCGGATCATGGACTGGTTCGAGGGCCGCTTCAATGGAGGTCCGTGCGTCATCAGGCACCGCAGCCCTTGGTTCCGCCGTGGCAGGAGGAAGTTGGGCTGCAGCGCTTGCTGCGACTTCAGGGGCAGGCTTCGTTCCTACGCGTAAGACGATGTCGGTGATGGCGTCACCGCCGGCGCACGACGAGAGCTTCGCCAGCAGCTCCGGTTTCAGGAACCGGAGCTGCTGCAGCCAGACCGAGTTCTCGGCGACCAGGTAGAGTTTTCGGTGGCGGATGGATTCGGGCCACGTATGGTGTCCGATGTGCTCGCCGACGACCTCGGGCCAGTGTTGCTGGAGCGTGCACTCCAGCATGCGGGACTCCATCCCGTGACTTTTGAGAAGCCGGCCGAGGACATCCGGGATCGCGATCAAGCCGGGGCGCTTGGCCATCAAGGTATCGTAGCCCGCTGCAACAGGCCCGTCAAGACGGAGGAGGCTGCCATGAAGATGAAGACCCTCTTCGATAACTCGCTCTTCGAGGAATTCATGGGGCAAGCCCTGGAGAAATTCGAACAGCACCTGAGGAACGAAGGGATCAAGCAGAACCCGCTGGAGCAGCGCATGAGGGGCGCGCGGGAATTTGCGGTGTTCCTGCTGGGCCGGGGGCACCGCAAAGGGGAGCGGACGAAGGGGCGGATATAGCGGGGCCTGTCGCCGGGTGCCCGGATGTGCTCGCGCGGGGCACCCGTTGCTCTTTGAGCGGGTCCTGCCTCCGCATAGCCCAGCGCAGCTGGGCGTTTCGCCGTCGAAGCCCCGCAGACCCGGCTGTACGCCCCGCGCTGCATCTGGGCGCCCATGCGGTGTCACCCGCTCGATTGCAACGGGTCGAAACGCCGTCGCGGCCCCGCAGACTCGTCTGCGGCCTGGAACGCTGCACTCCTCCGGGCACCCGGCGCCACCCGCAAGATGGACTCTGGAAAACGGGCCCGCGCTGCGTTATAGTGGACGGAAATAAGCGAAAGGGGGCGACAGGCTTCGACGGGGATCATGAGGCCAGGGTGGCATGCCGAGCTCCGGGAACTCGTAAAAGTCCGGAAACAACAACTGCCAACCAAGAGCTGGCACTCGCTGCTTAATTAAGCAGTGACGTCTCTCTCCTGACGCCTGCGCGGGGGAAGAGGCGACGATAGCGGGCTGGTCCGGCGCCGGTGCTCAGCGGCGACGGGCGAGAGACACTGGGCTAGCAACCGTTCTAAGCCTGCCGACGGGCGTGGACGGAAGCGAAACCCCAAATCGTCGGCTACGCATGTAGAAGCCCTTCGCTGACGGTCTTCGGACAGGGGTTCAACTCCCCTCGCCTCCACCATCCTTACTTGGCGTCTTTGGCGCAGCGGAACCCGCGGTCGGTGCTGGCGACCGACGGGTAACTGCGAGACCGGAGTGCGGAGCGCTGAAGTGGGCCTGGATCATACCACGACCCGCCGCGCACCACTTTCTCCTCGCCGTCCGTGGGCCCTTTCGGATTCCGGTCCAGCTCGTACTTGTAGGAAGTGCTGTTGTACCAGTCCGCCACCCATTCCGAGACGTTTCCCGCCAGGTCGTAGATCCCATAGGGACTGCGGCCAGCCTCCAGACTCCCGACGGTGGCAAGCAGGTCATAGCCTTTCCAGTCGCAGCACTTGTTGAAGTTCGCGTGCCGGGACGTCGGCGCCTCGTTGCCCCAGGGGTATTCTCGGCCGTCCGTGCCCCGGGCGGCCTTTTCCCATTCGGCTTCGGTCGGCAGGCGCTTGCCGGCCCACCGGCAGTAGGCGTCGGCATCCTCCCAGAGCACGCCGATCACGGGCCGCTCCCCATGGCTCACCAGGCGCACTTCGCGCCATTTAGACGGCAGTTCCCGCCCGGTTGCCTTCACGAATCCTGCATAGCGCGAGGTGGTCACTTCGTACTTGTCCATATAGAACGCGTCGAGATAGACCGGGTGCCGGGGGTTATCCAGGCTGTCGCCGCCCATCGTGAACTCGCCGGCGGGCACCAGCGCCATCGGTGCACCGTCCTTACCGATCTGGACCGCGCTCGGTGCGCCACCGGGCGGCGTACGGGGCTGCATGGGCATGCATGCAGCGATCACGACGAGCACAGCCATGAACGTAGCGAACGCTGAGATGGCGGATGCGAGACGCTTCACGGGAGGGCTCTCCAGGCCGGGAATAGCAAAGCAGAGCGTAGGCTACAGAAAGCAGGGGGCCGATAGCAAGCACGGTAGATCCGCTGGCTTTTCTTTTGCGACGGGCTCCTCTAGTATAAGTGTTCCCTATGGCGGAGAAGAAACCTAGGAAGTTGCGGGCGCCGGGGACTACGCGCAAGCGGCGGAAGCCCGCCGGGGTCTCGACTGGGCTGGCGGCTGCGGAACTGCTGGCGGCGGCGCCGCCAGGAGAGGTGGCTGAACTCCATCGCGCGATCGAGGACGATGGTGGGAAGGTGCTCGCCGTGTACCGTGAGCCCTTCGGCGGGCGCTGGCTCCTCATGGCCGCGCTCCCGATTGAAAAGGTGGCGCCCACCCCTTACCAACGCAACCTCTCGGAGACGCACGTGCGCAAGCTCGAGGCTGTGATCGGCAAGCTCGGGCGCTTCCTCGATCCGATCATCGCCGTGCGTGCGCCGCAGGAAGCCCCGGCCAGGTATTGGACGCCGAACGGCCACCATCGCCTCTCGGCCATGAAGACCCTGGGCGCGAAGAGCATCACGGCGATCGTGGTGCCGGAGGGCGCCGTGGCCTATCAGATTCTTGCGCTGAACACCGAGAAGGCGCACAATTTGCGAGAGAAGGCGCTGGAGGTCATCCGGATGTACAAGGAACTGGCGAGGCTTGACAGTGCCACGGAGGAGTCTTACGCGCTGGAGTTCGAGGAGCCGGCCTTCATCACGCTGGGCCTCTGCTACGAGGAGCGGCCGCGGTTCAGCGGCGGCGCCTACCATCCGGTGCTCAAGCGCGTGGATCAGTTCATCAAAGGCTCCTTGCGCGCTGCGCTGGAGGCCCGCCAGGCGCGGGCCAAAACCGTCCTGGCGCTGGACGATCTGGTCGTCCAGAAGGTCGAGGCGTTGAAGGCCCGTGGCCTCACCAGCCCGTACCTCAAGAGCTTCGTCGTCGCGCGGATCAATCCGATTCGCTTCCGACCCAAGGAGGCCGCGCCCCTCTCATTCGATGAGTCCTTCGAGCGCATGACGAAGGCCGCAGCCAAGCTAAACCCCGACACGATTGCGATTGACGACCTGGCCCGATCCGGCGGCGCGCTGGATGAGGGAGACTGACTGTCGTAGCGCGGACGGAAGAATGGCCAGGATTCTGTTCATTGATGATGACCCGCCGACATTGGACCTCTTCGGGCAAATTCTCAAAGGGGCGGGCCACGAGGTGATCATGGCCCGGGATGGGGTCACGGGGATCGCGCTCTACCGGAAAAACCCTACGGACCTGATCATCACCGACATCATGATGCCGGTGAAAGACGGCATGGAGGTCATCAGCGAATTGAAACGGGACTTTCCCCAGGTGAAGATCATCGCCATCTCCGGTACGGGTCGGGAGGAGCGGCGCGAGTTCTTCTTCGACGTATCAAGGATCCTGGGAGCCAAGCGCACGTTTGAGAAGCCGATCGATCCGGCGGAATTGCTGCAGGCGATCCGGGAACTGGCTACCGACTAGCTCGGCCACGCGATTGACACCCATCGGCACGACTCTTATAATGCAGCGTCGTCTGAAAGTTTGAAGAGCATGGAGGTTTCGCATGTCCGCCACGATGCGGCAGCCATCGAATTTGGCAGGGAAACGCACGCACGGGTTTCTCGAAAGGATGAAAAGCAAAGGCGGCCGCAAAGTGCTGGCGCGCCGTAGGGCCAAGGGCCGGCACAAGCTGACCGTCTGACTCGGCGATCGGTGGTTTCGCCCCGCTCCACCCGCTCCCAGCATCTCCTTCGCAACAGCGCCGCGATCCGGTTGGTCTTCAAGGAAGGCAGGCGGGTGTCGTGCCCGTTGTTCACCTTGCTCTACCGCCGGAACGCCTTGGACCACACACGCGTCGGAGTGGTGGTGGGAAGGAAACTGGGCGGTGCGGTGTGGCGCAACCGCTCCAAGCGACGGTTCCGGGAGCTGGCCCGCCTGAGCCTGCCCCGGCTGGCGGCTGGCCTGGACCTGCTGATCGTGCCGAAACGGGAATCCGTGACCGAGCCCGCCCAAAACCTTCGCGAAAGTTGGCAGGATCTCTTGGCGCGGGCGAAGCTGCTGGCCCTTGGGAACACTCAATGACCCGAATCGTCGTGGCTTTGATCGCCTTCTATCAGCGGTGGCTCTCGCCGCTCGGCCCACCCTGCTGCCGATTCCTGCCCACCTGCTCGACTTACGCGCGCGAATCATTGGCGCGCCATGGTCTGGCGTGGGGCCTCGTCCTGGCGACGTGGCGTCTGCTCAAGTGCCATCCGTTCCACCCAGGGGGCTACGACCCAGTCCGCTGAGGAAGAGTCATCATGGAAAGGCGCATCATCCTCTTCCTCGTCCTCTCGATGGCCGTCATCGTGCTCTATCCGTATTTGCTGGAGAAGATGGGGTTCGCCAAGCGACCGGCTTCGCCGACGCCCAGGGCCATCGCCCCGAAAAAGGACGGCGCCGCGCCTGCCACGGTGACGGCGCCCGCCCCGCCTTCGGCGCAGATCCTGCCGACCCCCGCCCCGTCTGGCAGGATGCCGACACCTGCCACTGAGGGACGCGAACAGGAGGTGACGGTCGAGACCGATCTCGTCAAGGTCGTGCTCTCGAACCGCGGCGGGGTGATCAAGCGCTGGGAGCTCAAACGGTATCTGACGAGCGACCCCAGGGATCCCAAGCCGATCCAGCTCGTGCCCGCACTGGCGAAGGACGTGTCGCTCACTCTCCCGTTGACCGTGCAGGTCCCGGACGCCAAGCTGCAGGAGCGACTCACTCGAGGGCTCTATGCAGTGTCGGGCAAAGACGCCACCCTCAGCGCGGCCCAGCCGGCCGCCGACGTCGTCCTCTCCTACACAGATCCGGAGACTGGCGTGCAGGTCAGCAAACGCCTCACCTTCCACCACGGCAGTTATCTGGTGGATCTCACCCTGGAGACGACCGGCGTGAGCAGCTCGACCACCCTATCGCTCGGCACGAACTTCGGGATCCATGAGTGGCAGGAAGGCTTCGTCGGCTTTATCGGCCCGGCCACGTTCATTAATGGCAAGCTCGCCAAGGACACGCCCGAGAAGGAAGACCTCCGGGCGGGACAGGTGACCTGGGTCGCCTTGCAGGACAAGTACTTCCTGGCGGCCTTGATCCCGGCCGATCCCGGGACCCGCATCGCCGTCGTGCGCAAGGAAGGCGAGAAGCTGGTGTCGGTGGGCCTGCGCATCCCGGCCACCGCCGGGGCACTGCTCAGTAGGTGCAGGCTCTTTGTCGGCCCTAAGGAATACGACACGCTGGCAGCGCTCAAGCTCGAACTGGAGGAGACGATCGACTTCGGCTGGTTCATCTACGGGAGCTGGTCCATCGTGCGGGCGGTGGCCAAGCCCCTGTTCTATGCGATCCGCTACCTCCACGAGATCACGCACAACTACGGTGTCGCGATCATCTTGATCACGGTCTTCATCAAGCTGCTGCTCGCGCCCCTCGCATACAAGAGCTACAAGTCCATGAAGGACATGGCGGCCGTGCAGCCCGAGATGATGGCGCTACAGAAGAAGTACGCCGACGACCGGGAGCGGCTCAACAAGGAGCTCATGAAATTCTACAAGGAGCGGAAGGTGAACCCGGTAGGCGGCTGCCTGCCGATGTTCTTCCAGATCCCCGTGTTCGTCGCGCTCTTCAACATCCTGTACATGACCATCGAGCTCAGGCAGGCGCCGTTCCTCCTGTGGGTGAAGGACCTGTCGGTGCAGGACCCCTACTACGTCCTGCCGATCCTCATGGGGGTCACCATGTTCATCCAGCAGAAGATCCAGCCGACCACCATGGACCCCAAGCAGGCGCAGATCATGCTGTTGCTGCCGGTGTTCCTCACGTTCCTGTTCATCAGCTTCCCGGCCGGGCTCGTGCTCTACTGGTTGACGAACAACGTACTCACGATCGCCCAGCAAGTCATCACGGACCGGTACCTCCTGCCCAGGACTTCGGTTCCGGCTCCCAAATGACCCCCCATGAATGCCGGTGACACGATCTGCGCGATTGCCACTCCGCCTGGTGAGGGCGGGATCGGCATCATCCGGCTATCGGGCGAAAAGGCCCTAGACATCGCCTCGACGGTCTTCGCCGGCTCCGGAGGCCGGACAGTCCGCGATTACAAGACCCATACGCTGCATCACGGCGAGTTGCGTGCGCCCGACACCGGCGTGCGCATCGATGAGGTCCTGGTCGCCGTCATGAAGGCGCCCCGCAGCTACACGCGCGAGGACGTGGTGGAGTTCCATTGCCACGGCGGTCCCCTGGTGCTCCGTCTGGGGCTCGAGGCGCTGATTCGCAGCGGCGCGCGGCTGGCCGAGCCGGGTGAGTTCACGAAGCGCGCCTTCCTCAACGGCCGGCTGGACCTCGCGCAGGCCGAGGCGGTCATGGACCTGATCCAGGCTCGGACACAGACCGGCCTACGGGTCGCGCTGGAGCAGCTCCGGGGGGCCCTATCCGACGAGGTCGGCCGGATCCGTGAAGGCCTGACGCGCCTGCTGGTAGAGGTGGAGGCCGGCATCGATTTTTCCGACGAGGGCATCACGTTCATCGCACCGCAAGCCCTGGCCGCTGGCATTGAAAAGGTTGCCGAGCGCGTTGAGCGGCTCATCCAGACCGCGGAAGACGGGCGCATCGTGCGAGAAGGCGTGACGGCCGCGCTGGTTGGGCGGCCCAACGTGGGCAAGTCCAGTCTGCTGAACGCGCTGGCCAGAGCGGACCGCGCGATCGTGACGCCGATCCCAGGCACGACGCGGGACGTACTGGAAGAGTTCGTCAATGTGCGCGGCATCCCTGTGCGCTTGCAGGACACGGCCGGCCTGCGGGAGACCCAGGATGTCGTCGAGCGCGAAGGGGTGCGCCGCACGCACGACGCGCTGGCCCGCGCCGAACTGGTCTTGGTGGTCCTCGATGGGAGCGCACCGCTCGATCCCGAAGACCGTCGTACGCTGGAGCTGCTCCAGGAGAAGTCGGCGGTGCTGGTCGTGAACAAGGCAGACCTTCCACCCCGCGTGGAGCCGGCGGACCTCAAAGGCTTCGCCGAGCTACGTCGGATCGTCTGGACTTCGGCGACCACGGGGGCAGGCCTGGATGAGCTGCGGGACGCGATCCGCGACACTGTGCTCACGCAGGGGTTGGAGCCGAGCGAGGGCGTGCTGATCACCCACCTGCGGCACCACTCTGCCCTGGAACGGGCCAAGACCTCGCTCGATCAGGCTCTTGTGTCGGTTCAGCGGCACATGGCGGCCGAGTGCATCGCGGCGGACCTGCGGGTGGCCATCAACGCGATCGGTGAAATCATCGGCGAGACGACGACGGACGACATCCTCGATCGCATCTTCAGGGAGTTCTGCATCGGGAAATGATCATCCGGACGCACGACGACCGTTTCGACGTGATCGTAGTCGGCGGCGGCCATGCCGGCTGCGAGGCCGCGTTGGCCGCGGCCCGCATGGGCGCGCGCACGGCCCTGCTCACGATGGATGGGGACAAGATCGCGCAGATGTCCTGCAATCCCGCGATCGGTGGTATCGCCAAGGGCCACCTCGTGAAGGAGATCGACGCGCTGGGCGGCGAGATGGGTCGCAACACCGACAAGACCGGCATCCAGTTCCGCATGCTCAACACGCGGAACGGGCCGGCCGTGCGCTCGCTGCGGGCGCAGTGTGACAAGAGGCAGTACCGGCTGGCGATGCAGGCCACGCTGCGCGCGCAGGCGGGCCTCACGATCTACCGTGGGACCGTGGATCGGATCGAGACGGTCGGCGGGCGGGTCAGCGGGGTCGTCACCGGCGCGGGGGCCCGGCTCGCTGCCAAGGCCGTCATCCTGACAACAGGGACTTTCCTTAAGGGATTAATTCACGTAGGGTTAAACCACTTCCCTGCCGGACGGGCCGGTGAGGACGCGGCCGAGCACCTCTCCGACTGCATGCGCGACTTCGGCTTCGCGGTGGGGCGGCTCAAGACCGGCACCCCGCCCCGCCTGGACCGGGAGACCATCGACTTCGCGGTCCTGACCCCACAACCGGGCGACGACCCGCCCACGCCGTTCTCATTCCGCACGGAGCGGATCCCGATGCCGCAGGTCTGCTGCCATCTCACATACACGAATGCCGAGACGCATCGCATCATCCAGGACAACCTGGACCGCTCGCCGATGTTCACCGGCGTGATCGAGGGCACGGGTCCGCGCTACTGTCCGTCGATCGAGGACAAGGTGGTGCGGTTCGCCGACAAGCCGCGCCACCAGATCTTTATCGAACCGGAGGGGCTGGACACGAATGAGTTTTACCCTAACGGCATCTCGACGAGCCTGCCGGTGGACGTCCAGGCTGCCTTCCTGAAGACCATCCCGGGCCTGGAGAGAGCCAGGATGCTCAAGCCGGGGTACGCCGTGGAGTATGACTACTTCCCGCCGCGCCAGCTTCATCCCACGATGGAGACGAAGCTGGTCGAAGGGCTCTACCACGCCGGTCAGATCAACGGCACGTCGGGATACGAAGAGGCGGCTGCGCAGGGGCTCATGGCCGGCATCAACGCTGTTCTCAAAATCCGTGGCCAGGCGCCCTGCATGCTGGACCGCTCTGACGCCTACATCGGGGTGCTGATCGACGATCTCATCACCAAGGACGCCCGCGAACCGTACCGCATGTTTACCTCGCGAGCCGAATACCGTCTGCTCTTGCGCCAGGATAACGCCGATCTGCGATTGACGGACACCGGTTACCGGTTGGGGCTGATCCCGGAGGACGGATACCGGATGTTCTGCGAGAAGCGGGACGCCATCGCCCGGGAGCGGGAGCGGTTCCGAAAGACCCGCCCCAAGCTGACCCCTGAGTTCCTGGCTCGCGCCGAGGCCCTGGGGCTGGAAAGCCCAGGCGGATCCCTCACCCTTGAGGGCCTCCTGCGGCGTCCCGAACTGGACTACGAGGCAGTGATCGGGCTGGCTGCAGTGGAAGGCCACCCGGACGCCGCCGTCCGTGAGCAGGTCGAGATCCAGGCCAAGTACGAAGGATATATCCACCGTCAATCCCATGATGTGGATAACTTCAAGAGGCTGGAGTCACGCAGAATCCCCCCTGGTTTTGACTACACTTCCGTCAAGGGGTTCTCGAGGGAGGTCCTGGAGAAACTCCAGAGAGTCCGGCCCCATTCTCTCGGGCAGGCCTCTCGGATCGAGGGGGTGACCCCTGCGGCTATCTCTCTCCTCCAGGTTGCGCTAGAGCGGTCCCGGCGCGTAGGGGCGGTTCGCGAACCGTCCCTACAATAATGTTCCATGTGGAACACGCCCCCTAGTCCACCGGCTCCTGACCAGGCGCCCTCGCCGGCTTCTGCCCTGATGGAGGGGGGACTTCAGCTGGGCGTTCCCCTGTCCCCCCATACGGTCGCGAGACTGGTCCTCTATCTCCAGGAGCTGGTGCGCTGGAATGCCAAGGTCAACCTCACCGGGCTAGCCGAGGAAGCCGACATTATTCCCAAGCACTTCCTCGACTCGCTCGCCGCCTGCAAGGTCCTCAAAGTTGGTCCTGGGCTGATCCAACCGGGGCCAGGGCGCCGCGTCCTGGATGTGGGCACGGGCGCGGGGTTTCCCGGGTTGGTGCTGAAACTGTACGATCCGGAGTTGGCGGTCACCCTGCTCGAACCCTCCCAGAAGAAGGCAGCCTTTCTCCACCATATGATCGGCCTGTTGGGGGTGACCGGCGTATCGGTCGTGATCGTCCGGATCGAGGACCTCAAACCGGCTCAGGCTGGGCCGTTCGACCTCGTGACGACCCGTGCCTTGAAACCGGAACTGGTCTTAGCCGAAGCTCCCCGGTTGCTGGCCCCCCATGGCACGGTGCTGCTGTTTCGAGCCAGTCCCCTGGAGGCCGTCCCGCCTGGGTACCGGCTCGTCCGGCAAGCATCCTTCACGCTTCCCTTCACGAACGATCCTCGCACCCTGATCCTCCTCGCTCCCTCCCCGCAAAGCTGATTGAAACTTCAGTTATCTTGTCGCCTAGAGCCGAGTCTGCGGGGCTGCGACGGCGTTTCGACCCGTTGCAGTTGGAGTGGGTGGTGCCGAGCTGGGCGCCCCGACGAGCCAGGGCGCCTACAGGCGAGTCCGCGGGGCTTCGACGCCGAAAGGCGCCGCGCGACGGGGCTGCTCGGCGACAG
>Ga0209237_1001586_pt1 | contig 13448 bp, 13 predicted proteins | sample GraSoi013_1_40cm_2_FD_185820 | JGI IMG/M metagenome (GOLD analysis project Ga0209237, IMG submission 185820) | Grasslands soil microbial communities from the Angelo Coastal Reserve, California, USA - Sample 10_02_2013_1_40cm (SPAdes) (version 2) | ecosystem: Environmental > Terrestrial > Soil >... | reverse complement strand
GCTATTTGTTGACCGAGGAGGCTCAAGCCGGGTCACAGACTAGGCGAAAGACAGGTCTGGAAAGAACGCGACAGGTGTCAACAGGTTCCGGGTACGTTTGGGTCCGCCGTAGAGTTGTGAGATGTGGCCCATCAGCTGGTGTGAGGCCTTCACTGCTTGACTGACATCTTTTTCCTCTCCGACCTTAGCGTCGATACTGAGGTAATTTTCGGTGAACTTGGCATCTATCTGGATGCTGTCCTCCTCCGTGATCCATTTCAGAACAAGACCGTCCTCGTTCTGTGAGTATCCTAACCAACGTAGACTTCCGAACCAGCGGCCCTTCAATCCTGCGATTATTCTCTGAACATCGACGTCATGTGGCATGAGGGATTGGACGATTGGGATCCGTGGTTGAGTTGAACTTAGTGGACGAGCAACTTGGTGGTTGCCCCTGGCGGTTAATCGATACCCTTCAGATACCTTCTCTAGTAGGCCTTCATCTTCGAGTCTGTCGAGAACCCTAGACAGCATTTCCTGGTGGACTCCGAGTAGGCGTTTCAGTCCGTCGAAGGCGAAAACCGTCAAGCCTTCATCCTGGATTGCGTGGAGAATGTTGCTGTCTCTCGGTGTGAGGTCGATGTCTTCAGACTGATCAAGCTCCGAGAATCTACCGAGGTTCTCTTCCGTGGTGACCATCTATGGTTCTAGCCGCGTGCCCTGATTATAAACCTGGTAGTAGACGGCTACCAAGTAGGTTGCTCCAAGCGTATCAAGTAAACTTGACTTGACCTAGAAAAACGGGGCGCATAAATATCGCAAACCCATCGTGCTCGTAACATGTCTCCGAGGAGTATGAAACCGCCGAAAGATGACGCTGAGTACTTTGAACGACTAACCAAATCAGTTTTCACCGCGGGACTCAACTGGAGCGTAGTAGAGAACAAGTGGCCCGATTTCCAGAAAGCTTTCGCCCAATTCTCCCTTCCAAAAGTCGCGAAGTTCAACGCGAAAAATGTGAAAACGTTGATGGGCAACACGGGAATCATCCGGAATGAGAAGAAGATCAAAGCCACCATCCATAACGCAGGCGAATTCCTGAAACTGCAGAAAGAGTTCGGTTCAGTCCAAAAGTACATCGACTCCTACGGCAAAGACGAAGAGCGATTGCAGACCAACGTGCAAGATAGATTTCAGCATGTAGGCCCCTCGACCGCTAGAACATTCCTCTGGTCATCCGGATGCCAACTCACTCCCAACAAGGAAGAGAAGAAATGGATGGCCGGCCACAAGTAGGCGTCCGTTGATAAGAGGGATTCTAGTATTTCGACTTCTAGCTCATCCTCTACAGCATTGAATATCATCATTCATGATTTGCAATAAACCAAAACCCCTGCTCAGGATTTCCCAACTAGGAATAGAGATTGATGGACAAGAAACGTAGCTCTTTCACCAGCCGCGATCTAGCACTCGTTGCAGGCCTTACCGGATTGTATCTGGTCTATGGCTACGCATCCGGCGTGACGTTCGGACATACCATCCTAGAGCTGGACCTCTTCTTCCTAATCTCAGCCCTCTTCACGATACTAGTCTCGATGACCGGAAAACGATGGAGCGCCACCCTCCTGGGCACGGTAAACGGTCTCATACTTCTGGGAGAGCCCAATGCGCCTGTCGCGATTACCCTCGCTCTAATTCCTAATGGCATAATTTTCGACCTAGCGCTCTACGCACGCGACCATACGATAGATAGATTATCGAGGAAACGCTTCGTTCTCGCTGGAGCACTTGGCAACCTTGCAATGGCCATCTCCGGGCTAATCATCCTACAAGCAATAGGCTTCTTCCAAGGACAAGGGCTAGAATTCATTCTGGTCACTTCGGTCATTGCTCTCGTGACCAACCCTCTAGTCGGCGCCATTGGAGCCCTCTTTGGGACTGTAGTGGTGAAGCGCGTCGGAGAACGCGTTAGACCCCCACTAATTCGTTAGAACGACACCGAACTTTCGAGAATAGAACCTAAGGCAACGACTCAGTTATTGTGCGAGAACCAAGCTTTCGAACAGTAACCCCTTTGACAAGTTGGCCAGGTTCACAACCGACCTTCCGTCTTCCTTGGCGAGCTGTTGCTTCGCAGGTGGCTCTTTCAAGTAACTCGGGCTACGCTCGCTGATCCGTTCCTCGTAAATTGGTACCGTCTCGTTTTGGTAGAAGACGCCGATAGGGATCTTGTCTCCCCATTCTCTCGATTTCTCTATAACCTGGAGAAGGTTCCTGCCAACCTCGTCCTCGCTCATGTCCGCTGTTATTCTGCCGTTGTAACCTGTGCTCTCTAGGTCATAGGTTCGTGGCATCGGTCTCTTTGTCGCTTGGTCAATACGATCCTCTCCACCGTACCATTCTTTCGTGTTGATGTCGTTGTATGTTGGACATGGTTGCAGCGCGTCTATCAGGGCGAAGCCTTTGTGGGCGACGGCCTTCTTGATCATCTCCTTGAGATGTCTAGTATTGTACGCGTAACTGCGGGCGATGAAGGTGAAGCCTGATGCGAGCGCGAGCATTATCGGGTCGATGCTAGAGTTGATGTTCGGCTCGGGAAGCGATTTCGTCTGCATCCCCAGATGCAGCGTTGGCGCAGCTTGCCCTTTAGTCAAGCCATAAACGCCGTTATCGTGGATAATGTAAGCCATGTCTATATTCCGTCTTCCCGCATGCACAAAGTGTCCTACTCCAATTCCTAGTCCGTCGCCATCTCCTCCAACCGCGATTACTTCGAGATCTGGGTTTGCGAGTTTGGCGCCCTGCGCGTACCCTAGTACCCTCCCGTGTAGGGTGTGGATTCCGAAGGCGTTGGTAAAGTGGACAAGTTTACTGGAACATCCAATTCCGGAGAACAGCGCAACCTTGTTAATGTCAACCGGCATCTCGGTCAGGGCCATTTTCAGGGAAGCCTCGATACCGAAGTCTCCGCAGTTCCCCGAGGCTGTGACGCTTGTTACGAAAGTGTGGGCCGGGTCGTTGACGGTAAGGTCGTAGACATTTCCGTCAAACGGAAAGGTCTCAATTTGAGCGACCGGAAGATATGATCTGCCGTTTCTGATTACAGAGGAACGTTTGTCTCTGTTCATATCTTTGCGGGCTGGCACACCAACAATTTCGGCCAACTTGTTATAGTCCCTCCAGTAACTGACATACAATCTGTAGGCAGTCCTGTGATTTTCGTGGGCGGGTTCAACATAGGTGATCGGAACGATGCCTTGGCGCAGAAGTAGAAGCTTCACTTGTTCAGCAAGCACGACAGAAGTTGTGCTGTATCTGGCCTTCGCATCTCTAAAGTCTCCATCACCTCTCCACAAACCCTTGATGAGCTCTACTTGTTTTGATGGTGGTAGCAACATGAGTTCGTGCGGGATGTGTTTTTTCCAAGCTCTGTTTCCGAACATCGACCCAAATGCTTTCGCAAGATAGGACGAATTGAAGACAATGTCGACACCATTCCTTCTAACTTCCGCGATCTTGCCCCTCAGTTGGAATATTCTCTCCATCAAAGCCTTTGTGTTTTGGATGAGGTGTGTTTCCGATTGGCTGAAACTAAAGATAAGCGACCTCCCGTGTACAGATCCCTCCGCGGTGTAATAGCCCGCTAGTCGTAGGAGATCTGCATCCATGTTCACTAGTTCAGGCAATACTCCATTTCGAATGTCCCTTGCTTTCTTCTTGTAATTGAGAGAAAATGTTCTAACGTCTACGACCTTCCGCATCACTGGGAAGACGAGATAGTCTCCCACTCTGAGCTCTGAGGCCGGTACTCTTTCTTCCACAAAGCCACTATTGTGGTAGTGCCTGCCTGATGTCCTCCTGACAGCAACAAAGGGGTGTTCTGGGGTCGCTTTGATTTCTCCAAAACACTTGGCTCGAACACGATACATCGGACCACTGTAGTGATGCTGAATTCTTGCAGCAACCTGTCTATACTCTCCCGCAGCGGTAAGGACCCGCTCCCCGGGTCGGACATCTCGTATCGCTTTGACTGCTGGGTTCGAAAGCACCAGCGTATCTCCTGTTAAGCATCCGGGACACCAGTCGTTGTGAACATCAGTCTTTAGATCAGTGAGCTTAAGCGCCATGGGTTAGCACGACTCTCCTATTTTGTGCAGGATTTGATATTACTTGTCTGACTGATTGGTAGATCTCGTCCTGTGACATCGGTCTGCCATTGAATTTCACGATCTTATTCTTGATATCTATCATTGTCTTTTCCGCTATCACGGCTGCCATCTGACCTGAATAGTTCTGTTCGATGTCCACTACGAGTTTGGCTGCCGCCAGTTTTTGCTTCACGGCATCAGTCGGGAAGGGACTGACGAGTCTTATCTGGAGAAATTCTACTCCAATCCCATCTCTCTCCAGTAGTTTCATCGCGTCTAGTATTGGTCCCTTCGGGGAGCCCCAGCTTACGATTGTAATATCGGCTTGCTTCTTGGAGGAGGGGAAGAAGTTCACCTTCTCCTGTTCAGGAATCTCCTTCGCCGCCGTTTCCAGCTTCGTCATCCTCTTCGTCATCATTTTCACCCTATTGTCCGGGTCTTCCTCGATGTGCCCTATCTCGTCATGCTCGTCTCCAGTGTTCCAGAACCGGTAGCCAGGCATTCCGAGAACTGCTCTCGGCGAGACCCCGTCCTGAGTGAAAGCAAATCTCCTGTATGGCTCGCCTTCACCATTTCCCTGGTGGTCTGGTTCGATCAGTTTTCCCCTTTGGATTGGGACAAGATCGGCATTTGGTGGCGAAATGGTCATGCTGTTGTTCGCTAATCCCTTGTCGATTAGGTGTATGCTCGGCATCTGGAATCGTTCTGCATAGTTGAAGATCCTGATCGCGTCGTAGAAGCTTTCCTCCATGTCCCCTGAGCATAGTACGATTCTCGGAAATTCTCCGTGGGCGGCGCTGAGGATGAACTTCAGATCTCCCTGCTCGTGTCTCGTTGGTTGTCCTGTCGCTGGCCCACCTCGCTGGTAATGGGTTATGACGAGCGGAACCTCGTTCATTCCCGCCCATCCCAATCCCTCGACCATCAAGGAAAACCCTGGGCCCGACGTGGAGGTTGCGGCTCTCGCTCCTGTCAATGCAGCTCCGGTCGCCATGGTTATGGCCGCGATCTCATCCTCTGTCTGTGTCACTAGAATCGAGCCTTTTTGGCTCGCATTATTTCCTCCGGAGATGTCGAAGTTTCCGTGCGACTCCAGGAATTCGCTCTCGTCAGCGGCAGGGGTTATCGGATAATAGGTCTGGACCCTGCAACCACCTACCAGCTTCCCAAGTGCAATTGCTTCAACCCCCATTAGCAATAGCCTCGGTTGGTTCTGAATAGGGTGGAGCTGGAATGGAAACGGCTGTTTCAATTGCGTTTTGGCCGCGTCGTAGGCGAGCTTTGCGCCTATCTCGTTCATGTCGACGACCTTCTTCTTGCTGGCGAACGCTCTCTCGATGGACTGGTTGAGGTATGTCTCGTCGAAACCGAGTATCGCGAAGGAGGCTGCGACTGAGAGAACGTTGACGATTCTTGAGAGCTTGCTCAGCTGGTGCTCTCCAATCTGGGCCGCCGTCTTGGCAATGATGTCGTTGTAATTGATTGGGAATAGGTTGACGCCTCTTTTCCTCGATTCGTCGAGTATTCCAGCAACGGTTCCAGGCAGACCCTGCTTTGCCAGTCTCGCCTTGATCCTCAATACAACAGGGGTCTCGATCGTATCGACCTTGTCAATCTCGATATTGGAAAACGTAGGATCGTAAAGGATTCCCCCGCCCGGGGCTACCTCTTCAGCATGGCGGATGAGTGTCTCCGCATCGAACGTCGCTAGGACGTCCACGTTGTTTACGTGAGACCGGATCTTGTCGCTGTTTACTCTGACTTCGAAGTAACTATGCGGCCCTTTGATGCTTGAGTAGTATTCTCGGAGCCCGAAGGTCCAGAGCCCACCCAGCACGCATGCTCCCGCAAAAATGTTGGCGGATGAATCGACTCCGCTGCCCTGCGGACCGCCTGTCATCCAGGAGAGATCGTTGACCTTGACAACTGCACGACTCATCGTTTTAACCTCCTGTGGCCTTGTCATGGCCAATTGCACAGTTGCACGCCTCATTCTCCTCGCAGTATGGACATGCGCACCGACAGCTGTCTATCTCATAGTTGCAATTTGGGCATGCGTACATGTCGTTTTCAGCGGTCAGAACAATATCCCCGCTCACAATCGTTAGGAACGCTGGTTCGACATAAGCCTTCACCCAAACGAGAAACTAGTAACGAGAGGACGGGATTGAGGGAACAATTAAGGGCGGAGGGAGCTCATTGCAAGCTGTCAACGGAGTGTCTCGAAAGTCGCGCCTAGGAGAGGAGTGTCGCAAGACCGGCGAAGCAACGAACTAGAGGAATATCGATCTCAACTGCGCTTATGATTGGATTCGGAGACGTAACGGCAAAACGGACTTTTCAATGCTGCACTTGGTTAACTGAACGTTTACGTTTGCGCCAGGCATAGAAGGCGGCTCCTCCGATTACCAGCACGGCTGCTACTATGAGTGGAATCAAATAGCCAGTGAAACCGTTGGTCGAGGTTGGGCCCGAAGAAGGCCCGGCGCCCCCTCCGCCTCCTGATGGTGGACTCACTGGAGAACCGGTTACATTCAAGACACCTGTCATGAATGGATGAATACTGCAATAGAAGTTGTAGACCCCTGCCTGGCCGAAGAATACTGAGTATGTGTGCTGCCCTGGCTGTCCGTAGGGCAGGATCGTGTAGGTTGACGATTGGAACGAGGGGGTGCCGTTGCTAAATACAGTGTGTCCTTGCGCACCAGTGTTATTCCATACAACTGTAGTCCCTGTCGTTATGTCTTTGTTCTTTGGCAGAAACCCGTAGTCGTAGATCGTTAGGTAGACCGTCCCTGATCCGTGCGCGGGAACAGGTATGCTCGCGAGAAGTGATAAGGATACGATCACAATGACTACGATCGGAAACTTATACAGCGTCCCAACCTTCTCTTGACGGGCCTATGTCTCTGCGACATCTTACATAAAGAATCCTTCTATCGCTATCGTAGATAACCGATTAATAGAGAATTCATGGGGAGGCACCATTTGAACAAAGATGAGTGAACAATTCGACCGTAACAAGCAAAAGCTCGTCATCGTAATCTCAGCATTATTGCTTCTGGCTTTGTTTGGGTCACCTCACTCTGTCCGGGCAGCAGGATCCCCTACAATATCCTTGGTCGCACCGGCCAGCGGCTCGACAGTGTCAACTACCTTCAGCGTTACATTTGGTGTCAATAACTTCAACCTCGTGCAGCCCGGCGCCTCAACCAACTGCGCTTCTTGCACTACAGAAGGACACCTTCACGTGTTCCTAGACGGTAACTACTACCTACTTTGGGCAACCGCAAACAGTATTCCATTTGTCAACATCAGGCCAGGACTCCACACCGTTCTGATCCAGATGGTCAACGATACTCACGTCCCTCTCGGGGGAACGGGCACCTCGTTATCACTGAGCTACCAAGTATCTAACACACCTGGCACTCCCACGTTGAAAATCCTAGCTCCGGCAGACAGCTCCAGTGTCCAATCGAACTTCGTAGTTTCCTTCATCGTTGCCAACTTTACATTGACGGATCCTGCAGGCCAGCCCAGCGCTTTGAACACAGGACACCTTCACGTCTTGATAGACGGAAACTACTACAACTTGTGGGCTCGACCCGAAGGAGTACCCTTGACTCTTAGCGAAGGATCCCACATCGTGAAACTGCAACTAGTGAACAACAATCACACAGCCCTCTCTCCAGATGTAAGCAAGTCAATTACAGTGAACGTAAACGATGTCTTGGGAACTTCCGCAAACAACGCTTCGAACTACTCCTTGGCCGCGACGATTATGTCAGTTATAGCTGTGGTCATAGGAGTACTAGTCATCTCGCGAGTCTGGAAGAAGAGCAAGCCAACATCTTAGAGCTGTGGCCAAGTTTCCTCAAATTCCCTCCTTTTTTTAGGCTCCGAGTGCCAACTAACGTTGAGTCAAGCGCTGCTACTTGGGCTAGACTCCCAGGCATGTGAAGCGATTCCAAGAGAAGGCCGCTGAAGCAACGAGCTAGCGGTGCGGCACATCTTGCGATAGCCTAGAATATTTCTATGTGGTCGTCTGGAAATCCGAGCTTGACTAGCTCGGCTTTGATTCGGGCGCGGTGATCGCCTTGCAGCATTATTACGCCATCTTTCGCCGTCCCGCCGGTGGCCAAGCGCTCTTTCAGTTTGTGAGCAACCTCTGCTAGAGACCGTCCGGTTTTCGGGAGTCCCTGTACGACTGTTACTGGTTTTCCCCATCTGCGAAACTCGACCCTTACGGTGAGGTGGGTTTCGCTTTTGTCGAGTTCCTTCAGTGCGCTGTTGAAGTCGAATCCTTCACTCAATCCTGTCGCCCAGGGCAGTTTCGGCCCCTCATTAGTTCTTTTCGGCTACTTCCAAAAACCGATTCAGATAGTCCGCGAGAAGCTTTCGATACTGATCTCTAGTCATGTTTTCCTTCAAATTCACCATTAGGTTCTCGAAGTACTGGAACTGGCTCGCGATCGTCAGTGGCATTTGTGAGAGAAATCTCTGGTTCGAATCCGCGGCCTTTCCACCCGTATCTTGAATGGCGTGTCTCGTCATCTGTCCGATTGCGCGTGCGTTATGGACCATGATCGACGCGTTCACCCAACGATCTCTCCTTGGATCTCCGGATTCGACCGGTTCATCTTTTACCCAGTCTTGGAGGAAACTGTTGATCTGGCCTGGTTCGAGTATCCTACCCTTTTTGATGACTTTCATCGAGATGTCGTCGGCGTACAAGTCTTGAATGTCGTTCAGTAGATCATGGACGATCTTCTGCTGATAGTCATGCGACAAGTATTGTTTTCCAATCTTGTCAATTGCTTCTTCGATTATTTCAGCGTCATGAGATGGGTGATTATTTTCCATCCTGTAAATGTGTGACATCTCGTGAACCAGTAGGCCTTCGAGCATTCCTGACTCGACGGAGCCACCTGATATGACGATTCTAAAGCCTCTGCCCTCCGGCATCGTATATCCCATGAATGGCAACTGAGGGTCGATGACCACTTCGACGCTGCTCTTGAGGCCGAAGCCGGACTCTTTCAGCGTGCGGAATGCGTTCAGGTAGGCTTTCTTCACAATTTCACTGTTCGGACTACCGCTCGTTGGAACGACTGTCTTAGCTACAGTCGTGCTTTTTCTTACCGACACTATGAGTTCTCCCTATAGTCCCAGTAGGTGGTCGATCGAATAGATGCCGCTACCAAGGAGAGCCAGTGCTAGCGCGGCTAGGAACAATGTTACGTCAATCTCGTATCCACCGGCGTATTTCTTCTTCAACTTGCTAATCGAAAACCATGTTGTTGACAGCATCCATAACGCTGACAGCACAGCGGCTATGGGTGTAAGTATTCCAAGAATCAATGCTAGTCCGCCGAAGAACTCGACAACGCCACCGAATGGAACCATCGCGGCGGGCATTCCCATGCTCTTCATCCATGCACCACCTCGGGTTCTTTGAGCGGCTGTTAGCTTAGGGTATCCGTGAACGAGGAACAGCGTCCCGATCGCAAGCCTTAGGACAAGAGAGGATAGATCGATGTTCGTGAAGAATGTTTGAATCATGTCTCAACCAACGTTGCGGTCTTTTTTTATAAAGTAGGTAGTTAACTACTACCAAGTAGGTTGTCCTAAGCGTATCAAGTTAACCCGCCTTGACCAACACGGACAAACTCGCCCAATCGTAACTGGAAACGCCCCTAAGGGTAGAACACCTCGCCTATCTTCTCGCAACCACTTATTGAACTACGTGAACTGAAACGGACTCTCCGACCGACCGGACGTCACAGGAGGACGCTTCGTGAGAACCAAAGTTGGCATAGACGACATAGCCGTCTACATCCCTCGACTGTACGTGGAGCTAGCTGACGAGAATCGGCCTGAGAAACCGACAGAGTTCTCGATTGCCAGGAAGTCTGACCCGTCAAAGTATCTTCATGGTATTGGAATCGCCAAGATGTCTATTCCAGACACTTACCAAGACAGCTCGGTCTTAGCAGCAAACGCAATCTTCGAGCTGATGGAGAGAAACAATGTTCAGCCGTCAAGTCTCGCAAGAGTTGACATAGCCACAGAGACCGGTGTGGACGAATCCAAACCTGTCGCTGCCTACGTTCACGGAATGCTGGAACAAAAGTACGGCAAAGGATCTCTAAACAGAACGTCAGGTGTCGAGTACAAGTTCGCTTGTGTGAGCATTGCAGACGCTCTGGAAAGTTCTCTCGACTGGGCATGGGCAGGGAGAAGCAATGGAAGATCAAGTATCATCTGTGCAACCGACATCGCTAGGTATCCGCTTACCAGCCCGGGAGAACCCACCCAGGGAGCAGGGGCAGTCGCCCTTCTTGTCAAGGAGGACCCTCGTTTGTTAGTGATCGACCCTGTCATCGGCACTCATATGGAGGACGAGGATGACTTCTGGAGACCACTATTCTCGACGACAGCAGTCGTCCATGGAAAACATTCCGAGCGATGCTATCTTAGAGCCATGGAAGGCGCGGTAGACAACTGGGCAGAGCAGGCGATCGCGTCCGGCATCATCAACGCGGGACCTACAGAATCTCTAGTAGATCACATAGGTCCCATGTCTTTTCACGTGCCGTACCCGAAGATGGCGGAGAAAGCTTTCGCGTATTTGCTGAGACATTTCTGGCGAGGCCTTCCCCGCTGGAAAGAAGTCCTGCACGTGATTGGCGACGAGCCTCAAGAAGAGAGCTATAAGAAAAGAGAGGAATTCGAGAAAGCAGAAGGTGATTACATGAGACACTTCATGGAGACAAAACAATTCCAAGCCGATTACCAAGACAAGGTGGCTGACGGATTGGTTCACGCCCAAGAAAGCGGCAACAGCTATTCCGCCTCCGAGAAAAGTTGCCTCTCAATGTTGTTAGAGACGAAGGCAATGAAGGGAGCGAATCTGGCGGGAAGAAGAGGTGGATCTGGAAATTATGGAAGCGGTTGCAAGGCCAAGGCATCAAGCTGGACTGTTGAGGAAGACTGGGCGGCCGTTGCAAAGAAGTTTGGTCACGCTGAGAAATTACGGCATCGTCGACCAATATCTCTCGTAGAGTATGAAATCTTGCATGAGGGAAACCTGTTTCCGGATGGAAGAAAGTTTGTCTCAGAGCCCGAGAACGAGTTCGTTCTAGTAGACGTGACTTCTCAGGGCTATCGACATTACAAGTTTGCCGACTGATTGCAAGCGCAGAGTCAGCAGTAGGCGCCTCTCAGATTACTTCGGTCAAGTGTTCACGGTTTCAAACCGTTATTCAAGCGAGTCTCGCAAAGATAGCAGACTATGAGCGAGCTCGGAGGAGGGAGGCCGACTGGAGAAGATGAGCTCGTGCTGGTTTTTAGGCCGCCCGAGAATCCTGCCGCGCAAGTAGCAGTGGATACTCCCTTCAAGGGTCATAGAGTTAGACTTGACGAGATACTAGATTGGTTCAAGGCGCTAAAGGTAGATTCTATTGAGCTCTGGATCGAGGGCGCAAGGACATCTCGAGGAAGGACAGAGCTCTTTCTCTCGACTGAGGGCAAGACTGGAGCGAAGATCACTCTCAAGCCACACGCTGCGGCGGTCTCAAAAGAACTCTCTCTTGACCTGGTCGGAAGCTCTTCTCTCTCGAAAGCACCGGGAGAATCGCCTGCGAATGCAGCTCAGAATTTCCCGGTGAAACAAGCTCAAGCGACAGCGGCTCCTTCGGAGTCATCTGTAACGGCCCTCTTTTCGCCCAAAGGAGGCATAGAGCAACAGATTCTTACTGGCATAGGTGCAGCGGCAGAGACCATCGAGATGGCGGCTTACGCATTCACAAACGAGATCATCGCGAAGGCCTTGATCGACGCACTCAAGCGGGGAGTCAAAGTTTCCCTGGTTATGGATAAGTCCCAGACAAAGGGTTCCCAAGCCTCACTGCATGACGAGCTGGAGAAGGCGGGATCCTCGATCCGGCTGATTTCCCCGCCCGGAGGGATAATGCACGACAAGTTCATCATCGTTGACGGCAAGAACGTTGAGTGGGGAAGCTACAATTATACCGGCCGAGCCGAGGATGCGAACTTCGAGAACGCCACCTTCCTGTCCAATGACAACCTAGCCCAAAAGTACCACTCAGACTTTGTTTCCATATACAACCAAGCAACTCCTGAGACTCAGGGAGTTAGGCGTCCACTACGACGATTCCTGAGGAGACTAGGATCGCCGTTCAAGCACAGACGATGAGGCTCTGCGATAATTGGGATCTTGTCCAAAGTGAGATTGAGAAAACTCCAAAAGCTGTAATGTCCCAAGACATCAATAGAAATTCGCAGAGTAGCTACAAGCATAGAGAACCGACTTCTCCCGAGAACTTATCTAAACTGGTTTTTCCTGATCTGAAACCATGACCGGAAAAGTTGTTGTGATCACTGGAGCAAGTAGCGGAATCGGTGCTGCGCTGACTCGACAGCTTGCCTCCGAAGGTCATCAGCTCGTTATTGCAGCTAGGCGAGAGAGCGAGCTGAAGCAAGTTGCAGCCGAGACCGGATCAAAAGCGATCCCAGTAGTTACCGACGTTACCCGCAGAAGAGACCTTGAGAACCTACGCGACTCCGCTCTGAAAAAACACGGCCACATAGATGTCTGGGTGAACAACGCAGGGCGGGGCATAACCAAGACCGTAATGGAATTGACTGATCATGAATTCGACAGCATCATAGATGTGGTTCTGAAGTCGGTCTTTTACGGAACCCAGACGATTGTTCCGCATTTCCAAGAGCGAGGGGAAGGGCACCTGATCAACATTTCTTCCTTCCTGGGGCAGGGTTCCTTTGGTTTCGAACCGGTCGATTTACAGTGCCGCGAAGAGTGCAGTCCACGTCCTGACAGCAAATCTACGTATGGATCTTAGAGCAAAGTATCCCCGGATCAAAGTCTCACTTGTACTGCCAGGCATCGTGGATACAGACTTCCACCGAGTTGCAGGAACACCGATTGCGATGAGGGCTGGCAGCCAAGTAGGCGCTCAAAAGGTTCAGTCAGCCGGCGAAGTCGCAATCCAAATCGCGTCGCTCATATACCATTCGGTAGCTGAACTCTACACCAACCCAGCCCTATCCGAATTGACCCGACAGTACTATGCGAACGTGGAAGCTTTCGAAGAGAGTATGGCCAGGCGGTCGTCTGGCAACTAGTTACCTTCAGGTATGTCTGCCTGGCGCGTCAGTCTGTCGATTAGTGGGGATGCAAGAGCAGTTACGAGAACTGCTAGACCTGCTACGGGGTAGAGTTGCGGACCTACTAGTCCGGCATCAACTCCGGTCTTAGCGAGTACTAGCGAGAACTCT
>Ga0209237_1001582_pt1 | contig 13456 bp, 7 predicted proteins | sample GraSoi013_1_40cm_2_FD_185820 | JGI IMG/M metagenome (GOLD analysis project Ga0209237, IMG submission 185820) | Grasslands soil microbial communities from the Angelo Coastal Reserve, California, USA - Sample 10_02_2013_1_40cm (SPAdes) (version 2) | ecosystem: Environmental > Terrestrial > Soil >... | reverse complement strand
ATCGTCGGCGACCCCGATCACCTGGTACCCGTACTGCGGGAACATGTTCATCCGCTGGATGAGGACTTCGCTGCCCGAGCCGGAGCCGACGACGAGCACTCGTTCGGTGCCGATGCCCTTCCTGCGAAGGCTCGTCTCGTACTGCCGAAGGCCAAAGCGCTCAGCGGTCATCAGGACGGCGCTCAGCAAGATCGTGTAGGTGATGGTGAGGCGCGAGAAGCTGGCGCCGAGGTTGGCGAGGGAGATCACGGCGAGCATGAGCACCGCGGCCAGGCCGATCCCGCTGAAGAGGTCGAGAAGGATTGCCGCCAACGTGCGCCCGCGCCACGAGTGATATTGGTGGTTGACCGCGAGGGCGAGCCAAAACAGGACGACCACCACCGGAATCGCGACGAGGTATGGGCCGAATGCAAGCGCCTCGCCACCTTGCTGGCGAATCGGGTCGAGGTTGTGCCGGTACCAGTAGCCGAGCAGCACGGCCGCGACCGCGATCACGGCGTCACCGGCGATGAGAGCCAGCGGCAGCCAGTCCGGAGGCAGGAAAACGAGCTTGCTTTCGGGCCTGGCAACCCGAAGTCCCGCCGGTGCTTTGAACTCGCCGGGGGAATCGATTCCGGCCGTTGCCTCGGCGGGGAGCTTGGCCTCGCTCGAAGCAGCAGTCCGAGCCTGATCGAGGGTTGGCACCGACGGCTCGAGATGCGCCGGGCGGCCCTTAGCTTGTCGAGCCATCCGGCTCAAGGGTAACCGCCGGGACATCCACGCGACGTGGCGGCCTTACTCCGTCTTTTCGCCGAGGTAGAGGCTCTGGCGGCCGAAAAGCCACCAGGCGGGCCGGAAGGCAAGGTAAAACGACACTAGGCGGGCGTCCTGGGGCAGCCTGCTCTTGGTGGTATACGGGAGGAATCGCGTGATCACGACGCGCGTCTCGAAACCGGCCAGGCCCCCGGCTTCGACGAGGCTCTTTTCAGTGAGGGGTGTCTGGTGGTCAATGAAATCCCAATACGAGCCACCGATCAACCGCACATTCGGCTGCAGGATGAGGACCCTTCCACCTCGACGGAGCACCTTATGCGTTTCAACCAGCTGCTTGATCACGGCCTCGGTGGACGGCAGGTGCTCCAGAAAGTTGCTGATGAACGCGAGGTCGAAGTAGTCGTTCGGCAAGGCCTGACTGATTTCGAGACTGTCCCCCCGCACGAACTGCACGTCTGGCGGCAACGCTGAGGCGACATCGCGCAAATCCGTTGCCCATTTCTCGCCTGCGCGAATGTGCCGGATGAACTGACCGCGATCACAGGCGACGTCCAGGACTTTCCCATCCACCGGCACGAATCGCTGCAGATAGCGACCGACTTCCCGCCAGATTCCGTCCTTGCGAGCCTCGTCCTCAGGGCTGAAGCGCTGCCGATAGACTTCCTTGACGTTGATGGAGGGTTCGGTAGGCAGCTCGATGGCAGGCCTCACTCCTTGATTAGCATATCGGTTCGGCCACGACACACCCACCGTAGGAATACCCGCCAAGCAGCGTCGCCTCCGCAGTGAGGTCGCTGGGGGCGTTCGTCATCTACTTGGCCCTTGCAGTCGCGCTGTTCGTCTCCGCCTGGATCAATCCGACTTACCTCTCCATCGGCTATGCGGGCGACCCCGAGCTGTTCATGTGGATGCTGGCGTGGGTTCCGTACTCGATCAGCCACGGACTCAATCCGTTCTTCACCGATTACCTGATCTACCCGCAAGGCGCCAACCTCTTCTGGACCCTCATTCCCATCGTGCCGGGCCTTGTGTTGACCCCGGTCATGGTCGGGCTTGGCCCGGTTTTCGCCTACAACCTGGTCATGACGCTGGCCTTGGCCGGCTCCGCGTGGTGCGCTTACCTTGCGATCAACGCGTTTGTTGGTGACCGGCTGGCGTCGCTGTTTGGCGGTTTGCTATTCGGCTTCTCTCCTTACATGCTGGCCCACTCGCTCGGCCACCCCAACCTGATCATCTGTGTCACTCCGCCGCTGGCTCTTCTGATCCTTGCGGAGCTCTTCGTCTGGCAGCGCCGGCGGGCTTGGGTCACCGGGTTGGCGCTTGGTCTTCTGGGCATCGCCCAGCTTTTGACCACGCCAGAGATTCTGCTCACCACTGGCCTCGTGGGCGTGCTCGGGCTTGCCGTGCTTGCTGCGCTGAAGCCTGGCGAGGTCCGACACCGGCTCAAGCACGCTGTTACCGGTCTTGTGGTCGCGGTTGCGGTGTTCCTACCGCTTGCAGCTCCCGTGATCGGTTTTGCGTTTCTCGGACCACAACGAGTGACCGGAATCGTCCGGGAGCAGGACATCTTCGTCAGCGATTTGTACAACTTCATCGTCCCGACCCGCGTCATGTTGCTGGCGCCGTCGCAGCTCGTGAACCTCACGCATGCGTGGACTGGAGATGACGCGGAGTGGAACGCGTTCGTCGGCGTCCCATTGCTCGCCTTGCTTGGATTCATCACTCTGCGTTTCTGGTCGAACCTGGCGGTGCGCTGGGCGGCGGTGCTGGCAACGCTCATCGCACTCCTCTCTCTCGGTCCGCACCTGCACGTGGCAGGTAGGATCCATTTCCACATTCCGCTTCCGTGGCTGATGCTTCAGAAGCTCCCGCTGTTCGACAACGTGCTGCCGTCGCGGCTGATGCTCTTCTTCTATCTCTTCGCCGGTCTCGCCCTTGCCTTTTTCATCAGGTGGATGAGGCAGGGCGTGAGCGAATGGAAGCTGCGCGCGGGCTGGACGGCTGTGGCGCTCTCGATGGTCGTGCTGATGCCCGCGGTGCCGTGGCCGGCCACCGCTAATTCGGTCCCGACCTTTTTCACCGGCGCCGGTGTGGCGCGTATACCGGAAGGATCGGTGGCACTGGTCGCGCCGTTCTCGACCGCCCCTGGTTTTCAGATCGGACCAGGGCAGGACTCCGCCACGTATCCGATGCTGTGGCAGCTTGCGTCTGGGATGCGATATCGAATGCCTGAGGGCTCGTTGATCGTGCCCGACGTCAACGGGAACCCGAGCGGCGGCCGGCCGCCGCAGAGCACAACGCAATCGACCATGATCGCGATCCAGCAGGGTGGGCCGGCTCCGGACCTCGCTCCAGCGCTCCGCGAGGCAATCGCGAGCGATCTAAGCCGCTGGAAGATTCAGACCGTGATTGTCGGCCCCATGTACAACCAACTAGCGATGATTGATTTCTTCAGGGCTTTGTTGAGGATCGAACCGGAGAGCGTGGGGCACGTTTTCGTGTGGTGGAACGTCCCCGTCAGCGTGGCGCCCGCCGCCGGGCCGTGATCAGCTCCAGGCCGAGCGGTTTGGCGATCGTGCTGATGTCAAAGCCGGCCGACCGCAGGAGCCCGGCGATGTTGTCCTTGACGGCGTTTGGGACCGGGTGACGCTCGATCATCCAGAAATCGACACGCCGCAGCGTCTCAGCGTTGACCGCGCCGAACACTTCGTGCTCAGCTCCTTCGATATCCATCTTGAGCAGGTCGATGCGCGGGAAACCAGTCGAAGTGATGGCGTCCATGAGCGTCACAGCTTCGACTTCGATGTCGCCGCGACTGGATTCTTCCACCAGCGCGGTCGCGGCCGAGTCGGCTGCGGGTCGAAGTCGCCGCGGGCCCGTGCTTGCCCCTAGCGCCCACGGTCGGACCCGGACTCGGTCTTCGAGGTGCTGCCGGCGCACGTTGGCCTCGAGCAGCGCACGCGTGGAGGGATTGGGCTCCAGCGCAACGATCCGGCAGCGAGAGCGGGTCGACGCCCATAGCGTGAAACCGCCCACATGGGCGCCTGCGTCCAGCACATAGTCGACCCTCGACCAATCCAGCCACCGATTGTCGTACTCGTCGAGACCGAAGACCTCGGCGGGCCCGTTCACGTCGCGAAGCCGGGCCACCATCGACGGACCTCGCCGGGGTCTGAGCACGAGTTGGACGCTCATCAACCTGTCGAAGAGCAGCGGCGACACGCGGCGCAGCCGATATGCGATCGACCCCAGGTAGCCGGGCAAGCGCCAGTTGGTGAACGCCGCTTCGAGGAGTGCGAGCCTAGGGCTTCGCCGCTTGGCGTTCATTCCGCGCGATCGTAAGGGCCGTTTAGCATGGGCGGGTGCCGGTGTTGGGCGACCTCCTTGCGTTGCTGGCCCTGGCGGTCGTTGTTCTGGCCGGCTGGCTCACCTGGCGCCGTCCCTTCATCGGGCTCGGGGTCCTCGTCGCGGGCATGGCCTTCCACAACTTTCTGATCATGGTCCTCGTCCGGCTGGGCACGCTGCCGGTGTTCATTCGCACAGTGCAGATCTGGAAGGAGGCGATCATCGCGCTCCTGGTCGTCGTCGCAGGCTTGCGTCTGTACAGGGCGTATCGCGACGGCAGTCTAGGCCGGCCGACCGCTCTCGACTGGGTGGCGGGTGCATTTCTTCTGGTCATGCTCGTGTACCTGGTTCTGCCCTCGAGCGTCCTGGATGGTCACGCCAGCACTCAGCAGCGCCTGGCGGCGTTCCGAATCGTCGCGCTCTTTCCGGTGCTGTACGCGCTGGGCCGCACATACAAGCCCGCGAACCTCCGCGACGTGGCCGTCGTCGCCTGGCTGGTCGTCGGAGCGGCTGCGGTGGTAGGAGCGTTCGGTTTGATCGAACTCTGGTTCGTGCCTACGCGCGCCTGGCTGGATTGGGGCGTGAACGACTTCTCGGCGTGGCTCGGCTTCCACTACTCAGGTCCGCGCGGCCTCCCCGAAAACTTCTTCCAGACCTTAGGCGTCGGGCTCTACCTGCGGAGGATGGTGTCGACGTACCTCAGCCCGCTCGGCATCGCGTACACGGGCCTGCTCGTCTTTCCGATTGGCGTCGTCCTTCTCGCCGTGCAGCGCAAGCGATCCTATGGCCAAACCCTGGCGATCATCGCGATGGTTCTGCTGCTCGCCGGAATCCTTCTCAGCGTGACCAGACTGGCGCTTCTGTCACTTGTCGGTGAAGTGGTCCTGATAGCGATCATCGTGCGACGCCCTTGGGCGTATATCTCAGCGCCGCTCGTGATCGCGGCAGTTCTGGCGGTCATCATCGTCTACCCTCAAATCGGGCCCGTAGTCGACGACAACCTGAACCACCCCATTTCCGCCCGCAGCGGCGGCGTCATCTCTGCAAGCGATCCGTCGCTGCTCGAGCATCTGAAAACGGTGGCGGCGGACCTCAAGGTGGCGGTGAGGCATCCATTGGGGGAGGGCCTGGGAAGCTCTGGCACCTCTGCCGTCCGCTTCTCGTCGACGGCTTCGTCCAGCCCGGACTATGCCCCCGGCGAGAGCGCCATCCTGACCATGTTCGTGGACACAGGGGTGCTGGGCGGTTTCCTCTACTTGGCCCTTTACCTGCTTGGACTCTATGTGTCCGCGCGGGGCTTACTCGCTGCCCACCGGGGCTCGATCGAGTCGGCCCTACCGATGGCGGCCGTCGTGGGCGGCCTGGCGCTCATCCCGATCACGATCACAAACGATGTGTGGGGCGATCTCTCGGTTACGTTCCTCTTCTGGTGGGCGGTTGGTTACAGCGCCACGCTGGCCGCGGGCCGTGAGACGGCATCTCGCAGCGGTCTGATCACCCGGAACCGCGCGACGGTCGCCTGAGTGTTTCGACCGCGGTCGGGCCCTAGATTCTCATGTCTAAGCGCAGTCACTGCCGCGGCGGTGGTGGTTGCGTTCGTGACCCCGCCCGTGAACGCAATGGCGAACTCCTCGCCGCCCACTGCGGCGCGCCAACCCGACATGCAGGTACGCGCGGTGGCCAGCCATGGGCCCGGCGTGGCCACGTCCGCCGCCATTGACACGCCGCCGAGAAAAGGACCGCCCCCGGCATCAACCCAGCGGCCGCCAGCGCTCGTGCCGGGAGTTCTTGCGCCGTCCTCCGCAGCATCGACCGTTGCCGTAAGCGTCAACCAGCAGGGACTGGTTGCGAACGGCAATGCGCCCTCCGACTCCACCGGGGCAATCGGCCCCATGCACTACATCGAGATCGTCAATACCGAGGTCGGTCTCTATGACCGGAGCCTCGCTAACATCTCATCGGTCAACCTGGCGACCTTCATCGGCGCCACCACCGGTGCGAGGGTGGGCGACCCCCAGGTCGAGTGGGACCCGCAAGGCGGGCGGTGGCTGTACGCGAGCCTGGAGGTCTACTCCGGAGACGACAAGCTGGCCTTCGGGTGGTCGAAGGGAGGCGATGCCCCTGGTCTCACGCTGGCCAACACCGACTGGTGCAACTTCCACATCGATACGACCACCAACCTGCACGACTACCCGAAGCTAGGCCACGACGCCAACTTCATACTCATCGGGGCCAACATCGCCGCCGGCGGCACGACCTTCACCTCCGCCAGCATCTGGGCGATACCCAAGCCCGCCGCGGGCGATACGAGCTGCACCGCGCCCATGGCCAGCGAATTTGGTTCCCAGGCGAGTCCTCTCGAGCACCTGCCCCCGGACGGGCCGAACTTCGTTCAGACACCGGTGCCGGGCAACACCGCCGACAACGCCACGACCGGATACATCGCATCCATCGACCTCGGCTACATCGGCGTCTGGCACGTGAGCCCGACAAGAGTCGGCGGGTGCGGCGCGGCCCCGTGTCTGGTGGGGGATGGGGAGATCCAGATCACGCCGTGGAATCCACCGTCCGCGGGCACGGAATTCACAGTGCCGCAGCCCGGCGGCAATCCATCCGTCGACGCGCTCGACGGGCGGCTGACGCAGGCGGTGCAGCGAAGCGACCCCACCGCGGCGGGGGCCGAAGCCCTGTGGACCCAACACACTACTCAGGACGTCAGCGGCCGGACGGTGCTTACCTGGTACGAGCTGATCCCACCCCTGTGCTCCGGCATGGTGTGCGGCGCGAGCGCGAAGCGTCAGGAAGGTGTCATCGCCAACCCCAACCTCTCCGTTTTCAATGGCGCGGTCTCGCCAACGTCGCACGGCGACGCCGCCGTGATCCAATACAACACCTCGAGCGCCACGTCCTTCATAGACTCTCGCGCCCAGAGCCGCGACGCGGCGGATCCGCTGAGCACAATGTCCGGCGAGCTCGTTCTGCGTAGCAGTACCGTTGCCGACACGGATGGCTCGTGCCAGACGCCCTTCGGGCCGCCCTGCCGGTGGGGCGACTACGCCGGGGCGTCGCCGGATCCGACGAGCTGTTCGCTGGTGTGGGGGAGCACCATGCTCGCCGGCGACATCGCATCGACAAGGCTACCCACCTGGGTCACCCAGAACTTTGCGGTGGGCGAAGGCAAGGTTCGCAGCGCGGTGAGCACGCGGCAGTACACGCTCGCGGGCAGCGACGGCGCCACCTGGCTGGACATGGACGCTGGGCAGCTGCAGGTCGCATCAGCGCCGTGTACGGATTCGAGGGCCCTCATCACCGCCAACGCCGACCTGTTCACGTCGTCGTCCGGCGTGAACCAGGACATCGCCATCTTCGTCGACATCGACGGGGTCGCCGGCATAGTGCCGCTGGCGTGGAAGGAGAGCGGCGGCTCCAACGGCACGTTCTCTCCGAACGCCGCGTACGCGCAAGCGGAGTTTCCGATGCCCGCGGGTCACGTCTACACGGTGCGGTTGAAATGGAAGGCCAGCCATTCCACCTCCGGCACCATCTTCGCTGGGGCCGGGCCCCTGGTTGGCAGTGCCTATTCGCCCAGCCGCCTGACGCTCGAGCTCTTCCCAACGGCGCCCGCCATTGCCTCCACGACCAGCCAGCCGAAGAACACCGGCAGCGATGGGGTGACGTGGATCCCCATTCCCGGCATCAGCTCCGTCTCGCTGGCCCCAGCCGTCGACTCGAGGGTCGTGCTGGGCGGTAACGCAGACCTCTTCACTGATGCCGCCGGCTACAACCAAGACATCGGCATCACCCTGAATGGCGCGCTGATCGCTTGGAAGGAGAGCGGAGGGTTCAACGGCACGTTCTCGCCCAACGCGGCGTTCGTGCAGACAACCGCGAACCTGGCCGCCGGGCAAACATATGTGGCTCAGCTGGTCTGGAAGACGAACCGGAGAGCGGCATCGAATGCCTCGATCTACGCCGGCGCCGGTCCGCTGCCGGGCACGACCACGAGCTTCTCGCCGACCTCATTGACCGCAATCCTGTTGCCTGCCAGCCCAAATCCACATGAAGCTTTGAGCACCCAGCAGCATCAGCTGACCAGCAGCGATGGGTCGACATGGCTCGATCTGGGCGTCCAGGCCGTGGTGAGCCCGACCCTCAGCGTAAACGCAATCGTCAGCGCCAACGTCGATCTGTGGACCGCCAACGCCGGCTTCAACCAGGACATTGGTGTGTTCGTGACCGACAACGGCGGGCCCGCGCAACTGCTGGTTTGGAAGGAGAGTGGTGGTTTCGGAGGGACCTTCTCGCCCAACGCGGCCTTCGCCGAGACCGTTTACACCATGGTCGTGGGCCACACCTACGTTTACAGCCTCAAGTGGAAAACCAACCACAGCGCTGCCGGTTCGGGCGCTACCATCTACGCCGGGGCCGGACCCATTGCGGCGGTGTTCTCGCCGACGCGACTGCTCATCGACTTAGTTCCTTAAGGGAGGGGTGGCCGTGAGGCGCAAGACACCGATTCTCGTGGGCCTCGCAGTGGTCGTCGTCGCTTTCGGGTGGAGTCCGACACTGGCAGCCGCCACAAGCGGCCCGGCCTCAACAGCGAGACCCAGTCCGCCCAACACCCCTCAGAGTGAGGTCAGGAGAGCGCTCGCGGGCCGCGTTTCCACCGGGTCGGCTGTGCGACAACCCAATACGGCCGTGGGATGCACCACGCTGTTCACCCCTGTCTCGAGCCCCAACAACATTGTCGCGACCAACGAGCTCGAAAGCGTTTCGCCGATCTCCGCAACCGACATCTGGGCGGTGGGCTTATGGAATTCAGGTGCCACCAGTGCACCTGATCAAAGCCTCGCGGAGCACTGGAACGGGTCCACATGGACGATCGTGACGACACCCAACGTCGGCAATGGGTTCAATGACCTGTACGGAGTGGCCGGCAACGACCCCAACGACGTTTGGGCGGTCGGGAGCTCGCAGAACGCCGGCGTCGGCTACACGCTTGCCCTCCACTGGAATGGCGCCGGCTGGGGCGCCGTGTCTACTCCGCAGCCCAGCACGTCGAACCAATATCTCGGCAGTGTCTCCGCACTTGCAACCAACGACGTCTGGGCGGTGGGCGCGTTCATCAACGGCGCCGGCCTCTACCAGACGCTTGCGGTTCACTGGAACGGCAGCGCGTGGAGCACTGTCACAACCCCCAACGCAGGGGCCGGCAACAACCTCTTTGGAGGCGTCTTCATGCGGACCCCCACCGACGGTTGGGCGGTGGGCTACTACCGCGCATCGCCTGGCACCGCCAACCCGCGCCTCACGTTGCTCGAGCACTATGACGGCTCCGTTTGGACGATCGTGACGAGCCCCAGCCCGCTGGCAGGCGGCGACAATGTTCTTCTGAGCGTCAGCGCAACCTCGGCGACCGATGCCTGGGCCGTTGGCTACACAACAAACTCAACGCCCCTGTTCCAGACTTTGACTGAGCACCTGGTGTCTGGCACCTGGACCACGGTCGCCAGCCCCAACATCGCGTCCGGCGACAACGTGCTCGCCGGCCTCGTCACGATCTCGCCCTCGAACGCTTGGGCTGTCGGATACGGCAGGACTGACAACGTTTCGGCCGCTTTCTCCCCGCTCACCGAGCATTGGGATGGCAGCACTTGGACCAGCCAGACCTCCAGCGGTTCGGGGTCGAACGGAAACTTCCTGTTCGGAGTCGCCGCCCTGCCGGGCAATAACGTCTACGCGGTCGGAGGTGCCATAGACGTCAACTCTCACGAGCAGACGTTGGTGACTCAATTCCAGCTCCCGCCGCCGACCAGCGTGATGGCTGTTGCCGGTGACCAATCGGCGATGGTCAGCTGGTCGGCGCCGTCGTGTGACGGGGGCTTCACGACCACCGGCTACCTGCTGACCGCATACGACGGCTGCACCGTGCAAGCATCGATGTCGGCGCCTGCAACCCCGTTGAGCGCGACGTTCACCGGACTCACGAATGGAAGCCCGTTCAGCTTCACAGTCCAGGCCGTCAGCGCCTCGCTTGGTGCCGAGACCCCATCGGCACCCTCCGCGGCGGTCATCCCCACAGGGTCCACCGTGCCCGTCGCCCTCTCTGCGTGCAGCCGTCTGCAGTACCACTACCTGAACCCCGATCCCGCGACCTTTATCGACATGGATCCCACCAACCTGATCCTCACTGTCACGCCGTCCGCGACTTCGCTGGCCGTCATATCCGCCAACGTCGATCTCTGGACCGCCAATGCGGGAGTGAACCAGGACATCGGCATCTTCGTCAGCGGCGGCACCTTTGGCACCGGGCAGGTGGTGGGGTGGAAGGAGAGCGGAGGCTTGGCCGGCACCTTCTCGCCCAACGCGGCTGCGGTGCAGTCGGTCGTCCCACTGAGCGCGAGCACCACTTACACCGTGAAGCTGCAGTGGAAGTCCAACCGAGCGCTGACGGGGGCAACGATCTTTGCCGGTGCGGGACCGCTGCCAAGCGTGGGGCAAATTTTCTCGCCGACCCGGCTCAGCATGCGACTGATTCCGACCGCTGGCACAACGCTCTTGGATGCGATCACGAACCTGCAGTACCACCTCACCGGCAGCGACGGTCAGACGTGGCAGGACATCGACACGACCGGGCTGAGCCTCTCAGTCTCTCCGTCGGTGGATACGATGGCGGTGATCACCGGCAACTCCGACCTGTGGACGGCGAACGCCGGCTACAACCAGGACGTCGCGATCAACGTGGACGGCACTATCCGGAGTTGGAAGGAGAGCGGCGGCTTCGCGGGCACCTTCTCGCCCAATGCGGCTTTCTTGCAGGCGGTAGTGCCGCTGACGGCTGCTGGGAGCCCGCACACGATCAAGCTGCAGTGGAAGGCAAACCAGAACGCGCCCAGTAAGACCATCTACGCGGGGGCGGGCCCGTGGCCGTCAGGCTCCTCAACGTTCTCACCGACCAGCCTCCTCGTCCAGCTGGTGCCGGCGACAAACATCGCTACGCCTTCCAGCACTCTGCAATACAACCTGCCCAACAGCGATGGCGCCGGCTGGACGCCGATTGACAACACGACGCTGAAGATCAGCACCGCGCCTCCCGGCGCCACGACCTTCTACAGCCTCCTGGTCACCGGCAACGCCGACCTCTGGACGGCCAACGCCGGCTTCAACCAGGACATCGGCATCTTCATCAGCGGCGGCGTCTACGGCGCCGGCACGCTGGTGGCCTGGAAGGAGAGCGGCGGCTTGGCGGGGACGTTCTCGCCAAACGCCGCATACGTGGAAACCGTCCAGCACCTACAGGGCGGCGCCAGCTATGTGATCTGGCTCGCCTGGAAGACGAACAAACAGGGGGCGGGGAGCACGATCTACGCTGCGGCGGGGCCATGGCCGAGCGGGAGCGCTACTTTCTCGCCCACCAGGCTGACCGCCTTGGGGCTCAGCTCGCCTTAGGCTCACGTATAAGGCGTCACGCTGGAGAAGCCTCGACTGTCGGGGCTTCCCCAGCCCGCTTCTAGGCAGTGAAAGACCCGCGGCTACACTGAGCCGGTTGGACGAAGCCGCCCCGATCAGCCAGCCGAGCTTGGTGCGCAACATGCTCCTCAACGTCGGCGGCCGTGGGCTGTTGACATTGCTTGCACTCGTCGTGACTCCGGTCCTCGTCCGGAAGCTTGGCACCGAGGTGTACGGCATCTATGTCCTCGCGTTCACCCTCGGCGGGGTGCTCTCGGTCCTCGATCTCGGGCTGACGCCGGCTGTCGTGATGCTGCTCAGCAGAGCCTGGCACGCACAGGATCGAGCCCGAATGGAGCGCATCATCGGCACGGCGCTGACCACCTACCTGATCGCCGGCGCTGTCCTCGGAAGCGTGGTGGCCTTGCTCGTCCCGTGGCTCGCGACGTCTGTGCTGCATGTCTCTATCAACCTGCGGCCGGCGGCTGAGGCCGCCCTTTGGTTGAGCACGGGCAGCTTCCTGCTCAGCCTGATTTTTTCGGTTTTCAACTCCGTCCCCATCGCTCTGGAGCGATTCGACCTGACGGTTCTCCGCGTTGTGGGCGTTTCATTGCTGACGACCGCTGCGGTGATCGTGTACGCGCTGGCGGGCGGCGGCCTGGTCGGCGTGATTCTGATCAACCTGCTGGGCAATGCGGCAGCGTTGGGCCTGTTCATTGTGGTCTCCCGGCACCTGCTGCCCGGAATCAAGATGCGGCCGTATTTCGACGGCGAGATCTTCAGGGCAATGGCCCGATTCAGCGGCTTCAAATTTGCCGGCAGCCTGGGCGGGCTGCTGACATACCGCTTCGACCAAGTCGCGATCGGTGCGATCATCGGTGTCCGCGCCGCCGGGGTGTACGTGGTGCCGGTGACGGCCGCCAGCCGGATACTCGCGCTGCTGACCGACCTAGTGCTGCCGCTGTTTCCGCGTGTCAGCAAATTGGCGAGCGATCCAGCCGCCGTCCGCTCGCTGCTGCTGCGGTCGATCCGCCTCATGGTCGTGGTGGCTTCGCCGACATTCGTCCTCCTGTTCGTTTTCGCCGACGCGATATTGCGGGCGTGGATCGGCGGCGATCCTGGCCGTGCGCTCGCCATCGAGGGCTCAGCCACCCTTCGATGGTTGGCGGCAGCGTCGTTGATCCAGGCGATTGCGGTCGTACCCGTCATCGTCTCCGAGGCGGCCGGGAAGCCCGAGGTGAACAACGGATTCGCCGTCGCCAGCGCGATCATCAACGTCCCGCTGGTCTTGATCCTCGTTCCGCGCCTCGGCATCGAAGGCGCTGCCATCGCGTACTTCATCAACAGCGCCACGCAGACGGTGGTGTTCATCTTCTACGCGGCACATTGCTGCGCCCGCTGCTGGCGGCAGGCCTCGCGGGCTTTGTGGCGGCCCTCATCCATCCGCTCGTCACCGGCGCGGCTTCCCTCATCCTCGCCGTGCTGCTGGTGTTCGCGCTCTACGCTGTGGCGGTGAAGCTCGTGTCGGCAATCACCGCCGAAGACCTCGACTACCTCGCAACATTCATACGGCAGCTACCGGGACCGCTCCATCGCATTCTTCCGGCGCGCGTCAGATGAGCGCGGCCGCCGACCCGAATCGGGATCTGCGTCCGTACTACGACGCGATCTGGAACGACTGGCTGAAGGGACGAGACCTCGAGACTGAGATCGCGGAGCACCGCCGCCACCGTCGCCGTTTCCTCCGGCTCATCAGCGATTGCCTGGCGCGGTTGAACCGCGAGCCGGCGGACGTGCTCGAGATTGGCAGCGGAACCGCCATCGACTCGTACATCATTGCCGAGAGCTCGTCCGCGAGAGTCGTCGGGATCGACATCTCGCTCCCGTCACTTGCTGTCGCCGCACGCTG
>Ga0209237_1001580_pt1 | contig 13462 bp, 10 predicted proteins | sample GraSoi013_1_40cm_2_FD_185820 | JGI IMG/M metagenome (GOLD analysis project Ga0209237, IMG submission 185820) | Grasslands soil microbial communities from the Angelo Coastal Reserve, California, USA - Sample 10_02_2013_1_40cm (SPAdes) (version 2) | ecosystem: Environmental > Terrestrial > Soil >... | reverse complement strand
TTGCCGCCAGCCCGAATCTCACGATCTTCGAGGATCTCGTCCTGGACCGCGACGCCGTCAGCGATGCAGGGTCGATCCGCAGCCGCGCCGTCGGCCACACGGCCGAATCAGGCGCGTACGTCGCGATGACCCTGGACTTCGTCCGCACTCTGGTCGCGGCGGCCCCTTTCATCCGCAGCGTCTCGATCGCCGGCTCCCTGGCCAGCGGAGGCTTCCGGCCGTCTGACGACGTCGACCTCAACCTGATCGTCGACGACGGCCACCGTCACCTCGCCTACGTCGTCGTCAACCTACTGGGCCTCGCCCACGCGATGCGTCATCGCGCCAAGCCGGTGGACGACCTCACGCGACGTCCGCTCGCGCCACGCCTGATGACAGCGAACCTCATCCTCGAGCGCTCGCAGTACCTCCCTTTGCAGCGCGACGACGAAGACATGGCATTCGAGTTTCTGATCGGCGAGCCCGTCTTCGGGCTCGAGGCGATCGCCGAGGTCCTCGAAGCCAACCCGGTCCTGCTCGAGCACTTTCCACAGCTGGCCGGCAAGCCGGTACCGTTCGCGATCGAGCCTCGACGCCGTCTGCCGAAAAGCCTTTTTCCGCGGATTCTCGATCCGCCCGCACGGGCCTTGGGTCAGGCGGCCTGGCGGTACATGCAGTGGACGCGGCGGCACCGGCCCGAAGCCCTGGCGCGCGTCGCCTACGTGCGGTCGACGATGCGGCCGTACACCCTCTTCGACGCGAGTTGATCGGTCTCGTCAGCGCCGTCGTTCTCGCCATGACGAGCGTCGTCCTTTTCGTCTTCGGCACCAACCTCCTATACCTGACGTTCCGGGCGATCCGGCTGCCGCCGCCACCGCGGCGCAGATTCGTCTCCGACCAAGAGCCCGTCGTGTGCGTCCAGGTCCCGATCTACAACGAGCGCTACGTGGCCGAACGCGTCATCGACGCGGTGTGCTCCATCGACTGGCCTCGCGATCGCCTGCACGTGCAGGTCCTCGACGACTCCGACGACGAGACCACACATATCGCGGGCAAACGGATCGCGCGCTGGCAGCGAAAAGGGCTGCACGTGGATCACGTGCGGCGGCGCTCGCGGAATGGATTCAAGGCCGGCGCGCTGGCGTTTGGGCTCGAGCGGACTGACGCTCGGCTGATCGCGATCTTCGACGCCGACTTCGTCCCGGCCCCCGATTTCCTGCGCCGCACGATCGGTGCGTTCGACGAGCCGTCCGTCGGCTTTGTTCAGGCCCGTTGGGGGCACCTCGACGAGGGCTACACGCTGTTCACCCGCCTGCAGGCGATGGCCATCGACTTCCACTTTCTCATCGAGCAGCCGGTCCGCTCGGCGGCCGGCTACTTCACCAACTTCACGGGCACCGCCGGAGTGTGGCGCCGGGCGGCGATCGAGGACGCAGGGGGATGGAGCGCGCGCACGCTGACCGAAGACCTCGACCTCAGCTATCGCGCGCAGCTGCGCGGCTGGAAGTCCGCGTACATCGAGGAGCTGGTCGTCCCGGAGGAGCTTCCCGTCTCGATCGACGCCTACCGCCGTCAGCAGTCGCGCTGGGCGACGGGCAGCTTTCAGTCCGCGTTCCGGCTGCTTGGACCGGTGATCCGAAGCACGGCTCGGGCGGCGGTCAAATTTCAGGCGGCGATTCACCTGCTCGCATACGGCGTCGGCCCAGTGATGCTCGTCCAGCTCGCATGCTATCCACTGCTCCTGCTCACGCTCGACCAGCCGGGTCTCAAGCTGCCGTGGTACCTGACATACGCGTCGGCCATCTCCATCGTCGTCGGCGTCACACCGTGGGTCGGTTTCATCGCCGCCCAGACGAGGAGGGGCCGCAGGTGGTGGGCGGGGCTGCCGGCGGTCTTCTGCCAGGTCGTCGGCGCCGGCATGTCACTGAATACGCTGCTGTCGCTCGCGCGGGCGGCGAAGCCGGGTGGCGTCTTCGTGCGCACGCCGAAGCACCGCATTGTGAAGGCCGGACAGGAGTGGAGAAACCAGGCCTACGTTCGCGTCGGCGACCCGAGGGCGTTGATCGAAGCCATCGCCGGCCTTGGCGCGCTTGCGATGGTCCCCGTCGCCCTCGACAGGCACCAGGTCCTCATCGCGATCTACTCCGGCATGTTCGCACTGGGTTTTCTCGCTGTCGCGGGTCTGAGCCTCGTCGACTTACTCGAGGTGCTGACCCTGCGACGGCTCGGCGCTCGCGCGCTGGCCCGGATCCAACGCGGCGCGCCTGTCGCCGTCCTCTTCGGGTTGGCATCGCTACTGCTCTTGACGGCCGCGCAGATGCGCGAGCCATTCGAGGACGGCTACGGCCACTGGCTTGTCGCCGCCAACCTCGCAGCCACCGGGCACCTGCACGATCCCCTCTTCAGCATGGAGGACACCTGGCTTCCGGGGTACCACGTGCTCGCGGCGGCGGTCCTCCGATTGTTCGGGCTCTGGCAGATCGGCGCCCTCAAAGCGGTGAGCGCGCTCCTCGGCGTCGCCGCGGCGGCATGCGTCTACGGACTCGCCCCCAACGTGCGACAGGCCCGCCTGGCGGTTGGGCTGCTCGTCCTCAACCCCGTCTTCCTCTTCACCTCAGGTTCGGCTGTAGTAGAGCCGCTCCTCACCGCCCTTCTTATGGCAAGCGCGCTCGCGGCGGTGCGTGGCCGCATGAAGCTGGCGGCGCTGCTTGCGGCGCTTGCGTGTGTGACCTCCACGAAGGCCTGGGTGTGGATCGCGGCCGCCGCTGCGTTCACGGTCTTCGAGATCCTCAGATCGCGCACGGCCGGCCGAGCCGGCGCCCGGGCGATGGCCTGGGCTGTACCGGCGTTAGGCATCCTTCTTTTCTTCCAGCTCGGCTTTGCGCCAGTCACCAACTCGATGGCGCGAGGAAGCATCGAGGTCATGTCAGCGTCCGTGCGCGGCAGCATCCCCCCGGTGGGCATCGAGCGCGTCCTCGAGCTGGGGACGACGTTCGGGCTTGCCGCCCTCCCGTTGTTTGCACTCGGCACCGTGGGCGCGGTCACTTCGTTGCGGAGCCGGCACACCAAGACATGGAAGTTCGTCTACTTCCCCGCGCTCGCCTACCTCGGCGTCGTGTTCGCACTTGTCGCCGCGGGTACCTACAGCGGTAGCCACCGCTACCTTTATCCGGCGCTGCCGGCGCTGGCTCTTCTGGCGGCAGGAGTCCTCGACCGGCACCGGGTCGCAATCGGGTCACTAGCACTCGGCGCCACGGCCATGCTGGCGGTGGCGTTCCTCCCCATCTTCTCGAGCTTTGCCGACGCGAACTCCGGACTGGTGGCCGCCGGCCGTGCCGTCGCAGGTAGCTCGCGCATGCTGCTGACCGACTCGCCGACTGCAGCCTATTACAGCGGAAGGCAACCGGCGGAGATCACCGGCTCGCAGGCGCTTCCCGCCGGGCGTACGCAAGCCCTCGCGTGGATGCGATCGCACGGCGTGTCGATGCTCGTCGTCGAGAACATCAGCTATTACCGCGCGACCGAGCTCTTTCCAGACCTGGCGCAGGGCAAGCCGACGATGCCCTTCGTCTCCGCCGGCCCGATCGACGCCTACCGCGTGTCTGGCGGCAAGGCGGTGTTTGCTTACCGGCTGCTCCCCGACCTCACGCTGGACCCGGCGTCCCCGGGAAAGACCGCGCCGCTCGCCAAGGGCTTGACCATGGGCACCGCCGGCACTGGCGAGGGGATGGGGTTTGGGGTGCCGATCGTGCGCTACCGCGACGGCTGGGTCTACTCCCGGACATCCAGCACCGTGGCGACCACCGCCACGTCGTGGAAGCGAACCTTCCAGCTGGACGAGATGGGCGGTGACGCGGCCCATAGCTACAAGTTCGTTCCTATTGCATCGCGAGGCGCAGTCGAGGTGACGTACACGCTCGACGGCACCGGCGTCGCGATCACCGTCAAGCCGCTTTGGCTGCAGCTCGGCTACTCGGAGGTCGGGATCCTCAATGAGCAGTCGGCGGATTTCAACGACTTCGCCGCCGACGGACAGCCGACCCTGACCAACGCAGCGTTTGGAAACTGGATCCCGGTGACCGGGAGCTGGGCGCGATTGCGCTCGGGGTCGCTAGGCGTCGAGTGGTCGTTGCCCGCGGTAGCCGGCGCTTCTCTATACGCCGGGCGTGAGCTCGCCGCGCCGGACTTCGACTGGGCCGGCCTCGACTACATTTTCCCGTCGAAATTCGACGGCGCCACATACCACATCAACATCCAGGAGGCGAACTAGATGGGTCCCCACCCCACATCCCTCGCCACGCATGGGGAGGGTGCCAGGCATGACATGACCGAGCACGTCGACGTGGTCCTCGTCTACCCGCAGCGTGCTCCGGCGCAGGGCCGCCACTGGATCATGCCTTCGCTCGGCCTCATGTACCTCAGCGCGTCGCTGCGTCACGCCGGGTACACGGTCAAGCACATCGACCACACCTTCCTCGAGCGTCGCGAGGTCCTCGCCGAGATCGACCGGTTGCGACCCTCGGTGATTGGCATCTACTGCATGATCACCATGCAGGACGAGGCGCTCTCGCTCGCGGAGCAGGTGCGAGGCAAGGCGCTCACGGTGGTCGGCGGTCCGTACCCCTCGGGCGAGCCCGAGACTTTCGTGAACCAGTTCGATCTCGTCGCCGTCGGCGAGGGCGAGGAGACGATCGTCTCGATCATGGAGCACCTCGGCGACCGCCGCTTCGACGAGATCCCCGGTGTCGTGTTCAAGCGCGATGGCCGGGTGGTCCGGAGCACAGCGCGGCAGCGCACCAAGGACATGACGCACCTGCCGCTCCCGTATCGCGGCGACATCCCCAACGACCAATACATCGCCTACTGGCGCAAGCATTGGAAGGACGCCACCACTCCACTGATGTCGACGCGCGGATGTCCATTTCGCTGCGACTTCTGCCACAAGTCCGTGTTCGGCGACCTGTTCAGCGCGCGGCCCACCGAGTCTGTGGTCGCGGAGATGCGCGAGATCGCGGAGCTCGGGTACGACCACATCTGGATGTCCGACGACCTCTTCACCCTCAACTACAAGCGCACCTTTGAGCTGGCCGAGGCGATCGAGGACGCCCACCTGCCGCTGACGTGGGAGTGCCTGAGCCGCGTCACGCACGTCGACCAGGCGCTCTTCGAACAGATGCACCGCGCGGGCTGCAAGCGGATCTTCTTCGGCATCGAATCCGGCGATGAGCGCGTCCTCAAGGAGATGAAGAAGGGCATCACGCCGGACCAGGCGCGGGCCGCGGTGGAAGCGTGTGTCGCTGCCGGGATCAAGGCGGCCGGTTTCTTCATGGTCGGCTATCTCGGTGAGACCACCGACTCGTTGATCCGCAGCATCAACTTCTCGAGCAGCCTGCCCCTCGATTACGTCAGCTACACGATCGCCTACCCGCTGCCAGGCACCGGGTTCTACGAGCGCGTGCGCGAGCGGCGGCTGCATGGCGAGTGGCACAAGGTTCGCCACAACCGGCTGCTTTTCAACACCGATTTCTCGGAGCACAAGCTCCGCGCGGCGATCCTCAAAGGAGCGATCCAGCACCGCTTGAACCGCATGCACATGCGACCCGCGGCTCGTGCGTTCCAGCTCGCAACCGACCCTGTCTTGAGGGCGATGAAGTAACTACGATCACGCGCGTGCAGGAGATCTGGCCCAGCCTCTTCCGGATTGTCGTCGGCCTCTACTGGCTTTACTTCGCCAGCCAGAAATGGCAGGGCGTCGGATGGATGAAGCCTCTGATCGAGTCGACGTCGCGCGCGAACCCGATCCCCGGCCTTCACGAGTTCCTGGTTGCGGTCGTCGTCCCCAACTGGCTGCCGTTCGCGCTCGCGCAGGCCGTCGGTGAGACAGTCGTTGCGGTCGCCCTGATCCTCGGCCTCGCCACGCGTTGGGCGGGAGTGCTTGGTTTCCTGCTCGCCGCCAATCTCGCGCTGACCGTCGCTTTCGGTGTGAACGACGACGGGTTCCGCTGGATCTACTATCTCGCGGTGCTCGTCAACGCACAGGTGATCGTGTCAGGAGGCGGCCCAATAGCCCTTGGGCGATTCGGCTGGGTGCCGGCCTGGCTTCACTGAACCAGATAGCCTTTCGTCGTGAGCGTCGACGCCGAGGGCTACGGTTTTCCCGAGCATAAACGGACGCTGGCGCGTCTCATCGATGACATCCGGATCCTTTCTCCTTCGGGTGTCGAGCGCGCTGCGCAGGGTTGGGATCGCCACGCGCGGCTGCACGGACTGGAGTCGATCCACGCCGCGGAGAAAGCGGCGCTGCACGCGATCGAGAAGGCAGACCGCGGCCCCGCATGGGACGAGGTCCGCCGCAACCTTTTCGGGTTGACGGAATCGGGCGGCGCGCTCGTCAGCTGGAAGGCAGAGCACGGCGAGATCGGTCACAAGGCTGAGGACGCGGCATTCATGGCCGCGCTCGGGCTCGTCGCCGGCAACCTGATCGGCAAGGAGCAGGCCAACACGCTGGTCCGCCCGCTGTCTGAAGCGCTGCCCTGGCTGCTGCCTGAGGAGAACCAGCCGGCGTAGCCCAACTCTTCCCCATTTATGCGGAAGTCCCGTCCGACGGCCGGGGATGGGGCCGCCCGGGCTAGGTCGTCGTGCTCGCCAGCTCGGCCAGGTCCCTGTTCGTGTCCTCCAGCGCCGATGGATCCATGCGGCGGCGACTCTCCACCAGCTTGCCACCCGCCTCGTTGGTCTTCGAGTCGTTCATGGACAGCACGCCCTCGACGAGCCCATCGCGGAGATAGAAGACAGAGAACGAACGGGCCTCGCGGTCGCCGCGCCACACCGCCGTATCGTCGCCTGACGCGTGGCCTCGGTACTCGAGGTTGACGTCGTACTGATCGGACCAGAAGTAGGGGATCTTCGTATACGGCTGGTGCCCGCCCGCGATCGACGCCGCTATGCCGCGACCCTGGTTCTTCGCGACCTCCCAGTGCTCGACGCGGATGGCACGGCGCAGCACAGGGTGCTGGTGCAGGGCAACGTCGCCGCCCACGTAAACGTTCTCGGCGGCTCGCAATCCTTCGTCGACGCGGACACCGCCGCCTTCGATCGGCAGCCCAAGACCGCGGGGCAGGTCGAGGTTCGGCTCGATGCCGACCGCGACGAGCACCAGGTCCGCCTCTTCATCCTTACCGCCGGAGAGCGTGACGCCGGTCACTCGATTGCCGTCCGTATGCCACGACTCGACCTTCGTGTCGGTGCGGACGTCGACGCCCTGGTCGCGGTGGATCGCGGCGTAGATCTCTCCGACCTCGCTGCCCAACGCCCGCTGCAGGGGGACCGGAAGCGCCTCCACGAGGAGCACTTCCTTGCCGAGCTTGCGGGCTGACGCCGCGACCTCGGCGCCGATGAACCCAGCACCGATCAAGAGGAGGCGCCGCGCATGGCCGAGCGCCTCGCGGATCGCCTTGCTGTCCCCCAGAGAACGGAGCGTGAGCACGTTCTCGGCGTCGGGGATGCCGGGCAAGCGCCGCGGCGTGCCGCCTAGTCCGAGGACCAGCACGTCGAAGGAAACGTCATCACCCCCAGCAACGGTCAGCCTCCGCTCCGTGAGCGATCCGCCCGTAACGTGCTGCTCGAGGTGCAGCTCGATCCGCTCTTTGGCGTAGTCGGACTCGTCGTGCAGGAAAACTTTCGGCGGCTCGATCTCGCCCCGAAGGAACTCTTTGGAAAGATAAGGACGATCGTAAGGACGGTCGCGGTCCGCGCTGAGGATCGTGATCTCACCGTCGAAGCCCCTCTTGCGCAGGGTGAATGCCGCGTAGTCACCGGTACCGCCACCTCCGATGATCACCACGCGCTTCATCGCATCAGTCCGATACGCGCACGTGGTACAGCCACTCGTGCGGATCCAGGGCAGCGCCACGCTGGATGTCGACGAGGGCCCGGCGCAGTCGCATGCTGACCTCGCCGGCGCCGCCGTCACCCACGGTCCACGCTCCGCGCGCCGACTTGACCGCGGCGACCGGCGTGATCACCGCTGCGGTGCCGCAGGCAAAGACCTCCGTTAGCGAGCCGTCCTCGCATCCATGCCGCCATTCGTCGACGCTGATCCGGCCTTCCTCGGTCGCGTAACCGAGATCGCTGCCGATGGTCAGCAGGGAGTCGCGCGTGACTCCTGGAAGCAAGGTGCCGGTCAGGGCGGGCGTCATGAGCCGGGCCTGGTTTCCCCGGCCGTAGACGAAGCACAGGTTCATGCCGCCCATCTCCTCGATCCAGCGATGGTCACGGGAGTCGAGCCACACGACCTGGTCGCAGCCCTGTGCGGACGCCTGCGCCTGGGCCAGGAGGCCTCCGGCGTAGTTGCCGCCCGTTTTCGCCTCCCCGGTGCCACCAGGTGCGGCCCGGCTGAAGTCCTCGGACAGCCAGACGCTCACCGGCTTTACGCCGCGGGGGAAATACGAGCCGGACGGCGAAGCGATGAGCAGGAACGTGACGTTCACGGCCGGGTGGACCGCGAGGGTGACCTCGCTCGCGAACATCATCGGCCGGAGGTAAAGGCTGTGCTCCGCGGCGGATGGAACCCATTCGTGGTCGGCGGCGAGCAACACGTCAATCGCCTCCAGGAAGGCCTCCTCGGGGAGCTCGGGTAGCGCGAGCCGTCGTGCGGAGTTGCGAAAGCGCACCGCGTGCCTGTCGGGCCGAAAGACGGCGACGCCGCCGCCGCCCTGGCGGAACGCCTTCAGTCCCTCGAATACGGCCTGGGCGTAGTGGAGGACCGATGTGCCAGGGTCGAGCGTGAGCGGCGCGTAGGGAATCAGCGCGGCGCCGTGCCAACCGCGGTCGGCGGTCCAGGAGATCCGGACCATGTGCTCGGTGAAGATGCGGCCGAAACCGGGGTCCGCGAGGAGCCGCTCGCGTTCTGCGGCGGGCGTCCGGACCTTGGACCGGTTGACCTCAAATGTCAGGGTGGGCGTCGAGCTCACGCTCCGCCAACAGTAACGCCGACCGATTTATCGCGGCTGGACTTGCTCCAGCGGCAAACCACGCTGCCTTTGTGCCGCCAAGCGCGTCCGTGTTACCAAGGGATCCTTCGTCTCCCGAAGGGGTCACGACCCGAAATCCGGCGCCGCTTACCACTCGAGGAATTGCAGCCTGCAAGCGCCGGTGAGCAGCGCGCCGTACGGGGAACCGCCGCGTTTCGCGACTTTGGCGGCTGGACGTGCTCCAGCCGCGACCCACGCTTCCTTCTGGCCGCCGGGCGTCTCTCCGCCGCCAAGGGCTACTTTCCGTTCCGGAGGGGGTTAGCGACGCGAATCCGGCGCGCAATTCGCGCCTCGAGGTGCCGCGTTCGGCGGGCGCCGCTGAGCGTCGCGACGTAGGGGGAACCCGGCACGTTTCGCGACTTTGGCGGCTGGACCTGCTCCAGCCGCGACCCACGCTTCGTTCTGGCCGCCGGGCGTCTCTCCGCCGCCAAGGGCTACTTTCCGTTCCGGAGGGGGTTAGCGACGCGAATCCGGCGCGCAATTCGCGCTTCGAGGTGCCGCGTTCGGCGGGCGCCGCTGAGCTTCGCGACGTAGGGGGAACCCGGCACGTTTCGCGACTTTGGCGGCTGGACCTGCTCCACCCGCGACCCACGCTTCGTTCTGGCCGCCGGGCGTCTCTCCGCCGCCAAGGGCTACTTTCCGTTCCGGAGGGTTCCCCCTGCGATGTCATGAGGCCGAGCCTTGCGGCCCGGCCTCGCGAGAGGAAGGAAGGGGTCCTTTTTTCTTAGACCTGTTGGAGCTAGTGGCCCGCGGCGATCGGGAGGGCCACCACCACCGGCTCGACCACGGGAATCGCCTCCGCAAGCTCGATTCCGACCCCGTCGACGGTCAGGATCGAGGGTTGCGGCCTCTTCTGGCGCGCCCTACGCGCGGGGGGCCGGCCTGCGACGATCGGGTCGAGGAGGTGCCTGAGTTTCAGCTCCAGAATCTGATCGAAGTCGTTCATCTGTAGCAGAAACGCCTCCCACAACAGGAGTACCCGCGACTACTACCTTTTTTCCTGAAATCGCCGGCCCCGGCGCTTCGGCTGCTCGCCGGAAAGCGCCTAGAACGAGCCTACGCCGCGCGGGAGGTGGGCTCAGCAGGCGGCCTGTCTTCACGATGCGCCCCGCCTTCTTCGGGGACGACGAACCGGGCGTCCCGGTCGAGCGTGTGGGCCAGCTTCACGAGACGCAGTCGCGTCGGACCGGGACCGAGCACCCTTGCCGCCAAGACCACGAACGGTCTGACCAGGATCTGACTCGTCGAGCCGTTGACCAATCCAAAAGCTCGTCGAGCAACCATGCCGACCAGAAAACCTCGCGACTCTGACGAGTACCCCTGATGCGAATCCGCCAGAACTTCCATTGCCACTTCCAGCCACCCCACCTTCCGCCCCTTGTGACAAGGAGCCCCACTGAAGCAACCAGTGCGAGCCCCCCTTCGCTTGATGAACGCCGCCGGTCGAGGGAATACTCGCGGGTACTTTCGAAGATGTTTCGCGTGCGTGTGGCACACGGAAGTAAACTCCTGTTAGGCGCATGGCGAGCGAAGGGGGGAGCGACCTGGAAGCCATCGGAGCTGCCGTCGGCCACCTCGACCTGCTCGACGCGGTCCAGTCCGCCTCCGCCGAGCTGTCCAACCACAAGTCCGTGGCGGACGTCGCGCAGGCCGCGCTGACCAAGGCCATCGAGCTCACGAAGTCGTCGGTGGCGTTCCTGGCGCTGGCCGATGACGATGCTGAGGGCAAGCGTGTGTTCTCGATGGCAGACGACCCAAACCGAGCCCTGCCCGAGGACGCCATCGAGAGGATCCTCGACACCACGGCCGCCTTGGCAGCCCCCATGACGAACGCGACCTGGGATGGGATGGCTGGCATCGGCGCGCCGGCGATCCGCTCGACGTGCGCCCAATCGCTCCAGGTCTCCGGCCGCTCGCTCGGCATGATCGGTGTCGCGAGCCCAAGCGGCTACACGGCGGTGCAGCAGAAGACGTTCGCGATCCTCGCGAACCAGGTCGCGGCAGCGATCGCCGTCGCGCAGCTGGGCGAGCGCCGTCAGGCCATGATCGACGCGCTGGTCAACCTGAGGGCGGACCTTGACCGCAGCGAGCGGCAGAGGTTGATCAACGAAGAGAGGGCGATGAGCGCCGAGCGTGTCGAGCGGGCGCACGAGGCCGCTGTTGACGCCCTGCTCGCGGTATCGCGACACGCGCGGAGCGGCCACGGACTCGCCGACTTCTACCGCCTCCTGACGCGGAGCATCGCCGAGCTTGTCGCCGCCGAGAAGGTCGTTTTCTGGAAGCTCGACGACGAAGGAAAGCTGCAACCGATCCCAGGCGCATATGGTGTCGACAACCAGTTCATGGCGGGCCTGCGACCGGTGCCGTGCGCTCCGGACAGCGACGACGTCGCCAGCCGTGTGGTGTTTCACGACCTGATGTTCAGGGCCGCACGGACCGATGACTCGAGCGACTTCCGGTACGTGCTCGACACGCTCGGCGTGAGGAATGCTGTTGCCGTGCCCTGGCGCGCCGGCGACCAGCGCCTTGGCCAGGTCGCGGCGTATGACTCGCGACGCGTCGAAGGGTTTTCCCGTGAGGACACGTGGGTCTTGCAGAAAGCCGGGCTTGCAGCGGGGCTTGTCTGGCAGCTGAAGTACGCGGAGCGGGATTTGAAACGGACCGCCGAGCGGCTGGAGAAGGTGGACGCCGCGCGACAGATGCTGCTCAAGAATGTCTCCACCGCGGTGGACAGGGCGCGCAAGCGATTTGCCGGAGACCTGCATGACGACGCGCTGCAGAAGCTGACTGCTGTCGAGCTGCAGCTCCAGCGCCTCCGCGAACCCAACGGCGATTCGGCCGCGCTCCTCAGCGAGGCGCAGTCGCTGCTGAACGAAACCGAGGAGGCGCTTCGGCGCCTTCTGTTCGAAGTCCGCCCGCCCGCGCTGGAGGTCCCCGGCGGATTTCTCGAGACGATTGATGAGCGGATCCGCATGCTTCGCTCCCTGACGGGGGCGGCGGTCGAGCTACAGCTCGACCTGCCGGAAGATCTCTCTTACGAATATCGCTCGATGCTGTTCCGACAGCTCAGCGAAGCGATCGCCAACGTCGAGAAGCACGCCTCCGCAACCCGGGTGACCGTCTGCCTGCAGGTGCATGAAGGCGGGATCCGAGGGCTCGTGCAAGACAACGGGCGCGGCTTTGTCGTTGCCGACCAGGACCGCCTGCCCGGCCACCTGGGGCTCCTCGCGCTGAACGAGCGCGCGCTGCTCGCCGGCGGCTGGAACAAGATCACGAGCGAGCCCGGACTCGGGACATCTGTCGAATTCTGGCTGCCGCTGACCGAATCTAAGGTATAGATGTGGCGGTGAAGAGCGACACGACGCGGGTCCTCATCGTGGAAGACCACCAGGTGGTCGCCGAAGGCCTGGCCGCGCTCATCAACGACCAGAAGGACATGACGGTCGTTGGGCATGCGGGCTCCGTGGCGGACTCGATCGCACGCGCCGCGGAGCTCAAGCCGGACCTCGTCCTGATCGACTTCCGGCTGACCGACGGGACCGGCGCGGACGCAGCGACTGGAATTCGCCAGCTGCGGCCGGAGGCAAAGCTCATCTTCCTCACCCGGGAGGACAGCGACGCCGCGCGGTTCGCCGCCCTGGAGGCCGGGGCAAGCGCTTTCATCCACAAGTCGCGGGCGGCGCAAGACGTCGTCGACGCCATCCGGACCGTCGCCGATGGCGGGACGCTGTTCACGCCTCGGACCATCGCACAGCTGCTGAATACCCGGCGCGAGGTCGAGACCCAGCTCGAGCGTTTGACCGCGCGCGAGAAGGAAGTCCTGCGGCTCATGGCGGAAGGCACGTCGAGCCGCGAGATCGCCAACAAGCTGGGGATCAGCTACACGACCGTGCGCACGCACATCCGCAGCCTCGGTAGCAAGCTGGGCGTGCACTCGAAGCTGGAAGCGATCGTCAAGGCGCGCGAGCTGGCCCTGGTCGAGTAGCCCTTCCCCATTCATGGGGAAGTACCCGGCGAAGCCGGGGGATGGGGCCGCGCCGCTCTGCAGCCCCTCCGGCCCTTCGGGCCACCTCCCCATGAATGGGGAGGAGTTACTACGCTCCGCTGACTCTCCGCCTGCCCGCGCCGCGGCCCAGAATCCGGATCGGCGACGGCTGGTCCTCTTGCCGCCAGCGTCGCAGAGTCTTGCGTCGCCGCTTGTCCTCGTACAGGTCAGTATCGGCCGCCTGGTAGACGGCCTCCCAATCCTCGCCCGCGGCCCACGCGGCGATCCCGACGCTGACCTCGACGTGCTCCGGTGCGCGCATGCCCAGAGCGGCGTGGTCGACCGCGCGGCGGAGGCGGGTCGCCACGTCGCGGGCGCGATCGATGTCCGTCTCAGGCATGGCGACCGCAAACTCATCGCCGCCTACCCGCGCGCACAAGTCGGATGCACGGACCACGCGCAGGAG
>Ga0209237_1001579_pt1 | contig 13467 bp, 11 predicted proteins | sample GraSoi013_1_40cm_2_FD_185820 | JGI IMG/M metagenome (GOLD analysis project Ga0209237, IMG submission 185820) | Grasslands soil microbial communities from the Angelo Coastal Reserve, California, USA - Sample 10_02_2013_1_40cm (SPAdes) (version 2) | ecosystem: Environmental > Terrestrial > Soil >... | reverse complement strand
TGTAGTTCGAAGCACTCGACGTCGAGGCGAGGTCGTTGAGCAGCGCACTGTCCCCATTCCCGGCAGAGACGACGCGATCGCAACGGGTTCCGTTGTTGACGATGTTGCTGAAGTAGACGAACGGATTGTGGCGGACCGCATACCGGCCCGAGTTGCTGCCGTAACAGCTGCTCGGCATGTCTTCCATGTACGCCTTCCACGTCAGACTTGCGTTGACGAGAAGGTCCACGATGTTCTTGGATTTCCAAGCGAGATTCGTGCAGGTGTTCGAGTGGGGATTTCCATCGTAGCCGCCACAACCGAAGTCCTGGCCTCCCGCCAGGCACAGGTAGTTCGGGAGGCTCGGCCTGTTGCAGTCAACATACTTCGTGGCCAGCCCGTGTGCGCTCGCGAAGGTCGTCATGTACGTGCCTGTGCCGCCGCACGACGTGAGGATGTCGCAGATCGCGTGATTCTCCATCACGATAATGAGAACATAGTCGAAGTAGGTCCCCGACGATGTGGTTGAGGTGAACCCACTGGCCGAGGCAACGGAGATGCTCGGGTCGATGGAGAGTCGGGTGGGAGCGGAGAAGGGTGCGCCCGACGCAATCGCTCCGAGGAGTAGGAAAAGGAACCCGAGGATCGCGGCCGTGCCGTTGCGGTTGTCCTTCGCGCACCCTTCGAGCATGGAGTGGAGGCCCACCGCAACCTCCGGGTATCAAGGCTTGGCTTTAATGTCCATCGTTGACTACCACTTCTGATAGGCAATGATAAATGTCCGGCCCCAACGACAAAACCTGGTCTTTGTCCCGGTATCCTTTGCAAGTCCCAGACGCGGCGCAGTTGGGCTCGAGGGGTTTCCGAACGTCTCCGGCGACCGAACGCAATTTGAAGCCCGGCTGTCCTCATCACTCTGTGAGCGATGTGTCCCCGCGCTGGCTGATCGTTCCTAACCGCACGGGGAGAGACTTCTCGAAACGCCATTCAACCGGCGCACCTGAAGATTCACGAACACTCCGATCATTAGCAGGAGAACAACCTCGCCGATTCCGAACGCCGGAACCTCATCCGGTTCGGAAACCCGCATGGGGCTTGTTCGTCCCGATACTCGGGTCCGTCGAAACGCCACCATCCGTGAAACGGCCCATACCCTCGAGTTGGTCGGAGCGCCTCGCGAGCCGAGGCATTCTCATTTCGATCTCGGGCATCGACGGGACGGGGAAGACGACGGTGGCCCACAACGTCGTGTCTGTGTTTCGAGAACGTGGTTTCCAAGCCAGCTACTTCTATGGCCACCGCCAACCATGGTACAAACCCGCGAGCCGGCCCGGAATCTCGTTTGCGGCTCTCTACGAGTCCCTTTGGAAGCGAATCGGTCGGTCTATGGAGGAGTGGGACCGACACCGATGGTCGCGGACCGCGTATCAAGGCCTTACAATCCTCGACTACGTGTACGTCCGCCTGAAGCTTTCCGCCTCGCTCAAAACGAATCGGATTGTCGTCGCGGATCGGTACGTCGCGGACGTCCTCGCGTACATGCGTTCCTGGGGTCCCCTCTTGGCCAGCCTTGAGAACATTTTCGTCGGCATGAACCCGCCGCCCGACCTGGCGGTATTGCTCGAAATCGCGCCGGAACAGGCGCTCATCCGCAAACGCGAATGGAGCCTGCCGCGGCTCCGTGTCTTTGTCCGGGAGTACGACCAGCTCAGGGAGCGGCTGTCCATGGTCCGGATCGATGCAAGCCAGGCGCCGGAACGCGTGCGTGACGCGATTCTGCGGGCGGCAGGACTCGACCTGTAGCCGGTGCCGGACGTCTCGGGCCAGGACCGAATCTACGATTGGGTCAGCAGGGCGACGGTGACGGTCTTCGAGACGGAGAACGTCCCCCCGCCCGAATCGGTCACGATGAGCGTCACCGTATAGGATCCGGCTACATAGACGTGGGTTGTGGAAGGTCCTGAGTCAACGCTGCCATCCCCGAAATCCCACGCGAATGAGTACGGACCCGTGCCGCCGTTGGCGGAGGCGACGAAGGTCACGGTGTCGCCTTCGCCGGGAGACGCCGGATCTACGGTGAAGTCCGCAGCGAGGGGTGTCGGTGCAACCGTGACCGATTTCACGATCGTCGTTGATGCCCCGCCCGAGTCCCGGACCGTCAGGGTTACGTCAAAGGTGCCCGCGGACCCGTACACATGCGCGACTGCGTCGCCCGACGCAGACGATCCGTCTCCGAAGTCCCAGGAAAGGGTGTACGGCGATACGCCACCGGCGACGCTCGGCGTGAAGGCCACGGGGTCCTCCGCAATCGGGGAATCGGGACTGAATGCAAAGTCGGCTACCAGGGGAGCCGGTGCCACCGAAATGGATTTCACGACCCGCTGCGCCGCTGCGCCGCCGAAATCGGTGACCATGAGTGCGACGTTGAATGTGCCCGCGTTGCCGTAGGTGTGCGAGGCCGCGCCGCTGGCCGCGCCTGTCCCATCTCCGAAGTCCCATGCGAAGGTGTATGGAGGGGCGCCTCCGAACACACTCGCGGTAAAGCTCACCGAGTCCCCGACGATGGGAGAGTCGGGGCTGAAAGCGAAATCCGCCGACGGCACCCCGACGATGCTAAACGTATCCGAGTAAGAATTCGCGAACGAGGTCTGCGCCGTGATGTGATCGGGCGTGACCGTGTACTTGACAAATCCGAAACCCGCGCCGACCGTGGCCTTTCCCATCGTCTCCGCGAAGTAAGGAAGCTCGGGGTCGGCCGTGTTACTCAACTCGATCCCTTTCCCTCCCACGCCCTCTGTGACGAACACAGTCCCGCTGCCCCTCCGGTAGGGTTGGGTCGCGGAGCCATCCAGGCCGACGCACTGGGAAACATACAGGGTCCGGATCCCGCAGGTGAGCTGCTTCGTCCGCTGGTACAGACCGTCCTGGGCCTGCAACACCAGATCCACGCGCTTGGCGGTGAGGACATCAACGAGATCTTGTCCCACCGCGCAGGGGTTAGGACCGGTCCCAAAACAGGTCATGTGCATCGCAACGATGACCCATGGAATTCCACTCGCGCGAGCGCCATCGATCGCTGTGATGAGCCAAACGAGGTTCGATGTCCCGACCTTATACGCGTAAGAGCCACCGTTCGTGAAGGTCAACCCGGGGGAGATCGAGATCATGCGTGCCGTCGGACTCGTCGCCGGGTAATCGAAATAGTATTGCTTGGCGTACACGCCTGTGAGAGATCCGAAGTGGTCCGGAAGGCACGCGGCATAGTTGTCGATCAAGCCATCCGGGCCGTTGTCCTCGTGGTCCCCCGACACGAGCTCGAAGGGATACGAAGCCCCGACTCGCGACGTCACGAAGCTGCACCATGCGGTCTCGGAACCAGCGCCGGCGTAGCTGAAGTCCCCATTCGCGAGTGTGAAGTCGGTACCCGATGACGCGATGCGGTTCAGCGTCGCGGCCGTGTCCGCGGTTCGGGCGAACCTCCCGGTTGATGCGAAACTGAAGGACGATCCGGCAACCGTCGGAGGCGGCGTGGGAACCAAGCCCGGGCCCGTGACGATCCTGGCGCTATCCGCCTGCACGCCCGAGAACGATGTCTGAATGTAGAGGTTGTTCGGGGTCACCGTGTACGACACAAACCCATACCCCAGGCCGGTCGTTTCGGACCCCATGGTCCGAGCGAAGTACGCGTTTTCGGAATCGGTCGGATTGATCGGGCTGATCGACTTACCTGCAGTCCCTGCAACGACGAACACGGTCCCGGCGCCCTTCGTGTACGTGCCCGGAGAGCCTGCGCCCGAAATGCACTCGGGGATGAAGAGTGTCCGCAGGGCACACGTCAGCTCCTTGCTCCGCTGGTACGTGTGCGAGTTCCCTTGAAGGACGAGGTCCACGCGCTTGTCAATCAGCAGGTCCGTGAGATCTTGACCAACCGTGCACGCGTTCGCGTCCGATGAAATGCACAACTCGTGCATGCCGACCACGACCCAAGGAATCCCGTTCGATCGGGCTCCGTCGATCGCGCTCGAGACCCACATGAAGTTCGCTGATCCCACCGCATAACCGTACTTGCCTCCGTTGGTGAACGTGAGTCCGGGAGAAATCAGAATGAACCGAACGAGCGGGCTCGTTTGCGGATAGTCGAAGTAATATTGCTTCCCGTACAGCCCTTGGACGCCGCCGGTTCGGTCCGGAAGGCACTGCACGAAGTTGTCAATCAAGCCGTCAGGGCCATTATCCTCGTGGCTCCCGGCGATGAGTTCGAACGGGAGTTGACTGCCCGCCGTACTGATTACGAGATTGCACCAAGCCGCCTCGGAGCCGGTCCCTCCATAGCTCAAATCCCCGAGGGCAAGAAACAAGCTCGCGTTCGAGTGGCCGAGGCGAGTCAAGGTCGATATGGAATTCTTCGTCCCTCCAATGTCGCCGGCCGCGGCAAACGTAAACATCCGGTCCGCACCGCGGGCCTCGAGCATCGCAAGAGGAATCGCGGTGACGGTGAGAACCGCTGTGATGACTAGGGCAATCGAGAAACCTCGTTTCGTAAACCGTCCCCTCCGCTGCCCCGAGAATATGGCGGCTCCCTATCTCACTTGTCTCGCAGGCGTCAAAATCCGTACCAGAAGAACGCCGAGTCGGGACGAGGCGGGACTGCGCCCCGATTCATGCGCTTTAGTGGGTCTCGCCGCCGGTTCGGGCCCGATAGCGGCCCTTCTCCCGATCGACGAGCCCCATCTCCTTGAGCCGTGCGAGATGATATCCAACCAGCTGTCGACTAATCCCGAGCAGCCGAGCGATTTCGCCGGGCCGGCCGCCGCCCGTCCGGCTCAGGACAAACAGGATCCGAAGTCGGAGGTCCCGGTAGTTCCAATGCTTCGTGAAGAGCTGATTGCGCTCCGACTCCGAGTCGACGCCTTTCGGATAGTATCGAACGCGTCCGTTCGCACTCTCGCTCGCAATGAGGCCTGCGCGGATGAGCACCTCAATGTGGTGGATAACGGTCCCATGCCCGAGCTGGAGCACCCGCGCAATCGACCGGAAGTGGTCGCCCGGGAGCATCAGCAAGTGTCGATAGATACGCCGGCGGGTCGGATGGTCGAGGCGGTCTCCTCCCATCCCGCGATTCATCATCATTTCGACCTGCGCTCCTTCGCGTCGCCTCCCCCGGTGGCGACGGTTCGAATTAAAGCTTGTTCTGCCCTTCCCCGTCCAAAAACGAGGAACCCGATGCAAGGTATGAGAGGTCCCCCATATGAACCATCACCCTACTCAAGATCGCTTCGCGACGGGAACCAAGGATCGGGCGCTCGACGGCGCCATCTAGCGTACGGACCGAGTCGGCGACGCCTTTTCACTCCGCTTCGTCCGCTGATTCGCTTTCGTTGCGGAGATTTTGGCGATCAGGCGCTGCGCTTCTTGGCGAAGGAACGAGTCGCCGACGCCACGTACCGACAGCAGGACCAGGGCGAGCTGGGAATCGACCTTCGTCGCGAAGATCCGGCGTCCCTCGACGTCGACGAGCGTTGTCTGAGGGCTAGGGCCGCCCAAGCTTTGCACGATCATGTCGACGGAACCGAGCAAGGTTGCGCTCATGACCGCGATGACATCGAACGGGACGGGCTTCTTTGCCCACGCCGCGAGAGACACCCCGGTCCTTTTGATGAGCAGGACGCCGTCGATCGGCCCGGTCAAGTCGACGGCCGAAAGAAGGGCGGACGGAATCTCGGCCGACTCGCGCGTAATGTACCCTCCACTCCAAACCTAGGACGATATGGACGTTGTTCAGGGATAAAAATCATGCGGAAATGTAGCCCGTGGGTCCGCGATGCCGGGGAGAACGCTAGTTCTTGAACGGCCGGCTACTCCACTTTCTCCCACAACCTCGGACGGAACACCCGACGTTGGCGCGAAGCAGACGGGAGCATGACGAGGCTCGCGACCGCCCACGAGAGGAGGAGCAGCCAACCGTACGCAAGGAACAACACCAGCATCGTGTTCAACTGGAAGTTCGTCTGCGCGAACCCGGCTGCCCCGGGAAGCATCGCGGCCGCGCCGGCCAGGAACCAGAGGGACACGATAAGAGGACCCAACACGGAAGTCCAGACACGATTCCGGGCGGACTCCAAGCTCCGGTACCGGTTTGCCATGTCTCGCTGGACGTCGGCGACGGAACGCGGACCAACCGGGACGCTGACCTCTGGGACTCGGACTATTGTGTCGCTCGCAAGCCGCACCGTGGGTGACCCGCCGTCTGCTGAAGACTGGAGGCCGTCAAGGACATCGTCGAGGCCAATCGTTTCCGTCGGGAGCAAGGTTCGGTGATCGGCTCTCTTCGTCCGAAGGTCGATGCCGGTCACCTGAGCCAGCACGGAGGTCCGAATTTCCATGGACAGCATGACTTCGTCAAGGTGGGCCGCGCGGAACGAGGCGAGGGCCACCAGCGCAAGGGCGAGAAACACGCTCCCAAGCATCGTGACCGAGTACACTTGGATGGAAACTTCCGCAGAGAACCAAGGCCCCCGAGTGGTAAGCGCCACCGCACGCGCGAGAATTGCTACGAGGCCCAAGAGGGCAACAAAGACAAAATTCATTGTCGCAGATCGAAGAGACAGGCCCGACTCCCCCAGGAGCACTAGCTCAAGCCCGCTATTTAATTCGAGCGGGTCGCAGCTGTGGCGCAAGTAGCCGACACCGTCGGCAGGAGCGTCATCATCAACGCGGTGAGCTACGAGTCCGAGACGGTCAACTGCACGATCCGAGTGGACCTCGTGAGTGTGAGAATCGTCCACAACGCAACGTCAGGATTCAACCAAACCGTCGAGGTCAACCGCACGACGTGGTCCACGTTCAACGTCACCCTGGCCGACGGCCGGAACGGACCCGGCCCTACACGTTCTAGATCAACTACACGGGCCTCTGGAAGGTCCAGTTCCTCCTCTTCAAGGACGGCGACGTCTCCAGCGCGTACCGGGAGCTCCACCTGTACGGGCGGGTGACGTAGAAAGGTGACTCCAACCCCCCACCGGATGTAGGCGTCCGTACCTCCGGGCTCCGGATCGAGCAGGGCGACGAGCCATACGCGGCCCGTGAAGTAGTTCCCGCGGGACGGAGTGCCCTCGCACCAATCCTAGATTATCATGACATTACCCCAAAAGGGGAACATTTATTACCCACAATGGGTAATATTCTCTACGCCATGAAATTCAACGTCGATCCAGCCGTAGAGCAGCTGTTCGGGTCCGAAACTCGCGCAAAGGTCCTTGGCGTCCTAGCTAGTTCGGTTGAGCCCAAGACGGGCTATGAGATTTCCAAGACGCTCGACATCAGTCCGTCTAAGGTCTACGACGTCCTCAAGAGACTGGAAAGTTCTGGATTCCTCAACGCGGTCCGAGAACGGTCCCGATTCAAGCGGTACGTCTTGGCCGATGAAGATCTGAGGAGACTATTGCTGAAGAAAGTTCGTATTGCCGTCGAAAAGGACTGGTTCAGTCCTGAAATGAAACGCGACCGGGAGAAAGCATTCGAACTGGCGAGGAAGCTGGTCGTCAGGGTTCCCAAGGCGACGGGGATCCCGACGAGCATTCCGAATCGGCAGGAATTCATACGCCCCCCGGAGAAGGATCGAGCGTTAGCTCGGATCGCGGCCACACGATAGGGCGCGCCAAAGGCAGGATGCGATGGAGATTACCTACGAGGCGGTCGTCGCCGAGCTAGGATCCGCAAGAAACGAGACCGAGCGGCGCCTACACTTCTCGGCATTGCTGGCAAAGGCAGGCGAGGTCCCTGCTGATGACTTCATCATCGTCGGCGGATCGGCGATCGAGATCTACACGCGGGGCGAGTACACCTCCGGAGACATCGACATCGTCCTCTCGCCCCGTTGGGACCTCGCAAACACGCTCCGCGGTTGGCGATTCTCAAAGCAAGGGCGGCTTTGGATCAACCAAGATCTCAAAATTGTCGTCGACTTTGTGGCGTATCCTTACACATATGACCAATCGAAGACTCAGGTCCTCGTTACTCCATATGGTTCGGTGCGAATCGCGGCAATTGAAGACCTGCTCATCAAACGGCTGCTCTCGGCGAAGTACTGGAAACGTGCGGGGGATCTTGAGCACGCGAAGATGCTTGCAGTCCTGTACCGAGATCGGATGGATTGGAGTTACGTCGAACAGCTCGCTACTCGATTCGAAGTAGCCGACGTGCTATCCGATCTTAGGAAGGCTCTGTCGAGCGTTTAGCGAGGATACCGATGCGCTGCCTCGCCAGGCCCGTTTCACCCGGCGGGACGTTTCTCACGAATCCGGAGGACGATCCGGCGCAACAGGCGACCTTGAACGACCCGCGTGTGCGTCCACCGCCTGATCGAGCGGCCAGAAGCCTCGTCACCTTCCTCGCGTCCTCCGCTCGCAGGACCACCGACGTTCCAATCCGTCGTTTGTGGTGGAAAGGAGACATGACCGATGTATCGCCTGCCCAGATTCCCTACGATGCCGTGGGTAGCGCCGAGACGAGGAAACGTCGACCGTGCGACCCAAGACCGTAGAGGAAGTAGTATCGCTATTCATCAAGGTCCACGCAAACTTGAAGTACTTGGTCATCTGATGTCCAATTGGACATGAAATGCCCAAGAGGAAGACCTACACAATCTTCCTGTCTCAGGACGACCGAATCGACGTGGACTTGGAATTCGAGCGCACCACCGGTCGCGCCGCACGGTTGCGCCGATTCGCCATCACGTACTCTGCCCGCATCCGGGAGGCCTGGCGAGAGGTCATCCGGTACGACAACTTCCACGGATTCCTTCACCGGCAACCGTATTGGCGCTCCAAGGCACCGGAACGGCTCGCTTTGCAGGGCAGACCATCCCACGAACGTGCCGTGGAGAGATGCCGGGAGGACCTGAGACGGAACTGGCGACGGTATCGATCGTTGATGGAGAGGAAAGAAGGTGGACATGAATAAAATGGAAGACCGGGCGATGCGGGGACGGATCGATGCGGCATTCGATTTCGTCGGCCGCGTCCTCCAGCACCCGGAGCGATATCCCGACGAGGCAGTCCTGTTCCTCATGGACCCAGCGGAGGTAGCCTCTGTGATGACGAAAGAACGGCTCCGGATCCTTAGGGAGCTCCAGGCGCGGAGCTATCCGTCTCTCGTGGATCTCGCCCGCGCCCTCGGACGGGATGTGAGCCGCGTTCGGAAAGACCTGCTGGGCCTCGCGAAGCTGGGCCTGGTAGGGTTCTCCAAATCCGGGAACCGCGTGCGGGCGCGGACGATGGCGACGGGCATCTACATTCCTCTGGGGGCTCCGGAGCATCGTCAGGACCGGGAGCGGAGGCCGGACGTTGTCCGGTCCCGAGGCCTACGGCAGCGTTAGTCGGCCACGCCTTCCTCGCGAATCCGAAGGGCGATTCGACCCAGCAGGCGACCCTGGACGACTCGCGTGTGAGCCGCGGCCGCCTGATCGAGTGGATACGTGGCCGCGAGTGGGACCTGAAGCCGAGCTTCGACGGACGCCCGCTCAAGCGCCGCGAGCTCCGTGGGACCGTACTCGCCGTCGTACGCGAGGGGTCGGAGGTTCGGCCGCCGACGCGGCACCGGCTCGACTCCGTTCGGGTAGGCGACGCGGCCGTTCATGCGCACGAAGTCGATGCATCGCTCCAGCCCGTCCCCGCCCGCGAGGGCGAACACCGCATCGAGCCCGTCCGGGGCGAGCTCCTTCAACCGGCGGATGCTGTCCGGGCTACGGGCATCGATCACGGCCTCGGCCCCGAGAAGTCGGACGAGTGCGGCGGCTTCCGGGTTGGAGGCGGTCCCGATCACCCGCGCGCCTCGAAGCTTCGCGAACTGCACGGCGAGGGTGCCGACTCCCCCAGCTGCCCCGACGACCAAGACGCTCTCCCCGCGTTTCAGCTTCAATGCACCGTCGACTCCTTGGAGGGCGGTCAATCCCGTCGTCGGCGCGGCCCCCGCCTCCAGGAGGTTGAGGTGCTCGGGGACGCGCCCGACGCTGCCCGCGTCCACGGCGATGTATTCCGCGTAGAACCCGCCCTTCGGATTCGAGTAGTGGCACGCCCAGACCGAATCGCCAACGTGGACCTTCCGGACGCTGGCTCCCGTCGCGACGACGATGCCGGCGCCGTCCGTCCCCGGGACGATCGGGAACTTCGCCTTGGGCCCCCACGGCCGCCAAGAGCCGTCCCGCACGAGTCCGTCCCAAGAGCCGACGCCGGCCGCCCGGAGGGCGATGAGGACCTCCCGCGGGCCGGGCTTCCGAACCGGGAGACGATGGGGCGTGAGGACGGAGGGGGGGCCGAATTCGTCGATCGCTGCGGCCTTCATCGTTTGTGGGATCGTTGATTGGCGTGCACCTGCCGCGACTCGCTTCGTCATGGCGTCTCCCTCCGGGCTCGGTCCGGTCCTCCGCTCCGAGAAGGAGACGTCCGATTTCTCGTTTTCGAACCCGTCCCTCGAGGGGTCGGGTTGGGGGCAACCGTTTTCCGCGACCGGTTCCCGAAGTCCCGGCTCCGGCCCGTTCATCGAGCCGCTCATCCCACCGGCGGTGGGGCCCTTGGCGGATCGTGGGCCCCGCCGCGCTTTCGCTGTCCTCGGAGGGAAATCACCGCGAGCGTGGCGACCAAGATTCCGACGCCCGCAAGGACGGCGACGAACAACACCGGATCATGCAGAAATCCGGCTGAAACCGGAGGCGGCGGTTGCGTGAGGGAGACCAGAAAGGCGTCGAGGCCGCCCGCGTTCGTCTCTCCCAGGAAGGATCCACCCGTCTCGCCGGCGACGTAGACTCCGGACGCACCCACCGCGATGCCGTCCCCTTTGTCGAACCGGGACGTGCCGAACTGGCGGACCCCCAGAAGCGTGCCGTTGACGTCGTACCGCAAAAGGAATGCATCCGGGATGCCGGCGCTCGTCTGACCCGGAAGCGTGCCATCCTCTTGGCCGGTGACGTACACACCGGATCGACCGACCGCCACGCCGGATCCGGCATCGCCGCCGGGAGAACCGTATTGGCGGGTCCACACCGCGTTGCCGTCCGGATCGTACTTTCGGAGGAACGTGTCGGCGCCTCCGGCGCTCGCCTCACCGGGAAACGACCCGCCCACCAGGCCGGTGACGTACACTCCGGTCGCGTCGGCGGCCACGGCGAGCGCTGCTGCGTACGTGCTCGTCCCGAACTGGCGGGTCCACAGCACCTCGCCACGGACGTCGTACTTCCGGACGAACGCGTCCGTGCTCCCTTGGAGCGTCTCGCCGGGGAATGAGCCACTCGTCGTGCCGGCGACGTACACCCCGGTCGCGTCGACGGCGAGGCCGGAGGCATAGTCGTACCCGCTCGTCCCGAACTGCTGGGTCCACGACACGTTGGACACGTTGCCGTCGACGTTGTACCTCCGAACGAATGCGTCCACGCTGCCCAAGCTCGTTTGGCCCAGGATCGTGCCTTCGGTGCGGCCTGCGACGTAGGTGCCGGTCCTGTCGGCGGCGACGGCGAGGGCGGTGTCGAAGTCGGGAGAGCCGAATTGCCCGGTGAATAGCAGGGTGCCGTTGACGTCGTACTTCTGGACGTACGCGTCCACGCCGCCCCCGCTCACACCCCACTGGAGGCTGCCGCCCGTATGGCCCGCGACGTACACGCCGGATCCATCCGCCGCAACCGCGTTGGCGTAGTCGAAGCTCTCCGTGGCAATTGGGCGGGTCCACAGGACCGTGCCGTTGAGGTCGTACTTCCGGAGGTACGCGTCGTACGCATCGCCCGGGAAGCTACCCAGCATGCGCCCGGCGACGTACACGCCGGTCGCGTCGACCGCGACGGCGCTGCCGGAGTCGTCGCTCGGCGTGCCGAACTGACGGACCCACACGAATGCCTTGGTCGTTCCCTGCCCCTCCGCGTGCGGCAGGACCGCGAGCGACACCGCAAGGCCGATGACCATGACGGCCGCGCGAACGACGGGGCGGACCGTCACGGTCGCAAGTCGGCATCGCATGGCGTCGTGCATCAAGGCCGCCTGGACCGGGCTTCCGGGCCGTTCCCAGGGCGCGATCGCCGCCGGACGAAGACGATCACGAGGAGGGCGAGCGCGAGGCCCGCCGCGAAGGAGCCAATGCCAACGATCGCACCGAGGGACTGCGGGGGGATGAGCGGGGTCCCCGAGGCCGCCCCGATGACGACCTGCCGAGCCAAGGAGTCGGAAACGTTGAGCTCCGTGCGGATCGTGAGCAAGACGCGGTAGACACCGGGCGCTGCGAACGCGTGGGTCACTCGCGGGCCCGAGGCCTGGGCGCCGTCTCCGAAGTCCCAGATGAACGTGATCGTCCCCAGCCCCGTCGAGTTGCTCGCGTCAAATACTATGGTCTGCCCGGGGCGGAGCGGGTTCGAGCTGACGACCACGAACGTCGCGGTGGCGGGCGGGGACGTGACCGTGAAGTTCCAGGTGACCGAGTTCGACCCACCCGGCCAGGCGATCTCGGCCGTGACTCGGTGGCGTCCCACGGGAAGGAGGGGCGCCACCGCTCGGACTTCGCGGTAGAAGGGGTCGTAGACGCTGTTCAGGGTCGTGCCGTCCACGGCGAGCGTCGTCGTGTTCGATGGCGGCTCCACGAGTCCCCGCCACACGCGCGCGCGCACGTAGAATCCGGGAAGGCCCGCGATGTCGCTGTCGGCCGCGGGACCCGACGGGGATACCGAGGGGTCGGCCGTCAGCAGGCGGAAGTCGCCCTCGGTCCAGAGGAAGACCGTGCCGGCGACCTCCGAAGCGACCAGCAGAGACTGTTCCGACACGTATCCCGAACCCGGAGCCACGGGGATCGGCACGGTGGTCCGCTCGGCGCCCGTGGTCGTGTTGAAGACCCACAGAGCCGCATCGTAGAAGTTCCGATGGATTCCAATCACGACATGCCGGCTGCGCATCAGCGTAACGCCTTGCGGATAGGCCCCCATGGGGAGCCAGCCCACCTGAGTCAGGTTGGAGACGGCGAGGACCACGATCCCGTACGGAGTTCCCGACACGAGGTAAGCCAGGCCCGCGTCCCAATCCACGGCCGTTTGGAAGGGGTTCTCTCCGACGTCGGAGCCGTTGGAGGCCCGGAACACCAAGCGGTCCGCGGAGACGTCAAACGTATCGAGGGTCATCGCCGAGCTGGAGAGAGAATGGGCGAGGAGGACCGTCTTGTCCGGACTCACCTCCAGGAGCGCGCGGAAGACGTTCGCCTGATCCACGACGCTGCCGGTCGTCTCGTTGATGATCCGAATGACCGAGTCCTGGGCGCCCGAAACGAAGAGCCGGTCGGGCCGTCCGGAACGGACGCTGAGGGGACTGAAGCCCAGGGGAATTACGCGCAACACGGTCCGCTGGACCACATCGACCACGGTCGTCTGATTCTCTCCGGACACGGCGACGTACAGTCGGGTTCCATCCGAACTCAAGTCGACGGACATCGGACCTTGGCCCACGACGACGCTCGAGAGCTCGT
>Ga0209237_1001578_pt1 | contig 13476 bp, 15 predicted proteins | sample GraSoi013_1_40cm_2_FD_185820 | JGI IMG/M metagenome (GOLD analysis project Ga0209237, IMG submission 185820) | Grasslands soil microbial communities from the Angelo Coastal Reserve, California, USA - Sample 10_02_2013_1_40cm (SPAdes) (version 2) | ecosystem: Environmental > Terrestrial > Soil >... | reverse complement strand
TACACCTTCGTCTCTCCTGAAGAGTTCGAGGATTTCGCCCGGATCAAGCAGATGAGCAAATGGGAGATCAAGCCTCTTCGCCCGGAGGACGCCTCACACCATCTCGAATCGGTTCAACCTAACAATCAGGATAGGGGAGGGTACGGCGGCTTCCAGTCAAGAGGAAGGTCAAGATACGGCCGGCGCCGCAGGTGGACGCAACATGGAGCGTCACAAGGCCGTCGCTACAATCGCTAGACTCAACTGGCTGGGTCGGCATCCGTTGATCAGGCCCGACCATCATGTCTCTGGCGCGGATTTCATTCCCGCAGAGGCTTTCTGGGCCCCTCGTCAAGGGTATGCGAGACGATGAGGATGAGACAGCGGGTTCGCCGGCGAACGTGTTCCAGAAAGATTGACGATATCCCGGCTCAAGAAGTTGACGTGCAGCCTATCGGGTCAGGTTCCACGACAAGGTTGACGCCACGCGTCCAGCGACAAATGCTTCACGAGTGAGTTGAAGTTCATCGCATTGGCCTGAGCACAATACTGACTTGTATCGTACTCAGTCTGGAAGACAGGCTTCCCCGCATTGATGAAGGGGAGGAGCGTATCGCACTCGTTGAATTTGAAGCATTCCTCGTTGAGTGCCCAGTCAAAGTAGGAGACCAAGTCTTTGACCTGGCCGACGTCATTCTTCAACCCGATTGAGAGCCCCCGCGCGTGGGCCGCGTTGGCTAGGAAGATGTTGTAGTTGAGCTGATCCTGGTATGTCAGGGGGAAACCCGTGGGGTTCGTGTACCCATCGACGTTGTCCGCCTCGATTCCGTCGAATCCCTTGGTCACGCAGATGTCCATTCTCGCCTTCATTATCGGGCCAAGAATTGAAATCTGTCTGATGTCGAGCCATTTCTCGCCTGCCCACCCAGAAACCGCACTTCCCGCGACGGAGGAGGGGAAGCTGTTGGCGTCTGGTCTCCAATCCTCGAGCGTACCGCCGCTTATGTAACAGACGGCCCTGGCTCCCGTCGCGTGTATCGCGGCAACCTGAGATGCGTCGTTGTCGAATGCATCGATATCATACATCTGGACGGGAATCGACAGGTCTATCGGCGTGGAACTGAGTTGCCACTGCCAGCTCGTGACGAGCGCTGGATGCCAGAGGGAAGTACTGCTAGAAGCAGTGCTGGTCGTTGTGGCGCTGGTGGTCGCTCTGGTGGACGCACCGGTGGTGGTCGCGGTGGTCGTAGTTCTTGCGTGGGTTGTCTGCCTTGAGGTTGAGGTCGTGCTCGAGGAGGTCTCGACCGCAGACGGTCGCGTGATTGTGGGAAAGTCATGGTTGACCCACAAGACGCCGATTGCGGCCGAGGAAATTAGGAGTAGAACGGGGATGAGAACGAGTCTTCGCTTCGACACTCTAGCACCACTCGAAAAGAGTAATCTCCGATTCTACTTATTAGTGGTGTGGAAGTTAATTCTATGTTATGAATTCTGAAGGTTGCCTCCATTTTTCTGCATTCCCAGGCACTCTCGGGGTGTCGTGCTTGGAATTTGAAGACCAGACAAGAACCATCTGAGTCGCTACCAGTAGTTAGCCGAAGAATCGCTCGTGCGCCTGGGGGAGGCCGGACCCTTAAGTCGCCTCCGCCAGAAAGGGTGAAAACAGCGGAGGCTCGACATCCGTGCCTCCCCATCCGTCGGGAACAGCCTGCATCTCGCCAAGCCGGAAGGAGCACCTCTCAAAATCCATCAACTGACGGAGTTAGGAGTCTTCGAAGAGAATTCGAGCAGCGTGAGACCACGCCTTCCTACGGCGGCCCTAACCTGTACAGCTTGACACCCGCTGCAACGAACCACACAGGCCAGAAGATGACGAGCGGGATGAATCCATCTAGTCCGCCTAGGATTCCTAACACGCCCGCAACGAGACCAAGGTATCCAGCGACCTTCCCGAACCTCCCCTTCAGCATGACGGCGCTGGAGATTAGGATTGCGAGGGAGAATAGGATGATGAAGAACCGCGTACCCACGCCGTAGCTTACCCCGAGGATGAACTCGGCGGTCACCGCGTACGCTGCCTTGGATGCCTCACTGGTTGCGGTTGCATACGAACTGCTCAGGCCAATGAGTGAATAGGAGACGATTGAGTTCACCAAGTCGACCGTGAGGGCGACGAGAGAGAAGACTCCGCCGACCATTGCGTACGTCGCGTTGACCTCTCTGAGTACGATGTAGAGAGCGGTGGCGGCAGGAACCAGCATCGCGTCGATGACGAAGAAGATGATGATTGTAATTTGGAAAGTACTCTGCGGCGCAATCGATTTGAGAAGAAGGGCTCCCTCACTTGGTGGGTTTCCCAGGACTATTAAGAGCGCGAAGTCTACAAGATAGAGCAACCCGGCAACGATCAGTAGGCCGCCTCCCGTTTGGTGCAGCCCCTTCCACGCCTGGGGTGAACTCAACTCTTCCTGAAACACCGGAAAGGGGTCTTAGCTATTCCTTGAACTCAGACAAGCAAACCAGACAGTTAAGTATCCCCGAAGTCCGTTGTGGCTACGAGTGCGGGGCAAACTGGACAGAATAGACATCAAGATTTTCCGGTCGCTACTTCAGGGAGAGTCCTCCGCGCCTCTCTCCATGGACCCCAGGAGGTCATTCCGGGCAATCGCCAGAAACCTTGGTATCGACGAGCTGACCGTCAGGAATAGGCTCCGAAAGCTTCACAGGATGGGTTTTCTGAAGGGCTGGCACCTGTTCGTCAACCCCTCCCTTCTCGGACTCGAGTTCGTCCAGCTTCTCGTCGATGTCCGCTCCTCCTCCAAGGAAGAATTGATTGAAAAGCTGAGACTGCTACCAGGCATCGCGGCAATAGTTGAGCATGTCGGTAACTCGATGTACGTCGTCTTCGCCTCCCGGGACGAAGAATCGTTCGAGAAACAGGCCACGCTCATCGAGCAACTCGCGGGCGCGAAATCCTCCCATCGCCTCAGAGCCCGGTTTCCAAACTGCAGTGTGGGATTGTCGCGCACCGACGCAGAAATAATCAGGGCTCTCGCAAGAGACCCGAGGAAGATGTATTCGGCGGTGGCCAAGGAGGCGGGTTTCTCGAGCAAAACTGTGAAGCGGAGATTGGAACGACTGATCGAGGAGAAGGCGGTCTTCGTGATCCCGAGCATGGACCCGAGCGCGTTGGAGGGGGCCATGGTGGCCGACCTGCTGGTTCAGTATTCTGGTCGCGAGGGGATGGGTGTGGTGAACCGGAGGATTCTTTCCGAGCTCGATGACTGCGTGATCCGAGCAGTGCTGGGTGACCCTGACTACGGCTTGTTCAACCTGATCATTACCAGAATATCAGCGGTTCGAGAGATTCCAAAGCGGGTCGGGTCCTTTCCCGGGGTAGCATCCGCGAGAGTCGACGTGGTCCAGAACCGCCTTGAAATGTACCATGAGCTCTCCGGACTATTTGAGGGGCCGGAGGTCTCCAGGTCGCGCGTCATACCGGCTTATGGCCTGGCTTCCCCTGAGGTACGAGCTCCTGAGCACCGCTTGTCGAAATCAAACTGGTAACCGCGGCCCGCGCCCCGGACAGTAGAGGCTCAGGCGCTGAATGGATTCCAAGCATCGGCCTCCGAACGAAGTAGATTCGAAGGGTGGGTCGATCCGTTTCGGATGGAGCCCTTTGCGGGTCGGACGGGAATTGAACCCGCCTAGGGGAAAACCTGACCCTCGGGTTAAAAGCCCGATGCTCTGCCTGGCTGAGCTACCGACCCGCCTGTCCCCTCAGCAGACTGCGGTATTACTCCGTTCTTCCCGCCGGTGTGGACCCCTTCGAGCCGTTTCGCGATTGAGGCGAAAAACCCCGAAGCGTGATAAACGCGATTCGAAGAGGCGAGCCCCGAGGGGTCTCCGGCGTTGATTGACAGATGAGCAGGGGCATCGGCAGCCTCCACAGATACTCGAGTGGCCTCCTCATGCACGGGAACGTCAGGGTGCTCGCGTTGACCGGCCTCCTGACGGGCACCTACGTGAGCATGCTCAACACCGCCCTGCAGCCGTTCGCGCTGAGCCTGGGGCTGGGACTGACTTCGCTCGGGTTCATGCAGGCCTTGGGAAACAGAGTCGGCGGATTCTCGGGGGCGATAATCCAGCCCTTCGCCGGCCGCTTGGCGGACACTCACGGAAGGAGAAAGGTGGTCATCGGCGGGAGCCTTGTCTCAATCTCCTCGATGGCCTCTTTCTTGGCAGCGGCTGTCGCGCACGTCTGGCCCCTCCTCATACCGGGTTTTCTTCTCCTCGGGTTCTCGCTTCTGAGCAGCCCGGCCTCTCAGGCGATCCTGGCGGAATCGGTAAAGATGGAACCAAGGAAGATGGGGATCGTCTTCAGCTGGGTCTTCTTCTTCAACTCCATACCGGGAGCCGTGATGGCCTTCGTGGCGGGTGTGATCGCGGACGCCATCGGCTACTACCTGGTCTTCGCTCTCGCGATCGCACTCGAATCGGTGAACCTCCTGCTCTACCTTACGAGGCTGAAGGAGACGAGGGAGAGCTCTCTGAGGGGCGAGGCCCGGCGAGATGACCCCACATTCACGCTGAGGAGCTTGATTGAGCCGCCGAAGGGTTTTCGGGGATTCTTTGCCACCTTCGCTATGGATGCGTTTTCGTTCGGGATAACGGGGAACATAATCTACGGGATGATGGTAAGACGGTTCGGCTACTCGGGCACGGAGATCGGCCTCGTCGTCGGGACTCTCTACCTCGCCGTTGTCGCCGCCCAGTATCCCGCAACCCGGATCCTCCTTCGGTTCGGCTCGAAGAAATCTCTCGCCTTCTCCGAGTTCCTCTCCGTCCTCCTCCTCTTGGGTTGGAACCTCTCCAGCGACCTTCTCTACTTCATTCTTCTCTCCGTCCTCTTCGGAGTCTCGATAGCCGCGTGGGTCCCGGCACAGCAGTCGATGCTGATGGCCCTGGCGCCCCCGGAGGAGAGAGGCGCCCTCGCCGGGAAGCTGGCGGCCTTTCGAGGACTTGTAGCGTTCCCCGCACCCATCCTGGGGGGCTTCCTCTTCGACACGCTCGGTTATCACGCACCCGTTACAGTGAGCGTCGTCGGAATCGCCCTCGCGCTCTCGATGATCGTCAGGCTTCTCCCCGATGAAAGCGTCAGGCGGCCAGCCTCTTGACCGTCTGGAGGTTCTGAGCGTCTCTCCGCCTGTCGTCGACGGGTGTCTCCATGAGGAGGGGTAGGTCTGTCACGGAGTCGTGGTGAAGGAAGGCCCTGAAACCCTCCCTCCCGATCTGCCCCAGCCCGATGTGCTCGTGCCTGTCGAGCGCGCCCCCGAGCGGTCCCTTGGAGTCGTTGAGGTGGACCACCCTGATCTCCTTCAGCCCGACGAGCTCGTCGAAGAGCGACATCGTCTTCTCCACAGCCTCCTTCGAGGTCATGTCAAACCCAGCCGCGAGGAGATGGCAGGTGTCGAGACAGACGCCCACTCTCTTCCTCTTCTTCACGAGGTCGAGAATCAGCCTCAGCTCCTCGAAGCGGGCCCCGACGCAGTTCTTCTGCCCCGCCATGTTCTCCAGAAGGAGGACGGTCTTTCCCGTGCTCTCCTCGAGGGCCTCGTCGCAGGCCTCCGCGACGTTTCTGACCCCGACCATCGTCCCCTTCCCCATGTGGCTGCCTATGTGAGCCACGAGATAGTCGATCCCCAGCGAGTCGCACCGCTTCACCTCCTCACCGAGGGAGGAGCGGCTCTTCCTCATCAGAGCTTTCATGGGTGTGGCGAGATTCGGGAGGTACGGCATGTGCGCGACGACATACTTGAAGCTCGTCTGCCTCCGCCGCTCGAGAAACGACGATACCTCCTCCTCATCGAGGGGCCTGAACTTCCAACCGCGCGGGTTTCTCGTGAAGATCTGAAAGGTGGTGCAGCCGAGCTCGGTCGCACCGTCGAAGGCTGAGCTCAGCGAATCCTTGATTGAGACGTGAAAGCCGATGAGAAGCTCCTTGCCCAACGTCAAAAGAGGACCGGCGTGGGTTTAAGGGCCTTATCGATGCCCGACCCACGCTGTTGCTAGCGACGCTTGTTCTTGTGCTCGGACGGGGGTGCTTCTCCGCTTGTACCTTTGCAGCTTTGTCGAAGTGGACCCGCCGAATGAAACCACCTTGGATGCTGGGACTGGGGTTGGCGGGGTTGACTTTGGTTGAACCGTCTCGTATGCTGAGGGGGCAGGTGGCGGAGCAGTTCTCTCTGCTGGTAGAGATGGAGTGGTTGTGTTGGTGGTGGAGAACTGCTCCGAACCAGTTGAACTGAGTGCTACCGTTGTCGAAGCTATCCTGTGACGCGAATGTCCGAGGTATCCTCGCGGCGCGGCGAAGAGTACTATCGCTGCGCCGAAGCCGGCGCCGAGTAGTATCGTGGCAATTTCGAGAGCCAATTCTTATGCACTGCCCTGATTGACCCTTCCCAGCCTCTTCTGCTCCCGAGTCAAATGGAGTGCACAAGTAAATCAAAAAGAAGCACTCGCCGTCGGTACTCTTTTTATAGTAAGACAGCATATGAGGGAGAGACAGGTGGGGAGTCTGTTTCAGCCTCAGCTAGACAAGATAAGCAACGACGTCTTCAAGTTCGATAGGAGGGTCAGGTATGCTGCCATCCTCGACGAGAGCGGGAGACTGATCTCGGGGGGGATGAGGCGAGGCGTGCCCTCCCTCGAGCCTCAGAGCGAGGACCTCCGCCTCATCGCGACCGTAACCATCCAACTCAGCACCGACAAGACCTGGGACCGCTACTTCGGAAAGACCCAGTTCACGTTCATAAAGCGTGAGAAGGTGAACATCCTCACCTTCAACATTGGAAACAAGCTCCTCCTCGTCTCCACCGAGCCAGACTTCACCCTCCAGCAGGCTCAGGAGCTGAGGAACATGATAGTCAGCAACTACTCTGAAATTCAGAGGTAGACGATGAAGGGGTCGTAGCGCCCTCTACATCAGACCCAAGTCGGGAAACTTGGCCTGGGTGAGACCGAGCTCCTTCTGAAGCGTCCTAATCCTCTCGGCGTACTTCTTCATGTCTTCCTTGTTATTCTGAACCTTGGCCACTTTGTATCCCCGCCAAGCCTTCTTGAGCGCCCCCCACGTCTGCCCCTTATTGTACGAAATGCGAGCTCACCGACGGCAGTTCGTCGGCTAACGGTATTTAACCCTGACGCAAGAGCGAGGAAGAATTAATGAGCGAATCCTGTCAGCCGACGCCCGTCGATTGTGCCACGTCCTCCCCACTCAGTCGTCTTCTTCTATAACTCGAAGCGACCGCGATGACAAAGATGACGAGGACGGCCAGCGCGATGTACGCGTACAGCGCGGTCGGCTGGATCAGGGTGAGCCAGAGGGGGACGACGGCCGCGAATTCTACGGTGGAGGAGGCGAGTGTCTTTCCCGCCGAGTCGGACAGGTCGGCCGTGAGGTTGTGGAGTCCCTGCTCCCCCGGAGGAAGGTAGAGGGTGAAGTTGTATCTCGGTTCGGTGGTGGTGTTTCGGGAGGCTACCGATCGGGTTGACTCGTCGAGGAACACCTGAAGCTTGAGGCCGCCGATCGGTGGGTTGAGCACGACGTAGAATTCCTGTTTGGTGAGGACGTTCACCGATGCCGGCAGTATCACGGAGAGTGAGTACGTTTGCTGGGAGCTGACATGCACTGTGTATCCCGTTGACGAGGAGGAGGTGACCGAGATGACGATCTTGTGCTTTGTGTCGGAGAAGGCCTCTCCGGCCTTGAGGGCTGCGTCGGAGAGGTCGCCCCTGGCGGGCGAGGTCGGAACGTGAACGTCGACTACCCTGATCTGCCCCCGGCTGGCCGATGCGTTATACAGATAGATGAGAACCCCCTGGGTTCGCTGGGCCGAATCGATCCCTTCCCTCAGGCGAAGCTCGACCAGATAGTACGAGGCTGAGTCGATCTGGATTTCGAGGGCGTAGCAGCAGCCCTGGGCGGAGCTCGAGGGTGGCGTCTCCGCGGGGATGAGGTTGTAGTCGCCGCCCCCGACTATCGCCGGGGCAATCCACCCGAGAGACGTCCTACTCCAAGCGTCGAAGAGACCGGGTTGGTTGCCGAGGGGCTGACCGAGGTAGGCTCCTATGTCCATCAGCGACCACGTTCCCATGAAGTGGAGTGAAGAGTCGGGCAGGTCGTACATGTCGGGGAGGTGCCCGGTCTGATGGCCGAGTTCGTGGGCCCACACGCCGTCGGGACTGAACTCTGAGACGATCGAGCCAGCATCGGAGCCAGCTGGGAGAAACGTCTTCCCTATCCAAGTTCTCGACCAGATGAGCGGCGACTTTTCAATCGGGGCGGCCGTCGCCTGGTCGGCACCGGCGTGGACGACGACCACGAAACCGTACGGGCTGAGGTCGGTACTCGACCGTGCGGCGGAGACGGCGTCTACTATCAGTCGCTCCGACCCGCTCGGGTTCCCGGCTGCATCGTCACCCACGGCGTTGTCAGCGCCATAGTACGCCATGGGATGGGCGAGGAGGACCCATCCCGGAAAGACCGTCGCACGTATGACCGCCTCCCCGAAGGAGGCGGCGGAGTAGTACTGCGCGACCTGGGCCATCGTCTGGTTGAGAGCCTGAATGCTCTCCGTGTGCAAGAAGTCGGTAAACTCGACCGGGAGGACGATGACGGCGAGCTGACCCTTCGCCGTCCGAGTGTTGGCGGCCTGGCCGGCCGCGGGGGGGAGGGGTGCCAGCAGCAGGAGGAGGAGCAGAAGGAGGGAGGCGAGAGAGCGGAGTGGCCTCACTATTCCACCTCGAACGGCAACTCCCTCCCCTTGGAGTCGTAGACACGCAGAGACGACGAATCCCCGTAGGGATATCCGAGGATCACCATTATCCTCCCCGCCAGGTGAAGCAGATCCTGCTCAGAAGGCGTTGCGTTGCCGGAGGGATGTGAGTGGGCGACCCCCAGGAAGGAGGAGTCGACCGGAAGCATGAACCAGCTGAACGAAGAGAAACCCTCGCCGTGCACCGCGGCAGGAGGAATCACCACGCTGGAGACCACGGCCACCCCCTTCTTCGCCTTGCCCCTTAGGAGAAGGATGCCCTCCCTCGGATAGGACATCTGCGAGTAAGAAAGCAAGCTGTCCACCACCTCCTTCTTGATGACCACTCGCTCGACGGGCAAAAAAGCCGATACCTCAATCCTTGATGAGGTGTTCGACGAAATTTGCAAGGATTACCTCGCCGTCGGGCTTCTCGAGGCTGTAGCTCTCCGGATGGAACTGCACTCCGTAGATCGGTAGCCTGGAGTGCCTCATCGCACAGATCTCTGCGGTCGAGCTTCGGGCGAGGTGAGTGAACCCTGTGGGAAGTGACTCGACCTCCTCGTGATGAGACTCGTAGACTCCGATCGAATGTGGAAGGCCCCTGAAGAGAGGGTCATGCCTCAAGACCTCCGCGTCGCGGTAGCCCTTCGCAGGGGTAGCCGCCCTCACCACCCTTGACCCGAAGGCGTGGCCGAGGAGCTGGTGGCCGAAGCAGACTCCCAGGGCTGGGCCGCCGTGGTCCTTCATGGCGTCTATCTCCCTAGCGAATTTCGCCTGGGTCCTCGCACTCGATAGCATGTCGTAGGAACCGCTCAGTATGGCCGCGTCATACTCTCTCAGCTTCTCGCTCGTGACGAGATTCCAATCGGTGACCTCGACTCCGCCACCGCGGGCGAGGGAGGCCTTCAGGGTCAGCACCCTCTCCCGATGAGATGCGTCGTAGTTGTTCACGAGAAGAAGCTTGAGCAAACTCGCTCGGCGCGGACTCTCTGAACCATAAGAACTTTTGTCAATCCAACCGTCCCTCTCTCGACTCGACTCGACTCGCCGAAGACCGCAGGTGGCCGACGCGTAAACAAACTTTTAAGGCAGACGAAAGAGGTTCGAAGATTAGGAGCTAGAGAGAAAATGTTTGCGCCCTCGGCGGGATACGACAGAGCGATTACCATCTTCTCCCCCGACGGCAGGCTTTATCAGGTCGAGTACGCGCTCGAGACAGTCAGGCGCGGAAGTCTCGCGGTCGGAATACGGACGAATAAGGGAGTCGTTCTCGCGGTCGAGGAGAGAGGCAGAAAACTTCAGAGCGGCGACACATCGATCAAGATGTTCCAGATAGACGACCACGTCGGTGCAGTGGGCGCCGGCTACATCCCTGATGCGAGGATTCAGGTCGACAACGCGCGTGTCATGTCGCAGAGTAACAGGCTAATCTACGACGAGCCCATCGACGTGGAGTCGATAGCAAAGAGGATAGCTGACCTGAATCAGCAGTACACTCAGTACGCGGGCGTGAGACCCTTCGGAGTCTCGCTCATCATCGCGGGCGTCGACGAGAACAACGGGCCCGTCGTCTTTCTCACAGACCCCACCGGGGCTTACCAGGGCTTCGAGGCGATAGCCATCGGAGCCGGGAGCGACCAGGTTAACGATTACCTGGAAAAGAATTACAGCAAGGAGACTAGCATCGACCAGGCCGTCACCCTCGCCATCGAATGCATCTACCTGGTCAGCGAAGACAAGCACGGCACGGCGCACATCAAGACGGCCGTGATAGACGCGGAGACGAAGAAGATGCGGAGGCTGACCGAGCAGGAGATCGGAAAGAACGCGGGCAGCGCAAAGACGCGAAGCGACAAGCCACCGGCAAAGAGCGGTTGAAGATATTTTTCGATGAGCAGCAGATATACAACGGTACGCCTAGTCGTAGATGGCGAACACTTCGAGATACTGGTAAACCCTGACCCCGCGCTGAACTTCAAGCTTGGGAAGCAGATAGAACCGTCTCAGGTCATCGCGGCAGACGAAGTCTTCTCCGACTCAACGAAAGGACTCCGGGTCGGAACTGAGAAGCTCAAGAAATACTTCAAGACCGAGGACTCGGCGAAGGCCGCGGTCGAGGTGCTCAGGAGAGGGGAGCTCCAGCTCACGCAGGAGCAGAGGAAGAAGCTCCTCGACGAGAAGAGGAAGAGTATCGTGACGATGATCGCGAAGACATACGTCGACCCCAGGACGTCCCTCCCGCACCCCCCCATAAGGGTGGAGCAGGCGATGCAGGAGGCGAGAATCTCCATCGACCCCTTCCAGGATGCGAGCGAGCAGACCAAGATGGTCGTCGAGAAGATTCGGAGCATCATCCCCCTGAAGTCGGAGAGGGTCAGGCTCCTCGTGAGGGTCTCCCCGCAGTACTCGGGGCAGACGATTGGAGTGCTGAAGAACTTCGGAGAGATTCTGAAGGAGGACTGGGGGGCCGACGGCACCCTATCGGCAATAGTAGAAATACCCGCTGGTTCCCAGCCTGGCCTGCTAGAGAAGCTAGGCTCGAACACGAAGGGAGCGGCCCAAGCTACATTGGTGAAATAAGTTGCCTCTCATAACAAGAAAACAGGTTATCCCGGGAGACGTCATCGCTTCCGGCGATTACAGGTACGGGAGCTACATAGAGAAGAGGGGAAGCGACTACATCGCGCTCAGGATCGGGCTGGCGGAGGTCAGCAGTGACGGGGTGAAGCTGATACCGCTGACGGGCCCTTACATCCCGCACGTCGACGACCAGGTCGTGGGCAAGGTCATCGATATGTCGGGGTTCGGCTGGGAGATCGACATCAACTCCTTATTCTTCGGCTACCTCCCCGCCTCGTTTGTCTTCGGGAGAGACTTCTCCCCCGCCACACACGACCTCAGCAGCAAATTCAAGGTTGGCGACCTGCTGCTCTGCAAGATAGAGGCCTTCGACAGGTCGAGGGACCCGCAGATCTCGATTCGTGGCCCCGGGCTGGGGAAGGTCCCGAAGGGCGAAATCGTTAAGATATCACCAACAAAGGTGCCGAGGTTGATAGGAAGAAAGGGATACATGGTCAACATGATCAGCGCGCAGACAGGCTGCGAACTCATGGTCGGACAAAACGGTCTGGTCGTCGTCTCCGGACCGCCGGAGGGAATTCTGAAGGCCGCGAACGCGATCAAGATGATTGAGGAGGAGGCCCATCTCGCCGACCTGACGACGAAGGTCCAGAACTATCTCGGAGCAGAGGCACAAGGTGGAGAATAAGAAGAAACTCATCAGCGATGACGGGGTGAGGACGGACGGGAGGAGATGGAACGAGCTCCGACCCATCAGGATGGAGGTGGGGCAGCTGAAGAACGCCGACGGTTCGGCCTACATCGAGTTCGGGAAGAACAAGATCGTGGCGGCGGTGTACGGGCCGAAGGAGGTTCATCCGAAGCACATGGTCCTGCCCGATAGGGCACTCATACGCTGCAGGTACCACATGGCTCCCTTCTCCGTCGACGAGAGGAAGAACCCCGCACCGTCCCGGAGGGAGATTGAAATCTCCAAGGTTATCAGAGAGGCCCTCGAACCCGCGCTGATCGCGGAGGATTATCCGAGGGCGGCGATCGAGATATTCGTCGAGGTCCTGCAGTCAGACGGGGGCTCGAGGGTAGCGGGAATCACCGCTTCGTCGCTCGCGCTCTCCGACGCGGGAATAAACATGAGGGACCTCGTGGTTGGCTGTTCTGCAGGTATCGTCGATGGGCAGGTGGTCCTCGACCTCAACGACACCGAAGACAAGGAGGGGTCGGGAGACATGCCCGTAGCGTTCATGCCAAATCTGAACCAGGTGACGCTCCTGCAGGTGGACGGCATCTACACCCCGGAGAATTTCAGGAAGGCCTTCGAGCTCGCGATGACAGGCGGCAGGACGGTCTACGAGATGCAGAGGAAGGCCCTGCTGGGGAAGTACTTTGGCGCCTCACCTTCCGAGACAGCGATGGAGGAGGAAGAGTAGGTGTCGGCGGTCAAGAAGAACTACGTGGTGGAGACTCTACGGAAGGCACAGATGGTCGAGCTTCTCGCGAAGGGGAAGAGAGTCGACGGAAGGAGCCAGGACGAAACGAGGGCGTTGAAGATCGAGACAAGGCTGATCGAGAAGGCGAACGGCTCCGCGAAGGTGAGTCTCGGCAACACCCAGGTAATCGCGGGGGTGAAGGTGGCGACTGGGACCCCCTTCGCAGACACCCCCGACAAGGGGGTCCTTATGGTGAACGCCGAGGTACTCCCCCTCGCCTCCCCCTACGCGGAGGCGGGTCCTCCAGACGAGAACGCGATAGAGCTCGCCCGTGTCGTGGACAGGGGGGTGAGAGAGTCCGAGATGGTCGACCTCTCAAAGCTCGTCCTTATCGCGGGGAAGTCGGTCTACACTGTATTTGTTGACGTCAACATCCTCAACGTGGACGGAAACCTCTTCGACGCGACGAGCTATGCGGTAGTCTCGGCACTCCGCACCGCCAAGATGCCAAAGTTCGAGGCGGATGGGGAGAAGGTGACTAACACAGGAAAGCTGACGCCCCTTCCCGTGCAGAAGACGCCCGTCTCAATCACGATGGCGAGGATCGGAAGCATCATCGTGGTCGACCCGACGGCCGAGGAGGAGGCGGTGATGGACGCCAGGATAACTCT
>Ga0209237_1001575_pt1 | contig 13486 bp, 13 predicted proteins | sample GraSoi013_1_40cm_2_FD_185820 | JGI IMG/M metagenome (GOLD analysis project Ga0209237, IMG submission 185820) | Grasslands soil microbial communities from the Angelo Coastal Reserve, California, USA - Sample 10_02_2013_1_40cm (SPAdes) (version 2) | ecosystem: Environmental > Terrestrial > Soil >... | reverse complement strand
GCGGTCTCCGAGACCACGAAGTGCATGAAGAGGCGGCTTTGCTCTTCATCGAGCTTGGCCCTGGTCTGCTTCAATAGATTAGTCCACGCGGACAGGGGGTACACCTTGAGCGACGTCGGGTCGGTCCGCTTCAGGAAGACGACGCTCTTTTCCCCGGCTTGCCCGTCAGGGCACAAAAGATCACGGATGGCCGAAGGGAGAAGAAAGCGGCCCTTCTCGTCCAGCTTGCAGAAGTATTCCCCTGAGAACATGAGTCGCCTCCTCAGCGGGGCTTTCTCCGGGAGTACTCCCGGCTTTTCCTCCGGAGCCACATGTCCAGCTCCGACTTCACGAACCGCCAGTCCTTGCCGAGCTTGAAGGCCGGCACGCGCTTCTCCTGAATGTAGCGATAGAGCGTCCGAGGCGCCACTTTCAGGTAGCGGCACGTCTCGGCGGTGGTCAGCACCTCATCCCGTACCGCCTTGGCCATCGAACATTCCGGATGATACGGTCGCCATCCTAATGGGCAGGGCTGAAATTGTCAAGTATTTTTACATGCCAGTCATTGCCACTCCTTGCCAGTGCTGGCATAATCCATAATTCCGTCGCGTCCGACGTAGGGGCGGACCTAGGTGTCCGCCCATGTTCTACGGGGCCATCCACAATTCGGGCGCACACGCAGGTGCGCCCCTACGCAATTTTAAACCCGTCGGGTGAGGGTCAGGACCGTGACGGATTCGACCCCCGCCCGGCGGAGCACCTTGGCGCACTCGTTGACGGTCGCCCCCGTCGTCAGGACGTCGTCCACCAGGAGCACCCGCTGGCCGGCCAAGCCGGCCGGGTTCGGCACGGCAAAGGCGCGCCGCACGTTCCGGGCGCGTTCCTTGCGGTCCAGTTCTGTCTGGGGCCGGGTCGCGCGGACCCGCATGAGTTGCTCAAACGACAGCGGGAGGCTGAGCCGGTCGGCGAGCCGATCCGCCAGCAACAGCGCCTGGTTGAACTCGCGGCTGCGCAGGCGGCTGGGATGGAGCGGGACGGGCATGACCAGGGAGACGGATGGCAGCTTATCCACCCAGACGAGCATCAGGTCGGCCAGGGGTGTCGCCAGCGCATCCCGGCGCCGGTACTTGAACAGGTGGACTGCTTTCTCCAAGACGCCCTCGTAGCGGTACGGGGAGAGGGCGCGGTCGAACGCGGGAGGTTTTTTCCGGCACGGGCCGCAGAGGTGTCCCGGACTGGAGGTCAGCGCGAGCGGCGAGTCGAACGGACGGCCGCACCGGGGGCAGACCGAGCCTTCGATGGGCCGGATCGTCTCCCAGCAGTCCCGGCAGAAGAAGGGAAGCCGGCGGTCCGCTGCTGGCCGCTTGCAGACCGCGCAGTCGGTGGGAAAGACCCAGTGCAAGATCATGTCCAGCGCGTCCGGCATGGCGGCTTTTCTCTTCCTTGGACACCGCCACGGCGCAAGCCGTCACCTCACGTTCCCTACATTGTCGGGACTCGCGCCTTTGTGTTATAGGTGGGCGGGCAGCTTGTGAGGGAGCGTGGTCAGGCTGGAAGGAGTCTCCAAGTTCTATCAACGAGGCGCCTCGATCATCCGGGCAGTGCAAGGGGTTTCGTTGGAGGTGGCCAAGGGGGAGCTCCTGGCCATCATGGGACCGAGCGGCAGCGGGAAGAGCACGCTCCTCAACCTGATCGGCGGCCTGGACCGGCCCACGCAAGGCGATGTCGTCATTGACGGGCATTCCACTCGCGGGTTCGCCGAAGCCGACTGGACGCAGCTCAGGCGGGAACGGATCGGGGTCGTCTTCCAGTTCTTCAACCTGCTGCCGGGGCTGACCGCGCGCGAGAACGTCGCGCTCCCGCTCCTGCTGCGCGGCGAGGCCGACCCCGATAAACGGGTCGAGGAGTGTCTGGCAGCGGTAGGCCTGGTGAACCGGGGGGAGCATCGCCCATCGGAACTATCCGGGGGAGAGCAGCAGCGCGTCGCGGTGGCGCGGGCGCTGGTGCATCAGCCGGCCCTCCTGCTGGCGGACGAGCCGACGGGCAACCTAGATTCGAAAGTGGGGCGGGAGATCGTCCACCTGATTAAGACGTTGGCGCGGCAGGGCGGGCAGACCGTGATCCTGGCCACACACAGCCGGAGCGTGGCAGAAGAGGCGGATCGGATCGTGCTCATGCGGGACGGCTCTGTGGATGGGGAGGACGTGCGAGCATGAAGGCAGCGATCGTCGCGGTTATGATTGCGACTGGCGCCATGCTAGCGGTAGTGGTTAGCGTAACGATAGCAGAACAGAATCAACCCAAGCTTCCCTTGGCGCAGGAGCATCCGATCGTAATCGACGCCACCGCGATTGTGCCTCCAAGGGCTTGGAGCGTGCCAGGAGTGACGGAGCCGCTCCAGTCGGTCCGAGACCGCATGATGACCGATAAGGTCGCGACCCTGAAGCTCAGGCCAGGCCGCTACATGTTCATGACGATGGTCTACTCCTTCGAGTTCATAGTGAATCTGGACGGGAAGCTGGACTACATGAAGCACCTGGACAAGTGCGTCGAGGGACGCGGCACAGCGACGCTGGTGGTCAAGTGCCGCATCTCCCAACAAATCGTGCAGTGACCCACTCGCACGACACGGTCGACCTTTCCTGCACCATCGCCGGTGTCCGCTTTCCCCTCTGCCTGATGAATGCTTCCGGTGCCTTGTGCGTCACGCGCGAGGAGCTCGAGGCGCTCGGGCGGTCCCGCACCGGAGCCATCGTCACCAAGTCCATGACGCTGGAGGCCCGCACGGGCAACCCGGAGCCTCGGTACTATCCCTTTGCCGGCGGCTCGATCAACTCGATGGGGTTGCCGAACCTCGGCTACCGGGCGTATGCGGAGTTGATCCCGGCGCTCAAGACGTTCAGGAAGCCGGTGATCGCAAGCGTGGCGGGCCTCTGCGAGGACGACTTTCCGGAGATCGCCAGGACGATCGCTCGCGCCGGCCCCGATCTCGTCGAAGTGAATCTCTCCTGTCCGAACATCGCCGGCAAGCCGCAGATCGGGTATGACTTCGAAGCCTCGGAGCGACTGATCCGCCGCGTGCGGTCCGTCGTGGATTGCCCGCTGGGCGTCAAGCTGCCTCCGTATTTCGATCCTGCCCACCACGCCGCGATGGCCGAGGTCCTGAAGCGGGCGCCGGTGGACTTCCTCTCGCTGATCAACTCCGTCGGCAATGCGCTCGTGATCGACCCGGACCGTGAGTCGGTCGTGATCAAGCCGAAGGGTGGATTCGGCGGCCTGGGCGGGCCGGGGATCAAGCCGGTCGCGCTGGCCAACGTGCGGGCCTTCTGGAAAGCATTCGACGGGAGGATTCCGATCATCGGGGTTGGAGGCGTCGTGTCCGGAACGGACGCGTTCGAGCATCTGCTGGCCGGGGCCTCGGCCGTGCAGATCGGCACGGCCCTTGTGGAGGAAGGACTCAAGGTCTTCGACCGGATCGCCGGCGAACTACAGGCCGTGCTGAAAAAGAAAGGCTATCCGTCCGCCACAGCCGTTGTGGGTCGCCTCAAGGAACTGTGACCGTCTTCCGCCTCCTGGTGTGGCGTCATGTCGCCGGGGAACTCCCGCGCACGGCCCTCACGGTCGGCGGCGTGGCCCTCGGGGTCGCCGTGTACGTGGCGGTCGCGACGGCGAACGTCGAGATCGTCCGCTCGTTCGAGCAGGCCGTGCTCGGCGTGGCCGGACGGACGACCTTGCAAGTCTTCAACGCCACGGACTCCCTGGGCGGCTTCGACGAGCGCATCATTGAGCCCCTCAGCCACACGGCCGGTGTCCTTCTGGCCACGCCGGTGCTGGACCTCACCGGGATCTGGAGGACCGAGGGCTCGGCCAGAGGGATCGTGTTGCCGATCTTAGGCGTGGATCTCCTGGCCGAATCCTCTTTCCGCGACTACCGGGTGGTCGAAAGCGGCCACCACAACTCCGGCAGCGAATCCGATTGGGAGCGGTACCTCGAGCCCGACACGGTCTTTGTGGGCCGCCGGCTGGCCCAGCGCCACGGCCTGGCCCTGGGCTCGGCGCTGGCGGTGAACGTCGGCGGACGCGTCAAGCGGCTGATCGTCCGCGGCGTTCTTGAGGGGGACGGCCCGGCGCGGTCCACATTTGAAGAGCTGGCCGTCATGGACATTGCGGCGGCGCAGCTTCTGTTCGACCGACTGGGCCGCCTCGATCGCATCGACCTCGTCACGGACCCGGCCCGCCCCGTGGAGGAGGTGAAACGCGCGGTCCAAGCGCTCCTGCCGCCGGAACTGATCGCCAAGCGACCCCAGCAGCGCAACGCCCAGATCGAGCGGATGACTCGCGCGTTCCGCTTGAACGTGAGCATTCTCAGCGTGGTGGCGCTGCTGGTCGGACTCTTCCTCGTCTACAACACGGTCTCCTTCGCGGTGCTCCGCCGCCGCCGGGAGATCGGGATCCTGCGCTCGCTGGGCCTGTCCTCCGCCGGCATCGCATGGCTCTTGCTGACGGAGGTCGTGCTGGTCGGCATCGTGGGCAGCGTGGTGGGCATCGGGTTCGGCGTCGCGCTCTCGAACGGCGTCCTGCAGACACTTGCGGCGACCGTGAGCAGCCTCTATTACCAGTCGCTGGTTCCTCCTCGCCTGATATGGGTGTCGTCCGATGTCTTGGTGCAAGGCCTGCTCATCGGGATTGTCGTGGCGGTGGTGGGCTCGCTGGGCCCGATCCGGGAAGCGGTGTCGGTGGAGCCGACCCAGGCTCTCGCTCCGGGAGGATATGAACTGGTCGGGACGGTGCGGGTCGCGACCGCCCTCACGCGCGCGGCGGCTGCCTTTCTCCTGGCCGGATTGGCCGCCTGGCAGGACCCTGTGCAGGGCGTGCCGCTCTTTGGATACGTCGCGGTGTTTCTCGTCGTGCTGGGCTTTGCGTGGCTGAGCCCTGTGGTGATCCGGTCGATTGCTCCTTGCCTGCGGTGGGTGCTGCCTCGGCAGGCAGGCTGTCTGCCGCGCTTGGCGGCCGCCGAGCTGGAACGCGCGCCCGTGCGGAACGCCGTCGCCGTCTCGGCGCTGATGGTCGGGTTGGCCTTGATGATCGGCGTCAGCGTCATGATCCATAGCTTCCGCCAGACGGTGGACTTGTGGCTGGACCAGACCGTGAAGGCGGACCTGATTGTGGCGCCGCCGACATGGTTGGGCGACGGCCCGGAATGGGCCTTGCCGGAATCCGTGCACCAGCGCCTGCAAGCGCTGCCCGGCGTCGTGGCGGCGGATAGCTATCGCGACGTCCGCATGGACTACCGCGACAGGCCGGTAAGGGTGGTTGCCCGGGATCTCCTGATACACGCGCGGCACAGCCGGTATCTCTTCTTGGACGGGGACTCCACCACGGTCCTGACCGAGGCGGTCCACGGCGACCGGGTGATCGTGTCGGAGACCTTCGCCCGGCAGTTCTCGCTGCGGCGCGGCGACCGCATCGCGCTGCCTTCCCCGGACGGGCCGGTCGAGTTGTCCATCGCGGGGGTGTTCTATGACTACTCGACGGATGGCGGCAAGATCGTTCTGGACCGCTCCCTCTACGCGCGACACTGGGGCGATCGCAACGCGACAGTCGTGCCTCTGTACCTGGTGCCCGGCGCCGATCCGGAGGCGGTCCGCCGAGCCGTCCTGGAGCGGCTACAGGACAATCCGCCGGTGATGATCCTGACGAACGGCGAGCTGAAGCGCGAAGTGCTGCGGATCTTCGACCAGACCTTCGCCATCACGTATGCGCTGGAGGTCATCGCGGTGACAGTAGCGCTCCTGGGAATCGCCAATACGCTGCTGGCGGGCATCCTGGAGCGTCAGCGCCAGCTCGCGGTGCTGCGCGCCATCGGTGGGACGCCGGCCCAGGTCGGCCGGCTCATCCTGTGGGAGTCTGGTTTGTTGGGGCTGGCGGGGACGGTCCTGGGAGCCGCGGCAGGCTTGGTTCTCTCCGTCCTGCTGGTCGAGGTCATCAACAAGCAGTCATTCGGCTGGACCATAGTGTTCCATCCGGCGCCGGGCGTCCTGCTGGAAGCGGTGGCTCTGGCGCTGCTCGCGACCGTGCTTGCGGGGTATTGGCCGGCCCGGCGGGCGGCCCGCCTCCCGGTTGCGGAGAGCCTGCTGTACGAATAGGGTGGCGCGTCGGACTCCCATTTAACTTTTGGGTCTTTCCTGTGTCTATAGGGTATGACGGATCGCCAGCTAGAAAGCGCCGCTAAGTTTCTCTACGACATGGCAAAGGGGGTCGGGCTGATCGCTGTGGTCGGCGGCTTGGTGAGTGGACAGGCTTCAGCGACTAGTGTTATATTCGGCCTTGAATGTATGGGGGCATTGTACTTGGCGGCCTTTAGCCTTGAAGGGAGGTTAAATTCATGACTTTCGGTTGGACCTTCTTTGACCAAGTGATGGCCCTCGTTGCTGGTCTGAGCACCCTTCTGGCGATCTGGATCTACTTCTACACATCCCCCCGAAAGAAGCAGAAGTAAAAAATTAGCGAGTCCCCTTACACCGTCGGCGCGCCGGTAGTTGTTGTGAGACTCGAGCGGGCGGCGCCGCGTGGGACCCAGGCGGAGCGGAATGGCCTACAGCCGAGTCTGCGGGGCTGCGACGGCGTTTCGACCCGTTGCAGTCCAAAGAGCAACGGGTACCCCGTCGCACGTCAGGGTGACGCGGTGACAGGCCCCGCGTTTTCGCCGACGGTGTCGACTTCGAAGCCCAGGTCCTCGATCATCTTCCAGGTTTCGGGCGCGGGCATGCCCGGCGTCGTAAGGTAACCGCCGACGAAGAGCGAGTCGGCGGGATAGAGCGCCAGCGCCTGCAAGGCGCGCAGGTTGAACTCGCGCCCGCCCGCGACCCGCAGCTCCGTCCGCGGGTGCAGGAAGCGGAACAAACAGAGGATCTTCAGGCAGCGCTGGGGGGTCAGGTTTTTCTGATCCTGCATCGGCGTGCCGGGAACCGGATGCAGGAAGTTCATCGGGATCGAGTCCGGCTGCACTTCGCGCAGCGCGAACGCCAGGTCGATCAAGTCTTCGTCCGTCTCGCCCATGCCTGCGATGCCGCCGGAGCAGATCTCCAGGCCGGCGGCCCGCGCGTTCCGGATCGTCGTGAGGCGGTCCTGATACGTGTGGGTCGTCACCATCTGCGGGTGGAACCGCTCCGACGCGTTCAAGTTGTGGTTGATCCGGTCCACGCCGGCTGCCTTTAACCGGCGTGCGTCGCTTTCCGTGAGCAGGCCCAGCGAGCAGCATACTTGAACACGCACCGTGCCCTTGATCTCGCGTACGGCCTCGCTGATTTCGGCGAGCTCGCGGTCGAGCGGGCCGCGCCCGCTGATGACGATGCAGTAGCGGATGGCCTTGGACGCCGCCGCCCGCCGCGCGCCCTCGACCATGTGCGACTTCTTCAGCAGTCCATATTTCCGGATGTCCGCCGTGGACACGGCCGACTGCGAGCAGTAACCGCAATCCTCCTGGCAGGCGCCGCTCTTGGCGTTCTGGAGCATCTGGAGACGGACCTTGCGCCCGAAGAACCGCCGGCGGACGGTGTACGCGGCGTCGAGCAGTTCCAGCACGCGGTCGTCCGGCGTCCGCAACACGGCCCGCGCGTCCTCGCGGGTCAGCGCCTCGCCGGCGATTGCCTTGTCGGCCCAAGCGCGAAACGCGCCATTCGGATAGTCGCGATCGTCCATCGTCGTCACTCCTTGATGAGAGACACGCCGGTCATTTCGGGCGGTTGGGGGAGTCCCATCAACATTAAAATTGTCGGGGCGATGTCCGCGAGGACGCCGGAGGCGCGCAAGGCGTGCGGTCGGTCGTCCACGATGATGCACGGCACCGGGTTCAGGGTGTGCGCTGTGTGAGGCTGGCCGGTCTCGTAGTCCACCATCTGCTCCAGGTTGCCGTGATCGGCGGTCAGGACCACGGCCCCACCGATCCGGCGCATGGCGGAGATGACCTTGTTCAGGCATTCGTCAATGACCTCGGCCGCCTGGATCGCGGCTTTCAGATTTCCGGTGTGACCCACCATGTCCGGGTTCGCGAAGTTCAGCACGATCAGGTGGTACTGGCGGGACTCGATGCGCCGCACGGCCTCGGCGGCGACTTCTCGCGCGGACATCTGCGGCTTGAGGTCGTAGGTCGTGACGTCGCGGGGGGAGGGGATCAGCACGCGGTCCTCGCCCGGATAGGTCTTCTCGTCGCCGCCGTTGAAGAAGTACGTGACGTGGGCGTACTTCTCGGTCTCGGCGATGCGGAGCTGCTTGAGCCCCCCCTCGCTGATCAGCTCCGGCAGGATGCGCGTCAGGCGGAACGGGGGAAAGGCTGCCGGGTGCGTGAAGGTCTCGTCGTACGAGGTCATCGTCGCGAAGGCGGCCAGCTTCGGCACGACCTTACGCGGGAAGGCCTCGAAGGTCGGCTCGGTGAGCGCGCGCGTCAGCTCGCGGGCCCGGTCCGCGCGGAAGTTGTAGAAGAAGATCCCGTCGTCGTCGTCAATGCTCCCGATCGGATGGTCGTGCTGGTCCACGATGATGGCCGGGACCACGAACTCGTCGGTCACGTTCGCCGCAGAGCTCGCCGTTACGGCCTCTTCGGCCGAGCGCCGGTGCACGCCGTGTCCCTCCACGAGGGCGGCATAGGCCTTGGCCACGCGGTCCCATCGCTGGTCCCGGTCCATGGCGTAGTAGCGCCCCATCACGGTGGCGATTGTCCCGACGCCCAGCTTGCGCATCCGCGCCTCGATAGTTTTGACGTAGCCGAGGCCGTTCCGCGGGGGCGTGTCCCGTCCGTCCAGGAACGCGTGCACGAACACCGGCGGGCGGCCCTCCTTCTTCACCATCTCGAGAATTGTCTCCAGGTGAGAGATGTGGCTGTGCACGCCGCCGTCCGACAGGAGCCCCAACAAGTGCAGGCGGCCGCCGGTGGAGCGGACCTTGTGCAGGACCTGCGCGAGCACCGGGTTTGTCGCGAAGGAGCCGTCCCTGATCGCCCGATTGATCCGGGTGAAGTCCTGGTACACGATGCGGCCGGCGCCGAGGTTCATGTGGCCGACTTCAGAGTTTCCCATCTGGTTGTCGGGCAGCCCCGTGTCCTCGCCGGACGCCGACAGCAAGGTGCAGGGACAGTTCCGAAGAAGCGAGTTGTAGAACGGCAGCCGTGCGAGGGCCAGGGCGTTGGCCTCCGTCTTCTGGCTCACCCCCCAGCCGTCCAAGATGATCAGCGCGACAGGTTTCACGGTCGTGGTCATGAGATCCGGCATTGTTACTGATTTTGGAAAAAAAGGCCAGCCCGTCTAAACAGGCTCGAACGGCGAGGCGACGCCCGGATAGGGGTGGGGCTGAACGGGCTCGCGCACGCTCTCGCGGGGCTGGTCCGCGCCGCCGAACGAAGGGAGCACGTGGGCCAGCGTGTTCCAGCGCCCACAGGCTTGGCAGCGCCCGTCCCATTCCCCCGCTTCGTAGTGGCAGGCCGTACAGGCGAAGGGGGTTCCTACAGGCCGTGGCCGGTTGAGAGCTTCCTGCAGGATCGTCAGCGCCGATTCCGTGTCACCCTTGCGTATGTAAAGGCAGGCCATGATCTTATGCAGGGCTCCGCTGGGATCCTGGAGACCCTCCAGCGTTGAGAGCAGATCGAAGGCGTCGTCGATCATCTCCAGCCGGTAGTAGAGTTTGCCGAGGGCCAGCTTGAGGAGCGGGTTCTGGTCGTTGCGGCTCAAGGCGACCTGGTAGATGCGGAGCATCTCGCCCGGCTCGCCTAACTCTAGATATAGATCCTCCAGGCGCTGCAGGAAGAGCGGATTGCCGGTCTTGACGTACGACTTCTCCCAAGACTCCGCCGCTTGATTCAGCTTGTCTTCCCGGATGAGCAGCTCGCCAAAGCCGATCCGCGCGGGCAGGAACCCTTTGTCCAGCTTGATGGAATTTCGGAAGTAGCGCCTGGCGAGGTCGAGATCGCCGCGTTCCAAGTACTGTCGTCCGACCTCATATTTCAGCCCCGTCATGACCTGGATCTCGGCGCGGACATCGTGGTCGGACAGGCCCGCCTTCAGGAGCCGTTCCTGGACCGCATGGGCCGCTTTCCACCTGTCGTTCCGGATGTGGATATCCCGGATGCGGTAGAGGGCGGTCGGGTTAGTGCTGTCGTGTTTGAGCACATCCTCCAGCGCCTGGATCGCCTCGTCGTAGCGCTTGGCGTCTTCGAGGTCGCGGGCCAGGGAGAAGAGGATCTCCAGATTGCCTTCTTCGAGGGATCGGGCCCTCAGGTGCAGCCGGATCGCCTCGTTGTAGTGTTTCTCCCGGCGGAAGATGTTGCCCAGCGAGAGCAAGGCGCGGGTGTGGGTGGGGTCCAGCGCCAGCAGCTTCTGCAACTGGGAGATCGCCTCACTGGTCCGGCGGGAGAGCGAGGCCAACACGCCGCTGCTGTAATAGCTCTGGAGTTTCTCCTCGCGCTTGCGCCGCTGGGTGGAGCGCCAGTTGAGGATGAGGACGCGGACCTCGCGCAGGCCGAACAGCAGCACAACCGCCAGCGCGCCGCCCGCGATGCAGAAGAGCACGAGGTAGAGCGGAGTGACTTCGGTCGAGGTTTGCCGCGACAGCCGGAGCATGATCGGATCGGGGTTGAGGTCACTGAAGTAGACGGCCGCCACGATCGCGGCGATCAGCGTGAACACCCACAGGAAGAAGCGCATCGGTTATCCCCGTTGCCTGGCGGTCCGCTCCTTACGCATCCGTACCTTGGGACGGCCGGCCGTTACAGTTGCGTGGGCCTTCGGGAGCGGCAGTCGCTTCGCGTCGGCCCAGAGCCGGTCCAGCCCGTAATGCTCGCGCACCCCGCGCGTGAAGATGTGGACGACGACGTCATCGTAGTCCATCAGGACCCACACGCCGGCCTCGAGGCCTTCGAGGCCGTAGAGGCGGTATCCCTTTTCGTCAAGGACCTTCTCAATATGGTCCTTTACGGCGATGACCTGACGTTCGGATTCGGCTGAGCAGATTAGGAAATAATCCGTCACCCCGGACTTGAGGGCGACATCTAAGACCACGATCTCAGAGGCTTTTTTCTCTTCGGCTGCCAGGGCAGCCAACCGGACTTTTACTCGTGACCCTCGGATTATTGCGGTATCCCTCCTGCTCCAGAATGATACCGTAGTATATAAGACTCGACGGCTGTCGGCAAGAGATTTTCGATGCCCTGCTTCGATTTAAGTCGCCTCCTGACCTCCTGTGACGACACTTCGCAGGGGGGAATCGCCAGCGCCCAGAGCGAGTGTCCGCTCTTGAGCCGGAACGCATATTTCTCAAGCTGACCGGCATCCAATTGGGCCAGCTTCTCCGTGTCCGAGATGCCAAGAACCGGTAGTTTTTCCAAGGACTTAAACTGGAAGCCGGCTCGTGAGACCACGGCGAAATCGCAACTCTCCACCAGGCTTTCCGGCTCCCTCCAGCTTGGTAAATCGAGAAAGGCGTCCAGGCCGATGATGAAGACCAGGAGGGTGTCGGGAGGGTAGGTTGCCTTCAGGGTCCGGACGGTGTCGATCGTGTAGGATTTCGCTTCGCGTTTCGTCTCGATGTCCGAGAGCTGGAAGTAGGGATACGGCGCGATGGCGAGACGTACCATCTCCAGCCGGTGCTTCGCCGGAATGAAGTCAGCCGGCGGCTTGTGGGGCGGGCCGCCGGTCGGAATGAAAAGGACCGAGTCGAGACCAAGCCGGGCGCGCGCGGTCTCGGCGACGAGCAGATGGCACCGATGGATGGGATTGAACGCGCCGCCGTACAGCCCGAGCTTCATTCCCGGAGCTGACCGGTGCCGAGCACGATGAACTTGGTGCTGGTGAGCTCCTCCAGTCCCATCGCGCCGCGCGCGTGGATGCGGGTCGTGCTGATGCCGATCTCGGCCCCCAGGCCGAACTGGTAGCCGTCGTGCAAACGCGTCGAGGCGTTGACGAAAACCGCGGCGGCGTCCGCGTCGTTCAAAAATCGCATGGCCCGTCCGTGGTCCTGCGTCACGATCGCCTCGGAGTGCTGCGAGCCGTAGTGGGCAATGTGCCCCATGGCCTGGTCCATGTCGTCCACGACGCGGACGGCCAGGATGAGGTCCAGGAACTCCGTGCCCCAGTCGGAGTCGGCGGCGGGCTTGACGCCTGGCGCGAGCTTCACAGTCCGCGGGCAGCCGCGTATCTCCACGCCGGCCTCCTGATAGCGCTTGATGAGCGGCGGCAGGAACGTCGGGGCGACGGTCTGGTGCACGAGGAGCGTCTCCATCGCGTTGCAGGTCCCCGGCCGCTGCACCTTCGCATTGAAGCAGATGGCTTCCGCCATCGCGAGGTCGGCCTTGTCGTCCACGTAGGTGTGGCACACGCCCTTGTCGTGCTTGATTACCGGGATCGTGGACTCCTTGATGATGAACTGCATGAGGTCCTCGCCGCCGCGCGGGATGATGAGATCAATCAGCTTGTCCTGCTTGAGCAGCAGGGCGGAGACCTGGCGGTCGGGGTTGTCGATGAACGTGATCGCTCCGGCCGGGATGCCGAGCTTCTCGCCGGCCTCACTTAGCACCTTCACGATCGCGGCGTTGGACTGGATGGCCTCCGAGCCGCCGCGGAGCACCACCGCATTGCCGGACTTGAGACAGAGCGAGGCGGCGTCGGCGGTGACGTTGGGGCGGGACTCGTAGATGATGCCGATGACACCGATCGGCACGCGCATCTTGCCGACTTGCAGCCCGTTGGGCCGCCGCCACATCTTCGTCACTTCGCCGACGGGGTCGGGGAGCGCCGCCACTTCGCGCAGGCCCACGGCCATCTCCTTGATGCGCTTCGTGTCGAGCGTGAGTCGGTCGATGGCGGCTTTCAAGAGCCCGTGCGCGGCGGCGAGGTCCTTTTTGTTGGCCTCCAGCAGTTCCGCCTCGCGGGCTTCCAGGGCGTCGGCCATGGCGAGGAGCGCCTTGTTCTTCACGGCCGTGGACAGGATCGCCAGCTGCCGTGCGGCAGCCTTGGCCTGGGAGGCTTTCTGGACGACGTAGTCGGTGAGAGTCATAGGATCACCAAATTATCGCGGTGGATGACTTCGTCGTAGTCTTTGTACCCGAGCGTCTTCTGGATCTCGGATGTCTTCAATCCCTTGATCTTCCCGATGGCCGCAGAAGAGTAGTTCACCAACCCTTTCGCGAACTCGCGCCCGGAATTGTCCACGCAGGCGACGGCGTCACCGCCCTCGAAGTCCCCGTGCACCGCCGTGATGCCGGAGGGGAGGAGGCTCTTGCCCTTACGCGTGAGGGCCTCGACGGCGCCGTCGTCCAGCGTGAGGCGGCCTTTGGCCTTGACCGTGTAGCCGATCCAGTGCTTCCGGCTTGTGAGCTTCTGGCTCTTCGGCAGGAAGAGGGACCCGATCGGATGCCCATGGAACAGCGCGGTCAGGTGGCCCGTCCGCTCCCCGCTCACGATGGCCGTGGCGATGCCGTAGGTCGCGGCCTTCTTGGCCGCGAGGACCTTCGTGTGCATCC
>Ga0209237_1001571_pt1 | contig 13489 bp, 13 predicted proteins | sample GraSoi013_1_40cm_2_FD_185820 | JGI IMG/M metagenome (GOLD analysis project Ga0209237, IMG submission 185820) | Grasslands soil microbial communities from the Angelo Coastal Reserve, California, USA - Sample 10_02_2013_1_40cm (SPAdes) (version 2) | ecosystem: Environmental > Terrestrial > Soil >... | reverse complement strand
CCCGCCGCGAAAGTGACCGAACCACCGGTTCGCCGTGTCATAGAGCTCCTGGCTGAGCCCCGCCATCGTCGCGAAATGGCCCATCAGGACGAAGAGCGGCAGGACCGTCAGCGTGAACGAGGCGACGTTCCCGTAGGGCACCAGGCCGAGCATCGCCAGGGCCGCTCCCCAGCCGTTGAGGTAGGCGAAACCGAAGAAGCCGACGACGCCCATGGACACGCCGATGGGGACGCGGAGCGCCATCAATAGCAGCATGACCGCGATGCCGAGGGCGCCGATGCCGGTGGGGCTCAGGGTCAGACCAGGCGTCGGAGCGTGGCGAGAGTGCGGGCGAGGAGCGCGAGCGTGAAGAGCGCGGTCCCTGCGGCGGCCACCCACACGAAGGGCCCGATCGGGAGCCCGAGATTCGGTGTGGTTTCGCCGGCCCCCCAGACGTTCTGAGCGTGGAGCGCCGTCCGCCAGGTGATGGCACCCCAGAACGCCGCGCTCAGGAGGGCGGCGAAGGTCTCGCTGAGTGCCCGACCGCGTGGCGGGAACCGGCTCACCACCACGTCGATGTCGACGTGCCCGTTTCGGAGCTCGGTCACGGCGAAGGCGCCGAAGACGAGGAACACCATCAGCAACTCGCTGAGCTCGAGGGCGCCGGGGAGCGGGCGATTGAGGAGGTAGCGGCCGGCGACGTCGGCGACGGTAGTCAGGGTCATCGTCACGAGCCCGACGAGGCTCACCACGTTCGCGACGCCGACCGCGCCGCGGAGCAGCGTGCCCAACGCTCCGGCCATCATGGGTCGTAGCGCTTGATCGCCTCGCGCAAGTCCTTGAGGATCTGCCGCGCCGGCAGCCCCTTGGCCTCCATCCCGGTCAGCCACTCGTCCTCGACCGGCTTCAGCCTGGCGGCCCACCGTGCCCGTTCATCGGCTGGCACGGTGTAGATCGTCGCGCCCGCCTTCTTGGCCGCGGCGATGCCCTCGAGTTCGTTGCGGTCCCAGACGGTCCCGGTGAACTCCGCGCCCCACGCGCCGCTCAGGTCGTCGATGACCTTCCGGAGATCGGGCGGGAGGCTGTCGTATTTCTGCTTGTTCATGATCGTCATGAGCGGGGTGGCGTAGAGGTCGACCACCGTGTGATGGCGGAGTACCTCGGAGAGCTTGAACGAGGAGATCGCCTCCCACGGGAAGATCGTCCCGTCGACCACGCCGCGCTCGAGCGCGTTGTAGGCCTCGGGCGCCGGAATCGTGACCGGCGTGGCGCCGAGCGCCTTGACCATGGCGACGGTCCACGGGGTGGCCGACCGGATCTTGAGCCCGGCCAGATCCTCGGGAGTATGGACCGCCTTCTTGGCCATGTGGAACTGCCCGGGGGGATGCACCCAGATCCAGAGGATCTTCACGCCGCCGAACTCCGTCTTGAGATCTTTGTCGTAGATGGACCACACCGCCTGGCTCCCGCCCTTGGCGGTCTTGAAGAGCAGGGGCAGCTCGGTGACCGAGCTGCGCGGAAACCGGCCCGGCGTATAGCCGAGCGCTGCGAACCCCATGTCGGCGATCCCGTTCTTCACGAGGTCCCAGTGGTCGGAGGGCTTCCCGAGGGTCGAGCCCGGGTAGATCGTCATCTTGAGCCGGCCCCCGCTCTTTTCTTCGATCATCCTGCTCCAGGGAACCAGCACGCCGGTGTGATGGCCGTGGCCCACGCCGACCCAGCTCGAAAACTTGAGCTCGATCGGCTGCTGCTTGTCCTGCGCGGCGACCAGGTCGAACGAAAGGCAGACGAGCGCCAGCGACAGGGCGACCGCCATCGATCGGTGTTTCATCTCGGTGTCCTCCCGGGTTTGGATTCGGCGCTTGAGATTACCAGAAGTCGATCGGGACGACTGTCGCGATCGAGGAAGTAGTTGATCCACGAGCTGGTGTCGCGCAGCCGGCGGTCGGGCGGCGGGACGTAGGTCTTCAGCGCGTCGAGCCGGCCCGACGCCCTGGCTCGGTCATAGACCGTGACCCAGATGCACGGCTTGTCGGGGACGACCTCGCAGCGGCCCGGGTAATGGGTCCCGCCGCACGGCCCATTGCGCAGCTGCTTGGGACACGTTTGCGGACAGACGTACTCGAGGTGGCCGAGCACGCAGTTCCCACACGCCTGGCAACCGAAGAGGGGCTTCTTGATCGCGAGCTCCGCGCGCTCGAGGAGAGCGGCCGCGGGACGGCGGTGGTCGATCCACGCGAACACGCGCGCGAGGGCCCGACGGAGTCGTGTGTCGTGAGTGACGGAGAACACTCGCCCGAACCGGTCGAGGAGGCGCGGCAGCAGATCGGCCCATAGTCGTGGCGGCGCTGCGCGAGCCCCGCTTCTCAGTGACTCCCGGGACGTGGCGAGATAGAACCCGCCAGCGGCGCCGTAGCGGAGCTCGGCCGTAAGCGCCTCCCAGCCCGGCGCCAGCTCATCGGCCCGGCGAATGATCCACGCGAGGTGCGCCGCGTCGTGGGTGCCGCCGATGTAGGCGCCGGCGTAGCCGAGCCCCCGCAGGACCGCCACCGTGCGGGCCGCCCGCTCGAGCCGCGCCAGCCGCCCGCCGTCCTTCGCAAGGCTCTCGGCTCGCACGGCGGCGAGGAGCTCGGGCGAGACCCAGCAGCCAGGCGGGCGCCCGGTCGCCATCCGCTCCGCCGTCTTTGGACCAAGGACGTAGACGTTGCCGAGCAGCGGGGTTCGCAGCCCTCGCTCGTCGAGGTAGCGCTTGAGCTCTTCGAACTTCCGCGCGTCCCAGCCGACCTGTGTGATGGCGACGTCGGCGCCGGCGGCGATCTTCTTCTCGAGCTTGATGTACTGGTACACGCAGTCGGCTTCGGTGTACTTGAAGGGCGAGACCGCCACCGCGATGTGAAAGGCCATGCCGCCACGGCGTCGTTCGTCGATGAGCCGCACGAGTTGAACCGAGTCCAGATCGAACACCGGCGGCTGGTCCCCGGCGCTCGGGTAGTCGCCGGTCAGCGCGAAGACGTTTTCCAGGGACAGCGCGTGCATATCGTCCAGGGTCTTCTCGAGCCCGCTGCGGTCCTGGCTCACGCACGTCACGTGGATGTTGGGCGTCAGCCCACGCGCGCGGGCGGCCGCGGCGACGCGCAGGGGGTCGTGCCCCATGGCGCCGCCCGCGTAGCTGGTGACGCTGCCCGCGACCACCGCCGGAATGCGGGCCAGGCCCGACGCCGCCTCGAGCAGGCGCGCCTCGCGCGTGAGCGCGGAGGCGACGAGCTCCACGACGTAGCAGAAGCGGCCCGTCGCCAGCGCCTCCCGCAGCGGGTTGCTCATCCGTGGAGCTCGCGGCGCACGAGCTGCGTGCCCTCCACCATGGCGCCGAGCTTGGCGAAGGCGACCTCGCGGGGGAGGTGGAGGAGACCGCAGTCGGGATTGACCGACAGCCGCTCGGCCGGCAGGATGGCGAGCGCCTCGCGGATGCGCTCGGCCACCACGGCGGGGGTCTCGACGTTGTGGGTCTTCACGTCGACGACCCCCAGGCCCAGCGTGAACGGTGCATCGAACTCCTTGAAGAGACGGAGATCCTCACTGCCTCGCCGCGCGAACTCGAGGGTGATCTGGTGGATGCGGGTCTCGAGAATCGCCGGGAAGAGGTAGCGGTAGCTGCCCTCCCACGAGGGCTTGCCGTAGCGATTGCCGTAGCACACGTGCAGGCTCAGCCGCGCGTCGACCCCTTCGACGAGCGTGTTGATGGCGCGCACGCCCCACGGCAGATCCTCGGGGAACCCGGAATAGTAGGGCTCGTCGATCTGGATCTGCTCGGCGCCGGCGCGGACCAGCTCGCGCAGCTCGAGGTTCATGATCCGGGCGATCTCGAGCGCGAAGGCTTCCTCCGTCGGGTAGTACTCGTTGCGAATGCGCTTGACCAGGGAATGGGGCCCCGTGATCGAGACCTTCGTCCCCCGGTCCGTGAAGCGGCGCAGGAAGCGGAAGTGCTCGACGAGGCCGAGCGGCGCCGTCGGCATGCGGCCACGCACCACGCTCTCGTAGAAGTCGTAGTACGACGTCTTGGAGGTGCGATCGATCTCGACGCCGGGCAGCCGCATCGCGAAGTAGTCGATCATGTTGTCGCGGCGGAGCTCGCCGTCGGAGACGACGTCGAGCCCGGCGACCTCCTGATCCTTGATCGCCGCCTTCACGGCCGCGTCGTGCATCTCGTCGAGGTCGTGGGCGGTGATACGCCGGCGGAGGAAATCGTTCTTCGCGCGCTCGAGCCAGCCGGGCATCGAGTAGCTGCCGACGACGGCGGTGAGAAGGTACCGGCCTGCCATGATCTCCCTCACTCGCGCAGTGTTGTGTAGAGGATGGTCGTCCGCGAGCCCGGACGATACCGAAAGGGCGCAAAGTGCACGTCGTACCCCGCCCGCGCGCCGGCCACGCGGAGCAGGGCACCGTTGACCCAGTTCACGACGGATCCGTCGAGCTTGCCCGGCCCCCGAAACCCCTGACGATACTCGTCCATCGTGGCGACGAAGATGTCCTGCACCTGGAGATAGCCGCGCGGGTGGAGCAGGGGGACGGTGTTCACGAAGCTCTCCACGGCTCCGCGCGAGATGTGGAAGCGGATGTCCGCGGGCGCCGTCCCGAGCAGCTCCTCGAGGTCGTCGCCGTGAAGCCCGGGTGGCAGCGGCACGTCGGCGAATCCCGGCAGGCGACGGAGGCGCTCCTGGAGACAAAGACCGTCCCAGACCGTGCGCCAGAAGGCCACGCCGCGCTCGCGATCCCCGAAGAGATCGGGGCCCGTATCGAGCAGACGGGCGACGGTCGCCCGGAGCTCGGACAGACCGAGACCGTGGGCCGCGGCCACGGCCCGCGCGGCCGGCTCCGGCAGATACGCGCGCGTCTCCACGAGGTAGAGCTGGCCGTCTCGTCGGACCAGCTCGTCCACCGGCAGGTTGTCGTAGACGTTCGTGAGGTGGACGTAGAGGATCTTGTAGCGGAGGAACGACAGCGCGCGAAGCGGGTTGAGCGCGTCGGTGGCGATCATGCTCACGACGTCGCGGTGCGCCTCCACCGCGCTCATGGCCCGATCGAGCGTGGGCAGGGAGTAATCGGCGAGAAGAAAGCGCAGCCGTGCGTAGAAGCCGGTCGCGCGGGCTTCGTCGATGGCCTTGAAGCGATCGAGCCAGAGCCCCGCCCGCGTGCCGGAGCCGACGCCGATCTCGAGCGCGAAGATCTCGGGCGGCAGCTGAGCGCGCTTGTCGAGCTCGACCAGCAGCGTCCAGAAGTCGGCGACCGCATCGGCCACCGCCGCGGGATGGTTGGCGTCCGAGCGGCCGCTCGGCAGCGCCGCCTCGAAGCCGCGGCCGGCCTGACGCTCCCAGTCGGTGAGACGCTGCCAGAAGAGTCGGTTGAACTGCCAGATGGAGCTTTCGCCGAGAGGTGTCCAGTCCTCGAGGATGACGCGGCCCCCGGCCTCGCGCTCGTCGGCGCCGATGGAGGCCACCGCGCCGGCGAGATCGTCGATCAGGCGCTCCGGCCGCGCCCGCCGCACGTCGACCGCGAGCTCGGCGAGCGCCATCGGCTCACCGCTCGCGTCGGTGGCGTGGCGAACCGTGACCGCCTCTCGAAAGTTCGCCTTGTACTGGATCCAGTCGAGGTGCAGGCGAAGGCGCGGGAGCAGCTCCGGGTCGAGCCGGCCCTGGTCGAGCAACGCGAAGAGCGCCGCGACGACCTGGCTGGATCCGGCCTCGCCGGGCTTCGGTAAGAAGTTGACGTGGATGATCACGGGGTCCCCATAGCATGCCCGGAAAAGCTTGTCATCGAAAATCGATTTTTCACTTGAGGCCCTCGACACGCGGCGCTATAGTCGCGCCGGCCGGAGCGGCAGCCGGGAGGAACTCATGACCGTTCGCTCATCATCACGCCAGGGTCTGTCGATCGGGCTGACTCACGATGGCCAGCCGGTCCGGAGCCTGACGAGCGCCGTGTTCGCGCAATTGCGCGCCGAGATCCTTTCCTGCCGCCTCAAGCCCGGCGACAAGCTCCTGATCGCCGGGCTGGCGCGGCGCTTCGGCGTGAGCCTCAGCGCCGTCCGCGAAGCGCTGTCGCGCCTGGGGGCCGAGGGCCTGGTGAGGGCCGAGGACCAGCGAGGCTTTCACGTGAGCCCCGTGTCCATCGACGGGCTGCGCGACCTGACACGGACGCGGATCGACATCGAGGGACTGGCCCTGCGACGGGCGATCGAGCTCGGCGACGCGCGATGGGAAGACGCGGTCCGGGCCGCCCACGCGCAGCTGGCGGAGGCAGCGCTTCCGCACCCCGGGGATGCGGGGCCACGCTTCGAGAACTGGCGTGCCCTGCACCACCGATTCCATCTCGCGCTCGTGTCGGCGTGCGGCTCCGCCTGGCTGCTGCGCTTCCGTCAGACGCTCTACGAGCAGTCGGAGCGCTACCGGTTTCTCGCGCATCGTATGCGGCAGCGGCCCGTCGAGGCCGAGCACGCGGCGATCGTCCAAGCGGTCCTCGCCCGCGACCCCGACGCGGCGGTCAAAGCGCTGGGCGACCACTTCGTGCTGACGGCCGAGATCATCGCGGAGAGTAGCTGGGGCGAGGCTCACCGGTCGACCCCCGTGTCTCGATCCGTCCGCGTGTAACGTTTCCGTCGAGGTGTACCGTGAAGAGTGTCAGGGCTCGTGCCCCATGTTCTCAAGAATCGTCAACCCGGAGCGTCCAAGAGCTCTCCGGACGCGTGGAGGATAAGAGATGAGCAAGGGCAAGGTGAAGCCGGTTCCCGATGGGTATCATAACGCCACGCCTTACCTGATCGTCGACGGCGCAGCCAAGGCGATCGACTTCTACAAGCGGGTCTTTGGCGCCACCGAGCGAATGCGAATGCCGAGCCCCGGCGGTAAGGTGGGCCATGCCGAGATCAGCATCGGCGATTCGATGATCATGCTGGCCGACGAGCACCCGGAAATGGGGGCGCGGGCACCCGGCGCGTTCGGAGGCTCGGCCGTGAGCCTCATGCTCTATGTCGAGGACGTCGACGCGACGGTGAAGACTGCCGTGGGTGAGGGAGCCAAGCTCGTCCAGCCCGTCGAGGACAAGTTCTATGGCGACCGAACCGGGACCATCGAGGACCCGTTCGGGCACCGCTGGCACGTCGGGACGCACAAGGAGGACGTGGCGCCCGATGAGATGAAGCGCCGCATGGCCGCCATGACCAAGACTGGCTGATCGCGCCGCGCTCGTCATCGCGTGGCACGGTCCTCGATCTCCCAGGCGTGATCGAGGGCGTGCCACGCCGAGCGACGCACGGCATAGCGGGGCGACCACAGAGTGCCGGAGCGTGGCGTCCGCAGAGGGTCCTCGCCGCGGACCCGGCGTGAGAGCACGCCGAGGAACGAGGCGCGGACGTCGGCCATTTCCGCTTCGAGGTCGCCGCCGCTGCGCGGCCCTTTGTCGCCCAGGCGGGAGAGATACGCCTTCTCTCGGCATCGAGCAGATGACTGACGATCGCCTCGAGCTCGCGGCCGCCCCCGTGCGGGCCCTTGCGGAGCGCCGCGCCGGTCGCGTCCGCGGCCGCGCGATCGAACTTCGTCCAGCACGCCCGCAAGAGCGCGGCCAGCCGTTTGGCCTCCGCGTCGGGGAGCGGCCGCGAATCGCTCTTCGGCGCTATGCCCGGCGCGCCGAAGTCCGTGGTGGCCTGTCCCTTGAGTCGCTCGACCACGTCGAGGGTCGACGCGTCCGATGGCGGGATGAAGCCGGACGCCGCCCGCCCGATCGCTGTCGCGTAGCGATGGCCGTAGTCGACCAGCGCCTGGAGGGCCGCGTCGTCATCGCGGCCGCTCCGGCACCAACCCGGCCAGTCGAGGGCGCCGGCGAAAACGCGCCGGCGTCCCACCTCGAGATAGACCTTGTGCTTCGGCGGCATCGAGGCGATGTCCGCTCCGATTCCACCACCTTCTTCAGATTTTGCAAAACCTACCTCCGGGGTAGTTGCTCCCGCCGGTGCTCGGTCGAAAACTGAAAGAGGAACGACGCCGAGCGAGGGGGGCAGATGCCCAGTCTCTACGCGCCGCCACTGAACGAGATCGTCGCCGGCGTCTTGCTGCTCGTCGGCGTGGCCACCGCCGCTCGCGGCACGCGCGCGCTGGTGAAGGGGCTTCGCGAGGCCCGGTCGCTCGACGTCGTTCGCGGGATCCGCGGCTGCGTCATCGCCCTCAGCGCGGGCGCGTTCGCCAGCGGTGTGCTGCTGGCCGAGACGGGGCCCCTCGTCATCGGAGCCGTCTTCCTCGGCGAGGAGCTCTACGAGACCGGACTGCTCGCCATGATCATCCGGTCCGGTGAGCGCCGCGGGCCGAACGACGCGCGCGACTACGGGTAGACGATGACGCTCCGCTTGACCTCGCCTTGCAGCATGAGGTCGAAGGCGTGGTTCAGCTCGCCGAGCGGAAGGCGTCGGCTGATGAGCTCGTCGAGCCGGTACTTCCCGCTCATGTAGAGATCGATCAACATCGGTACGTCGGTCCGCTGATGCCCTCCGCCGAACGAGCTCCCGGTGAGCACGCGCTGCTGCAAGAGCAGCGACGGATCGATGGAAAGGCGCGTGCCCGCGGGCGACACGCCGACGACCACGCAGGTGCCGCCGCGGTGGGTCGAGAGCAGCGCCTGCTCCATGGTCCGCTGAGTTCCCACGACCTCGAACGCGAAGTCCACGCCACCCCGGCCGGAGAGCGCCTGGACGCGCGCCACGGGATCTTCCTGCGAGGCGTCCACGACGTGCGTCGCGCCGAATTCTTCGGCCCAGGCGAGCTTCTGCTTCATCACGTCAACACCGATGATCTTCCCCGCGCCCACGAGGCGCGCCGCCTGGATCGTGTTGAGGCCGACCCCGCCGCAGCCCCAGACGGCCACGCTCGCCCCCGGCGGCACCTTGGCGCGGTTGAAGACCGGGCCCGCTCCAGCCAGGACCCCGCAGCTCACCAGACACACCACGTCGAGCGGCGCGTCCTTCCTGATGGGGATGACGCTCTCCTCGGGGAGCACCGCGTGCGTGGCGTAGCCCGAGACCTGGAGGAAGTGGTGGAGTCCCCGCCCGTCCTTCTGGAGGCGTGGCGTGCCGTCGAGCATGAACCACCGAGGCTTGTCGCGGAGCGCGCACATGGTCGGCTGGCCGCCGATGCAATACCAGCACTTGCCGCACGACGGGATGTAGCTCGAGCAGACGTGATCGCCCGGCGCGACCGTCTCGACTCCTGGGCCGACCTTCTCGACGACGCCCGCGGCCTCGTGACCGAGCACCACGGGGAGGGGATGGGGCGAGTCGCCCGTGATCACGTGCAGGTCGCTGTGGCAGACGCCGTTGGCCGCCCACCGCACCTGCACCTCGTGGGGACCGGGCTCGAGCAACTCGACCTCTTCCACCACGACCGGCTTCTTGGTGTCGTACAGAACGGCCGCCGTCACACGCATAGTTGACCTTCCTTTGCCTGAGGTCGTCCCGGGTAGTCTGCGCGAGCGCGCTCGTCTTCGCAAGGCCGCCCAACGTCGGGCGCGCCTATTTGCCTTGCCCGACGGGGTCGCGTACTGTTCTCAGCGCGGAGGCGCCGATGGCGACATGAACGACGAGGCGAGAAACCGCCACGACGCGGCGGGCACCAACACGGCGCCGCTTCCCGTTCTCAAGAAGTATTACGAGAGCGAGAGCGAGCGAAGGCCCTTCGTCAGCGCCCTGTTCGACAACGCCGCGGAGCACTACGACTGGGTCTGCGGGATGGGCTCGCTCGGCTCCGGAGGGTTCTATCGACGCTGGGTGCTGACGCGGTCCGGCCTGCGAGTCGGCATGAAGTTCCTCGACGTCGCGACGGGCACGGGCATGATCGCCCGGGGCGCGACGCGGATTCTCCACGAGCCGGGGGCCGTGGTCGGGCTCGATCCGAGCGGCGGCATGTTGCGCGAAGCGCGCAAGACGCTCGCGATTCCTCTGGTGCAGGGGACCGTCGAGGAGCTGCCGTTCGCGGACGGCCACTTCGACTTCCTGTGCATGGGCTATGCCCTGCGCCACATGGCCGACCTCGGCGTGGCGTTTCGGGAATGCCTGCGGGTCTTGAAGCCGGGAGGACGCGTCCTGATCCTCGAGATCACGCTGCCGCGCTCGCCCCTCGGCCGGCGGTTTTTCCGTGTCTACTTCGAGAAAGTCCTACCGCTCATCACGCGGATCAGCACCAGGAGCGCCAATGCGGAGCTGTTGATGAAGTACTACTGGGACACGATCGCCCATTGCGTTCCGCCCGACATGATCCTGGGCGTGCTGAAGTCGAGCGGCTTCGTCGGCATCGAGCGCCGCGTGCGCGGCGGGCTCCTCAGCGAATACCTGGGCCTGAAGCCCGCGTAGCGCCGGGAGCTACCGGATCGCCATCTCGGCTGGCTCGACCCCGCGCAGTCCGTAGCGCCCCATGAAGCGCAAGAGGCCCCGGCTGTAGCGCCGCATGGTGCCCGTCCCCGACGCCTGCAGCGCGATGTGACGCTCGATGTGGCTCTGGGCCGCGCTCTTGAGGACGCCGGTCCCGGTCGCCATCCAGTCACGCCCGGCGCGGAAGAGAGCCGCCATCCTCCCGTCGTAGAACGTGGCCACGAGATCGAGCCAGGCGGCGAGCATGGCGGTCTGAGTCGTCGCGTACGGCCGCAGCGCCGCTTCGAGCTCGAGGGGCGATGGTGTCGCGCCTGTCTTCGAGAATGGCGCGAGGGCGTCCGCCACCAGCTCGGCCGAGCGGAGCGCCAGGAGGACGCCGGGCGAGAGCATCGGATCGACGAAGCCGAAGGCGTCCCCGACCATCACCCAGCCGGGGCCGACGCCGCGCTGCGAGATCAGCTGGTAGTTGGCGTAGGTGGCGACGGACGTGACACGCTTGCTGCCGCCGGCGATCGATGACAACCAGGCGTCGTCCGCGATGGCGCGCTCGAGCCGCTCGGTCGGGCTCGCGCCGAGACGAGCGGCGTCCTCGCGGCCGAGCACGATGCCCACCGACAGCCGATCTTGAAGCGGGATGCACCAGCTCCAGCCGGCGTCCAGGCGCCGGATGAGCACCTGGCCCGGCTCGTCGTCCCAGCTGAAGTTCTCGAAGTGGGCGAAATGCGCCACGTCCTTGCGCGGCCCGAGGTGGGCGGAGATGTTCAGGGCGCGTGCGCTGAGCCGGGCGCGCCCGGTGGCGTCGACGACGAGGTCGGGCTGACGGCCGCGGAGCTCCGACGCCGCGGCCAGCGTCTCCCGTGCGAGGTCGAGCTCGCGACCGTCTTCCGTGACCGACTCCAGATGCGCGTGGGCGACAACGCGCTCGACTCCGGACGCGACGGCTCGTGCGAGCAGGGCGTCGTCGAAGCGTGGGCGGGGGATGTTGTACGCATACGGGAACACGCCCGGCGCGAACCGGGCGAACCTGAAGCTGAAGCGGTCCTTCGGCGACCAGATGAAGGACACACCCGGCTTGACGCGGCTGAAGCTCGCGGTCTCCTCCTCGAAGCCCAGCCGCTGGAGGATCGGAACGACGGCGGGCACGAGCGACTCGCCGACCAGCAGCTCCGGGCGTCGGCCGTCGTCGAAGAGCGTGACACGGGCACCCTGGCGCGCCAGGAGGATGGCCAGCGCGGAACCAGCGGGACCGGCGCCGACGATGGCCACTCTCATCGGCAAATCTTTCCGCTCGGCGTCCTGGGAACCGCGTCGACGACCGTGAACTCGAGCGGCACCTTGTAGGACGACAGGACGCGCGCGCAATGCGCCTTCAAGGCGACGAGGTCGCAGCCGAGCGGGTCCACGACCACTTCCGCGCAGGGCACCTCGCCCACGCGCGCGTGCGGCCGGCTGAACACCCGAGATTCCTTGATCCCGGGGAACTGGTTGATGCAGTCTTCCACTTCCTCGGGAAAGAACTTCAGCCCGGCGACGAAGATGACGGCCTTTTTCCGGCCCTTGAGGTGCAGCGCGCCCGTTCGATCGAGCCAGCCGAGATCGCCGGTGAGGAACCAACCGTCCCGGGTGATGTGCTCGCGAAGCTGCCACGGCGAGTAGTAGGCCGAGAAGAGGCCGTCGCCCCGCACGGCGATCTCCCCCATCGTCTCCGCGGAAAGATGCGCCGCGTCGTCGGAGAGGACGGCGACGTCGTAGCCGGGAACGGGGCGACCCACCGAGGTAGGGGGAAGCCCCTCGGTGCCCAGGTTGATGCAGGGCAGGCCGGCCTCGATGATGCCGTAGGCTTGGCCGACCGGAACGCCGTAGGCGGACTCGAAGCGCTCCATCACCGCGGGCGAGATCGGCGCGGCGGTCGAGAGGGTCACCCGAATGCTCGTGAGCGGCGCGCCGGGCCCGAGGTTGGCCATGCGCTCGAAGTGGAGCGGCGCCGCGTAGAGCACGCTCGGCCGGAGCCGCCGGGCCGCATCGACCATCGCGCGTGGGAGCGTGTCGGGGCACATGAGGATGTGGGCGCCCGCCCGTATGTAGGCGGAGATCGTGACGGCGAAGTGATACGCGAGCGGGAGCACCCACAGGATCCGGTCCTCTTCGCTGAACTTGAGCACGCGGTCGGAGGCTTCCACGCGCGCGGCCGTGGCTTCGTGCGAGAGCACCACGCCTTTGCTTCGGGCGGTCGTCCCGGACGTGAACCGGATGAAGGCGGCGTTCAGCGAATGGAACTCCGCCGGGGCCTCGGCGCCGCGATCGAGCCACTGAAACGTGAAGCCGTCGCACTCGCCGCCCTTCACGACCTCGCCCGCGAGCGCGTCGGCCTTCGGCCATGCGAGACAGCCGTTCAGCCGGACCTCGCGGACGATCTCCGCGATCTCGGCGGGTGTGAGGTTGCTGGCGAGCGGGACGAAGCACGCCCCCGAGGCGAGCAGGCCGAACGCGGCCGGGATATACGCGAGGTCGTTCGGGGCCAGGAGCCCGATCCGCTGGCCGGGCTCGACGCCCGCGGTCTTCAAGAATGCGGTGACCCGCTGCGCCTCGCGTGCGAGCTGGCCATAGCTCACGGAGCGGCCCGACCGCACGTCGGTGACCGCGCGGCGAGGCGAGTGCCGCTCGGCCGATGCGTAGAGGAGGTCGGCGAGGTTCATCGCGCCTCGGCGTGGCGAGCCGCCGCTCGCCCGACTGCCTCGCCCGTGGCCAGGCAGGTCCCGATCACGCGCGCCGAGCCGAGCGCTTCGTGCGTCGCGCTCATGCAGCGGCCGGCGACGAAGAGGTTCTCGACGTCGCGGGCCTGCAGGCAGCGAAGCGGAATGTCGTAGTGGGTCCCGTCGTCGAGGTACTCGTACGTGGCCCCGAGCCGTCCTTCTTCCCACAGCTCGATCGGCCAGCTCGCGCGGGCGATGCCATCGGCGAACTTCCGGCCGCTCAGGACGTCCTCGCGCGTCAGCTGATAGCGCCCGATCGCGCGGCGGCTCTCTCGGACGCCGACCTGGGGGGCGGCGTGGGACACGAAGGCCCGCGTGAACGCGGGCACGGTCTTCAGAAATTCCGTGACGG